>Ga0315277_10008518_pt1 | contig 13185 bp, 10 predicted proteins | sample YL17G05_15_MG_FD_203695 | JGI IMG/M metagenome (GOLD analysis project Ga0315277, IMG submission 203695) | Sediment microbial communities from Yellowstone Lake, YNP, Wyoming, USA - YL17G05_15 | ecosystem: Environmental > Aquatic > Freshwater > Lake > Sediment | place: USA: Wyoming | collected...
AGCCCGGCTCCGCCCTCGCCCATCGCTCCGAGCGCCGACCGGACCGCGTCAGTCGAGACCGGCTGGCTGAAATGAACCTGGACCAGCGAACCGCCGGTGAAGTCAACGCCGTAGTTGAAGCCTTTGCGCACGATGAAGATGACGACGACGGCGAGCAGCATCACCAGCGAGATGATGAAGAACGTCCACCGCTTCTGGACGAAGCCGATGTTGGTATCAGGTATCAGTTTCATTATCTATATCCTCAGCTTCTTGACTTCGAACCGGGCCAGCCACCAGTCGAATATGAATCTGGTCAGGAACACCGCGGTGATGACGTTGATTATCAGACCCGCCGTGAGCGTGATGGCGAATCCCTTTATCGAACCGACGCCCACAAAGTACAGGGCAATCGCCGTGATAATCGTTGTCGCGTTGGAGTCGATGATCGTGACCAGCGCCCGGTCGTAGCCGGCGTCCACAGCGGCCATGACGGTCTTGCCCCATTGCAGCTCCTCGCGGATGCGCTCGAACACGAGCACGTTGGCGTCCACGGCCATGCCGACGGTGAGGGCCAACGCGGCCAAGCCCGGCAGCGTCATGGTCGCATGCAGGCCGGCCATTACCGCCAACAGGAAGAAAATGTTGAAGAACAGCGCGAAGTCAGCCAGCACGCCGGCAACCGAGTAGTAGACGATCATAAAGACAACCACAACCACCGCACCAATGAGGCACGCGAGGATGCCGCGCCGGATCGAGTCGCTGCCCAGCGAAGCGCCGACCGACCGCTCTTCCACGATATTGACCGGTGCCGGCAAGGCCCCGGAGCGAAGCACGATCGCCAGGTCGCGCGACTCATCCGGATTGACGTTGTTGGTGGTAATCATCGCGTTACCGTCCGGAATCCGTGTCTGAATCACCGGTGCCGACTTCACGACGTTGTCGAGAACGATGGCCAGCCGGCGACCGATGTTGCGGCCCGTGACCTGGGCGAACACGGCTGCATCTTTCCGCCCCAGCCTGAGACTGACGATCCAGGTGTTGGCCATTCCCGGCTCCGAACCCGAATACGGGGCGGGCCGGGCATCTTTGATGGCGGAACCCAGCATCTCCGGCTCGGCCTTCAGCATGTACAGCCGCCGCACCGGGCTGCCTTCAACCGCCTCGGACGGCCCGAACTGGAACTCGTACCCTTGAGGCCAGTAGGGCCGGGCACGCTCCAGCAGCATCTTGAACTGGGGATATTCATTGTCATCCACGCCGAAGTCGCCGCCGATTGTCCGAATCATGCCGAGCAGCGTACCCGCCTCGGCCTCACCAGCCACCTTCGGGTTCGTATCCTTCCGGGCCGTGTCCAACAGAGCCTGAAGCCGGGTCGTGTCCGGTCTGGCCTTCCTGGTGGTGTCGGGAGCGGCCGCAAGGCCGCTGTCGGCGCCGGGGCCAGCCTTCAACTTGTCGTCAATTGTCTTCAGCGCGTCGTAGGTGGCACGCTCTTCCTGCACCAACTGGAACTTCAACTGCGCGGTCTGCCCGATGAGGGCCTTTGCCCGCGCACGGTCCACCCCGGGCAACTGGATAAGTATCCGGTCCCGACCGACCTTCTGGATGACCGGCTCGAACACGCCGAACTGGTCTACGCGGTTTCGGATTACCTCGAGCGCGCGGTCTCCGGCGTCCCTGGCCTCCTCGGCCGACAGTTTCGACTTGTCGACCTCCAGCGTCAGGTGCATGCCGCCGACAAGGTCCAGACCCAGGTGTAGCGCACGCTTCTGCACACCGACCTTCTGCCTCTGGAAATCGGCAATCTCAACCTGAACCCGGGCGCTGTCGTCTTGCGACGTGGCGCGCGCGAGCTTGGCGCTAAGCCCCTTCTCCTGCCCGGGCAGCACGTAGTAGAGCTGGAACGTGGGTATGAGCGACCAGATGCCCAGCGCGGTCGCGATTATGAAAACGGCAAACTTGATTCTAGCGCCTTTCACGAGAATAAACCTCCATGATCCGCTTCATTTCCACAACTGCGCCCTGAAGTCCGGTATAGACCGCCCGCGCCACTATCGCGAACCCAATGCTGTAGCCGGCAGCGATCCGATTCTTCAAAACCGGCACGACGTTTCGATAGTCAAGGCCGTGTCCGACGTGAACCGACAAACCTGCCTTCTCGGCAGCCCTGCCGGCCGTGGTGAGTTCGTCCAGAAGTCGCGTGCCTCGAGACCAGCCCCGGCTGTACCGGTCGGTATTCAGCTCGACCACATCCGCCCCGAGCCTGCCCGCTGCCTCGACCTGAGCCGGGTCCGGCTCGATGAATGTACTCACCCGTATCCTCGCCTTCTTCAGGCGCTGCACCACGGGCTCCAATCTGCTCCGCTCCTTCAGCAAGTCGATGCCGCTTGTCGTCGTTACTTCACTCTTCAGTTCCGGCACCAACGTAACCTGGTCCGGCCTGATCCGGGTCATCAGCCGAACGAGCTCATCGGCAGCCGCCATTTCGACAGTGAGCTCGGTCTTCACTGTAGCGCGCAACAACTCGACGTCGCGGTTGGTGATGTGCCTGCGGTCTTGGCGCAGGTGAACGGTGATACCGTCAGCCCCGCCCAGTTCCACGGCCGCTGCCGCCTGTACCGGGTCAGGAAACGACTCGAGCCGGGCCTGGCGCAGCGTCGCGACGTGGTCTATGTTGACGGATAGAATGGGCATGATGGCCGGGATTCTAAGCCAGAAAGCCACAATAGTCAAGGCAAGCGGGATAGCGGCCCAACATCTTGGCGACCAGTCACTTAGGACCGAGACCCGCGAGCCCGGCACTCATCAGACGACTGTTCGGCTCGGCGCCACAACCGGCGCCGCCGCAGCCAGTGAGTCCCGACCGCCAGGCGCAGGCGAGTTCTGGCCCAGCCGCTGGGAACAAACGGACTGCCCATCGGCCGAGCCTTGACCTTTCCACTGTGTCAGTTGACACGCAGGCGTTTTGCCCTAGAATGGCCGTGCTTTGCCGGGATAGCTCAGTTGGTAGAGCACGGGACTGAAAATCCCGGTGTCCACAGTTCAATTCTGTGTCCCGGCACCTTCTTTTACCAGATGGAGGAGTATTGGCGAAGAGAATCGCATCGGCCCAGAAGCAGGCTCGCAAGAGCAAGAAACGTCGTGAATTACACCGCGGGAAGAAGCAGGCACTGAAATCCGCCCTGAAGAATCTTGCTGCCGCAAAGAGCAGGGACGAGGCGGAAAAGCTGCTGCCCGGAGTCCAGTCGCTGATTGACAAGTCGGCCAAGCGGCGAATGGTGCATCACAAGACCGCGAGCCGACTCAAGTCCAGGCTCGCCCGCGAAGCAGCCGACCTGAAGTAGTATCTGCGGGGCCGGCGCGGTCGTCGATCCGACCTGCGGACCAAAGGCGGCTCGCGGCAGCCCGGCCTGACCCGTGAAGATCCTGTACATCACAACCGCATATCAGCGTAGCGAGTCGGATGTGATTACCCCGTGGCTGGTTGAGACAATAACACGTCTGCGAAGTGTGGGACACGACGTACGCGTCTTCACGTCGTCGTACCGAGGGCTTGGAAACCAGACCGTCGCTGGCGTGCCGGTGTACCGCTTTCGGTACTTCCTCAAGCGCTGGGAGGACCTGACGCATGACGAGATGGCGATGGACCGAATCAAACGGGGCATCCGTTACAAGTTGTTGCTGATCAGCTACCTGCTGTGCGGCACCGCGGCGGCCCGGCGACTCTGCCGCCGCGAGCGGTTCGACATCATCCACGTACACTGGCCGCTGCCCCACTCGCTCTTCGGATCCGCCGCCGCACGCGCCTGCGATGCCCCGACCGTGATCAGCTTCCACGGGGCTGAGTTGATGGTCGTCAACAACGTCGTCAAACTGGCGAAGCCCTTCCTACGCTGGGCCATCCGCACCGCGGGCGCGGTGACCGCCAACTCGACCCACACGGTTCAGGCTGTCCAGCGAATCTACGACCGGCCGGTCACCATCGTACCATTTGGCACTGCGGCGGGAGCCTACTCCGAATTAGACCAGTCGAAGCCGGACGGCACGAAGCAGCTTCTCTTTGTCGGCAGACTGGTCGAACGGAAAGGAATTCCGTACCTCATCGAGGCAGTGGATATTCTGGCCAAACAGATCCCCGTGAACCTGAGCATTGTCGGCTCCGGGCCCGAAGAGCCTCGTCTGAAGGAGCTGGCGCGCTCGCGCGGACTGGAGCAGTCCATCACGTTCCACGGCAGAATCTCACAAGAGGAATTGACCCGGCAATACAGCCGGTGCGATGCTTTCGTGCTCCCGGCAATAATAGACAGTCGGGGCGACACCGAAGGACTGGGCGTAGTGATCATCGAGGCCATGAGCCATCGCCGCCCGGTGGTGGCATCCGGCGTCGGTGGCATCGTTGACCTCGTGATTGACGAACGGACCGGCTTGCAGGTGCCCCAGAAGGACAGTCAGGCCCTGGCTCGGGCAATCGCGCGGGTACTGACCGACCCGGACCTGGCGCAGAGGCTGGGCCGCGCCGGCTACGAGCACGTGCAGCAGAACTACTCCTGGCCGGCGATTGTAGCCCGGTTGGAGCACGTGTACGGCGACCTGTTGACCCGACCTTCATAGTTCATGGCCGAACGCGAGTCCCCGGCGAAGCTCAAGCTCGGTATACCCCGCTGGCTGAAGTACACGCTGGGGTCGCTACTTGTCGCCGCGGCGTTCTATTTCCTGATCTCCAGGCTTGTGCGTGACTGGCACCTGATTCCCTTTGACGAAATCCACTTCTCCCTCCCCTACCTCGCGCTGTCGTATGTAGTCCTCATCTTCTGTCATTTCCCACTCTTCGGATGGCTCTGGCAGACAATCCTCAGATCGCTCGACGTGCGCATGCCCCTGCTGCCCGCGACGGTCATAACTGTCGTGTCCAACGTCGGCAAATACCTGCCCGGCAAGGTCTGGTTCACCGTCGGGAGGATGTCGTTCGCCGAACGCTACGGGGCGTCTGAGGCCAAGGTCGTGCTCAGTGTCGTCATGGAGATAGCCATCACTCTCCTCGGCGGACTGGTCCTGTTCGCGTTCGCGGTGTTGTTCATCCCGCGCTCGCTCGTACCGCGGGGAGCATATGGGTTCTTTGCCCTCATTCCTATCTGTCTCGCCCTGCTCTACCCGCCCGTCCTGAACCGCCTGCTGGCCCCGGTGCTCAGGCTTGCACGTCAGCCCCACTTCGAGCTGCGCCTGTCGTATCTCCGGCTGCTGGGCATGCTCGGAATCTGCCTCCTTGACTGGCTCGCTCAAGGCACGGGCAGCTACCTGCTCATTAACTCGTTCTACCCGCTGCCGCTGGCGAAGCTACCCGTGCTGCTCGGCGCTTACGCGATATCGTGGATGATCGGATTCCTGGTGCTGGTGGCGCCGGCCGGGCTCGGAGTGAGAGAGGGCATCTACACGGTAATACTCAAGACCGTAATTGCCGGCCCGGTGGCCATCATCACGGCGCTGGTCACGCGAGTCTGGATGACGGCCGGCGAACTGATTGCGGCGCTGGCCGGATTCGTCTACCTGCGCGCCATATCAAGGAGGACTGATGCCTAAGAAACGGGAACCAATGCGCCCCAAGGCCCGGCCTGCCGCCCCGGCAACATCGCCTCTATCAATACCAGACGCGAAGCTTCACCGCTGGGTCGTCGTCCTGCTCTTCGTATTGCCTCTCCTGTTCTACTGGAAGTACCTGACGGGCTCACCAATGCTCTTCGGCACGGACTGGCTCGGAGCCGGTTCGCTGGCGATGCGGGACTTCATGGCGCGGTTCATCAAGAGCCACGGTGTGATCGCCTACTGGATGCCGGGGATACTCTGTGGGCAACCCACCGGCGCCGCATTCTTCGCCGACATGTTCTACCCTACATCGCTGCTGCGCTTGTTCATACCGATCCAGGTAGTCTGGACCTGGACCTTCGTGATCCACATCTTCCTTGCCGGGCTTGGTACCTACCTCTTCCTCAAGGAACTCAAAGTCGCAGCCCTGCCCGCTGCCCTCGGGGGCGTCGCATACGCCATAGCGGGAAGCCTCATCACCCTCACCTATGGCGGACACGATGGCAGGCTGATTGGGTCGTCGCTCATGCCCATGGGACTCTTCTTCCTCCATCGAGGAATGACCCGGCGCCAGTTCTTCTACTTTTCACTGGTCGGGCTGATTCTGGCGCTGCAACTCCTGTCCGGTCACCTCCAGAAGGTGTACTACACCGGTCTCATACTCGTAGCCTATTTCCTGTTCATGTTGATCTGGACGCTGCGCCGCGAGCGGTCCACCGGCCTGACGCTGAGGCTCTGCGTCTACTTTCTGATCGGCCTGGGTCTTGGCATAGCGCTATCGGCAGTCCAGTACCTTCCCATATACGGCAACCTGCACTACGCTTCGCGCGGCAGCGAACGAGGCTACGAGTACGCCAGCTCATGGTCGATGCCCGTCATCGAGACATTCGACCTGCTTACACCCAAGTTCTCGGGCGGGCTTGACAGCTATTGGAGCAGGAACATGTTCAAGCTCCACAATGAGTACCTGGGGATCATACCCTTGCTTTTCGCCTGCGTCGCGGTGTTCCGACGCTGGAAGGAACGGAACACGAAGTTCTTCACGTTCTCATTCCTTGGTGCGCTCTTGATGGCGTGGGGCGGCAACACTCCTTTCTACTACATTCCCTACTACCTGTTTCCCGGCATCAGTAAGTTCCGCGGCCCGGCCATGATTTTCTTCCTGGCCGCGTTCTCGCTCGTCGTTCTCGCCGGGCTCGGCCTCGACTACGTACTCAGAGAAATGAAGGAAACCGACGCCCGCAAGACGACCAGGACAGTCATGGCCGCCGGCGCGGTCCCGCTCGTTCTGCTGTTGCTGTTCGTCGCGCTGAAAGGGCCGGTCATGTCCTTGCTCCGCTCGACCACCATCCAAACGCCGGACAAACTTGCCGCCCTGGAGGCCAATTACCCGAACATGGTGGGCGGCCTGCTTATCGCGGCGGCAGTCGCGGCACTTGGTTTCCTGCTGGTCAAGCTGCTACTCGACCGCAAGATCAAACCCATCGTATTCGCCGCCTGCCTGGCCGCGGTCATGGTTCTGGACATCGGGATTTCGCTCAACCTCTGGGACGAGCAGCGCGGGTACATCCGCGGCGTCCCGCCGCCGAACGAGTACTTCGCCCCGGACGAAGCCACTGCCTTCCTGAAGCAGGACACGTCGCTCTATCGCGTGCTGCCGTGGCAGTTCGAGCGCAGCGACGACGGCGTCCTGCTCTACAACGGTGTCCAGAGCACCGGGGGCCAGCTGCCCAACCCCCTGCAGACTTACATGGATTTCATCGGGTCGGGTTCGAGCGTGTTCTTCCGGGCGGACAGACTGCTCAACCCCAACTTCATGGACCTCGCAAACATCAAGTACGTCATCAGCGTGACCCTGCCCGAGGACGTGTCCAAGTACGACGCCCGTACTCAGCAGCAGATCGCCGGCATCCGCAACTACTTCACCCAGCCCCAGTTCGAGCGGGTGTTCGCCGGGAACAAGTATACGGTCTACCGTAACAACGCCGCGCTTCCTCGCATGTTCGTTGCCGGCCGGTATGAACGATTGAAGGACAAAGACGAGGTCTTTCCCCGGCTGGGGATGCCCGACTTCAACCCCGGCCGGACCGCCCTGCTCTACGCAGACCCGGGAATCACGCCCGGCGCCGAATCGGTCGCGGGAACCGCCAGGATAACCCGGTTCGACTGCAACAAGATCACCGCCAGCGTCGAAATGACGGCGCCCGGCCTGCTCATTCTAGCTGAGAACTACCATCCCGATTGGAAGGCGTACGACAACGGCAAGCCGGTACCGGTCCTGCAGGCATACCACACGTTCCGCGCGGTCCCGCTCCAGCCCGGACAGCACGACATCGTCTTCAAGTACGACCCGAAGTACTACGTTGTCGGTGCGATGCTCTCGCTGATTGGCACCCTGTTCCTTGCCGGGACGCTCGCAGTAGCCTGGGTAGGAAGCCGCCGGAGAAAAACCATCGGGACGCCCGAGCACCAGCCGACCCCTGCGTCATGACCAGGACTTTGGCGGTTCCAGCAGAAGGAGGTAGCCTGCGATGCGCGGTTTGATGACCAAGACCACCGAGCGAATCATCCCGGAGCACTTCAGGACCAGAGATCAACGACTTCTATACCTGCGGCACGTGTTTGCCTATGAGTATGCCAAGACCATCATCAAACCCGGCAGCTCGGTGCTCGAGGTCGGATGCGGTGAGGGATACGGCACGTCGCTTTTGGCCCAGACGGCGTCGCGGGTTACCGCCCTTGATGTGGACAAGGCGACGCTGGCGAGCGCGGCTGCCAAATACGGGTCCGACAAGACCCAGTTCACTAGCTACGACGGAGGACGCATGCCGTTCCCCGACGGGAGCTTTGATGCGGTGGTCTGCTTCCAGGTTATTGAGCACGTCAGAGATGACGCGGCCTTTGTCCAGGAACTCCGGCGGGTCCTCAAGCCCGCCGGTCCCCTCATTCTGACTACCCCTAACCGCACGTACCGGCTCAAGCCCGGACAGAGGCCGTGGAATCCCTTCCACGTGCGCGAGTACCACGCCGCGGAGCTGGGAGCACTGCTCGGCCGGAGCTTCAGCAAAGTCGCAGTGTGGGGTGTCCGCGGCAGCGACGAAGTCCAGTCGATCGAGCACGCCCGCGTTGCCTGGGCGCTACGCAGCGGGCCGGTAGCGGCAATCCGGCGCGCGACGCCCGAACCGCTAAGACGGTTCATCGGCGGAATCCTGAAAGCTCTGCGCGGGGCGCCGGGAAAGACCGAGAACTGGGAAGCAAAGTGCGGTCTTGGCGACTACTTCGTCATCAAAGAACAACCGGAGAACAGCCTGGACCTGCTCGCTGTCTGCACTGAGTGAACAACTACCGCCTCGAAGGCGGTAGCTTCGAGCGCGGTCGACTCGAAGTCGACCTCCCGTCTGCTAAGTCTGAGGCGAACGACCGTGTCGCGAATTCTGCTATCTCCTAGACATGCCAATCACATTGAGTACTGCCCAATGGCCTCACGGGCCGATCCACGAACGCTCATGTAGTCACTCGCTGGACGTCAGCAGGGCCTCCTCACATGAATCGGCGTGACTACATCTCGCGGACCTTCTCTTCGCCTGAAGGCGAGGGGTTTCCACCATCCCCGGATGGGACACTAACGCCGGCCTAACGCCCACCTACCCCCGACCCTCGACAAACGGCGGACGAACTCGCACCCCCCGGTGCGTGGTGTCCAACCTGTTCCTGGCAGCTACTCGACCAGTGCGAACCTCCGCGTGCAGCGGCTTGAACCGGTCTCCAAGCGGCAGAAGTAGTTGCCCGCCGGCACTGTCTGGCCCGCAGCGTCCTTGCCGTCCCACGAAAGCTGACGGGCGCCGGCCGTTGATGTGGAAGAGAGAAGCGTCCGAACCATGCGGCCGGAAGCATCGATAATCCTCACGCTGGTCTGACCCGTCTCCGGGATTCGGCAGAGCACGCTGACTGGCCGGCTGCTGATTGAGAGCACCTCAAGCAGAGGTCTCGAACGGCCCGATTGCACCGGCTGCCACTCGCGGGTTCCCAACATGTCCTCGGTGCTTATGTAGGACGCATCGCCCAGGCACCCACCGTAGTTCTCGCCGCCGAAGGTGAGAAAGATATGATTGTAGGGGTCGTAGGTTCCGGCCGGGCAGCGACGCTCAGGCGGCAGTTCTCCGGTAGGGTTCAGGCGAGTCCAGGTGAGGGACGTCAGGTCGAGTGTGTACAGGTCGTTTAGAAATGTGAATATCGGGTACGTGAACCCGGCGAACATGCAGAACGTCCGTTGTTCGGGAACCCAGCAGCAGGCGCAGTTCGCACGGACGTCAGGCACGTCCCCGCTAGGATTGAGCTCGGTCCAGGCTTCGTTGCCGGGCTCAAGGTCCAGTTTCCACAGTTCGTTTACGAGCGAATTGCCCGCCTGACCCGCGAAGACGATGAGCGCATTGCTGTCGCGGTCCAACACGAGTCCATATGACCAGCGCCCTGCAGGGTGCGTCCCCTGAACCTGGATCTTGTGCCACGCCAGGCTGTCGAGGTCCAGTTCCCAGAGGTCGTCTATGCCGTCGGAACCGTACTTGCCATCAAGAACCAGCATCGAGTGCCGGTCAGGATGGTAGACGGCGGTGACAAAGACACGCGGGCCCGGCGGAGTGCCGGAAGGTGAGAGCTCTTGCCAAGCGCCGGTCGCGAGGTCGAGTTGCCACAGGTCGTTGGTTTCGTTGCCGGCGGTTATGCCGCCGAACACGACCATCCGGTCGTGTCCCGCATCGTATATCGCCGCATGTCCTAACCTACCGGCCGGGGGCGTTCCAGATGTGGACACTCTTGTCCAACCGTCGTATCCGGTCACGCTGTCCAGCGACATCTGCCACACGTCGTTCCAAGCGCTCGTGCCTTCGCCGCCGAATAGGACAGCGCGGTGTCTGGCTTCATCCACTACGATGGTTGCCAGTTTTCGCGGCGGGGGCTGGGTGTTGTGCCACTCGAGCGATAGGCACGGGACGACCGCCAGCAGGAATCCCAGCGTCGCGGCGGTCACTGCTTTGATCCTCATACATCCTCCTTTTCGGGCGGGCAAGGAACTCGGCGGGTCACGAGAGCCTCCTCACGCTCTCCTCTCTTCGATACGGAGACCGTACGCCTTAGCTCGGCAGTCGGTCTACGCCCTCAATGAACCGGTTCCTGTCCCGGCACCTCAATGCCGGCCGATGATCGTGACCGTGTGACTGTAACGGTCACACGAAGCGACATAGGCTTCGTCGTCGGGCGCGCGCACCGACATCGGCGACTCCCCGGTCGGAATGCGATCGACCACGGTGTTGTCCGACGTACGGACGACGGCGGCCGCACCGCCGTTGTAGTCCGACGCCACGTAGAGGTAGTCGCCGTCGTTCACGAAGCACATGCCGCAAACGTAGTCGCCTGCCTCGATGACGGCAACCACTGTGTTGTCAGATGCTCGCACGACAGCTATCTTTTCGCCCCAGTATTCGGTCGCGTAGACGTACTCGCCGCCGGGCATCACCCGGACGCGGTGAGGGGTGAAGCCTAGATCGATGGTTCCGACGACGGTGTTGTCCGAGGCGCGAATCTTGGTCAGTGTCGTTGACCCCACGTTAGCAGTATAGACGTACTCGCCGTCACAGTCGATGTCTCGCGGTATGTTCCCGACCGACACACTGGCAATGACGGTGTCGTCCGAGGTCCGGATGACCGAAACCGTGTTGTCATTCTGGTTGGCCGTGTAGCAACGGCTCCCGTCCGGCGAGAAGCAGAGCCGGTGCGGGCATGCACCTACCGGAATCTTCTTGACCACGGTATTGTCACTGGTGCGGATTACGGAGACCTCGTCGTCCCACTCGCTGGTCGCGTACACGTACTCACCGTCCGGCCTGGCCGCGATCATGTAGGGATTCGATCCGCATACTACGTGTTTGACCACCTCACGGTTCTCCACGTCCACGACCGTCACATACTGCGCCGTCTGGTTGGCGACGTAGGCGAAGAGACCATTGGGGAGAACTGCGATGTCGGTCGGGTCGCCGTCAACCGCGATTGTGGCGATGACCGTATCCGGATACCCGGACTGGGACCCAATGAGGATGACGTGGGCCGGCGACCACTCCGACCGCTTGCCGGCCACATCCTCGGCCCGTGCGCGCACGCGATAGGCGCCGCCGGCCTCCCAAGCGTGATACATCGTCACCGGTTCGCTGCTCGGAACGTAGTTGCTCCACTCTGATTCCCCCCCGCCGCCCCAGTCAAACTGGTACCTGAGCGGCAGGCTCTGCGGGTCAGTTGTAACCGCGGTGAAACCATAGGAGACTCCGCCGTCGCCGGTCGAAGGGCCGGTCGGCTCTTCCGGCGTCACGGGCGGCAGGATGCCGCAGCCCGCGACAAGAACGACGCTGCATACAGCAGCTAAAAGGCTCAGGCGCTTCAGCATAACGACCTCCTCTGTCGAGTTATACTACGACTGGAAATAACGGCTGTCAACCGTCTTCCTCATCAACCGGGTCAAGCCCGTCGCGGCCACTGGCGGCTCCGACTACCGTTCGACATGAGTGCAGCTTGTCGGCATCTCCGAATGGCCTATAATCCCTCGATGTCCATCGCCCAAAATGCCACTGCAATCAAAGCGAGGATTAGTGCCGCCTGCGCTCGCGTCGGGCGCAGCCCCTCCGATGTCACCTTGGTCGCCGTGACCAAGACCCGAACCCCTGCAGAGATAGACGAAGCTATCAAGGCAGGCATCACCCACATTGGCGAGAACCGGGTGCAGGAAGCAACGGCCAAGAAACCGCAGGTCTCGCTGCCGGCAACGTGGCACCTGGTCGGCAGCCTCCAAACCAACAAGGCGAAGAAGGCGCTTGAGCTCTTCGACTGCATCCAGAGCGTTGATTCACTCCATCTGGCCATCGACCTGCAGCGCCGGTGCGAACAGATGGGTAGGCACGTGAGCGTCCTGATTGAGGTGAACACGTCCGGCGAACCATCCAAGCACGGGGTCCAGCCTGACGCAGTACCAGACCTCGTTACTGAACTGCTCAAGCTCGACCGGTTGCAGCTTTCCGGCCTGATGACAATCGGGCCCGGGCTTGCCATCGAGGACCCTGAGGCCTCACGCCCCTGTTTCCAGGCGCTCAGGACTCTGGTCGAGGACTGCCGGCAGCGCTTCGGCGTCCCTCTGCCCCTTCTCTCGATGGGCATGAGCTCGGACTTCGAGGTCGGCATCGAAGAGGGCGCGACCATCGTCAGAGTCGGCACCGCCATCTTCGGCCCGCGGCCCGCTTCCCCGACACTGGATTAGGAGATCACCACGCAGACACAAAGGCACCAAATCCGGCCCGGCCGGAACCGTCCTCCTGACTTGGCGTTCTTGGCGTCCTTGGCGGTTATCTCCTCCGCCTTCCGCGTTCTCCGAGACCCTTTGTGTCTTGGTGTCTTGGTGGTTGAATTCCGGCTTCCTACGGCCTGATGGAAGTCGAGCGGTTCAGCGAACTCGTGGACGAGGCGATTGCCTCGATACCCGAGGACTTTCGTTCCAGGCTCGACAACATTGCCATACAAATCCGTCCGATCGCCCCTCCTAACCTCTATCGCGACCTGAGCAAGAACCCGTGGGGATTACTCAGCGTA
>Ga0315277_10008519_pt1 | contig 13180 bp, 11 predicted proteins | sample YL17G05_15_MG_FD_203695 | JGI IMG/M metagenome (GOLD analysis project Ga0315277, IMG submission 203695) | Sediment microbial communities from Yellowstone Lake, YNP, Wyoming, USA - YL17G05_15 | ecosystem: Environmental > Aquatic > Freshwater > Lake > Sediment | place: USA: Wyoming | collected...
CCATGCAGGGCAGGTCATCATGGATCAAAGAATAGGTATGGATCATCTCTATGGCACAGGCAACCGGTAGAATAGCTTTCCCCTTTCCACCTACAGCTTCAAATGAAGCAATTGCTAAAATCGGACGAAACCTTTTCCCGCCAGCAAAAACCGAATATCTCATCGCCTGATGCAGGCTCTTAGGCTCCTTATTTTCGTCTGGAAGGCACCTATCCAGGGCCTGATTTACAATTTCCCTTTTCCTTTTTATATATTTCCCAAAATCCATTCTATTTTTTGTTTTTCCTTTTTCCTTCTTCCTTGTTCCTTTCTACGTTTCCCGTCTTACGTCTTAGTCTTTTTTATTCTTTTTCCTCTTCTTCCCCCTCTTCCACCTCCAAAGGCTCAGTTTTAAATTCCTTCTCTCCTAATTTGATCAATTTTTCAACTCTTGCTTCCGCCTCAGTGAGCTTCTTAGTGCAGAGACGGGATAACTCAATCCCTTCCTCGAAGAGCTTAAGAGATTCATCCAGGGATAAATCCCCACCCTCCAATTTCTGAACGATCTCATCTAACCTTTTTAGAGCATTCTCGAAATTATCTTTCTTTGCCATAACATCACACTTCTCGTCAGACAGGAATGTCTGACCTACCTTTTTCTCTAAACTCCCGCCTCGAGGTCAAAGCGGTTCTACTGATGTAGAGACGCCTGGCTATGCGTCTCTACAAAATTCCGTATCTCACATTGGGGGCAACACGGGTTAATGTTTAAACAGCAAGGCTGAAGTCCCAAGTCCTTGACGACCTTGCCCTACGATTTTCTATCGTCTTAAGTCTCCCGTTTTACTTCTCACCGTCTATTTTTTTTACTTCAGCTTCTATCCTTCCTCTGAAAAACTTCACCTCGATCTCGTCTTTCAGTCGGAGTGAGCTTGCATCTCTTATTATCTCCATCTGGGGCAATTTTCTGGTCAGGGAAAAACCTCTTTCCAAGACCGCCAGAGGGGAAAGGGCATTCAGTTTGCCTGAGACTAAAGATAAACTTTTCTTCTTGGAATCAAAATAGTTTTTTATCTCTTTTAAAAGCCCTCTTAGAAGCTCATCTGCTCTTTGAGCTTTCTGAGCTATCAAATCAATCGCCCTTCTGAACCCATAGCTTTCCCTGGCTGAGTTGATTCGGGATTTATAGTCTTCTATGATGAGCCTTTGAGTGGAAATCAGGGTCTTGAAAAGATTCTTTACTTCTTTTACAGTTTCTAATCTGTTTTTAACTGCTAACTCTGCAGCGGCTGAAGGCGTTGGAGCCCTTAAATCTGCCACAAAATCTGCTATAGTAAAATCCACCTCGTGACCGACTGCAGAGATGACCGGGATTTCTGAGTTATAAATAGCTCTGGCAACAACCTCCTCGTTAAAAGCCCAGAGATCCTCTAAAGACCCACCACCTCTGCCAACAATTAACAGGTCAACTTTTTTATACTCATTGAAATCCCTAATCGCCTGAGCGATCTCTTCACCCGCTCCTTCGCCTTGGACCCTGGCTGGATATAGAATTATCTTTACACCCGGGTCCCTGCGATGGATTATATTTATGATGTCCCGGATAGCCGCACCAGTTGGCGAGGTGACTACTCCAATAGTTTGAGGATATTCAGGAATCGGCTTCTTATGAGCTTCATCGAACAGGCCTTCATTATATAATCTTTCCTTCAACTGCTGAAAAGCTAATTCTAACTCCCCAATGCCGACTGGATGAAGCCGGATGACGCTCAGTTGATATTGTCCGCTTTTTTCGTAGACAGTTAGATTCCCCAGTGCATAGACCTTCATCCCGTCCTGCGGCTCAAAGCCAAGCCTTCTCCCTTCCCAGCGAAAAAGGACACATCTTATCTGGGCATTTTCATCTTTTAGAGAGAAATACCTGTGCCCGGAGGAGTGCAGGATATAGTTGGAGATTTCCCCCTCCACCCAGAGCGTAGGAAAACTCTGCTCTAAGAGATTTTTAATCTCCCTGGTGATCTCCGAGACTTTGTAAATTTTAGCTTGCATTTTTTGTTCCACTTTCATGTCATTCTGAGGGAGCGGAGCGACCGAAGAATCTGCCTCATTTAACAGACGTAGATTCTTCGCCCCCTACGGGGACTCAGAATGACAGACAATGGTGGATCTGCTCAAAAAATCCGTTTAATCCGCTCCATCAGCTGTGAATTCCTTCACTCCACCAACTTCTTAAAATCCTCATCCTCCCACAAATTCCTGAAATACTCATCCTTTTTTGCTTCTTCTTTGTAAACAGGTTTAAGTTCAATAGCTCTCTTAAGATTTTCTAATGCCTTGCTTCTCTTATTTTGTAATGAATAAATAACAGCAATATTATACCAAGCTTCTGCCAAACCAGGTTTTAACTCAATTGCTTTTGAGCTCTTTTCTTTTGCCTCTTGATACCTATGTAAATTAAGTAAAGCCAATCCCCAGTTTTTATAGGCCTCAGCTAAATGCGGCGCCAGTTCTATAGCCTTTTTACATCTCTCTATCGCCTCTTCGTGTTTACCAAGCTTTATGAAAGTCCAACCCCAATTATTATAAGCTGCATAATCATTTGGGTACAGCTCAATTGTTTTCTTAAATTTCGTCATTGCCTCCTCATACCTGCCCAACTCCGCCAAAACTGAACCCAAATTATTATATGCTGCTGCATTATCCGGCTTTAATTCTATTGCCTTCTTAAACTTTTCTATCGCTTCTTCATACTTCCCTAACTTGTGTAAATCCCAACCCCACTTATAATAGGCTTCTGGATAATCTGGCTTTAACTCTATCGCCTTCTTAAACTTTTCTATCGCCTCCTCATACTTGCCAGCCTCCCCCAAACTCCAGCCTTCTGTGAAGGAGCTGATAGCTGAAACTTCTGTTTTGCTTTTATCAACTGACTGCTTTTTCTCATCAACCTCTCTACCGATTTTTTCAATATCTTTTCCAATTTTTTCTACTTTTACAAAAACCTCACTATTTTCTTTATATATTCTGTCAATATCTTTCACAGTAGTCTCTGCATGTGTTTTTATGCTTTCAATTTCACACCTTAGTTTAACTGTTTTCTCAAATTCTTGTTTAAAATCATCTTTAATTTTTTCTTTTAGTTTTCTCATTTCCTCTAACTCTTCCTCTACTCTTTTTCTTATCTGCCCTTGCCTAATATAGGAAAAAACTCCCAAACCACCCAATATGGCTACTGCCGCTATCATTATTTGAATCATAAAATTAGCTAAATCTATACTCCTATTGGCGCCTTCAATCGCCTTTTCATACCCTTCTTTTTTGACCTCCTCAATTCCCTTTTTCAAACTATCAATCTGTTCTTGATGTTTCAAAATCTCTTGAGCAACCTGAGAAGTATCCTTAGGAACAGTTTGAGCACTAACCGAAACCGAGGATAAAAGAACTAAACTCAAAGCCCAGATAAAGATCAATTTATTCATAAGCCCATTCCTCTCTTTTAGTCTGGAGGTCTAAAGACCTCCGTTACATTTATGCTACATTTTTCGGACAGGGACAAGCCCTGTCCCTACGAAAAGCTGTCTCACAGCTGATTATTAGGATTAAGCAGATAATCCGCTTCAGAAAATCAGCTTAATCCGCTCCATCATCTGTGAATAAACCCATTCTCAATTTAGATAAATAATATGCACACTTATGGGGTTTGTCAATCAATATAATCAAAAAAGAAATGACGGATGACTGATGACGAATGATGAATAAAAAAATGCAGGGGCTGGGTTACCCAAGCCCTTCATTACGTCATTGCAAGGAGGTCATTTGACCGACGAAGCAATCCGTCTCGTTGGAGTACAGGGATTGCTTCGCCTTCGGCTCGCAATGACGTTACGAGGTATCCTTATACCACCTCTAAAATCGCGCATTTCAGATATTCGGTCTCCGGCATAGACAGCAGGATCGGGTGGTCCTTTGCCTGGGTGCGGAACTCGATCAGGCGAAGGGTCTTATGGGCATCTTTGGCGGCTGATTTAAGCATCTCCATAAAAAGGTCTTTGGAGAAATTATGAGAACAGGAACAGGAAATAAGTATTCCCCCTTTGTCCAGAAGCTTCAAAGCTTGAAGGTTAATCTCCTTGTAACCTTTCATCCCCTCTACCAATTTGCTTTTGCTTTTCACAAAAGCCGGTGGATCTAAGATAACCATATCGAATTTTTCATTCTTTTGTACCAACCCTCTCAAGACATCGAAGGAATCCCCTTTTACAAAAGTGCAGAGCTTTTCTACCTCGTTTAACTTAGCATTCTTCTGGGCTAACTCCAAACTTTTCTCGGAGCTATCGATCCCCAAAACACCTTTTGCTCCATTCTTAGCTGAAGCTATCCCCCAGGCGCCGGTGTAACAAAAACAGTCCAGCACTTTTCTTCCCTTGGCATAGATTGCACCCATAAGCCGGTTTTCCTTCTGGTCAAAGAAAAAGCCGGTTTTCTGCCCCTCTTTTAAATCCACAAAGAACTTCAAGCCGAACTCCTCGATCAGAGCTGGATTTTCTATATCGCCTTTGACGATCTTTACCCCTTGAACCAGACCCTCCAATTCCCTGAAAGAGGTATCATTCCGTAGAACTATTCGAGCAGGCAGGAATAACTTTTCGCAAGCCTTGATAATTTCAGCCTCAAATTTCTCCATCCCTAAAGTCAAAATCTGCAGCACCAAATTCTTCTCATATTTATCTATAATCAAGCCCGGCAAAAAGTCGCCTTCAGAATAAACCACCCGGTAGGAAGAAAGCTGGGGATAAATCCTGTGCCTGTATTTCAATGCCTGTTCAATCCTTTTGAAAAAGAAATCGCCATCTATTTTCTCATCCTTTTCATAGGTCAAGACCCTTATTGCAATTAGAGAATGACGGTTATAATACCCCTTTGCTAAGAAGCCCCCTCTGGAGTCATGCACTTCTACAACTTCCCCTTCCCCTTTTGCTTCTATAAGCTCATCTATCTCATTAGAGAAGACCCACAGATGCCCTTCTCTTATCCTTTTATCCTCGTTCCTTTTTAATCTTATCTTCTCCAAAAATTTCTCTCGTATTTTTTGCTTTGACCTTCGTAGGGGCGGAGTTTATCTCCGCCCTATATTCAGGGGGTGGAGGCCCCGCTCAGCGGGATTTCGCAAAGCTCAACAAGCTCCACCCCTACGCGATTTTTATCCTCATTCTTCTTTAATCTTATCTTTTCCAAAACCTAACCCTCTTATCAGTTTTCTGTCCAATTTTATTTACGGACAGAACGATGTTCTGTCCCTACGCCTGACCAGAAATTCTTTTCGACTTCTCTGTACACTTCTCTCAATGCTATCTTATTTTTGTCAGCCAAAGCTCTGCAATCCTCAAATTCAGGAGAAATATGAACTTTTTCTCCATAAGTGATTACCTTTACCCGTGCTTTTCCAAACCTCGTATTAACTACCTCAATCTTTCGGGGAAGTTTTTTTCTTAAATGAAATTGAGTCCTGAACCCAATGGTTCCGGTCTCGGAAAAGATAATGGAAGAAAGCTCATTCAACTTGTTAGCATTACACAGAACCGAAAGAATAGTTCCAGGTCTTCCCTTTTTCATAATGATAGGCACAAGATAAACATCCAGAGCACCTTTTTGCAAAAGCTTTTCTGTAAGATATCCTAAGACTTCGGGAGTAGTGTTGTCTATGTTGGTCTCCAAAACCAGGATTTCATCTTGCTCTAAATCCTGTTCTTTTTCACCTATCATCACCCTTAAGAGGTTAGGGATTTCCTTCAAATCTGCTGAGCCTGCGCCATAACCTATCTTTTCAATTTTGAAATCCAGCCTATGTGAAAATTCAGCTAAGGTAGTTATGATCGCCGCACCGGTCGGAGTAACCAGCTCCCCTTCTATATCAGTATATCTCACAGGGATATTTTTACAAAGCTCGATTGTGGCTGGAGCAGGAACCGGAAATTTTCCGTGCGAGAATTTGACATATCCTTTTCCAAAAGAAAGCGGAGATGAATAGATTTTATTCACTTTAAGAATGTCCAAGCCTATAACCGCACCCACGATATCGATTATCGCATCCACTCCGCCGACTTCGTGAAAATGGATTTTATCAACACTTACACCGTGAACTTTTGCCTCAGCCTCAGCTAACCTTCTGAATATTTTTTTAGAATCATCCTTTATTTTTTTATCCAGAGAACTTTTTTCAATTATCCTGAATATATCCTTCAGATTTCTGTGAATCTTCTCTTCAGGTGCTTTGACCTTAAATTTCGTCCCTTTGATTCCCTTTTTTTCAGTTTTAAAAGCTTTGATCTCATATCCTGTCAAAGGTAGTTTTTTAAGTTCTTTTCTCAAAGTTTGTAACTCTAAACCGGCATCTATCAGAGCCCCTAAAATCATATCCCCGGCAATCCCGGAGAAGCAGTCAAAATAAGAGATTTTCATAAATTTACTCATTGGTAGAACAGACATTCTTGTCTGTTCTCTTATTCAATGTCAGACACGAATGTCTGACCTACCTTCCTTCATTTGTTGTAAATTCAATCGTCTCTTTTTCTATTTCTGAATAAATTTTATCAATCGCTTTCTGGATTTCAATTGTCTTTTGAAGGGATGAAACTATCTTACAATAATGTTTTATATCATCCAGGGATAATTTTCTTCCTTTTCTATCCTTCAGCCATTTATCACAAACCTGATAACCGCCAATTTGATATTCCCAAACCTGTGGTGCTACACCTTCAAAATACTTCTCCTTGTTTATAAAGATTTTACTTTGTTCATATCTTACCTTTTCAACCTTGTTTTCTCCCTTACCTTGAAACTTGGTAACAAGAGGATCAAGTGCTGTCGGTTTTAGCAGAAGCAAATCAACAAGCCTTTTCCCATATTCAGCCATCTTGCTAAATAACTTATAATCTTTTGTAAAAGGAACTCTTGGAAAATCAATCTTCAAAAACTCGGCATATTTTGTGCGATAGATTTTTGAGTAAAGGACTGCATAAATATAAAAGAAGATTTGCTCATGGGATGGTGTTTTCTTAAAATCTTTTGTTAGTTGTTCAACTATTACAGGAGACAGGTTTGGCTTTTTTACTATATAATCAACTTGTGGTTCAAGGAGCATCATAATGCTACCTGAAGTTCGGCTTTTGGAGTTGCCTTTTTCATGGTAGAGGTAGAGAGGCGCAATATATGAAATTCCTGCACCTGCTGATTTATTGCCGACAACACATTGATCAATTATGGTTTCAGAAGCGAAAACCGAGAATTCATATTTTGGAGATTGGGGTCTTGCAAATAATAGTCCCAAATTCTCATGCATCATATGACGCATAACTTCCAAAAGTGGCCTTTCAACAATTATATTTGTATAGTAGATATTCCTTTTGTCAAAAGGACGATACAATATTTTGGCAAAATATCTGTCCCAATTTTCATCTTTGGAAAGGGTTTCCCGTGACTTTCTAAGTTTAAATGTGCTTGTGTCTTTTAGTTTGAAGGATTGTTTGATCAGTTCATCTGGCATCGATAAATTTCTAAACATCTCAATTCTTCTTTTCAAAACATCCTTATCAAAATCGATCACAAATTTATCCCTCGCCGTGACAATGCCAACACAATTCACAGGGAAAATATCCGTTATCTTCCAGAATTTCTCGTAAATTTCTCTGCCTTTTTCTTCTCTCTGGACAAAGAAATAATAGGGGCTATCTGGAACTATCTTTTTCCATTTTGTCGTTTTTAAATCATTTTTCGAAAGCCAATCATACTTCCTCTCCCTCAATCCCCAAAGATGAGCGTAATAAATTTTAGATTGTTTAGTTTCATTTTTCATAATATTTTACATTATCTATAAGACCTTTTAAGTTCGAGTTAAAAGAAAATAACTTTTTTTCACCTCTACAACCAAAAAATAAAATCCCATCAACATCAGATTGAAACTCATTCTTAAGATTGCGATATGTGCCAGTATCCTCAAAGTAACTTGAGTCTATCGACAATCTACCTGAAGCTACTGCAAAAATGTTGTAGTCTGCCTTGCAATTATTAAACTGTGATTTTTTCTCTCTTAATTTATCTATTAATGCATTAAAACTTTTTTCATTAAACTCTGTAACATTTATCATTTTGCCCTGATTCTGTGAAAGTTCTTGTATTTTAGCTTTGTCGTTAGCAGAAAGATTAGATGACATTCTTGTTACCTCAACACAAATAGAAATATTTTTGGATCTAATGCTTATTTTTATATCAGGTGTTCTGTCCTTCTTTTCCTTAATAAATTCAATAATAGGTTGTGGATGGATATTTTTAAACAAAAAACAGGCACCCAGTAACTCAGCAAAAACATCACTAAGTTTCTCTATATCTGTTTTATTCTCAAATTTGTTCCTTAATATTTTATAACTTTGCTTGTCTAGATTTTGATTAGCAAATGTAAAATGCTCTTCCCATACTGGCGATGCTAGCGTGGGGATGAAATCAGGATGCTCTATAATGTTATTCCAGGCGAAGCATTTTAAATCTTTAAAAAACTCGTATGTTTGCTGAAATTCTTTGCAAATAGATAATTTATCCATATTTTATTTACATTTAATAAGCAAAATAATAGCTACTCCCTGCTGTATATCAAAAACATTTTCGTCTTTACTTCCATCCGGACATTTCTCTTTTTTCAAACTGTTACCGTGCAAATCTAAAATATAAATTTCATTGAAACTACTCATCAAAGATTGACGCATTCCTCTGAAAGTTGGATTGTCTAAATAACTGTGATTGGTGATAAATCCCAAAACCCCTTCACCTGCCTGGTCAATCTTCCATTGGGCAAAACGAATAAATTTAACATAATCATCTTGAAGCCAATGTTTGCGTTCACCGAAGTGCTTGCCATCAACATATTTGTAATCTTCAATCAATTCCGTAATCCATTTGCCCGTATTTGCTGATATGCCCGAATATGGCGGATTGCCAAGTATAACCAAAATGGGTGTCTCTTTTTTCACTTTTCCTGCCAAATGAGATTCCTCGGAAAGAGAAGCCATACCGGGCAGTTCAGTCTGAGCGAGCTCTTCCATCTCTAAAGTATTGGTGAGATATAGCTTGAATCTATCATCTTTTTGTAGCTTATAGCCAAGCTCTTCTAAGAGAAAAGACATCTTTAAGTGGCCTACTGCATAGGGTGCCATCATTAGCTCAAAAGCATAAAAATCCTTGAGAATATGTTCCTTGATCAGATTTTCTTTTCCACCCTTACCATATTTTCCTACAAACTCATCCACTGCTATTTTGGATGCCTCTGCCAAAAAGGTAAGCGTTCCTGCCGCAGGATCTAAAACCGTAACCGAATCATTTGCAAATCCATCTTTTCTGTTAAAATGCTCCCTCAAAATATTATGCAAAGAACGAACAATGTAAAAGACCACTGGCTCTGGGGTATAATAGACGCCTCTTTTTTCTCTTGTTTTTGGGTCATATTCAGTCAAAAATGTCTCATAAAAATGGATAATTGGGTCTTTCCCTTTTCCTTCGTGAAAATATTGCTGCAATATCTTTTTTACATCAGTATTTGCAAGGATTTCCGAAATATCATCAATAATCCATTCCATTTGTGGAGGCAAGTCTTCGAGAGAAATGAATTTGAATATATCCCTTAAAATCCCTATTGTGCGTGGAATATTATCATAGGCAAGTTTTCTATTAAAAGCATTTTCTGTTCTTGTTCTTGCTGCAAAAAGTCCGTATGTAATTGTCTGGGAATAAAGGTCTGCGAAATCTTCTTTTGAAAGTCCACCTATAAGATATGTCTTAAATGCATCATAAAATCCTAAGATAAAGCCCTTTCCAATCTTTTCTTCCTCTTTTAATTCCTGTGAAATCACCTCATCCTTTAAAAAGCGTGTCCTCTTTGCTAATTCAATTGCCAGAGTCTTTGCATCATAGACCGGAGGAAGTGAGAAAGAAAAGAATTTGTCAAGTAGTTTAAGAAAATCGGATTCTTTTTCAACTGGTGGGGTGGTTTTAAGTTTGTGTATAATAAAAGGTCTGGCGATTAGGACTTTCTCTATCAAAATACCATCCCTATAAAGCCTGAATTCAAAAAAGTTAGTAAGTATTAGATTGGGGAAGGTGTTTAGGTAGCGTTTTAACTGCTCAGATTGTTCTATTCTATCTAAATCCTCGACCGTAGGAGCCTTAGCCTCAATGTAACCAACAATATGCTGTTTTCCATCCCAGATTCTAAAATCAGGATTCCCAGCTTCAGTCTTCTTTGGTAAAGTTGTTATCTTAATATCTTTTTTGCCAACTGAATCTGTATACTCATTTAATAATACTTCAAGAATTGAATAATAACTTTCTTCCCTAGCATCTCCGCGACTAGCAATCTCAAAAATTTTTTTCAGATATGACTTCAGCACTTTTCCCCTAATAATGTTAAAATCAATATATAAGTCATACTGTATATTTACAACTGATTTATCAAACTTGCAGCACATCCAGCTCCAAAGCCGTTATCTATATTCACCACCACCACCCCTGAAGCACAGGAATTAAGCATTGCCAATAAAGGAGCCACACCACCAAAGCAGGTACCATATCCTATGCTGGTAGGAACTGCAATCACCAGCTTATCCACCAAGCCTGATACCACAGAAGGCAAAGCCCCTTCCATCCCGGCAACTACTATTATCACTTTTGCTTTTTTCAGCTTATCTATGTGTGCTAAAAAACGATGGATCCCAGCCACTCCCACATCATAAAGCCTTTCCGCCCTGTTTCCCATCACCTCACAGGTCAAAGCCGCCTCCTCAGCCACGGGAATATCTGACGTCCCTGCAGAGATGACCAAAATGTTTCCCTTCGGCTCAAAAGCTTTTTTAGTTTTAGGTTGCAGGATAAAAATCCTGGCTTGGGGATAATATTTTGCTTCATGGAAATAAGGTTTGACTTGCTGAAAAACCTCTTTTTCTATTCTGGTTCCGAGCACAACTGAACCTGACTGTTTGATCTTCTGAGCGATCTTGACTATCTGCTCAACTGATTTTCCCTGGCAATATATGACTTCTGGAAACCCTTTGCGAAGATGACGGTGGAGGTCAACCCTGGCAAAACCTAAATCCTCAAAAGGCAGAGTCTTCAGATATTCGAGTGCCCTTTGGGGAGTAAGCTTTTTAGCTTTTACTTTATTTAAAAGCTCTAACAGCTTCTGAGGGTTCATCTTTTAAATCTCAGCCCCTATACTCCTCTCTGAGAGAGGAGTATTTGAAAATAAATAGAATTCAAATGCTCTTTTCAAATCCTCGAATTTCTCAGTAGAGAGAATATTTTTTCTTAATTCCTGATTCCCGGGAAGTTTTTTTAGATACCATAGAAGATGTTTTCTCATCCTCATAATTCCCCAGTACTCGCCTCTATCGGTGATGGAAAGCTGCAGATGTCTTAAAGCCAAAGAAACGATTTTCTCAGCAGAAGGGTCGGGCAAGAGAGTATCGTTCTCCAGATAATAGTTGCTCCTTTGAAAAATCCAGAGATTTCCCAGAGCACCTCTTCCTACCATCACTCCATCGCAACCCGTCGAATCTATCATCTCCTTGACGTCCTGAGGAGAAAAAATATCACCTGAGCCCAGGATAGTCAGGTTGACTTTAGATTTCACCTCTCCAATTATATCCCAATTTGCTTTTCCCCTGAACATAGATTTCCCGGTTCGGGGATGAATGGTTATAGCACTGACTCCACAATCTTGCGCGATCTTAGCTACCTCTAAAGCCACGATATTTTCTGAATCCCAGCCGCTCCTGATCTTAAGAGTTACCGGAAGGGAGACAGATTTGGTCACAGATGAAACGATCTTTTTTAGAAGTCCTAAATCTTTTAAAACCGCTGCGCCCCCATTTTTCTTAGTCACTTTCTTTACGGGACAGGCGAAGTTAAGGTCGATCAGATCCGGCTTTAGCCTTTCGACTTCTTTTGCTGCAGAAGCCAGTTTCTCCGGATCTGAGCCGTAAAGCTGAACCCCTATTGGTCTTTCCTCCTCTTTAAAGTAAAGGAGCCTCAGCGAGTTAGTGTTCTTACGGACCAGGCCATCAGCTGAGATCATCTCAGTATAGCTTAAAGCAGCTCCAAAACTTCGGGCTAAAATCCGAAAAGTAGAGTCTGTTACCCCAGCCATTGGAGCTAAAATCACTCTACCCGAAAGATTTAAGTTTCCCAGCTTCATGACGACAATATAATTGAATGGGGCTTATAGGCAAGCCTTTTTTGGGAGATATTCTGGTAAAGCTGTTGACAAATAAGAAGAAATCCGTTTTTTAAGTCAGAAGGAGGAGGGATATGCCTGAAATAGTCGTAAAATATGAGGACAAAATTATCGAGAGGGTGGTTACCGAGAAGAAGAGAATAACCATCGGCAGGACTCAGGATAATGACATCATTCTGAATAATCGAGGAGTTTCCAGGAAACATGCTCAGATAGAATTCAATCCAAGCGGGGCAGTGATCATCGATAATGAAAGCCTGAATGGAACCTTCGTCAATAACCGCAAGATAACAGAGGAATTTCTAAAGGACAACGACCTGATAACCATAGGGAAATATAACCTGACCTATCGCCAGAGCATATCCAAGGATCCTCGCCTTTCAGATATGGATGGCACTATGGTCATGCAGACTCGAAAACACAAGGACCTGTTGAGCAAAGACAGGAAAGAGCATGAGATAACTCAAAAGGTCGGATGTTCAGTACTTTTAGGTGAACTTAACGTAGATAGAAAGGAGTCCCCTCTGGACAAGGAGATCATCACCCTGGGTAAAGGTGCTTTTGTCAATATCAAAGCTCGAGGATTTTTCCTGCCCAAGCTTCAGGCTAAGATAGTGAAAGAGAACGATGAGTATCTGCTGGTCAGTCTGGGCAGGAAAGGGATGACCCAGGTAAATGGTGAGGAGGTCCAGAGACACAGGCTGAAAAACGATGATCTTATCCAGATAGGTAAATCGGTTTTCCGCTTCATACAAAGGAAAAGTTAAATGCGTCTGGCTTTTTTCTCTGATGTCCACGCTAATTTAGAAGCACTAAAAAGCGTGATCAGAGATTTCGAGACAGAGAAAATAGAGAAGTTTTTTTTCCTGGGGGATGCCGTGGGCTACGGACCTGAACCAAACGAATGCCTGAGCCTGATCCAGAAGA
>Ga0315277_10008520_pt1 | contig 13180 bp, 12 predicted proteins | sample YL17G05_15_MG_FD_203695 | JGI IMG/M metagenome (GOLD analysis project Ga0315277, IMG submission 203695) | Sediment microbial communities from Yellowstone Lake, YNP, Wyoming, USA - YL17G05_15 | ecosystem: Environmental > Aquatic > Freshwater > Lake > Sediment | place: USA: Wyoming | collected...
AAGATCCTGGACTACAGCCAGTACCGCAACATCGTGATTAACATCATCAAGGGCAAAACGAGCAGCCTCGACGCCGTGGTCAAGGTCATGGGCCGTGAAATGAACGTCCTCGAGCCTTACACCAGGCCGGACGGCTCTCAGACGGTCGGGGGCGAACTGACGACCCTGTTGGTCTCGATGGCCGAGCAGAAGGGCAAGAGCCAACTGAACGTCATCTTGCGAGCCGACGCGGACGTCCCTTACGAGGACGTCGCTCGCGTGATGCTGGCCGCAGGCGCCGCCGGCATCGAAAGATGGTGGATCACCACCAAGATCCCGGAATCGGAACAGAAATAACCCGACGCTGAGGACGAACCATGCGAAGCACGAGCCGCAAGCGCGAAAATGTGAAGCTTCAGCCGCCCATGACGCCCATGATCGACTGTATCTTCCAGTTGCTCCTCTTCTTCATGCTGATGCCGTCGTCGGCGGGCCGCGAGGGCTACCTGACCACCAACCTGCCGAATGACCAGGGCCCGAATCCGGGCATACAGGGAAACATGGAGAGGCTCAAGATCGAACTCTTGGATGAGGGAAACGAAGGCGAAGGCGTCTCGATCATCCTGAACGATACGCAAAGTCTCGGGGATAATTTCGCGGGCCTCCGCGCCGCGCTCGAAGGCTACCGCGCGCAGGGCCTCCAACCGACTCACCCCATCCTCATCTCGCCGACGATGGCGGTCCGGCACAAGTTCGTCGTGCGGGCGTTCGACGCGGCGGTGACGGCACGGTTCACGAGCATCCATTTCGCCGTGCCGCGATAGCGCGCCGGCGAAACATTATCCGCCGGCGGCAAAAAAAACGCGATGAAGTTCTCTCCGCAGTGCGGCCGTCCAGGGGTAGGGGGCGCTCAATCGTCTCCGTCTGCAACGGGACGCCCGGGAAGGAACAACGGACGTGAAGCGACGCATATCGGCAAGGGTGTGGGTCGGGGTCCTGGCGGCGCTGGTGGCGGCGCCTCTGTGGGCCGCCGAGGCCGAAGACCCCTTCTACAAGGGGCTCCAGGAGCGCGGCCTCGAGAGCCTCATGAAGGCCTACGTGGAGCAGTCAGGCGTCCGGCCGGCGGGCGGCGGCGAGACCGGGACGGTCGGCAGCAAGGTCCAGCAGGCGGTCCTCCAGATCCAGCAGGCCGCTGCGGCCAAGACCGTCGCCGAACGCGACGCGTCCTTTGAGAAGGCCAAGGAACTCTACGAGCAGGCCATTGCCGAGGCCCAGGAAGCCCTGGCGGGGAGCCCGGCCGCCGACTGGAAAAGCCGGGCCGATGCGCGGCTCCATATCCTCACGTGGTGCGCGGACCTCGCGAACATGATCTTTCAGAACTGGTTGGGGAACGACCTGGACCTCCTGGAGGTGACGGACCGTCGGGGCGGCGACCGCGAGAAGGTCGCACGGCTCCTTCAGACGGCCGAGCACCAGTACCGCGCCGCGTTTCAGGGCTCGATCGAGTGGCAATCGGAAATCGACCGCGACCCCAACCGCAATCAGTACGTCAACGCCGGCTACACCCGCCGACTGCGCGACATTCAGCGCGACGCCCAGTACTATACCGCCTGGATCACCTACTACCGCGCGTGGACGCTGCCGAAGGACTATAAACCCCCCCAGGGAGGCAGATCGCGCGAGGACCTTCTGAACGATGCCATCACGGCCTTCCAGTCCTACCGCGACCTGCCGGACACGGTTCCCGCCAAGTGGTACGCCTATCTGGTGGCGGGCCTGGCCCAGCGCGAACTCGGGAAGTACGAGGACGCCCTGACGAGTCTGGCGAATGCGGACAACGCTTCGGCGCCCGAGGCCCTGAAGATCCGCGTGGTGTTCGAGACGGCCCTGACGCGCGTGCGCCAGGGTAAGTGCAAGGAAGCCCGCAAGGTCATCGAGAACGCCCGCGAGTTCTTCGGGGCCAAAAAGTTGGAGGATAACCCCCCCTACGGCCGCGCGCTGCCTGTCGTCGAGGCCGAGTCCTATATCGTCGAAGCTAAGACCACCAACGACCCCACCCTGAAGGACAAGGGCATCGAGATCCTCAAGACCCTCAACCAGCGGGCCGCCCCCTGGCCCTACATCGTTCTGGTCCTCACGCCGAGCCTCGTCGGCGCGCAGGGGGACATCGAGCAGATGGAGCCGTTCGGTCTCTGGCTCCTTGCGACGGATACCTTTGCGAAGGCCCGCGAGGCGAAGGACTCCAAACAACTGGAGTACGCGCTGCGGCTCTTCAAGATCTACGCCCAGAAGGTAGGCGAGAAGGACGCGAACTACGCGGCCGCCCTGTATAACCAGGCCGCCTGCCTCCTGGACCTGGGCCGCAAGGAGGAGGCCGGCGAGGCGTTCAAGGGCGTGGCGGAAGCGGCACCCGAGTACCAGTACGCGGCCGAGTCCGCCAAATACTACGTCGGGGCGCGAGGCCAGTTGTACGAGGTCGCCAAGACGCCCGAGAATCGCGACGCCTACGAAAAAGCCCTCGCGTGGTTTGTCTCGAAATGGCTCAAGGCGGACCCGGACCAGCAGTACTTTTACGCCCTCGTCCTCTATCGCGGGGAGAAATACGAAGACGCCGCCGGACAGTTCGCCAAGGTCGCCCGGGACTCCGAGTTCTATCCCGAGGCCCGCTACTGGGTCGCCCTCTGCCGACTCGAGGGGTTCCGCGAGAAGATCCTCCCGACGGGCGATAAAGCGATCATCCTGTCCCGCGCCCGCGTAGTGGCCCAGGAACTGACGGATTTCGCGAACTACGCCCGCCAGGCCCAGGGGCTGCCGGACGAAAAACGCCAGCAGATCCTCGGATGGGCCCAGGCCGCCTGCCTGAACGCCGCCGCCGTTTACATGTATCCCGAGGTCGGCCTCTACGACGATGGGCTCCAGGTCCTGAAGGACATGGAAAAAACGTTCCAACTGGACGAGGAGATCGAGGGCCGGGTTCTGAAGTATAAGATCGAGGCGCTCCAGAAACTCCGCCGCCTGGACGAGGCCATGGCCGTCCTCAACACCTTCCTCGCCCAGGCCAAACCGGAAGAGGTCGGGCCCGTCCTGAGCGGGCTGTTCCAGGCCATGATCGAGGACGTCGAACGCCTGATCCGCGCCGACAAGGCCGCCGCCCGTGCCAAGGTCAAGGATGCCGAACAACTCGGCGACCGTCTCCGCGAATGGATCAAAACCAGCCCCGTCGAAAACAAACAACAACAAATGGAGAATATCCAGTACGAACTCGCGGAACTGTATCTGGCCTCCGGCGACAACGAACGGGCGCTCGCCATCTACACCGAGATCGGCGGGCCGAAACCCGAACAGGAAGAGGAAGGCCGACCCATCAAGGTCGATTGCGTCTACGGCATGGCCCGATGCTACGAAGCCCTCGCGGAAACCGCGCCCGACGCCACCCAGGCCAGACCCCACTTCGAACGCGCCCTCGAACTCTGGCGAGTCCTCCTGGAAATCGAGGAGCAGACCAGGGCCTCCAACACCGCACGCCTCTGGGACTTCCGCTACCACAACTACTACTGCCGATACAGGCTCGGCGACAAGGAAGAGGTCCGAAAGGCCCTCGAAAGCCTCGCCATCATCGCCCAGCCCCAGGCGCTCGGCGGCGCCGACCCGATCCTTCAGAAAAAGTTCCGGGACCTCCGCACCGCTGTCTCGCCCGCTCCCTGACCCGACCGGGCCCAACCGCCGCCCCCTGGCTCGCCCCGGGGGCCGGTCGCCCTTGTGGGCCGACCGGGCGTCCCCTATAATGCCCCGCTTGCATGGAACCGCTGCGCGTTCATATCACGGCCTACGGCTGCCAGATGAACCGGCTCGACGCCACTTTGGCCGACGACCTGCTGCGCGCCGCGGGCGCCGAGATCGTTGACGACCCCGCGTCCGCGAACGTCCTGGTGTTTCTCACCTGTTCCGTCCGCGCCCACGCCGAAGATCGTGCCTTCTCGAACATCGGCGCGCTGGCCGAACGAAAGACGCGCGAACCCGACCTCGTCGTCGGCCTCGTGGGGTGCACGGCCCAGCAGTACGGCCCGGAGGTCTGGGAGCGGGCGCCGCTCGTCGATTTTCTCTGCGCGCCGGGTCGCCTCGCCGACCTGCCCGACCTCGTCCGGGAAGCCCGCGCGGGACGCCGCAGCATCGCCCTCGACCCCGCCCGCGGGAAAGAGGAGCGTGAGGCGTTCGGCGAATCGGACGCTCGGATCGATGCGGTGGAGGTCCGCGGCCGCCGCCGCGTCGGCCGAAGCCGCCAGGCTTTCGTCCGCGCGATGCGCGGTTGCGACATGTTCTGTTCCTACTGCGTCGTGCCGAACGTGCGCGGGCCGGAGCGGAGCCGCTCCCCCGCCGCCGTGGCCGAGGAAGTGCAGCGGCTGGTGGACCGGGGCGTCCGCGAAGTGACGCTCCTCGGCCAGGCCGTCAACCGCTACCGATTCGAGGAGGCCGGCCGCGCGTGGGATCTCGCGGACCTCGTGGAGAAAGTCGCGGGAACGCCGGGACTTCGGCGCCTGCGGTTCATCACGAGCCATCCGAAGGCCATGACCGCGCGCCTCGCCTCGGTCTTTCGCGATGTGCCGCTCCTCTGCCCGCACCTCCACATGCCCGCGCAGTCCGGCTCGGACGCGGTCCTGGAGCGCATGAACCGGGGTTACACGGCGGCGGAGTATGCCCAGCGCGTCGCGATGGTCCGCGAGGCCGCTCCCCAAGTGGCCGTCGCGTCGGATTTCATCGTCGGCTTCCCCGGCGAGACGCGAGAGGACTTCGAGGCGACGGCGGACCTGGCGCGCCGCATGCGGTTCGCGAGCGGCTTCGTTTTCAAGTACAGCCCGCGCCCAGGGACCCTCGCCGCGCGCCGCTATCCGGATGACGTGCCGCGAAAAGAAAAGGAGCGCCGCCACCGCGAACTTCTCGACCTCCTCGGCGAGATCGCCGCCCAGGACAACCAGACGCTCATCGGACGCGAGGCGACGGTGCTCGTCGAAGGTCCGGCTCCGCGCCCGCATCTGGACTCGCGGTTGCCCGGTCGGCAATTGCCGGCCGGAAGGAAACAGTGGCGCGGCCGGACGCCGTGCCATCGCTTGGTGGTCTTCGACGGCAGGTCGGATCTCGCGGGCGAGGAAGTGAAGGTCCGCATCGAGCGCGCTGGCCCCATCACGCTCTTTGCAAGCCTATGCCGGACAAGTACTTAGGCGGCAGAAAACGACTCCCGTCCCCGTTTTTCGCGCTGCGTCACGCCCGGGCGGGCTTGGCCTCGACGGTCGGAATGCTGAACAGAACCGCGGCCGCCAGGAGCATCCCGCCGACCACCAGCGCGAGGAGGCGCACCTGCGGGTCGGCGAACGACGCGAGGAACCCCAGGACGGGCGGGGCGGGAGACGTCGGGTCGGTCGGCGGCTGGAATTGCACCGAAGCGAACTCGTCGGGCTGCGGGAGGCGGATTTCGCCCGGCCGCACCGCGCCCAACTCGTGCCGCGCCACCTGTTCCACGTAGGTCGGATCCGCCTGGAGCGCTTCGTGGGCCGCCTGGAGTTGGTCGCGCGCCTGGGCCAGGCTTCCGACCTCCGCCTGCATGCGCGCGCACTGCTGCTCGAGGTCCAGGCGGCGCTCGGCCTCGGGGCCGAGGACCGCCAGGGCCACCAGCGCGCACGCGATGAGGCAGAGCGGCCAATAGATCCAACTGCTCCCCAGAAACGAAACCCGCCTGCCGGAGGTCGTCATGCTTTCTTCCACAAAAAGTTGCCGTATCGGGCGGCGTCGCCCAGTTCCTCTTCAATCCGCAGGAGTTGGTTGTACTTGGCGATGCGGTCGCTTCGGCACAGGCTGCCGGTCTTGATCTGTCCGGCGTTCGTCGCGACGGCGATGTCGGCGATGGTGGTGTCCTCCGTCTCGCCGCTGCGGTGGCTGATGACCGCCGTGTAGCCCGCGCGGTGGGCCATGTCGATGGCCGCCAGCGTCTCGGTGAGCGTCCCGATCTGGTTGACCTTGATGAGGATGGAGTTGGCGACGCCTTCCCGGATGCCGCGCGACAGCCTTTCGGTGTTCGTGACGAACAGGTCGTCACCGACCAACTGGACGCGGTCGCCGAGACGGTCGGTGAGGGCCTTCCATCCCTTCCAATCGTCCTCGGCCATGCCGTCCTCGATGCTGCGGATGGGGTACTTCTTGACCCAGTCGGCCCAGAAGCCGACCATTTGCTCGGCCGAGAGTTTCCGTTTCTCGCTGAAAAGGTTGTACTTGCCGCCCTGGTAGATTTCGCTGGCGGCCGGGTCCAGGGCGAGCCAGACGTCTTTGCCGGCCCGGTAGCCGGCGGTCTTGATGGCCTCGAGGATCAGTTTGCAGGCCTCCTCGTTGCCTTCCTTCAGGGCCGGGGCGAAACCGCCTTCGTCGCCGACCGTCGTGGCGTAGCCCTTCTTCTTGAGCACGCCCTTGAGGGCCTGGAAGATTTCGACCGCCATCCGCAGGCCTTCGCGGAAGGACGTCGCGCCGAATGGCATGACCATGAATTCCTGAAGGTCGATGGCGAAGTCGGCGTGGGCGCCGCCGTTCATGATGTTGCACATCGGCACGGGTAGCACGCGGGCGGCCGGCCCGCCGAGGTAACGGTAGAGCGGGAGTCCGGCCTCGTCGGCGGCGGCCTTGGCGACGGCCAGGCTCACGCCGAGAATCGCGTTCGCACCCAGTTTGCCCTTGTTCGCCGTCCCGTCCAGCGCGATCATCGTTTCGTCGATGGCCGCCTGGTCGCGGGCGTCCATGCCGACGACCTTCGGGCCGAGGAGCGCGTTAACGTTCTTGACGGCCTTGGTGACGCCCTTACCGCGGTAGCGCTTGTCGTCGCCGTCGCGGAGTTCGACGGCTTCGTGTTCGCCGGTTGAAGCGCCGCTCGGAACCGCCGCCCGGCCGAACGCGCCGCCCGCCAGCACGACGTCCACTTCCAGGGTCGGCGTGCCGCGCGAATCCAGGATCTCGCGGGCATGGACTTTGCAGATGGTGTTCGGCATACGGACGGACTCCTTCGGTGTTCGGCAGAATCCCCTCGCCCGGATCCGGCCACATTCCCCTTATCGGACGCCGGCGGCCCGGCGCTTCACCGGAACCGGTCGGGGAGCAGGCCCGACGCTCGCGAGATTCCGGCACGACCGATCTCGCAAACCGGCGGCGGGGCAAAGTATAGGCCGCTGGACGCGCCTGTCAACGCTTATCGCCTCGGCGACCGCGCTCACGGCGGGCAGCAGGACGCGGGCGGCTGCGCCAGACGCGCTTCGAGGAACCGCAGCACCGGACCGGCGATCTCCAGAAGCAGCGGCGACCCGCCGAGCCAGACCGCCAGTTCCAGCGTCTCGCGGATCTCCTCGGCCGTTGCACCGTGCGCGAGCGCCTTGTTCGTCTCCAAGACGGCGCGCTGCGGTTCGCGTCCCGTGACGGCCGTCGCCAGGGCCATCAGGTACTTGTACTTGAAGGGAATCGCGCCCTCGCGTCCCCAGATGAGGCCGTGATAGTCGGCGATGAGCCGGCCGAACTCCGGGGCGAGCCGCTCCGCCATCGAGACGCCCGGGCACTTCTTCCCCGCGACCACGCCGCGGCAACTAGGCTTGTTTCTGCATCGCATGTCGAATCTCCATTCCCGGGGATTCGTCCCGACTGCGTCGGGACTCATCCCCGGGCGTTAAGGGCCGTGGATGAGCGGCGGCAGGCATCGCACGCACACCCATTTCGACTCGCCTTTCGTCCGGCAGGGGAAAAGGACCGCCTCGGTCTCCCGCGTGCCGCAGCGGAAACATTTTTCCTGGAGGATGGGCTTGCCGCGCTCGGCCTCGCGCTCGTGGGCCGCGTCGGCGTCGAACGCCGGGGCTTCGCGCTCCTCGATCGAGAGGGCACCGGTGGGGCAGACGCCCAGGCAGAATCCTGCCCCGTCGCACAATTCCTCGCGGACGACGCGGGCCTTCCCGTCCACAAGTTCAATGGCCCCCTCGGCGCACGGTATGACGCACGCCCCGCACCCGTTGCAGAGCCGCTCGTCAATCTTGACGATCTTGCGTTTCACCGTTTTCACTTGTGCCACCGTTTTGCCTCCTTGCTCTGAAATCCATCCTAATCGTACCTTCCGCCGCCGTTCGGGGCTTTGACGCAGGTCAAGTCGTGGGCATTTTTGTCGGCAGGGATTCTCGGGGGCGGAAACGGGCAATCGGCTCAATCGGCCTCGGGCGTGAAGCCGCCCGCCAGGGCCTGGAGCCCTTCGGGGTTCCGAACCGTGAGGACGGGCCCGTCCACCGTCACCAGGTCGAGGGCGGCGAGGCGTCCGAGCGCTCGGCTCAGGGTTTCCGGGGCGGTCCCGAGGTGGCGCGCGAGTTCCCCCTTCGCCAGGTCGAGCCGCACTTGGGTGCCCTTCTCCAGCGCGACGCCCTTGCGGCGCGCCAGGTCCGTCACGTACCGCGCGAGCCGGCCCGAGACGTCGCTAAGGGAAAGTTGTTCGACGAGCCCGGCCAACTGGTGGCACAGGCGCGCGAGCGACGTGATCAGCCCGGCCGCAAGGGCCGGGTTCTGCCCCAGTTCCTTTAGGAACGCCCCCCGCGGAAAGAAGGCCAGCCGGCACTCGGAGAGCGTCTCCGCGAACGCGGGGAAAGAGTCGCCCGCGAACATTGCCGCTTCGGCGAACGCCTGGCCCGGCCCGAACGCGTGCAGGATCTGCTGCCGCCCGTCCGGCGAGAGTTTGTACACCTTCACCTTTCCATCCAGTACGACGTAGAAGCCGTCGGCCGATTCGCCCTGGCGAAAAAGAACTTGGCCGGCGGGGACGCGCCGCTCGACGGCCAGCCGGGCCACGGACTCGCGCGCGGTCTTATCGAGCCCCGCAAACAGCGTCACGTGCTGGAGCATCTCCGCAAGAGCCATTCAAGACGTTGTAGTGGCGTGCGGCGGGATTGTCAATCAAGCCGCAATGGCAAAATCCGAATGACGAAGCCCGAATGACGAATCAAACGGCAAACGACAAACAACAATAACCAAACCGCGACGCAGCCGCGTAGTGGTCATTGTTGTTTGTCGTTTGCTGTTTTCCGTTCCTCGTTCCGCATTCCGCGTTTCGAGTTCCGCGTTATCTCTTCCCCGCCTTCGTCCCTTTGTCCCTCCGTCCCTTCGTCCCTTGTCGTCTTCAGTTCGCCCGCGGGTGGGCCGACTCGTAAATCTCCTTCAGCCGGCCGGCGGTGACGTGCGTGTAGATTTGCGTCGTCGAAAGGCTTCGGTGGCCCAGGAGTTCCTGGACGGCCCGCAGGTCGGCCCCGCGCTCGAGCATGTGGGTGGCGAACGAGTGGCGCAGGGTGTGCGGCGAAACCTTCGGGTCGAGACCGGCGATCGCGAGGTACTTCGCCAGTTTTCTCCGGACGCTCCGCGTGCTCAGGCGTCGGCCGTGGCGGTTGACGAAGACGGCTTTCTTGTCGATGGGGCCGGCGTCGGCCCGGGCCGCCAGGTATCGGTCGAGCGCCCGCAGGGCGTAGGACCCGAGCGGCGCGAGGCGCTCGCGTTTCCCTTTGCCGCGAACCCGGACCACTTCGCCGATCGGATCGACGTGCTCGAGGTCCATCGCCACAAGTTCCGAGACGCGCATGCCGGTGGAGTAGAGCACCTCGAGGATCGCGGCGTCGCGCAGGGCCAGCAGGTCGTCGCCCTTCGTCGCGGCGAGGAGGCGTTCGACTTCGCCGGGCTGGAGGAACTTCGGGAGCCGGCGTTCCTGTCGCGGCGTGCGGATGAGTTTGACGGGGTTGCGGGAGACTTCGCCAGAGCGGGCGAGGAACTTGTAGAACGAGCGGAGCGTCGCGAGTTTCCGTGCGACGGTGGCCCGGCTGTAGTCGGCCCGCTTCAGGTCCGCCAGGTACCGCCTCAGGTCCAGCGGCGCCACCTTTCGAATCCGCCCGGAAACTTCGCGCTCGTCGACGCTGTCTTCTGAGGCGCCGTTGCAGAGAAACTCGGCGAACTGCGCCAGATCGGCCGCGTAGCAGCGCACCGTGTGCACCGAGAAATTGCGCTCGTGCTCGAGGTACCTCAAAAATTTCTGAAATAGGGGATTCGCCATCGTTCGGCGTTCAATCCTCGGTCTGGTCCTCGCCTTCGACCGAACGGCTCACGAGGTGCTGGTTGATCTGGCGCGAGAGGACAGCGGCGTCGAACCAGTCGAAATCCAGGTCCGGGTTCTCGGCCCAGTGCATCAACTGCGCGATGGCCGCTTCCTCGTCCCCCGGGCCGCAACGCACGAGAAACCGTTCCCGTCCCTTCATCAGGGAGACCTGGTACGCCTGCCTGGCTTTCGCCACGGGACACAATCCTCCGCTGGCTGCCGGAGCGCAGCACGGGTGACCTCGCCACAAGGGATTATCGGCAGGCGCGGCCTGCGGGGTTTACGCGAATCCGCTTCCCGGGGGCTCCGGCGGAGTTTGGCGTTGACAGCCCGTCGGCCCCGTGCCTACACTCGCCGACGCCGGTTCTTATCCTTTGGGGGACTTCCGTGGCCGATCTGGCCGCCCGATTTCGCGACGTTTTCGGCGACTCCGGGCCCGTGCGGGTGGTCCGCGCTCCCGGCCGGGTGAACCTCATCGGCGAGCACACGGACTATAGCGGCGGCTTCGTGATGCCGATGGCGCTCGACCGGGCCGTCCGCATCGCCCTCGTGCCGCACGACGGGCCCGTCGTTGCGCTCTGGTCGGCCCAATTCGGCGAGCGGGCGGAGTTCCGTCTGCCGTCCTATGGAAAAGGGGACGGGAGTATTTTGTGCGAAGCACCCGGAGGGCCGTTCCGGCAATCCCGGCGCGCCGGGACTCCCGTCTCCTTTTCCGATGCGCCGCACTGGCTCCGCTATCCGATCCGGGTGGCCGAGGTCCTCGCGGAGGAAGGGATTGTGCTTCGCGGATTCCGGGCCGTCGTGGACGGCGACGTGCCGGTCGGCTCGGGCCTTTCGTCGAGCGCGGCCTATGAAGTGGCGTCGGCGCTGGCGTTCTTGCTGGCGGCCCGGCCGGACGTGCCCGCCGCGCCGGCCGCCGCCCTTGCCGGGGCGCACGGTCTGTCGGCGGAGCGCCTGGCCGAGTTGTGCCAGGAGGCGGAGCATCGCGTCGGCGTCCGCTGCGGCATCATGGACCAGTTCGTGAGCCTTCACGGGCGGGCGGGGCACGCGCTGGTGCTCGATTGCCGCGACCTTTCGTTCGAGGCCGTCCCGCTCCCGGCGCGCGAGGCGAAAGTGGTCGTCATCGACTCGGGAGTCAAGCGTCGGCTGTCGTCGGGCGCGTACAACGAGCGACGCCGACAGTGCGAGGAAGGCGCCGAGCGCCTGCGCGAGTTCGACCCGGACATCCGCGAGTTGCGCGACGTGTCGCTCGCGCTCTTCGAGGCGCGCGCGGATCGCCTGCCGGAGGTCGTCCGCCGCCGATGCCGCCACGTCATCACCGAAAACGCGCGGGTGCTCGAATCGGCCGAGGCCCTGAAGGCCGGCGACCTGGCGCGCTTCGGCGAACGGGTGAACGCGAGCCACGATTCCCTGCGCGACGATTACGAGGTCAGCGGGCCGGAGTTGGACCTCTTGGTCGAGATGGCGCGCGGCGTCGAGGGCGTTTTCGGCTCGCGGTTGACGGGCGCAGGATTTGGGGGGTGTACGGTGACGCTCGCGCGGCCGGAGGCGGTCGAGCCGCTCCGGGCCGCCGTCCTTGAGCGGTATCCGGCCCGGACCGGCCTGGAGCCGCGGATCTGGGTGTCGGAAGCGGCGGCGGGCGCCGCCGTCGAAACCTAGCATTGCTCACGAGGGAGCCGGGCATGATCCCGTTCATCCAAAAACTGTGGAGCGGCGAGGACCTCTCGCTCCAGGAGTCGCGCGAGGCGATGCGCCTCATCATGGAAGGCCGGGCGACCCCCGCCCAGGTCGCCGCCTACCTCGTGGCCCTTTCCATCAAGGGCCCGACGCCCGACGAAATCGCCGGCGCCGCCCTCGTCATGCGCGAGAAGGCCACGCGCATCGACGTCGGTGACCTAGAGGTCATCGACACGTGCGGCACGGGGGGCACGGGGCGAAAGCCGTTCAACGTTTCGACGTGCGCGGCCATCGTCGCGGCCGGCGCCGGGGCGTACGTCGCGAAGCACGGCAACCGGGGCGCGACGAGCAAGTGCGGCTCGAGCGACGTCCTGGAAGCGCTCGGCGTCAACGTTCAGGCGCCGCCGGAAGTGGTCGCCCGCTCGATTCGCGAGGCGCGTATCGGATTCCTCTTCGCGCCGCTTCTGCATGGGGCGATGAAGCACGCGGTCCCTGTGCGCAAGGACATCGGCATCCCGACGGTTTTTAATGTGCTCGGCCCGCTGACGAATCCGGCGGGGGCGCGGCGTCAGGTGATGGGCGTCTTCGCGCCGGACCTCGTGCGCCTGATTGCCGAGGTCATGCTCCGTCTCGATGTCGAGCACGCCCTCGTGGTCCATTCCTCGGAAGGGCTCGACGAGATCACCCTCTCCGGTCCCACGCATGTCGCGGAGGTCAAAGGCGGACGCATCCGGGAGTACGATGTCACGGCCGCCGACCTCGGCCTCCCGGAAAGCGACCTGGGGGACATGCGCGTCGAGACGCCGACGCAGGGGGCCGAGATTATCCGCGCGATTTTGGCCGGCGAAAAAGGGCCGAGACGCGACGTCGTCCTCGCGAACGCGGGAACCGCCGTCTACGTGGCGGGCCTGGCGCGGACCCCGGCCGAATGCGTTGCCCGTGCGGCCGAGGCTATCGACTCCGGCGAGGCCCGCCGGACCCTCGAGGCCCTGGTCGCCTTGAGCCGATCGGCGGATTGACCCAGCCTCCGGCGCGGACGAGAATCGCTTTGCACGCCGCCCTGCCGCGCTGGTATTCTTAGGGGCGGTGAGGGGTCCTGTCCGTCGGCCGGCCCGCGGCGTCGAAAGAACCTGCGGTGCACGGCCCAGGCATTGCGGAGCGAGGGCGCGCGATGATCCACTATACCTGCGACATGTGCGGCAAGCCGCTCCTGGCCGACGAAGACACCCGCTACGTCGTCAAGGTCGAGGTGTACGCGGCCTACGACCCGATGGAGATCACCGACGCGGACCTCGCCGAGGACAAGAGCGAGGAGGTCCAGGAACTCCTGGAGCAGATGGCCGACATGGACGCCGAGCAACTCGAGGACCAGGTTCACAAGACCTTCCG
>Ga0315277_10008522_pt1 | contig 13178 bp, 11 predicted proteins | sample YL17G05_15_MG_FD_203695 | JGI IMG/M metagenome (GOLD analysis project Ga0315277, IMG submission 203695) | Sediment microbial communities from Yellowstone Lake, YNP, Wyoming, USA - YL17G05_15 | ecosystem: Environmental > Aquatic > Freshwater > Lake > Sediment | place: USA: Wyoming | collected...
GTACTTGTCCACCTGCGGTTTGATATTCACTTTTTTCACACCTTTCAACGCATCCAGCTTCCCGACCTCGATCTCATGGTCGAAATGACCGATGTTGCACACAATCGCCTGATCCAACATCTTCTTCATATGCTCCACCGTAATAACATCCTTACACCCGGTCGCAGTCACATAAATATTGCCCTCGCAAAGACTGTCCTCCACGGTCTTCACCTCGTAACCCTCCATGACCGCCTGCAGCGCACAAATCGGGTCAATCTCCGTGACAATGACCCGTGCACCAAACCCGCGCATCGACTGACAACACCCTTTGCCCACGTCACCGTACCCGCAGACCACCACGGTCTTACCTGCAATCATCACATCGGTCGCCCGCTTGATCCCATCAGCAAGGCTCTCCCGGCACCCGTAATGATTATCGAACTTTGACTTGGTCACGGAATCATTCACATTAAACGCGGGGAACAACAACGTTTTTTCTTCCAGCATCTGATACAACCGATGCACACCAGTGGTCGTCTCCTCTGACACTCCTTTGATGTCCTTGACCAGACCGGACCAGTACGTCGGATTCTTCGTATAGCTTTGCTTCAACAGCTTCATCAGTTCCGTAAAATCCTTGCCTTCCTTCGAATAATCTTTTTTCAAAAGCGACGGGTTCTGCTCCACCTCAAATCCCTTGTGCACCATGAGAGTCGCGTCCCCGCCATCATCCACAATCAACTGTGGTCCTTTCCCATTCCCAAAATCCAACGCCTTCTGCGTACACCACCAGTACTCTGCAAGGCTTTCACCTTTCCACGCAAACACCGGCACACCGGTCTTGGCAATAGCAGCAGCAGCATGATCCTGCGTTGAAAAGATATTACAGCTCGCCCACCGGACCTGCGCCCCCAGCTCCCGTAACGTCTCGATGAGCACCGCGGTCTGAATCGTCATATGCAGACTGCCGGAGATCCGCGCGCCCTTCAACGGTTTACTCACACCGTATTTCTCCCGCAAAGTCATCAGCCCGGGCATCTCCTTTTCCGCGATCTCGATTTCCTTTCTGCCAAACCCAGCAAGGGTGATATCCTTTACCGCATAGTCGTTTTTCTGTGATGCTTTCATGACACCATACTCCACTATTATTTTATTTCAGGATGAGTTTTGCATCCACAACACAGATGCGTTTCTCATACACAAACACCGGATTCAAATCCATCTGATCAACCTGATCAATGAGTTCCTCACCCAGCTTTGAAACCTTTAAGACGAGATCAATAACAAGCTGTTTGCTTGCTTTCATCCCACGGAACCCCTCTAAAAGTTTCTTGCCGGTCAGCTCCTCGACCATCTGGCGTGCATCGTAGGAATCAATCGGGACGACACGGAACGAGACATCCTTGTACAGCTCGGTGAAAATTCCACCGATCCCACACATGATTGAAAGACCAAACGTCGCATCCTGGACGAGACCAACGATAATCTCCACGCCTTTCTCCTCCATTTGATCGATTAAAAGATTCTCCGTGGGGAACTTCTTGCGAAACTCTTTGAAGGATTTTTTCAGCTCCTCTTTATTCTGAATGTTCAGTCTCACGCCACCGACATCGGTCTTATGAAGGATAGTAGGTGAGCAGACCTTGAGTGCGACAGGAAACTGCAGCGTGAGTTTCTCCAGATCTTTTTCTGTACGAACCACCTGATATTTCGTGGTGGGAATCCCATACGCACGCAGGAGGTCTTTGACCTCGTTTTCCGCGAACGCTCCGGTCCTACCCGCAAGCAGTTTCTTCACAGCCGCATTCATGGTCAGTCCTTCTTCCGGTTATCGATAACTCGTTTTGCCTTTAAACCTGTTTCGAGGATCGTATTCGGCGGCAACACATCAACACGCGGAGTAAAAACGATCACAGACTGGATGTCCCCCTTGAGCTTTTGCGCTAACTGCTCGGAGTCGACCTGGCTGAGCCGCTGCTTGGTCTCGACTTCGACGGTCAACAGATCAACATCGTTTTCAGTCGAAAGCACCATCCGCCAGTTCCCCCCGACCAACGGATTGTTCATGAGCACCGACTCAATCTGACCAGGGTAGATGTTTGTCCCCCGGATGATTACCATGTCATCGGACCGCCCCTTGATCATCGAATGCCGCACATGGGTCCGACCGCAGGAACACACTGCTTGATCATACAGTTTCGCGATATCTCTTGTTCGATACCGCAGCAGCGGCATCCCTTCTTTCGTAATCGTGGTCAGAACAATCTCGCCTTCCTCCTCCGTCTCAACAGGTTCAAGTGTGATTGGATCAACACATTCGACAAGGAAATGATCCTCCCAGAGATGCAGACCATCATGCTGATCACAGTCCGTAGACACACCAGGGCCACACATCTCGGTCAGACCGTAAATATCATGCACGTCCATATCCCAGGTCTCCATGATCCGCTTCTTCAACCCAGGCGTGAACATCTCCGCGCCGAACAACCCGTTTCTTACCTTCAGGCGCTTCGGATCAATACCCATCTCCAAGGAGACCTGACCAAGGCGCATCGCATACGACGCGACCCCGGAAATAAACGTGGTCCCATAATACTCCATGAGTTTAATCTGTCGCTCTGACTGCCCTTTACCGGATGGGATGACGAGCGCACCGATTTTTTGTGCACCGTAATGAAACCCGAACGCACCCGTGAACGTCCCGTATGGGATCGGGTTCTGAAAAACATCTTTTTTCGTCAGACTAGACATGGAAAGGCACCGCGCCATCACCTCAGACCAGACCTCCAGGTCACCGCGGGTGTAACACGCAGTCACCGGCACACCGGTCGTCCCTGACGACGCATGAAGCTCCACGCAGTTCTCCAATGATGTGGTCATCATCCCGAACGGCGCGTTCTTCCGCAAATCATCCTTGGTCGTAAACGGCAGTTTCCTGATATCAGCAAGGGTTTTGATGTCCTCAGGTTTTACCCGGAGCTCCTTGAATTTCTTCTTATAATGCGGCACGGTCTCGTACACAAGATGCACGGTTTTCTGTAACCGTTCCAGTTGCAGCTCCTGTAATTTCTTCCGCGACATTGTTTCCATTTTCGTGTTGAAAAGATGATCCATAGGACTCCCACGCCCCCAATACACTGATTATTTATTAAGGTTGATGACCTAAATGTGAGAAGGAACAGTGAAGGAGGCAAAACAAATGTTATTAAGGGAGAAGTTTGTTATAAAATTGATAATGGGGGAAAGGAATATGGGACAAACCATTTTTGTTTCAATACATACGTACTACTCCCCACCTTGAAGAGAGTAAGAGGATGGGAACTGTGTAATAAAAAGAAATAATAGGTTTCTTTTTTATACCCACGAATTTATAAACAATTCCCTATGCTGCGATATTTTCTCTGGTGAAAGGGTTTAAATAACTCCATATAATTATAATATTATCAGGGAGGGCCCCCCTATATTTAAGAAATTTGTCACTCTTGGCATAATCCTCTTATTCATTGGTGTCACAGTCGCACCAAGCATCAACGTCAACGTTGTCAAAGCATCCGATGACAATGAACTCGTAGAGGTGACCACTCAAGCATGCGGCCTTAAGGGGGAAAACACCCATACTGTACAATTAACAAAACGACAAGTACGAGAAGCACAAAGAGTGTTTGATGATTTAAAGAATCGCATGTCAACAGCAGAGTCAATGGAAGAAACGCAAAGGATATTCAACGACACAATCATATCATTGAGCAGATACAATCTGTTGCCCAACGGAATGAACATCGAACAAGCAAAAAGACTGGTGACCAGCGCAAGTCAAAATCAAAAAGGAGAAACATTACTAAAGAAAATATCCTCGAAATTCCAAGCAGATTCAAAAGAAGGAACGATGCAGAACTCATTTTGCTTAATCGCTGGCAACACAAGTAATACTCATTTTGCAAAACCTGTTACGAAACTAACGATGCATCTGTATGACATTATGGATTATAGTTCCGGAAATCATATCTTGGTAGTAATTTCCACAGCCTTGTGGATCGTATTTAATCCATTAAGCACCATTAGTCAAATGATATTGAAGCGACAGGGAAATCATTGTGGCGTCAGTATCTTTTTTGGCAATTATCATTATTATCCATATCCAAATTGGCTATACCCAGCGCAGGGATGGATCTCGACAGATGGTATCAACGGAAAACAGAATATCTCAGGTTCCTTATGGGGACAAAAAGTAACGAGCGGGTGGCAACCACAAGATGATTGGTATATGAATTACACTTGGAGAGGATGCGTTGGATTTACAGGCTTTATAACATATTTTGGATCAGATAGCGCGTATTACCTCGGCTCTGCTCTTTATGTATATGTAGGTCCAGATCGACCTTAGGTTCTTGGCGGAATCAAGAATCGATCTAAAGAGATGATAAAGAATCTTGATGACCCTCTTTTTCAGACCATCGCGCTCCTAGTATTCCCTCCACAAGATCAAACCCAAGAAACTATTTAAAGCCATATTCCTTCAAATCGAATACCTATGAATCAACAACGTGAACCCCGTGGATGGCAGATCCATCATCACGAACAATTATTTTTTCGAGGAAACACGGGTGCCCCGACCATTCGACTTAAATTCTTCCATTATCCATCCTACCGACAAACAGTTACCATCAATCAACCACCTGCATACTGTAAGCTTAAGACGAAACATAACAACACGTTTTTCTTGTTTCAACACAAAGTACGGACAAAAGGAGCGATCTCTTTGGAACGAATTATTTCGGTCTATCCACAGCCCTCAACACTTCCCGTAAACAAGACATGGGGCAGGATATCGGACATCCCTCGACTGCTTCAGCGAAAATACAAACAAAGCTTCGCCTATTGGCCGGTGAGCTCATCTGCAATCCAGGATATTTCCCAAGAACGCTGGTTCGCCACCGATGACCTGTCCGACTGGGCGCAAGCGGTGAGCCGCTACATCATCATGAAAATTAAGCATCCTGAAAAACAAGAGAAACGGTTAGGCGCGGACCAAGTGCTCCGCACCGGCAGCGGTGATTGCGACGAATTCACGGATCTGTTCATAACACTTGCTCGGATACGTGGAGTCCCATGTCGACGATTAACCGGATATTTCATCCATCAAACGAAAGCAGAACCTGAGCCACACGCCTGGGGAGAAATACTGTCACCAACCATCGGATGGACCCCGATCGACATCGCGTTACGTAACCTTGGGAATCATACCATAATCTATGTGATCGGCAAGATAGAGGAATTCAACCCCTCCCTTCTCGACTATCAAATCTTAAGACAAACCTCCGCGGTACACTATCACTGGGAACGACCGCTTCCCCTCATCACTCCGCTCTCTTGAAGTCGTGTTTTCCAACGATCCCAAGTATACTCAGTAGACTAGTTATACCAACGCACATGTGACTATCGTTCTCATAGTATTCCCCTTCGGTTTAAAAAAAGTGAGTTTGATATTAAAAATTTTTTTTATACATATTTTCCAACGTTTCTAGAGAAACATTCGTGAAAAATGGCAAATTGTCGTGAAAATTTAAATACTATAGAAGGTATAATATCTTAGGGGTATACCTAATGAATATGAAGAAAATAGTATGTCTTGTAATTTGTACGCTGATGATCGTGACTGTTTTTCCTGTCGTTGGTTTCCCAATTCAAACAGGGGAAATGAAGAACTTAAATTTCGCGCAACCACATTATAAAGCACCGACACCGGGATATGCACCAATTCCACCACTAGATACAGTAATAGATATACCAATAGTTCGTGAACATCCTGAAAAAACAGCAGTAACTATGGATGATATCGTCATCAGCTTACTTGAGCAGGTTGACGAATCAATTTACTTAAGCTATCTGGAAAATCTTACAAGCTTTGGACCACGTGTCACAGAAACTGCTGCCTGTGAGGCAGCAGCAGAGTACATCTACAACCAATTCGAAAGCATGGGACTTGCGGTACGCTATCATTACTGGGAGAACAGGTACTCATCAGTTAATGTAGAAGCGACAATAAATGGGACCGATGAATCGAGCGATGAAATCTACATCATCTGCGCACATTACGACACGGTATCTTCGAGTCCTGGAGCTGATGATGATGCCTCAGGGACGGTAGCTGTCCTCATGGCAGCATTAATTATGAGTCAATACCAATACGAATTCAACCACACCATAAAGTTCGTGGCTTTTTCTGGGGAAGAACAAGGTCTTCTGGGAAGCCAAGCCTATGCTGCTGAAGCAACAGATGAAGGATGGAACATCGTCGGTGTGCTGAATGCAGATATGATTAGTTATGCAGAAACAACCAGTGATGGGAATAATCTCATCGTGTTTGAAAACGACGCTTCAGAGTGGCTCTACGACTACACCCTTGACATCAGCACAGAATACGCTGATTATATCCAGCTCACGCTTTCTCAGGGAGGCCCCACCTGGGGCAGTGACCATTATTATTTCTGGGAGGAAGGATACGACGCATTGTTCTATTTTGAATATACGGAAACACCGTACTACCATACCTCTGGTGACACGATCGCTCATATCAACACGACGTACGCAGGAAAAAACATACGACTTATCCTTGCGACCCTTGCAGAACTCTCAGAGGTTAGTTACCGCAACAATCCTCCAGCAAAACCAGTTCTCACAGGCCCCACCAGCGGAGTTATCAATCAAGCCTACCCCTTTTCTGTTGTCACCATCGAACCTGAGGGGGAGGATGTCTATTATCTCATTGATTGGGGAGATGGCCAGGTGGATGAATGGTTAGGTCCGTATCACTCTAGCGCAACAGTCGAAGTCACCCACCAATGGGACAAAAAGGGGACCTATACCATTATGGCAAAGGCAAAAGACATACATGGGATAGAGAGCGGCTGGGGTACCCTTAACGTGGCCATGCCGACAGAATATACATTCTCCTTTCATGCATTCCTTCAGCACCTCATGGGGATGTTCCCCCACATATTCCCGATCCTACGACACCTCATAGGGTACTAGAACCCCACCTTTTTTCTTTTCTTTTTTCATCAACCCCCTCCTTTGTTCAATCCATGAAATGTTGTCCATGATTACTCAGCGACAAAAGTTTTAAATAAAGATTTCCCTTCCTTACCTCCTACAACCAAGCATAGATACAGGTGTAAATCATGGTAAAAAGCATGTACGGTTACGTAGGTGATAAGTGGAAAAAACCAGATACATCCTTCAAATCACCGCAGAAAAACAGATTGATTCAGTGGAGACGAGAAGAGAATTATCTGAAAGTTGACAAACCATTACGAGTGGACCGTGCACGATCACTCGGGTATAAAGCAAAACAAGGGTACATTATCGTCCGGGGACGCGTGCGACACGGCGGGTTAAACCGCCACCAGATAAAAGGAGGGAGAAAACCCTCTGCGCGAGGAACAAAGAAACTCACCCCGGCGAAGAACTCACAGAGAATCACCGAGGAACGAACAGCGGCCAAGTTCCCGAATATGGAAGTACTGAACTCTTATTGGGTAGGAAAAGACGGTATGTACCATTACTATGAGGTTATTTTGGTTGATCCAGCGCATCCTGCAATCGTAAACGATCCGAAGATTAACTGGATTTCCGCCTTCCCGAACAGACGACGAGTCTTACGAGGGAAAACCAGTGCAGGGCAGAAAGGACGCGGGTTGATGTACAAAGGGAAAGGCGCTGAGAAAGTCCGTCCAAGTATCCGGGCACACCAAAGCAAAGGAAAGTAAACCGGTTCTTTATCGGACGACCATGACTGGTTTTGCCGCGTATTGTACTACTTTATTGGCGACGCTGCCGATCGGGTATTTTCCCAATGAACTTGATCCTCTACTCCCCAGAACAATCAAGTCGCAGCGCAGCTCGTTTGCCACATCGATGATCAACGCAGCGATATCTTCTCCTTCTTTTACCATCCCTGTGATCGTATAACCATGAGACCCGAGATCGTGAATAACGCTATTGATAAGATTATGCGCCCGTGATTTGATAATCTCATAGGTTTTTTGATCTAGAAGATTCCGGTCAGAGGGCAAGGGGATGATCGCAAGAATAATCAGTTCGCCGTCATCAGCGATAATCATCATCGCTTTGTTCAGCGCATTTTCCGCTCCTTCTGAGCCGTCAAACCCGACTAACACTCGTTTCATGATTTATTTTCTCCTCGACACGGGGCCTTTGGCCGTGTCTTGTATTTCAAACCCGAGTTCCTCAAGGCTGTTTCGGATACGGTCTGCGGTTTTCCAGTCTTTGTGTTTACGTGCGTCTTCACGTGCGAACAGCAGCGCTTTCATCAGCTCATCAACAGAGGGTGTCTGTACAGTTTTCCCGCAGGATTGCAACAGTATCTGAAGTTTGTTTGTTATATCTGGTTCTTCTTTTATCTGTGCGTTGGTTTTCAGTTGGAACAAGGTAAGAACAGAACCAATGTTAAGATAGACATCCAACGCATGCTTGCACAGCTCCGGATTTGGTTGCGGTTGCTGTTCAAAGAACTTGTTGCTCTTGTTGATGAACTCAAACAGTGACGCGAACGCTTTTGGCGTGTTGAAATCGTCATCCATCGCTTGCTCGAACTCTTGCTGGAGTTCTGTAATCGTGGTCAGGTACTCCTTCTCAACCTCATGTAACATCGTAAGGGACGGTTTCTGTTGAGATGCGTGTTTCGCATGCTCTTCAAGTCGTTCTTTGACTCGATAGAGACGTTCACGTCCTTTTTCGATATCGGTGAGTGTTTTTTCACTAAAATCAGGGGGACTCCGATAGTGTGCCTGGGCGAAAAACATCCGCAGGACCTCCGCGTCCCACGTTTGTAGCAAATCCTTGACATTGATGATGTTCCCAATAGATTTGGACATCTTCTCGCCGTTAATGGTGAGGAGACCGATATGCATCCAGAAGCGGGCAAACTGCTTCCCGGTGGCAGCCTCTGCTTGTGCAACCTCATTTTCATGGTGCGGGAACTGAAGATCCATGCCTCCGCCATGGATATCGAACGGCAACCCAAGAAACTTGCTGCTCATTGCTGAGCATTCAATATGCCACCCTGGTCTCCCCGCGCCCCACGGAGAAGGCCATGTCGGTTCACCTGGTTTTGCGCACTTCCATAACGCAAAATCCAACGGACTGCGTTTCTGCTCCCCAGCTTCGATACGAGCGCCTTTTTTCATCTCCGTGATGTTTTGACCGGAGAGCTTCCCATAGTTACTGAATTTTTCAACAGAGAAATACACGTCACCATCAGCAACATACCCGTAGTCTCTCTTGAGGATCTGTTCGATCATCCGGATCATGTCAGGGATAGCTTCTGATGCCTTCGGGTACAGGTCAGCCCGTCGAACACCGAGCGCATCAAGATCATCTAAGCATCGATCAGTGAACCGTTGTGAGTACAGTAAAGGATCTACACCCTCCCGGTTTGCTGCAGCGATGATCTTATCGTCGACATCGGTGATGTTCTGCACATACATCACGGAATTTCCCTTGTACTCAAGGTACCGTCGAATCACATCAAAAGCAACATAGGTCCGGGCGTGACCGATATGCGCGTCGCTATAGACCGTCATCCCACATACGTACATCTTGACTTTGCCGTTCTCAACAGTAAAAAACTCTTCTTTTTTCCTGGTAAGCGTGTTATATATGTTCAACGCCATGTCCTGCACACTAGTTCAATAGCTAATGAAAGGAAAATTATATACTTTATGGGTGTTAACCGCTTTCTCATGACTATTTCTTTTAGAAAAGACCTTTGAACCTTTAATTTTATATACGAGTAGTTTATTAGGGACTTTCCTTAACAACAGTTAGCGGAGTTTAGAGAATGGCACGAATCCACGCGCGAACAAAAGGAAAATCAGGTTCAACCCATCCGATGCGAGAGAAACACCCAGAGTGGAGTTCATTGAACCCTCGAGAAATCGAAGGACGTATCCTGGAGCTAGTAAAAGCAGAGAAATCCACAAGTGAAATTGGGATGATTTTACGTGATCAATACGCGGTCCCTGATGTCAAAATCGCGACCGGGAAAACCATTTCTCAGATCCTTGAACAGAATAAGATTAAACCAGAACTCCCTGAGGATTTACAGAATTTGATTAAGACCGCGTTGAAACTGAAGAAACACATTGTTCATCATAAAAAGGATCTTAAAACGAAACGGAGCCTGTCACTCACAGAATCAAAGATACGCCGACTGATGAAGTATTATCGTCGGAAAGAGCGACTTCCAGAAGGGTGGAAGTACAGCCTCGAGCAAGCAAAACTGATGTTCGAATAAAAAATCATTCCATTATCTTTTTAGCCTGAAACATGTTTTTCGTTATGTAGAGTACAGTTTATGGCAGAAGATATTCCTGAGGCATGTAAGAAAGCGGCGGGGTTGCTCTTTTCGTATCCATCGTCGAGTCGTATTCGAGTAGTGTCCCATTACGACGCGGACGGCATTTCAGCTGCAGGAGTCCTCTGTACCGCACTGTACCGGGCGGGGTTCGAGTTTCATGCGACGCTGATGCGGAACCCATTTACAAAAGGCTTTGACCGACTTAAAAACGAACACAACGAGTTGATTATTTTTTCTGACATGGGGAGCGGACAGATAGAGACGATCGAACACATAGGCTGCAAAGCGATCATCCTTGACCATCATCAGTATCTGACCGCTCAAACTTCAAAGAATATTGTTCAGATCAACTCAAACCTCCTTGGGGCTGATGGGAACTATGAGGCATCTGGTGCGACGTTGAGTTATGCGTTTGCGACAGCACTTGACCCAGCAAACGAGGACCTTGCGCCTCTTGCTCTTGCTGGTGCGACCGGTGACAAGCAATTCATTGGTGGTGTCCGTGGATTGAACAAAATCATCCTTGATAATGCGTTGCAGAAAGGATTCATTACCAAACAGACAGGCATCAAACTTTATGGGGATACGCTCGCTGATGCACTGTTTTTCTCAGCAGATCCGTATTATCCTGGTCTTTCTGGTAATCGTAAAGCAATTGAGACGATGCTGGAAAAGTTTAATATTGAGAAATCAGCGAGTCTTCAGGATATTAATCATGAGACGATGATGCAGGTACACTCGTTTCTTCTCTTTCGGTTAATCAAAGCAGGGTGTCAACAAAACATCTTGGATATGACGATCAGAAAACGATACACCGCACCGCAGGGCTGGGAACTGGAGCGGTTTGCTGATCTGCTGGACGCGTGTGGGAAGAACGGGTACCGGGGCCTTGGGCTCACGCTCTGTCTTGGTGACAGTACCGCTTGGAAAGATGCACTCATGGTCGAGAAAGATTACAAGCAAAAACTCCTGGATGGACTCCAGTTGTTAGAACAAGGCGGCATTCATGAGACCGATGGGATGCGGTATTTCTATGCTGATAATTCCTCGCTCGGTGGCGTGATTGCTGGGATTGCGATGAACTATGTGCTTGATGAGATGAAGCCATTGTTTTCTCTTACCCGGAAAGAAACCGATGATGAAGTGCATGTGTCATGTCGTGGGAATCAGAAACTCGTAGCGCAGGGTTTAGACCTTGGTTCTGCGATGAAAACTGTTGCCGCAGAACTCGGAGGATTTGGAGGAGGACATAAAATTGCCGCTGGTGCCACTATAGCGTTTGACAAAGAAAAAGAATTCATGCAAAAAGTTGATACGATTCTTGTACAACAGATGAAGGGATAACATGAAAGCCGTCTGTACACTGACAATCGAGTTTGAGAATGCAGAAAAAGCAAAAAAAGTACTCCGGTCCATTCAGACCGATGACCACGGTTTTGTGAAATCAAAGCAGAGCGGAAAAACACTTGAAGCTATTGTTGAAAGCACCTCTGTTGCCTCATTGCTTCATACGTTGGATGATTATCTTGCGTGTGTCTCCGTTGCAGATGATATAGTGAATAAGAATTAAGTATCCATGGAAGGATAACCTTTTGATGATGCGATTTGAGTTGCAAGCCAGATTTACGCTCAGTGGCGATGTCTCAGGACTGACCAAAGAATTTGAGAAGTTTATCGCAACGACGAATGAGATGATCCTTAAGAAAGGCCCGGAGAAACTCGCAGTAATCGAGCATTTTACGATTGATAAGGGAACACTTTCTCTGTCCATTACTTCAGAGGGGACTCTTCGCCCGCATAACGCGCTTCTGCAGATTAAAAATGTGCTCAGTAAAGAGCTGGGTAAGACCCATCATGTTGGTGTGCGTGGTATCACCATTGAAAAATATACCATCAGTTTTGATCTCGCGCGAGAATCACTTAAGGACGTCAGCATCCCGTTTGCTGAGGTGAAGATAAAAGGAAAACACGCAACCATGCTGCTCTCGGATGTGTCTGAGGAGTTTCTGCGGAGGAATTACATCGATCGGATGATAAATCGTGTGAAAGAAAAAGTTGAGAATCAGTACTACGAGGGAAAAGCAGAGTTCTGGAAGCTCATCTGGAAATCCGAGGAGAAAAAACCAGCGTGGACGAAGGATCCAACGGAAGAAATGGAGAAGCTCGATTGGCTGAAGCAGGGTCCGACGAAAGGGAAATGGTTCTATCGTCCTCAAGCAGCAGCGATCCTGAAAACCATGGAGCGTATCGCGATAAAAGAGGTGTTACAACCACTCGGGTTCCAGGAGATCATCGAGTCCCATATCAAGCCGTTTGATATCTGGCTGAAAACCGGTCATATGGAGGGCATGCCCTATGAGTTCTACTATGTCGTCGAACCGAAGACCAGGGATGCAAAAGACTGGGAGCGGTTCATTGATCTGACGAAGATAACCAAAGAGGTCCCTGTCGAGGAATTGCAGAAGAACCTCAGTGCGCCAGCAGCTGGTATTTGTTATGCTCAGTGCCCGATGATTTACTGGTCGTTTAAAGGCAAGACCATCGCGGAGAAATCCCTCCCTGTGTTGGTGTATGATAAGACCGCTATCTCCGCGCGGTATGAATCCGGGGGGCGACATGGGATTGAACGAGTGGATGAATTCCACCGCATTGAACCAGTCTATATCGGAACCAGGGAACAACTCCTCTCGTTAAGAGAGAAAATGCTTGAGCGGTGCAAACATGTGTTTAACGATATTTTCGATTTGGAATGGCGGATGGCATGGGTCACCCCGTGGTACATGCAACAGGCTGGGAAAATCGGTGATGAGAGCAC
>Ga0315277_10008523_pt1 | contig 13177 bp, 10 predicted proteins | sample YL17G05_15_MG_FD_203695 | JGI IMG/M metagenome (GOLD analysis project Ga0315277, IMG submission 203695) | Sediment microbial communities from Yellowstone Lake, YNP, Wyoming, USA - YL17G05_15 | ecosystem: Environmental > Aquatic > Freshwater > Lake > Sediment | place: USA: Wyoming | collected...
GAATCTTTTAAAAACATAAATGAAAGTAGAATGATAACTAACGTCTTGATACGCATAGAACCCTCCTGTGATGAGTTATTTGAAAACTAATAACTAAGCTCTGCAGTTGTCAAGAGAAAATTGACGCCTTTTTCGCCTTCTGCTAAGCTGGTGGATTAAACAGGAGGTGAAAAGTGAACCTTAGAAAAACCCAAAGGCTCATTAAAAAGCTCTACTTCTCCACTCACAGAAAATACATCTCCCTAATTCCGGGGCGTAGTTATAGCATTTTTCATAATTGCCAAAAGGTATTTTCCCATCAAAGGCAAAACAATCCACGTCCATATCTTTGCAGGGGATTTCCTTATAGTCCCTAATCACTCTTTCTTCGACCGAGACGATACCCAAAAACTTATTTAAACTCTGTTCTCTCATATTTTTTTCGTAGCGCGACCCTTTTAGGGTCGCAATGCGAGGCTGAAAGCCTCGCGCTACGTAGCTACAAGCTTCTAGCTACTTGCTCCCTGCTCTTTTTCTTCTTTCAATCCGTATTCCTGTAACTTATTTCTCAGAGTCCGAGAAGATACCCCCAAAACCTCAGCCGCTTTGGTTTTGTTCCCGCCATAAACTTCCAGAGTTTTCAGAATCAGGGCTTTCTCCATATCCGCAATTGTGCAGCCGACTTTTAGGCCTGAATCATCATATTCTGCTTTTTTGAAGAATAGCTCCGGGGGAAAATCCGCAGGCGTAAGAACTTTGTTTCTCGTGGTTACCACAGCCCTCTCGATATAATTTTCTAACTCCCTGACATTCCCGGGCCAGTGATATTCCATCAAAAGCTGGTATACCTTTTCTGAGATACCCTGAACCTTTTTATTATTCTCCTGATTATATTTCTGCAGAAAATGTTCTGCTAAAAGAGGCACGTCTTCTTTCCTTTCCCTGAGAGCAGGAAGAGGAATCGGGAGAACATTTAAACGGAAGAAAAGGTCCTCTCTGAACTTTCCCTTCTTTATCTCTTCATCTAAGTTTTTATTAGAGGTGGAGATGACCCTTACGTCCACCTGGATAGATTGTCCTGAGCCGACCCTTTCAAATTCTCTTTCCTGTAAAACTCTTAAGAGTTTTGCCTGTAAACCTGGTGTGATCTCGCTTATCTCGTCCAAAAGCAAAGTCCCCCCATGCGCCATCTCGAACCTTCCCCTGGTCTGGCGGATTGCTCCGGTAAAAGCACCTTTCTCGTGCCCGAAAAGCTCAGATTCCACCAATCCTTCAGGCAGAGCAGCACAGTTTATTTTGATGAAGGGGCCCTCTTTTCGCGGGCTGTTATAATGAATTGCCTTGGCGATTAGCTCCTTACCTGTACCGGACTCTCCCGTGAGCAAGACGGATGAGCGGCTGTCAGCAATCATATCCACCATCTCAAAGATTTTCTGCATCTGGGGAGCTTTCCCGATTATGTTCTGAAACCGGTATTTGCCAGCTACCTCGGTTTTCAACATCCGGTTTTCAATCAAAAGCTTTTTTAATTCGAAGGCATTCCTAACTACCAGCTCTATCTCATCGGCTTTGAAAGGCTTCATAATATAATCGTAAGCGCCCAATTTCATTGCCTCGACCGCATTCTCTACCGTCCCGAATGCGGTCATCATGATAATTTTTGTATCCGGGCAACTCTCCTTAACCGCTTTCAGTAGTTCCATACCATCCAGCTTGGGCATTCTTATATCCGAGATGATGACGTCGTATTCCCTCATTTTTAATTTGCTCAGCGCTTCTTCTCCGCTGGAAGCTAAGTCAACCTGGTAATTTGAGCGGGTGAGAATCTCGCTCAGGGAATCTTTCATCAAATTGTCATCATCCACCACTAAAACTCTTTTCTCTAACAATTCTCTATTCGCCTCCTTTTTTTGCAGAGCGACCTGTTCTTGGCGTGCTGAAAAAACGCTTCCCGTCATTCTGACCCCGCCTTTGGCGGGGTCAGAATGACACTCCATCTGTTCCAATTTTTCAATAGACCCTTTCAGGGTCGCTCTTGTTATTTTTCACCCGCTTTTGGGAATAAATATCGTTACCGTAGTTCCCTTTCCCAACTTGCTGTCTATTTTTATCTCACCCTTATGCGCTTGCACGATTTTTTTCACTGTGGAAAGTCCCAAGCCGGTCCCTTTCTCCTTGGTCGTGAAAAAGGGAGTAAAAAGCTTATCTTTTACCTCCTCACTCATACCGATACCATTATCTTTGATCCTCAAGCAAAGCATTTGCTCAGCAGTCGAATCCGGTATCTTATTCTCAATATCCTTCGCTTCCAGACCAGCAGAAAGCTGAATCAGACCTCCATCCGGCAAAGCCTGGGAAGCGTTATACAGGAGATTTAAAACCACCTGCTTGAACTTTTCAGCATCCAGAAAACAGCCGCACTTCTCGCTTGGATAGAGGCGCTCTATTTTTATATTTTTTTTCTCCCTTAAGATATCCATCTCAAAAAAACCAATTACTTCATCTAAAAATTTCACGAAATCTATTGGTCTTAAATCTAACTTTATGCTCCGGGTGTAATCTAAGAGATTCATCACGATCCGGTTTAAAATGTCCACTCCCTCGATTACTTTCTTTACATAATTTTTCCTCGGATCACCTTCTTCAATATCCCGGTTCAGCAGATCTGCAAAGCCGGAGATCCCGCCTAATGGATTTTTGACCTCGTGGGCAACAGTTGCCGCCATCTCGCCTAAGGCGGCTAAAGTCCTTACCCTGGCAATCTCTTCTTCCAGCTTCTTGATTTTGGAGAGATCGAAGAACACCTCCACTGCACCCAGGAGATTTCCTTCGCTATCTTGCAAAAGAGATGTCGAGTAACCGAGAGGTATTTTAGCCTGTAACTTGGTCAAGACCTCCTTTTCTTCATTCAAATGAGAGCTTCCGGCTCGAAGAGTATGGATAGGAGTTGACTGAAGGTCTATCCCCCTGCCCATAATCTCTAAATAAGGTCGATTTAGAACTTCTTCGGTTTTATACCCGGTGATTTCTTCTGCAGCTCGGTTAAAAAGTGCGATCTTTTCTTCTAAATTTACAACCAGGACTCCGGAGGTGAGACTCTCCAGGATATTATTCAGGTAGTTGGTGACTTTTTCCTTCTCGGCTAAGCTTTCCCTGAGCTTAAGGTTGGTTCGCTCTAATTCGAGGTTTAAATTCTCAAACTTTTGTTCTAAATCCTTGTAGGCTTGATGGAGCTGCTGGATGATCTTATTAAAGGAGGCATAGGAGTCTGCAAAGGCTTCTAACTGTTCCTGCGTTATTTCTCCTTTTCCCTCTTCTGCCATTTACTTTTTCTCCCCGCTGAAACTGTTTTTCAAAATATAAAGAAATTATCGAGGATAGCAATAAAAATCTTGCAAAAATTATGGTCCTAGGGATAGAACAGTGTTCTGTCCCTATATTTTTTAGAAATGCTGTAGTGGTCACGCCATGAAAAGAGGAAATTAACCCAGTTCACCGGCCAACTTTTCCAGCTCTATTTCTTTCGCTTCCAAAAGATTAGCTTTTTCTTCCAGCTTGGAATGTATGGATTTGAGTTGTTCGATTATCTGAGGTTCAACCCGTTCTGAATCTGAAGGACTAAAATTATTAAGGCTCCGGGTCATTTCTTGAATCGTCTGCGTGATCCGGAGCCTTTGATCTAAAAGTGAATTTATGTTTTCTTCGGTTTCTTTCGTCTGCAGAGCGTAAAGCAGTTTATCAGTCAGACTTAAAACTTTATCGTATTCCCTGAGCAGTTTATGGTAAAGAGATAGGAGATTAGAATTCATGGTAGAAAGACTTGACCATCTTCAAAAAAACGTTTTAGCGGTAGTTTATAGCCTGTCTAAAAGCTCCCCTTTTTTAAGCTCGAATTCTTGGTCGGTGATTAATCCTTTATCTTTTAACTCTCCTAACTTTCTAATCTGCTCTAAAACCAGCGAATCAGCCGGCTTTTGTTCTATGGCATAAAGAGCACCCCCGGCAATCGGAGTGACCCCGGAGCCGGGGTTAAACTTCAAGTGATCAGAATTCTTAGTCCCCTTTTGGTAGTTCTTAAGCTCATCCTCCAGATTCCTGATTTTTCCTCTCAATTCGTCGATCTCATATTTTAATTTATGTTCTTTCAGGGCCTTATCTATGGAAGCTCTGAGATCGTTTAGCTTGAACGGCTTGATCACGTAATCGCAGGCACCGTTTCTTAAAGCCTCCACCGCGCTTTCTATGGTTGGATACCCGGTCATGATAATCGGCAAAATCTGCGGGTATATTTTCTTCAGCTCTTTCAGGGTCTCGATCCCATCCATACCCGGCATCTTCAAATCTATCAGGGCTATCTGCACCGGGGTGGATTTGACTACCTCTATGGCTCTTTCTCCTGACTCGGCTAAGTGTACTTCAAAACCCTGCTTGCCCAAAAATTCAAGTAGCAGTTCTCTGACGAAAAGCTCGTCATCCACTACTAAGATTTTTTCCTGCGGCATCTATTTTCTCCGATTTCTTTAACGAAATTAATTTAAACCTTTAACTCTCAAAATGCAAGATTTTTCTATATCCACAACCTCTCTTATCTTATCGGCATTTTGGATTTTCTTTATATCTGCAGCGGAAAACCTGATAAGCTGACTCCTCTTTACCTGAACAACCTAAAAAAAGAATTCCCGGATAAAGCTTTTAATCCGGGAACTCTTCTACTCTTATAGAATTACTCTTCTTGTACCTGACTATCCTTTGAGCAGCTTGCGGTATTCGGTCTTGTTGGACAATATCTCCACCGCTTTTTTTACCCCGGGATCTGTTTTCAAGAGGATCTCTTCATAATAGGCCTTTTCCCCATACAGGCTATAAAGGAGATCTCTTTTAATTGCCTTTTTTATATAATCCAGACTGTTTTCAAAATCGCCTTCCTTTGACTTCTGGATCACCTTTTTCAATTCCGAAAGAGCCGGAGTAAAAGAATCCTTGTCCTTTTCTGAATCTATATTCTTCTCCAAGTCTTGAAGTGAAATCTCCACCTGGTTGAGGTAGGTGAATTTCTTCTCTTTGAGAAAATCCTTGAAATCTGAGATCATCCTGTCATCCACCTCAAAATTCCTGGGCAGGTCTTTATGCTGGGAAATATATCTTACTGCAAAATCGAAGAAAAGCTGCTGTCTTTCTAAATCGATTTCTATAGGCTTAAACTTTTCTGCTGGGATGACAATATCCGGAACAATTCCACCGCCTCCGTATACCACCCTGCCTCCATTCGTGTGGAAGACCTCGTCCTGTTTGAGTTCAGCTTTGGAGGTATCGGCACCCTCGTCTGCGGAAGCTAAGGCTAAATTTTTCTTAGACTTTTCCGGCTTCTGTATGCATCTTCCGCTGGGAATGTAATATTTGGCGATGGTGAGCTTCAGGTAGACATCATCCGGCATGTTCAAGACGGTCTGCACCAGGCCCTTCCCGTAAGTGGTATCACCGATTATCACACCCCGGTCCCAGTCCTGAATGGCTCCAGCCACGATCTCAGAGGCAGAGGCTGTCTCTTCATTCACCAGGACTATCAAGGGCTTGTCCGGGTAAAGAGCTTCCTCTTTGGCGAGATATTTGATCAGATCTTCTGGTTTTTTCCCCTGGGTATAAACTACCAGTTTGTCTTTGTCTAAAAAAAGATTAGAGGTTTCGACTCCTTCATTCAGAAGTCCTCCTCCATTAAACCGCAGGTCAAAGATTAACCCCTTGACATTCTTGCTTTTCAGATCACGGATAGCTTCTTTGAGCTCTTTTCCAGTATCCTCTGAGAACCTGGTGAGCCTGACATATCCGATCCCATCCCCGACCACCCCGTAATAGGGAACGTTTTTTATCTCGATTACTGCTCTTTCGATCTCATAGTCTAATGGCTCCTCCATCCCCTCTCTTTTTATTTTCAGCGTAACCTTAGTGCCAGCAGGTCCTCTCATCAGATTTGAAGCCTCCTCAGAGCTCATCCCGTAGGCCGATTTGCCATCGATCTCCAGTATTTTGTCTCCGGCCCTCAGTCCCATTCTAAAAGCTGGTGTCCCTTCAATCGGAGAAACGATAATTATATATTTGTCTTTCTTCTCGATGGTCATTCCCAGACCTTCATACTTTCCATGAGTAAACTCCATCAGCCGGTTAAAGGTCTTTTTCTCCAGCATATCCGAAAAGGGATCTAAAATCTCTAACATCCCTTTTATTCCGGCGTATCCTAAATCTTTTGGATTTAAGTTTTCGACATACCGGTCATTGATGCTGTAAGCCACCTGAGCCAGGAGCTTACTATACTCCATTATGGTATCTTTGTTTTGCGGCTGGGCTTGAGCCTGAAGAGTCTGCTCTCCGGTCTGACCTAATCCTACTATCCAGATTATCCCGACTGCAGCTAAGGCTAAGACTAAAGCGATAATTCCATATTTTTTCTCACCTAACATAAAGCCTCCACTAAAAATAGTTTATGCTACAAATAGATATCCTATCTCTGCTTAAAATCTAACAAATTATACTCTTTTGTCAATATCAATATTTGAACAATTAACTCTTGAAAACGGTTAATCTTCAGCCTGTCTGAGACTTAACTCTGTGCAAAAATACTACAGTTGTGCAGTTTTCGTTCTTAAGGAAGAGAGGTAAAGAAAGCCCCATATAATAAGATTCAAAAGAAAGATAAGCCAGAGGGTCGAGGATATGCCTAAAAGAGGGATAAAGATAGCTGAGATTAAGATGGAGCAAAAAGCCGATCCAAAAAGGTCAAGCGCATATCCGGCGCCTGCTTTTTTCTCCTGTTTTATTTGCAGGTAGAGTTGATTGGCGCAGGTAAAGATTGCCCCTCCAATAAATCCTGAGAAGAAGATCATCCCGCCCAGAATCGTTTCCAATATTCTTGGGCTTAACTGGGAACTGAGAAAACCTGAGATCATGAACAAGAAAAGTAAGATCAATCCCAGTTGAAGTGATTGCAACCAGGTTAGATTCTTCACTCCCGTAATCATTTTTTTTCTATCAATGTATAAAGCCCCCGCAAAAAGTCCCAGCATAAATAAAGTCAGGAATAGTCCAATCTTGGAATAAACATATCCATAGAATACCTGGTAAATTAAAATGATAGAGACCTCAAAAATAATCGAGGAAAACCCCGCAACAAATATGACATACAAAGAAAGACTCGAAACAAATTTCTCTCGTCTGAAGATCAAAAACAAAAAGGAAAAAGAGAGCACCGACCCAATTAAGAAATACCATAGCAGATCGAGTTTAGCCAGAAAGTTGAAAGCCGGTTTTTCAAAAGATCTAAGCTGTGTGCTCCATAGAACGGTGTTGTAGAAATATGATATTGGCTTGAGGTCATAATTTATCTTTCCTTTAACCGATTTGATGATACTAAGAAGGTATTCTATCCTTTCAGGAGAGAGACGATTGCTCAAAAAATGCTCGTTTATGTAAGTGGTCTGTATATTTTTCTTTCTCAGGCTCTCAGAAATTTTCACCCAGTCATAAGTCAGATTTTCTCCCTGGCTGGCTAAAAAGATATTGTTTGAACCTGGAAGGACTATCACTGACTTGAACTCTGAGGATAACGTGCGGCAGAGGCTGGAAATATATGAAGCCTGTTCCTGATTTAGATAATTTTCAGAGGAGGTTACCCGGAAAGAAAAGATGCCATCCCGGGACAAGAGCTTTTTGACCTGACCAAAAAATTCTTTTGTGTAGAATCGATTAAGCTGTACGTTATACGGGTCAGGAAGGTTCAGGATTATTAAATCGTATCCCCCTTTTCCCTCCTCAGCCTTTTGTCTGACAAAAAGCCTTCCGTCTTTATGAATAATAGTTGCCCGATCATTCTCTAAGGCTCTGACCTCTGATTCCGGCAGAAAATTTTCCCCCAGCTCGATAATCTTTGGATCTAACTCCACATAATCGATTCTCAGGTCTGTATATTTCAGGGCTTGAGTAAGAGCTCCACCTACTCCTCCTCCGATAAGAAGTAATCTTTTTGGCTCAGGATGTTCTGCCAAAGCGTAAAGGACAGCTTCCTCAGAGGAAAATTCATCTGGATACGAAAACAAAAGCAAACCATTTTCATAAAGGGAAATCTGTTCTTTATTTTTCAGGACTACTAAATTTCCATAAATTGAATCTACCGATTTTGCAACTACCTGCCCTCTCCAGAGCTTGTCCAAGGATTTACCTTCAAGGTAGGTATCCAATCTTCCTATCTTAAAAGCCAGAATTACAAGAATGGCGACAAGAAAGAAAAATATTTTCTTTCCTTTGGAAAAAATTACCATGAGCAAAACCGAGAATAAAATAAGAACTATAGATACCCAGCTCTGAATGGAGAAGTTAGATAGGTGAGGAATTAAAATCAAGCTTCCCAAAAACCCACCCATACCAGCCCCCAATGATTCCCAGAGATAGACTTTAGTCACCATCTGTCCCGACTTGGAGTCAAGATACCATACAGTGGAATTCAAAACAAAGAGTATTCCCAAAATCAAACAAAGTGGACCAAGAATAAGAAAAGTGAAGATCAGCATCGGCACAAATCCGATTATCTCACCAGGAAGGACATTCAGGACTATTCGAGAATATCTTATTCCTATAATTGTTAAAATTGAAACAATGGCTAAGAGGAAATACCAGAAAGAAAGATTCTTCAAGAGAGAGCTTTTAGAAATTGCAATAACATTCCCCAGTTTACTTCCCAACCCTACCCACAAAAGCCAGACGCAGAGCAGAATCCCCAGACATAGTTCATTGCCAGAAAAGACAGACAGCAGTTCACGAAAAAGGATTATCTGGGAAAGGATTGAAGCAAAGCCTAAAAGTAAACAGGCAAGAACAAAAAGAAATTTATTTCGATTCATTTGAAAAAATTAACCTATTTTAAAGAGAAGTCAAGAAGAAAAGAACTGTAGGTGGTCGTCGGGTCCCCTGCCCCGATTCGCCACAGGCGAACCAGGTCAGAGGACCAGGCAAGCACTTTATTTCAATGTAGCGGAGGTCTTCAGACCTCCAATGAAATGGAAGGCTGAAGCCTTCCGCTACAGGTGTAGGTCAAGCATGTCCAAAGGACTGCTTGACAAAAAAATGTCAATCACTCCCTGCTGAGATGGTTGACCTACAATAATGTTAAATCTTATCCCCAAACCCCAGGAATCTTTTCCCCGCAGAATTTGCATTTCCCCTTTTGCAGATTCATCTGGATGATGGTAAACCCATACCTGCCGATAAGAATTTTCTTACATTTAGGGCAGTAAGTGCTTTCCCCTTCATGCCCTGGCACGTTTCCGATATAGACAAATTTTAGTCCGCTCTCCAAAGCGATTTTTCTCGCCTGTTCTAAGGATGAGACTGGTGTTGGTGGAAGATTCTTCAATAAATAGAGTGGCGTAAACCTGGTGAAATGAACTGGCACATCTGGACCCAAATCTTTTAGCATCCAGTCGCACATCTTCTTGATGTCATCCATATTGTCATTCAAAGTGGGAACCATCAGATACACAATCTCATACCAGATGCCGATCCTTTTTAATTCTTTAAGACTATCCAGAACCGGTTGCAACTTTCCTCTGCAAATCCCCTGATAATATTTCTCATTAAAAGCCTTGAGGTCTATTTTGACCGCATCCAACTCTTTGCACAGTTCAACCAGAGGGTCCGGCTGGATAAATCCGGCTGAGACCATCACGTTTTTGACACCCTTCTTTCTGCCTGCCTTGGCGCAGTCCAGCATATATTCGTAGAAAACAACTGGCTCTGAATAAGTATATGCGATTGACGAGGAGTTCCCTTTCAGAGCATACTCTGCAACACCCTCAGAAGACAGCTCAATATTATAAGTCTGCTCTGGCCGGGCCTGAGAGATTTCCCAATTCTGGCAGAATTTGCAGTTTAAGTTACATCCAGCAGTAGCTATGGAGAAAGCATCAGTTCCTGGAAGGAAATGAAAGAAAGGTTTCTTCTCAATCGGATCCTGATGAAAAGAACAAGCTAAACCATAGACCAGAGTATAGTAAATCCCCTTTTGATTCTCTCTGACCCCGCAGTAACCCCTTTCCCTATCCCCTACTTTGCATTTTCTCGGGCAGAGCTGACATTCGATTTCTTTATGCTCAAGCTTCTTGTAGTATTTGGCTTCAACGTGGGAAAGTTTTCCAGTTGAGCTTAAAGCATAAGCAGTATCAGGAATAGCTATGAAAGGTATCTTCGTAATCAGATTTGAGCAAAGTGCACCACCTGCACCTGCCAGAGAATATTTGAAAAACTCTCTTCTTTTAAGACTCTTCATTCTTTTTTCAATTAGACATTAATCTCTATTTTCTCAATTTCCTCTGAAGAAGCTTTGCCTAAGTTATGATTTTTATCCGCCGCTGTAAAGATATACTTGGGACTCAAGCCTGACTTCTCAAGAGTTGGAAGATTTTTTTTCCGCCGAAGCTGGTCTATTATCTGAGAGCCGATAAAATCTAAAGCCACCGGATCAGTACTTATAATTATCCCACCGTATCCTTCATTCCACACAGGATGGAACGAAGGACCTCCTTTATATTGAACAGTTAAGGCATCGCAGATGATTAACCTGCTCTGATTTTTTATCAACGGGAGAGCATTCAAATCCGCGATAAAAGGGTCACCACCATTCTCATGATATTTATTTGGATTGTTGATTGCTCCATAGTAATTCTTTAAGGAACAACTTGTTCCAGCCAGACTGTGGTCTTTTAAAGCAGGTAGATTGACCTGAACGTTAGTGTAATTTAATAAAATGTTGCTTACCAGGCTGCCGATGTTCAGATGCTCGTACAAGTCCCTGGAATACCCTATTCCATCCGTATCCGTGCCGAAACAGCGTAAACCATCTCCCTTGTAATTCAAAGGAAAACCTACCTCCTCCAGCTCCTCATTCGACCTGTCCCAGATGATGATATTCTTTTCTTTGATTCCGCTTTGTTTGAGCAAATCAGCCAAGGCTAAGGCAACTTCAGGATGGGTCGAAGCCCCTTTTCCAGCCAGACAGTTTACTTTCAAACCCAATACATTCTGGGGAGAGTAGAATCTTCGGATAGTATCCCTGAAATCGAGGTCTCCGCTGAGCGTTTGAAGACCTTTTTTGAGCATCTCAGACAAAACAAAAGAATCGATCTGTTTAGATTTGCTTAAGACTTTTTCAGAACGAACGATTACAACCCTGGATTTGCTCATAGCTACCCTTGGCTTAATAACCTGCTATGTAAAATACGACTCAGAGACAAAACTTGGTAGCAATACTTAGTGGATTGCTTTTTCCCTCTCCTATTTTAGAAACAGGTAGGGGCGTATTGCAATACGCCCCTACTTTGAACTTTGCCTGAACTGGTAGCCGCAGACTTTAGTCTGCGTTAGATTCCTCGATCCGCTGATACGCAAGCTAAAGTCCAAGAAACGGAGACTACGTCTGGCGTAGCCACCGTAGGACTTACGACCACTTCCTTTGGTAACAGTCTCTTCCTGTCTGACTTTAAGTCACAGACAAGAATGTCTGCGCTACCATTTATTTGACCGGCTATCGATTTTTGTTGACACATAGAAATTGACTTTTATATTCTTATTAATTTAAAAGGAGGTGAAATGCCAGTCAAAGCTTTTATCTTAATCGAGATGGAGCCGAAAAGCATCAATGGTGCCATACAGGCTTTGAAATCAATTCCACAGGTGAAATCTGCAACCCCGGTTGCAGGACCTTATGACATCGTAGCAGTCATCGAATCCAAGACTTATGAGGATATCCCTCGGATTATCACCAAGGAGATACAGGCAGTTGAGGGGGTATTAAAAACCACCACCCTTTTGGCTTTTGAATAAAAAAACCCCGCATTTTTCCTGCGGGGTTTTATCTCGCATCTGGACTGATCTATCTCCCTCGCCGCTCTTTTTTCTCAGGCGGAGCCTTCCTTCCCTCAGGTTTCTTCTCAGTTTTACCCTGCTGCTCTAAGCGGTCATCTATCCCGTTTCCGTTTTTATCTATGAAATAATCATACTTATCCTTTCCCTCTTCCTTCAAACCTTTCCTTGACCCTCTCAATATTCTGGATATTCCCTCGTCACGCTCCTTTTGCGGTTTCCTTACTTCGCCTTCCCTGGGCTGTTCTGCTCCAGAACCAGGTTCAGGTTTTGCTGTCTGTTTTTCAGGTAGAGCAGTTTCTTTTTTTTCAGGAGCAGAGGGTGTTAGTTTTACCTCCTCCTTTTGCTCCTTGCTGGCAGAAGTGTCCTTCTTGGGAATCCTTTCTATGGCCAGAGCATCTGAGAAAAGAAAGGCAAGAAACAAACTCAAAGTTAGGAATAAGATAATTTTTTTCATTTCAACTCACCTTACCTTCTTCTTTCGCCTTTGTCTACCTTAACCTGGGTTCTTCCTTCCGCTGCTCTTTTGCTTCTCTCTATCCGAATTTCCTGTCTTTTCGGCTCAGACTTAGGAGAGTCCAGGTTTCTCGGAGCTGAATGCTCTCTGGTTTGAGAGGAACGGTCGTCTCTGAATTCTCTTTCCTGTCCCCTTTGCTTTTCCGAAACAACACTTCTATCCTTGACCTGTCTTTTATCGGGAAGAAATGTCTCATCTCTGAAGTCCTTTTTTTCTGGCTTCCCTTTTTCAGGAATGAAATCTCTGCTCTGGTCTTTTCTCCCGTCTCTGTTCTGATACTCATTGCGATAAGGCTCTTGCTTTGGTCCCACCGGCCCACTATTCCTAGATGATTTTTCCTCTCTCCGCGTTATGTTATTTCTATCAGGAACAAAATCAGACCGGTTGCGAATTTTCTGCTCCGGTGTTTCTGATCTCCGTTCCTGGACCAGCCGGTATTCCTTATCCTTCCAGGTCCGGTATTCTTTTTTCACCGGGTCTTCAGTTACATATCTTATCCGCTGGTCTATTTTGGTCTGAACCCTGACTGTTTTTCTGGATTCGACAAAAACATAATTATCCCATAGCCTGCACCCGTTGTAATAGACCGTCACAAAATGTCTGCCGCGCACGATTGACGGTATAGTTAGCGGAGCTATTCCAAAGAAGATGCCATCGATGTAAACATCCACTGCAAAAGGTGCCCAGATATAGACGCTTCCTAAGTCATAAGGGAAAGAATAGGGATAATACTGGTAAAGGTTTGGATGATAATACCACCTGGGATGAGGATACCTG
>Ga0315277_10008524_pt1 | contig 13177 bp, 14 predicted proteins | sample YL17G05_15_MG_FD_203695 | JGI IMG/M metagenome (GOLD analysis project Ga0315277, IMG submission 203695) | Sediment microbial communities from Yellowstone Lake, YNP, Wyoming, USA - YL17G05_15 | ecosystem: Environmental > Aquatic > Freshwater > Lake > Sediment | place: USA: Wyoming | collected...
TTCCTATCTGCTCCTTAGTGGGCACGAACAGGTAGGGGATCTTTCTTTCATCACACAGTAATGGCAGATGAGCTACAACTTCCGGCGGGTCAACATCTTCGGCTATGACCACAAGCTTGGCTTGAGCTCTCTCGATGGCTTTTGTGGTCTCATTTGTGCCTTTTCTAACCGCGCCTGTTTTGGCAGCTATTTGCAGGGCTTCATAGGCCGCATCTGCAATTTCCTTAGGTACCTCATACTTGACGTAGAATGGTTTGGACATAAGCCTCACCCTTCAAAGCACAGTCTAATCCCCATTCTTGTTTATGAAGGTTTCGACCCTGCCCACGCCAGTCAGAATTGATTCCCTATACGACGTGATTTGGACTCACATGCGCTAATCGATGTAAGCACGAGCTTGTCAGCTATGAGAAAGAATGTGAGCAAAAGAAGATCATGGGTCTTTCTTTCCGAAGTTCTTAGCTACTAGCGAAACGTCTCTTGCGTCTATTTTTCCATCGTACACTATGTCGGCGTTCGGCTTGTAACGTGGATCTGTGTAGCGTACACCAAAGAGTGAGGCAACTAGCGCAACGTCCTTTGCGTCGCACTTGCCATCAGGCAGGCCGCCTAAGCCAGTAATGTCAGCCACCATGGCCACAATGACCCACCCATCGGTGACGTTGTTGTCAGCTATGTTGGTTTCGCCTGGAACAGGCTCGGAATAAGCGCTTATGGTGTAGTTGCCCTTTGAAAAGCTGGTGTTTGTGGGTGTCCAAGAAAATGTGATGGTTGCAGTGTAACCGCTTTCGAGAGGCACAGTCGTTGATGTGATTTGGGTCGTATTGGCGTATATGGCAACGTTGAATGTTTCGGAGTATTCGCCTTTGTTGACGCCGTAGACAGTTATGTTGCCACTGTAGCCTAGATCGATCACGTTTTTGGATGATACAACGCTGATTACTCCAACATTATGGCCGGCTGGTGGAGTCCAAGGGCTCACGAGTGGATAATTGTCTTTGTTGCTACCGTCGATGACGTAAGGTGTGTCTCCTATGCCATCGCTTCCCGGGTGGTCTTGGTTGGGACCGCATCTGTGGTCTATGCCACTGTAGTCATTCCAATAGTTTCCGCCTGAAGGATATCCTTCATCCCAAATGTCAGCGGATGATTCGATGTAGGCTTGGCTCGGGTTGTTGATGAAGTTGTTATGAAAGATCTTGTTGTTTGTGGAATAGTAGGATGTAATCCCCCACCAGTTGTTGGATATGTTGTTTTCGAAGATGGTGTTGTTCGAAGAGCCCCAGACATAAACTCCGTCACCCGTGTTTGCTGTTATGTTGTTTTCAGAGATAGTATTGTTTGAAGAGGCAAGGATGTAGATGCCTTCATAGGAGTTTCCCGTTATGTTGTTTTCATAGATGCTGTTGTTGGAGGAATCGCTGACCCGTATTCCATCAGTGCTGTCTGTGATACTTGTTCCCGAAATGGTAATTTGGTTTGCAGAATAGAGGTAGAGTGCATCGTCGAAGGTTTTGATCACCATGTTTTGGATTGTTACGTTTGTTCTACCTGACAGGTCTATTCCTATTTCAACTCCTGTTCCTTGAAGAGTGTGGCCCGCACCATTGATTACAACGTTGTCCCCTTGCACTATAATATTGCCCTCTATGTTATCGGTGAAAGTGTAAACGTCAACATTCCGCTGGATTGGTGATGTCGAAGGGTCAATGCTACCGTCGGCCCTGATGTAAATATCTCCAGATGCAGCGGCTGAGTGAACATTTAAAGCACATGTCAGCAAATTCGCAAGCAGGAATAGAAGAAGCAGTTGAGAAGCATTCTTCTTGAGCGTTTTCCTTCCTCCCAGACGTAGATACTTTGCGGGGCAAATATCGTTTATGGAATAATGTTCTACGGAGTAGCTTTCAAAGAGAAAAATATGGGAGTTGTTGGTTTGGGATTTCGTTCTTTTACTTGTGGTATCCAGCGGCTGCCTTCATTGCGTTGTCGAGGGTGAGCCATCCGCTGCCATAGTCGTGGTCGGTCCACTTGAAAGTCCACGGGATTGTATCATATACAAAGGCCCCGTCTGAAGCCATCGGAATGCGTGATGCTCCTTTCTTTAGAACGTATTCCATATCAGCTTGGTTGAACTGTGGATAATCGTGTGCGATGATGGCCGCGATTCCCGCAACGTGTGGAGTAGCCATGCTGGTGCCCCACAGGCCGTAGTACGCTGTTGCAGCGTTCACATTAACCCATGCTGTGCCACTCCAAGCTACTTCTGGCTTGTATGGTCCGACGACGTACGCGCCTGGTGCACATACGTCTAGGTCTTTCCAGGTTTGTCCTAGGGCTTTGTCTGGTCTGCCGCTGAAGTCTTCAAGGAATATCTGCCAGTTATTTCCTAAAGTGTCTCTAGTGTTGAGTTTCTCTGGAACGTCAGATAGGTACCATCTGAATGGGCTCGGCGGGTTTGATGGTGAATAGCCGAACATTTGCATTGTCCATCCGCCTGCTGCACATGAGATCACTTCCGGATATGCTCCTGGCCAATCCATGAAAGTTCCTTGGTTACCTGCGGCGAACGTGAAGATCACGCCCTTGTCTATCGCGTTATCTATAGAGGTACGTAAAGCAGGATCTTCCCCGCCTCCTCCCCAGCTGTTGGTACATATTATCTTCCAATCAGGATGGGCTACGGCGAGGCTAGTTACGTAGTCTATGGCTGAGCACAGCATCCAGTCGTCGCCTCCTCTGAACAGCACTTTGCCGGCATGGTTGATCGTGCCCCAATACTCGTTATAGTAGTTTGGATCAGGACAGTCTACCAGCCATGTGTCAAGTCCCAGCAGCGGAATTATGTGTACTTTGGGAGCAACTCCTTGCACTATATGCGGCGCAATGCCAATGGTTGAGCGTTGATATCCGACTATTTCGCATGTCACATGTGTGCCGTGACCTGAGCCGTACTGTGCGCTTGTGAAGTAACCTCTGGATGTGTCTTGGAAGAAGTCAAAGTCATGTGTGACTGTATTCCACACAATGTTGTAGCTCCAGCCTTTGGCCAAAGACGTTTCGATTATAGCTGTAGGAGCGACGAAATTAACATAGTTCGAAACTAGGCCAGTGTCTATGACTGCTACGTATACGCCTTCACCACCATTCGAAGATTCCGCGTTGATAATGTCTACGTCCCATGGTAGGTATGTGCCCACCGGATCACCAAGGCCAAAATCTGCAGACTCTACAAATTGCTCGCGTGCCGGGGTCACGTTATATACGTGGGTTGGTGCACTCGAAGACTGTGTCATTGGAGCAAATGTCAGCGCAAGCATTGATAGCAATACTAACGAAATCAGTAATATCTTTTTCATTCTTCTCCATTCTCCCTTTTCGGGTGCTAATACTGTAGCATTTTCAGCATTTGAAGTTTGTGGAACCTTCTTCTATCTGATCACAATCATCCTTTGCTCCCTCACAATAAGTCGAAGGTGAAAAACAATGTCGGTCATCATGCATCAATTTGAAAGACCATGGCTTCGGAAAACTCGAATTTCCGACTTTGAAAGGTTCTTCATCGTTTGAACTCGTTTACTCAACCAGAATTGATGGTAGCGGGGGGTTGATTTGAACAACCGATCTCTGGGTTATGAGCCCAGCGGGTTAATCCTGGCTACCCCACCCCGCTGCTCTCAGGTTGAATAATTCTTGCTCAAATCCTCTACGAAATGCTTTCCTGCATATATTAGTATTCTCATTGTAAAAACATTTTAGTACCGCCCGAACATTATCGAGCTAGGTGCAAAAAGAGTGGACAAAACCTATTTCCATCAGATTTCCAAGCCTGCCCTTGAGAACCCAGTTTTTGTGCAGGGGCTTCCCGGCTTCGGAAATGTAGGCAAGATTGCGGCTCACCTTCTGATAAAGTTCTGCGGAGCCAAACCTTTCATGGAATTGTTCTCGCCATCATTTCCAGACTATGTGTCTGTCAGTTCAAAGGGCATCTGCCACTTGCCCAGATACGAGTTTTTCGCTGCACCTATGGAAAAGAACAATTTCATCGTAATGACTGGAGACGCGCAGCCCTCGTTTGACGACGTGCTTGGGCACTACGCGATTTGTGGTGAAGTAATCGATGTTGTCCAGAAATTTGGCTGCCGCCTCATAGTAACGATCGGCGGCATGCCCATGAACGAAGAAAAAGCACAGGTGTTCGTGGCCGCGACCTCACCGAGACTTGCCCAAGAGTTCATGGACAAAGGCGCAGTAATATACAGCAAGGGACGGATTGTCGGAGCCACAGGTCTCATGCTGGGGCTAGCGAAAGAACGAGGATTAGAAGGTCTATGCTTGCTTGGTGCGACAAGCGGCTTCCGAACCGATCGCGGAGCGGGCTTTTCGGTTTTCAAGTTCCTCATGAAAGCTCTCGGAAACGAGGTAAAGGAAGGGTTATAAGAGAAAACGTTGATCTTAAACCAATAAAATGGAAAGTGAAGGGCATGAGTGAACAAAAACAAGAAAAGAGCAGCCCAACTAGAATTGAGACGAGATTCCGAAATACTCTGCTAGTTGTCCTAGTAGCCCTCTTCACTTTTGGTGGACCATACTTGGCTTACGTGCTCACTCGTTTTCTCAATCTGGACCTAATCGTTTCAGTGGTTTCAGGCTTTGTGCTGTTCGCGGTTGGATTGGTGCTGATAGGATATTTGATCAAGAACAAGGTCATTTCGTAGATACGCAAGTTTTCTGCCTCCGATACCCTAGAGTACATCATCTTTTCAGACAATAAGGTTCTTCATCGGCAACAAAAATAGTTGAGAACTGCATAAAAAGTCGTTCGGTCTCAGAAGGGATAATAGCAAAGCATATAACATATGTCGAAGGGTATAATGCGTATGCAGGATGAAAAAGAGAAAAAGCTTGAAGAAATGATCAAAAAAGAAGGGGAACCAGCCAAACGAACCACAATCATCCTTGACAAAGAAGAAAGAGAATTCATCGATTCCCTAATCAGAGAAGGAAAGGAGCCAGGCATCAAACCACTCATCTCCAAAATGCTTGACGTTTACAGAAGCATGACGATCTATGATTGGCGCTTCCCAGGAGAATACTACTGCGGAATAAGCCGCGTAGCCTTCGTCAACGTCGAACTGATCAACATCCTCATTCAGAATGCGCCGAAAGAGAAATATCGGCAAATAGGTAGAAACATGGGAGAAGCCCTAAGAGTTTCTATAGAAACAACTTTGGGCATCAAAGCAGCAGACCGAGAAAAATGGCCAGACGTTTTCAAACGCCTGAGAGTGCAGGGACTAGGAGACTTCTACTTGAGGGATAAGTACATACTCATAAAGACCCCGTTTGTCAACGAAGCCCAAATTTGGGCAGGCTTTCTCGAGAATCTTCTCAGCATCGAATTGGACGCGAAAACCACGTCTCCACCGCTGGTATTTGAAATAAAAGAAGAACAAAGCACAGAGACAAGCGAATAAACCATATATTCCAAAAGACCTAGATCTGCGATTGAAGGAGAACACAATATGCCACTTCATGAAGCCATGCTTTACGAAAAGAAAGAAGACAGAAAGGTCCATTGCAACCTATGCGCAAGAAGATGCCTCATCAACGACGGCGGAACAGGCTTCTGCCTAGTAAGAAAGAACGATGGCGGAACCCTTTTTTCGCTTGTCTACGCCAAGGCAATTTCAGCGAGCGTAGATCCCATAACGAAGAAGCCGCTTTCACATTTCAACCCCGGAGCCTTCGTACTATCAATCGCAACAGTTGGCTGCAACTTCCGCTGCCAATTCTGCGACAACTGGATGATCAGCCAAGAAAAGGAAATATCAGGCCACAATTTCCCCCCCGAAGACGTAGTCAAAGCCGCAAGAGACAACGGCTGCCAAGGAATAAGCTACACTTACACCGAACCAACAGTATTCTTCGAATACGCTTACGAGACAGCCAAGCTTGCACGACAAGTCGGATTCTTCAACACTTTCGTAACCAACGGATACATGACGCCAGAAGCAGTAAAAACCATAGCGCCCTACCTGGATGCAGCAACAGTTGACTTCAAAGGCGGCGCAGACCCAGAATTCTACAAGGCTTTTTCCGCGGTCCCCTCAGTTGAACCTATCTTCCAAGCTTTGAAAGAGATGAAGCGTAATGACATTCACATCGAAATCACAAACTTGGTTGTGCCGAAGAGCGGGGACTCGATTGAGAAAGTGAAGCAACTTGCAACCTGGATAAGGGATGCACTTGGCAAGGACACGCCATTTCACCTGCTGCGTTTTCACCCAGACTACCAGTTGACAACGATTCCGGCTACGACCATCGAAACCCTGGAGAAGACGTACGTTGTGGCCAAGGATGCAGGGTTAAACTACGTTTACATCGGAAACGTGCCCGGACACACATGCGAGAACACGTACTGCCCAAACTGCAATGAGATGCTGATCAAACGTTACAGCTTCGAGATCACGAAATGGAATCTAACAAGGGACATGCGATGCCCAGTATGCGGCCATGAAATCCCAATCAAAGGCAAGCTACACGCAGGCGGATCCTCTCATCCGTATGCATTGTTCTAGAGATAACGCGAAAACGCTCCTGACATAAGCTGGCATCTTACCGTATAAATTGATGCCTGCACTATCTATCGATGAGTCTGACATGTGGCTGCCTCTGAGACCTGACGCTCTAGCGGTGTTAACAGAGAAGAAAGCTCGAGCAAGTTTGGCTAGATATTTTGATGTAGTACAGGATGAAAAGCCAGCAAAATTCATGATTGCGAAGAAAATCGCAGCAGAGTACAGCGAACACGATTCTACAAAAGAGCTCTGGCAGAAACATGCGGTCTTGATAGATGAAATGCAGACAATTGAGAGCAAGATTGACCGTGGACAAGAAAACCTGCACGATCTGCCGTTGCCCCAAACGTCTTTTTTGGACTTGAAGATAGAGCTTGCGAACAGAATTCTCCGCCATTGCCACTTTTGCACACGCCAATGCGGAGTCGACAGAATTGAAGGAGAACTCGGCTACTGCAAGTGCGGCGCGGAAATAGCTGTTTCCAGCATCTTCGAACACATGGGCGAAGAGCCCGAGCTCGTGCCTTCCGGAACCATTTTCACAATGGGCTGTACGATGCAATGCAAGCATTGCCAAAACTGGACGATTTCCCAATGGATGGAAATCGGCGAAACCTACAGTCCTGAACGGTTAGCCAAAGAAGTTGAAAAACTGCGAAACAATGGTTGCAGAAACGCCAATTTAGTCGGTGGAGAGCCAACCCCATGGCTCAAGCAATGGCTGGCAACATTCAGGAATGTGAACGTAAACATTCCGGTTGTTTGGAACTCAAACAGCTACTACGGGCCCGAAACGGCTCAACTTCTAGCAGGATTCGCCGACATCTACCTACTAGACTTCAAATACGGACCAATGGAATGCGCAGCAGTAACCTCTGACGCACCAGACTATTGGACAGTCTGCACCCGTAACCATCAAGAAGCAAAAAGACACGGCGAAATCATAGTGCGCATCCTAGTCCTCCCAAACCATCTTGAATGCTGCACAAAACCAATAATCGATTGGATTGCCCAAAACCTAGGCACACAAACAAGAGTCAACCTAATGTTTCAGTACAGGCCTGAATGGCGAGCGCACGAAATTCCGGGAATGCAAAGAAGACTGTCAAAGAATGAAATGGAGAAGGCTATCCGGCTGGCAGAAGAAGCAAAACTGGAGAACTTCATAACTTGATAGGCGCTTCAATTATTTTTCATTACGCTGCTTTTCTTATGGCTTTGTCGTCTTCGAAGTATCAGCAAGAAAAAGAGTAACAGACCGCGGAAAACAACGTGTACAGAGCGTTTTTATATCTCCCCATTTACATGTGTAGAGGCAAATTCCTTGAAGGAAACTTAACTCATGTATGCAGTTGAAACCCAGAATTTGGTCAAACGTTATGGCAAGACATATGCACTCAAGGGTCTGGACTTCACAGTGAACGCTGGGGAGATCATGGTTTTGCTGGGACCGAATGGCTGCGGCAAAACAACCCTTCTGTTAACTCTGGCAACAGTCCTGAAGCCTACGTCAGGCACAGCGAAGGTGATGGGCCTTGACGTGATCAAGCATCCGACCAAGGTTCGTCAAATCTTAGGAATCGCATTCCAAGATGCAAGAGGCTTTTGGAGACACAAACCAGCAGAGATTCTCCAATTTCATGCTGCGATGTGCGGGGTCAAGAAGACTGAACGTAACGCTTTGATAGAGCAGGTTCTGAAGGATATGGAGCTTTGGGACGCCCGTAACAAGCTGTTCATGCAGCTGTCAGGCGGCCAAACCAAAAGACTGGAAATAGCCAAGGTTCTGGTGCAAAGTCCCAAGTTTGCCATATTCGATGAACCAAGCAGCCAAGTTGATCTGCGAGGAAAACGAACGATCTGGGAGAAGATACTGCGAATGAGGGAAAAAGGCTCGACAATTCTAGTCGCAACAAACGAAGTTCGCGAAGCAGAATACCTAGCCGACAGAGTTACCATTCTTGACCAAGGGAAAAGCATCGTTTGCGACACGGTTCAAAACCTGAAAGACAAGATTACAGGAGGCGACATTGTTGAACTCGAATTGGAACATGCTGAAAACGATGAAGCAATCCAAGAGGAACTGGTCAATATCCCGGGTACGGCAAAGCTAACGTCCACGGGCACGAACAAATACAAAGCTTATGTTTCAATCGCGGAAGCTTGGGTTCCAAAAATGACAAGCTTATGCTATGAAAGAAAGGTCCACGTCTCATCGGTAAGAGTGACCGAACCATCATTAGATGACGTCTTTCTAAGCTTTACAGGCAAAAAACTGGAGACAAGCGAAAATGCGTAGCGTCATCCGCCTAATATGGTTCGACCTAAAACACGAGCTTAAGCCACCCGTCTGGATAACCTTACAATGGTTCACTTTCACAATACAACTCTTCATATACGGTGCCCTAATATCGCAACTCGTGACTGCCACTGAGATAGGCAATTATCAGCAATTCTACGCTGTAGGCTTCCTTGTCATGATGACGTTTGACATTGGCTCCCACGCTGGAAGAGACTTTGTAGAAGATGCACATGAAGGGCGACTACCATACCTTCTCAGCCTTCCAATTTCGCGGTCAAAACTCTTCCTCGCCACAGCCTTGAAAGGCGGGTTTGAGCTAGCTTTGATGCTAACAGTTCCATTTGCCATCACACTGTCATTAATCGGCAATCTAACAGTTGTTTCCGTAGCAGCTGCAGTGGCAACACTCTTCTGCTTAGGCTTCGGCATCGCTGGACTAATGCTAGGCTTGTCCTTCATCGCTTTCAAGTCAAGCGACCTGTACGCTGCCATCACAACAGGGCTGAGCGCAATAATAATCCGCTTCAGCACCGTACTTTATCCGCTCGCGTCACTAGCCCGCGCGAGCCCAGGTTATGCTTCAGTGGCAAGGTTTAGCCCCCTAACCTATGGCGCAGATCTTGTTCGCCTCTTTCTCGGATTTGATCCAAGCATACTGCTCAACCCAGTCTACGCTGTTGCTGTGCTCACAGCACTTGCAGTAAGCACTCTGGGGTTAAGCATGTTTCTTCTCCAACGTTTAGTGGAAGGAGTGAAAAGCGGATGACAGAGCTTTCCAGCATCCTACAACTGACCCGAAATGACTTCTCCTACTTCTTCAGAACAAAATGGCTTATGGCGATACTTCTAAGCCTGCACCTTTCAGACATGCTTGTCGTAGCCCTAGTATATGGAAAACTGATGAGCTTCAACTACTTCCAGTTCTTTGTTCCAGCCATCATTGTCATGGGACTCTTTGTGGCTGCTTTGGACACTGGGAGACGCATATGGCTAGCCATCCGTGAAGGCGTAATCCAATACTACCTCTCCTTGCCCATCAGCATCTACGGCATTGTCGCAGCCTACTTACTGGCAGGCGGACTTGCCGCAGTTGTCTATTCAACCTCACTCTTGCTAGTCGCACTCGTCGTTCTCCCAGCACAGGCAGTGTGGAACACCCTCATTCTGTTACCATTTCTGTTCGTCCTCGCCATGGGACTGGCAGGAATTGCAGCGTCTCTTGCAGCCTTCGCATCCACTCACGGCGAATACTACTTTGCCTACCAACAAATCGTGCAGACAATATTGCTGGTTTTCAGCACAGTATACTATCCCATAGCAGTCATCAGTAACTATTTTCCGCCGTTTCTCACCAACATCGTGTCAGCGAATCCGCTAAGCCTAGCAGCCGAAGCCATGCGGCAATACACCTTCGCAGGAAACAGTGTTCAACCTCTCTTTCTCATCAACATTCTACTCGCGAGCCTGCCGTTCGCGATAATAGGCGCGACCGCTTACCTAATAGCACTTCACACAATCCAAGTTAAAGGAAAACTGTAAAGATTAGAGAACCAAAACCTATTTCTCTCTGATGATTTCCTCTGTTACGAGAATTGGAGCATCAAGATGGCATACTGTCCAGAATGCGGTGGCGAAATGCAGTACATGTTAGGAACCAAACACTACGTTTGCAAAAGCTGCGGACTGTCTGTGACCCAACAAGAACTCATGGAACTGAGAGAGAAGAACAGACCTGACACCGACACCGGAGAAAGCGAACAGGAAAAGAGAAGAAAAGAATACCTGAAATGGTGGCTCGGGAAGAAAAAATAGAGGATGTCCACAGCTTTTTAGAACGGAAAGTCAGCAAACAGCATAAAAGAACCGATCAGCTTCTTCTTCCAGCATCCGAAAAGAGGGAACACAACGTGAGCAGGCACATAGAAATCATATGCATAGGCAACGAACTTCTGATTGGAAAAACACTGAACACAAATGCCACGTGGATGGCTAAACGAGCAACCGCACTAGGATCAGAGGTAAGAAGAATAACGGTCATAAGCGATGACGTTGACGAGATTGCAGCAGCCACAATTGAAGCCCTCAAGCGAAAACCACAGTCGATAATAACAACAGGCGGTCTTGGTCCCACCTTCGACGACAAGACTCTAGAGGGAATCTCCAAAGCCCTAGAACGTAAACTGGAAATCAATGAAAAAGCCCTCAAGATGGTTAAGGAAAAATACGAAGCCTACGCCAGAGAAGGGAGAATAGAAAAAGTAGATCTGACACCACCCAGGATCAAGATGGCAAAACTTCCGGAAAAAGCAGAACCACTACACAACCCTGTCGGCACAGCCCCAAGCGTGATGATAAAAACCAAAGGAACAATTCTAATAGCATTGCCAGGCGTTCCTTCCGAGATGAAAGCGATTTTCGAGGAATCCATCGTACCTTTACTTAAGAAACAAGCCGGAGACGTCACCTTCTTTGAAACAAGCATCCTTGCAGACTCAATTATGGAGTCAACCTTGGCCCCCCTAATCGACCAGGTGATGCATGATAACTCATGTGTCTACATAAAATCGCATCCGAAAGGCGAAGAAGACATACCACACATAGAATTACACTTCTCCACAACCGCCAAGGACTCTAAGACCGGCAAGAACCGTTTGGGAGAAGCCATCATTCAACTGTCAGAATTAATAGAGAAGAAAGGGGGAAAAACCAGGATCCGAAAAAGCCGGTAACAGTTAGTGCGTGCACAGCCTCCCCCCCGGTTCAGTATATGGTCCAAATATGAGCCAATTATGATTCAGGGAAAGTCTGAGGTGTTAGTAAGCTTTCCTTCGCAAGCGCGCGTTGTGAAGAGATGTCGCAATGCTTATTTGCCAAGATAGTTGAATACAAAAACACGATTAAGAGGAAATATTCTTGGATTTGAACACATTTCTGAAACACCTGCTATGGTCGGTTTCTCTCATGCTTATTCTGCTTGTGATTTTTCATTATGTGTTGGAAGGGATCAACTATGATTCTTTCCTATTAGCTGTAATATTGATCGTAGCTGTCTTGGCATTTCTTTCAATTCTGTTCGTATGGAGAACGATTAGAAAGGCAATCCCTTGATCAGAACCCGCCCCCACCAGTGAACTCGCGAGCGAGCTGCCAAGACGGCGCCAATAGAAAAAGGCTTTTACTGAGGAACTGTGGCTTGATACAACAATACGACTGTCCAATTCAGCTGAGGATGATTTGAGAATGTTCATAGTGTTCATTATTGGAACTGCTGGTGCCGGAAAGTCACTGCTTACAGCGGCCTTCAGCGAATGGCTGATAGCGTCAAAACAGGATGTTTCAATAGTAAATCTCGACCCGGGAGTGATGACTCTTCCATATTCGCCTGATGTGGATGTTCGCAACTACGTCAATATTGACAAGCTGATGGAAGAATACCGTCTAGGGCCAAACGGCGCACTGATCATGGCTGCCGACCTGATTGCAGATGAAACTGAAAAGATTTCGCGGGAAATTGAAGAGTTGCAATCTGACATTGTTTTGGTTGACACTTCCGGACAAATGGAGCTGTTTGCTTTCAGAGCAAGTGGACCGTATATCACGAGTGAACTTACAAAAGAACCTAAAGTCATGGTCTACTTGTTTGACTCGGTCTTCTCAGTCAACCCACTCAACTATGTTTCGAACCTTTTCCTCTCGACAGCAGTTTACAATCGTTTTCTGCTGCCTCAACTGCACCTCATATCAAAATGCGACCTGCTTCCAAAAGAGCAACTTGGCGAAATCGTGAGTTGGGCAACCAGTCAAAGAGCCTTGGAAGACGCAATTGAAAAAAGACTCGAAGGAACAAAGCGTCTGCTAAGCAAGAACATGGCACACGCCATTTACGAACTCGGGTTAGAATTTCCTCTACTCCCAGTTTCAGCCAAGACAAACGAAGGAATGCTGAATCTCAATGCGACACTGGAACGTATCCTAGCGGGAGGAGACAAGTACACTTACTAGCTAACGTTCAACTCGCAGCGTTTAGACCTTGTCAAGAAGTGTCCATGCCGCCACCGCCCCATATTCGGCCTTTTCTGAACTATCAGCGCCTGCAATTATTATTGCATCCATCTGCTTGGGCTGCAAGGCTTTTAGTTGGTTTGCAGCCTTCGGAAAATCCTTGGTCAAATCATTGCTTACCGATGGAATGGTCAATTTTCCCTCTTTAAATACTATTGTTGTGGCATTTTTGGCGCTGGCCATGATGGCCGCATCCCTTTGTTCCATTCCTGACTTGAGCTTGTGTCCTTGA
>Ga0315277_10008526_pt1 | contig 13176 bp, 10 predicted proteins | sample YL17G05_15_MG_FD_203695 | JGI IMG/M metagenome (GOLD analysis project Ga0315277, IMG submission 203695) | Sediment microbial communities from Yellowstone Lake, YNP, Wyoming, USA - YL17G05_15 | ecosystem: Environmental > Aquatic > Freshwater > Lake > Sediment | place: USA: Wyoming | collected...
TTTTTGAATAATATCAGCCAAATCTTTTTGACCGGATATTTCAATGTTATCGACGGAAATAATAATATCCCCAGGCAATAATTGCGCCTCTTTGGCCGCACTACCCTCTTTTACCGCCGGTAATTTGCTATTTGAATAAATTAAAGCGCCTTTTTCATAACCAGGATTTTTAATCGCGAAATCCTCTAAATTAACATAGGTTATGCCCAATGAGGGAAACCGGCTTTCTTTTTTCTCTAATAAACCCCTGATTAAAGGTTGAAAATTATCAAGAGGTATTAAGCCTGATTCTTTATTAAAAAAACCCACAACTTCACTACTTAGGCTGAAAATGAAAGCATTGTCAAAATAATCTCCCAGGTTATTGGATAAAACAATGTTTTCTATTGTTCCATCGCTATTTTTTATTTCCTGGCTTTTTTCTTTTTTATCGACAATAGATGTTAAATAACTTTCACCGCGCCAGTTCAGGGCCACTAAAGATTGGCTGTTGGCCAGATCTGTCTTATTGACAAAACCTTTTACCGGCAATTCTTTGGCATGGCTTAGATGGACAAATAAATACGAATCTATTCCGGATCTGATAATTTTATCAATGGCGTAAACATCTTTGCTCTTGGTAATCACTATGTAATTTTTTACAATTAAAGCTTCGGCTACATTTTTACTGAAATCGGTTGTTAGAATCCAGCCGTCGCTTGTCACGACCAGACCTTCGCCAACTTCGTTGTCAAGCTTATAGTAATCGGCTATATCAAATTTTTTTTCCTTAATTTGCGCTGTTGAACTCGTCGCTACCCCCTCTTTCTTTTTAAAGACTCCGACCAAATTATTTTGGCTGGAGCTAATCGTTTCATTAACCTTGTTCTCCTGGCCAACAATTATTTTTTTAGCATTTTCAATAATCAAATTGGCTTGACGCAAGCTGTCTTCGGAAGTACCAATTTCTTTGGCTATAGGCAAACTATAAAGATTATCCGTTAAATAAGGCTTAGCAATAATAATTCCAGCGAGACTTCCGGCCAAACCGAAAAAAATAGCAATTACCACAAGTAAGAAAATGCTGCTCCCCCTCTTCTCTTTTTCTGATATCATATTTTTATCTTTCATAGTTAAAGGCTAAATTAAAAAATTATTAAGCCCACTTGGCTGTTAATAAAAGGATTAAAATACTGCCCAGTCCGGAAATAAGGTAAAGTTTTAAGTTGCGGCTCGTTAATTTTCCTCCGAAAGAAGATTTAATTAATCCAATCAGCATATAATAACAGATTGCTAAAATTAATCCGAGAGTATTATAATTAAACGGCAAAAAATAAATAGCCCAAGCGATTTGTACAAGAACCAAACAGCTGATAAGGGTATAAATAATACTGGCTTCAAAACGCACTTTATAAGCCCAAAAAATTTGGTGAATAACCAAGACTATTACAACCGCCGCCACCAGCACCAATATCCAAACTGGCATATCCAAAAAAACTTTTAAGCCATAAATAACAGAAAATGAAAAAAAGATCGCTAAAAAATTACTGTAAGATGAAAAGTTTTCCAAGAACCCCCCCCTTTCCCCTTGATAAATATTTTTAAGATACAAAAGGATAAAGAAAAGATTTATAACAAAAAGAAACTGGATTATATAGTGGTTGACAACAAGCAACGAGTAAGCCGCCAGAAAATTGGAAAAAATTAGAGGTAAAATACAAAAATTCCAAAATTCTACAGTATTAATTTTTTTACCGGTGATTCTGGTTATCGCCAGCGCCAAAAAGAGATTGCTTAAAAGCAGAGCTGTATAAAAAAAACTTGCTTTGAAAAAAAACACCTCAAACAGCAAAAAATTTATCAACGGTGTTAAATAGATAAATAAATAAGTCATTAGATGTTTGCTCGGTAAAGATAATAAAACTCTTATACTATTCCGGAGGGCTAAATTTTTCCGCGTTTATTTCCAGCCAATCGTTTAGATTATCATCCCATTTATAAGCTACCAAGCGAGAACTTTTTTCTGTCGGGCTATAAATATATTCCACGCCCGTATCGGATCCGCCGCGATGCGAATAAATAGTTTTTTTACCCAAAACAATCGGTTTTTCCACTAATTCCAGCCTTGTTTTTCCTAACGGACTATTAAATTCAACAAAATCAACCTCAACACCCCCTTCTTCTTCATAGCGATCCACGCCCTTATCTAAAATCTCAAAAGTATCTAAAATATTTCCTTTTATCCTGTCCCATTTTTCTCTTGTCATAAATTTTCATAACATGTAATACATACTAACGTAATTATACCATTTTATAGGCAAAAATCAATTCGTTCGCGCAATACACAACAATAAGATTTGTCAGGTTTGACAAAAGATTAATAGACAAAAAAATTGACTTATATTAAAAGTAATTTTTAGACTGCGTCCTGTTGGGTGTTAGATGTTTTAGCTTATACGCAGAAAATTCACAACCGCAATATTTTTGCCGATAGAAGCCTAATTTTTTTGAAAGAATTAAAGAACGCTGCCAGCCGTTATTCTGCTTAAAATCCTCATTCAAAAATTTAATCCCCTGCCGGCGCCCGATTCTTTCGCCAATACTGTTTATTTGCCAAGAATCTTTGTGCGGACTGACGGACAGCGTAGTAGCAAAAAAAGAAAATTTTTCCGCCAGCGCCTTGTCGGCTACCTCACGTAAGCGGTGTTGGAAACAAAATTCACAACGCCTTCCGCCCTCAAAATCTTCTTCATGCCCGGTGATAGTTTTTTTCCAAGCCTCATAATTATGCTTCCCAAGATGTAATTTGATGCCGAAAGTTTTAGCCAATTTTTTTACTTCAGCAAGCCGTTTCCGGTATTCTTTTTCCGGGTAAATATTGGGATTAAAAAAGTAAAATTCCAATTTATAGCCGGAATCTAGAATTTCTCTGACGGCTGTCGCGCAAGGCGCACAGCAGATATGCAAAAGAAGTTTCTGCTTTGGCGAATGATAAATCATGTAAGTGATCGGAATGGCGCAAACTGTGCCAATTAAACCAGCCGCAAAATCAAGAAAAGACGGCACTCGCCCCGGTATATACCCCTGTACGTATTCTCCAAGAATATTAATAACCGTTACAAGTGAAAAGGAAAATAGCGCTATCCAAAAAAATTGAGATTTTTTCCACTGAATGCCGATGGCCAAAAATAAATAAGTCGCCACGCCAAAAAAAACTAGATGAGCGACTTTATCGTAAAAGGTGATCTGGGAGAAGGTTTGCGGAACATAAGCGGACGGAAACCATAATAAAACAAAAACTCCAGTCAGCCAACAAATTAAAATAAATAAATATAATCTTTTTTTCATAAATTATTTTTTAGGCTCCGCTTTTTTTCCAAAATTTCCAAGCCGACCAACAGACAAACCATTATTAAAAATAACGATAAAACCGCCAACAATTTTCCTTTGCTCTGCAAAAACAAGCCGGCCAATCCGAAAAATATTGAAAAAGCATAAAAAATTAAAACTGTCCGACGCTGGCCTAACCCGATATCTAACAAACGGTGATGCAGGTGCTTACGGTCAGCAAAACGTAAAGGATTTTTGCCGACAGCCAGCCGGCGTAAAATTGTCCAGCCAAAATCCAATAATGGCAGACCCAAAACAAGCAAAGCAATGGCAATTTTTCCCCCGGAAATTATGGCTAAAACGCCCAAAATATAGCCCAAAAGTAAAGAACCGCCCTCGCCTAAAAATATTTTAGCGGGATGCCAATTTAGAATTAAAAAACCCAAACAAGCAGCGGCAAAAATCAGCGCCGCGAGCGCGATGTCAGGCTGGTAATATTTAGCAGAAATCGTGAAAAGAAAAATAATCAAGCCGCCAATTCCGGAGATTCCGGAAACCAAGCCGTCAAGGCCGTCTAAAAGTTTAGTGGTATACATCATCGCCAACAGCCAGACAACAGTAAAGATTAAACTGGTAATTCCGCTAAAATACAAAAAACCTCCCAACGGGTTGGTTATTTTTCCAATTCCTATCCCGCCGAATATAACACAGGCAATAGCTAGCAACGGCCAGATTATTTGCCGGCCGGGTTTTAAATTATACTTATCATCCAGTATTCCGCCGATAATCAAGAAACAGGCGCCGAAAAAAAACCAAAGCCAATGGCGATAAGTAAGAATACCGGTAATCAAATTTTCTCTGACAAAAAAAAGAATTAAAAAGAAACCCAAAAAAATCGCCAAACCGCCCAGTAACGGCGTTTGCTCTTTATGAATTTTTCTGGCCGCATCCGGCCGATCGACAATTTTTAATTTAAAAGCGATTTTTTCAATTAGCCACGTAAAAACAAGCGTCAGAAAAAAAGCGGCTAAAAATATTAAAATATAGAAAAGCATTGACTTGGGTGCAAAAATTATTTATAATATAATTAGATTAGCTCTTTCTTAAAAACCCGATAAACTAACCGAAAGGAGGTGGTGTTATGTATGCAAATCTTGTTTTTACTAGGCGTACCAGGTGTAGGCGCGGCCGGGTAATAAATTCTCTAGTAAATTCTTCTCTGGCCTTTTCTCCAGTATCTTCTCCTCCGCCCGACAAGCTAACTGTTTATGCAAGGAAAGCGTGGGAAATAATTTCCCAAAATGATCCGCTGGCGAAAGGCAATCTTTCTCAAAAATCCCGGCGGCAGCTTATCTTCTTACAGATAAAACTGTGGGGCAAACCATTAATCAGTATCAGTTCGGAGGAAAAAATGATCCAAACCAAAGACGAAAAGTAAGGGACACGATAAGCGGATTATTCCACTTCGTGTCCTTTTTTATTATCAAGCGAGCGAGCGAAATAATCTCGCGCCTCGCGAAAATTGTTTCTGAGCGAATGCGGATAAAGACCTTTTTTTACAATTCTCGCCTCTTTTTAACTTCTATCAGCGCCTCATCATTGATTATTAAAGTATCCCGTCTTTCTAATTCATTGCTTAATATTTTTTTAGCAATTTCATCTTCAACTTTTTCTTGAATCAAGCGGCGCAAAGGCCGGGCGCCGAATTTAGGATCATACCCTAAGTGCGCTATTTTTTTAATTCCCTCCTCGGTCATTTCCAGTTCAATTCCTTTGACCTTAAGCATTTCTCCAACATCAGCCAGCATTAAGCGGGCAATCGCGACAATATCTTTCTCAGCCAAAGGTTTAAAGACGATTATGCCGTCAAAACGGTTGATTAGTTCTGGCCGCATTACCTGGCCAAGCTGAACATTGACTAGAGTATTTTTTATCGCCTCAATTGGCGTTCCCCTGGTGATTTCTTCCTGGATATAGTTTGAACCGGCATTGGAGGTGGCAATAATAATACTGTTGGTAAAATCAATTGTCTGGCCCTGGCCATCGGTTAAACGCCCATCGTCCATCACTTGCAAGAATAAGTTAAAAATTTTCGGATGCGCCTTTTCAAATTCATCCAAAAGAATAAGTGAAAACGGCTTTTGTCGCACCGCTTCTGTCAGGTAACCGCGAACGCCATCTACATCGCCAATCATTTTTTTAATACTATCTTCTTCCTGGTATTCGCTCATGTCCAAACGAATCATTAAATCCTTCTTGTTAAAATAAACGCGAGAGATGGTTTTGGCTAACTCGGTTTTACCAACACCGGTTGGGCCAAGAAATAGAAAGCTGGCAATCGGACGTTTGCCTTCGCGCATTTCTGTACGCGCCCGGCGCAAGCTATTGGCCACCATACTGACCGCCTCTTCCTGATCAATCATATATTTATGGATTTCATTCTCCAGATTTAAAAGTTTGGCGCCTTCTTTTTCTTCCACATCCTGCACTGGAATATCGGTTATTTGATTAATGGTCATGGCGATATCATTTTTATCGCAAATATGTTTTCCGTTCTGATGTTCCTCGGCTGAGCGAACCGCGGTTTTCTCTAAAATTTCAATCGCTTTAGCCGGCATTGACTGGTTATGAATAAATCTTGCGGATAATTCAACTGCTGCTTCAATAGCATTATATGAAAAGAAAATATTATTGCGCGCTTCCAAATAACCAATCTTGCTTTCTAAAATTTGAATTGCTTCATCGATGGATGGTTCGTTTATTTTTAAGCGCGTCATAACCCGGCCGATAGCCGAACCCTCGATATATTTATTATAATTGCCTTCGGAAGATGTGGCTAAACAGCGTAAGAGGCCTTTGTCCAATTGAGTAGCCAATACTTCCGAGAGTTCCAAACTTCCTTCATGGCCTGCCGTAATACCGACAATATTTTCAATGTTTTCAATAAAAAGAATAATATTGCCGGCGCGATTTATTTCATCAATAATTCTTAATAACCTTTCTTCGGCATCGGCCGGAGTGGCGCCAGAAACCAAGCGCGCGATATCAAGTTCGATTAAGCGCTTGTCCCGCAAAAAATTGGGTAATTTTTCTTCAGTCACCATTTCTTTGGCAATACCCTCAATAATTGTTTTTTTGCCCACACCCTCCGGACCGGTTAAAAGCACGCCGTTGGAACCGCTTTTCAAAGCGTTAAAAACATTATTAATTTCATCTTCTCTGGCCACACAAAGCTGCAAACGCCCCCATTTGGCTGCCAAAGTCAAATCATAGCCAAAATTATTTAAAAGCGGCGTAGCCACGGCTGTATAGGCGCGGTCCATAGCCGTGTGCGGTTTAAGCCCTGCCAACTTCCGGTATTGCTTGTAATTGGCAATTTGTTTTTCGTTTATCCTAAACCAGGCAATCGTGTTCTGTAATTTATTGTCGGTAATTTTCAAATCTAAAAGAATTTCCCGCAAAACTTCGTTTCTTTCCAGACAGGGCAAAAGCAAGTTGATGGCGGTAGTATTGTCTTGTTTTAAAGCATAAGCATCGATGAAACCGGCGATAAAAACCTCTTTGACACTATTGGCTATTTTTAAATCCGCTTCTTTTTGTAAAGTTTTGGGCAAGGTTGCAAGCTGACTATTTAATCGTTCCACCAAATCCCGGCCGCCTACATTAAGGCGGGTAAAAAGCACGGCAATTTTAATCGATTTCAAAAGAGAAGAAAAAAGATGGAGTGTGGTTACTTCGGGATTTTTTAACTTCAAGGCCAGAAGATAAGCATCTTCCGCGACCAACAAAGTTTTTTCCCTAAAAGAGCGTGAAACATCAAATTTATGCTTAAAATGGCGCAATTCACCCCAGTTATTGGCAAAATTTTTAATTTTTTTTAACTTAACTTGTTTAATTCTGGCCTCATCAAGTTCTTTTTGGTTAAGGCGGTAGATTAAAAACATTAAAGCTAGAAGACCCAGCCAAAAAAATAAAATAAAAACGTCTCGCTGCTTCCAAAAAAATAAAAGGCTTTTTAAAAGATCGTTTTGCTTATCCTGCCAAATCCAAAAAAACAGCGAACCAACGCCACTGGCAAAAACCAGAAAAGCAAAAAAATCAAGTAAAAAATTTAAAAAATGTTTTATTTTTCTTAAAAATATATTAGCACGGCTTATTTTTAAGCCCCAAAATAAAAATTCACCGGTAAAAAAAGAGCCTAAGCCCAAACCGGCGCAATTTTTACAAGAAAGATTCTTATCATCCAAGCCGCTGCCATTACAGACAGGACAAGCGATAAAAGATTGTTCAGTTTTTTGATCCATAAAAAATTAAAAGATTATCAAATTTGCACGACAATCATGTAAATAACTAGCACGGGAAAAACAAGCCAAAGCCAAAAAACAATTAGGGCGATAATTATCCAAAAAACAAGAATCAGGCTGCGAAAAATTATCTGCACCAGCCTAACGAAAAAACTGATTAAATATCCCTGCCAATCGCGTTGGCCGTACATCGGCGTAAAAATATTTTTCAGCCAAACAAAAAGCGCTAAAGATCTTTCTTTATCCGCCACAAAATCAACCAGCTTTTTTATGGTTTTAATAAGGCCGATGGAATACCACCAGAAAGGAAAAAAGAAGATATCCTTAATAATATCAGCGAATATCCCCGTTAAAGTTAAATTTGATGATTTGGTCATTGAATCTTGAATTTAGAACCTGGAATTTAAAGATTTTCTTAATCTAAATTCCAAGTTCCAGCTTCCATATTCCATTTTTAGTATATCATTTTTTCTCCAAACAAAAAAGCCCTTGAACCGTATTCAAAAGCTTTTCCGGCGAGCTAATAATTCGGGTGCCGCAAGACTGCGTCACGATAGCACTATCCAATTAAATAAGCCTTTTTAGCAATAAAAAGACAAATTAGTTAAAGTTTGCCGATGGCGCTTTTTATTTTTAATAATGTTTCGATTTTACCCAGAGCATCGGCCATCTCAAAAGGCGACGGACTCGCCCTTTCTCCTGTTAAGGCCACGCGCATCGGCCAAAGATAATCCCCTACGCCCTTATTGTTGTCTTTGAGATATTTAACGATAATCTCTTCCAATTTTTTTGCTTCCCAGTCATTTCCGCCAATCGAGTCTAAAACTTTCAGCAAATCTTCCAAACAAGCGCGCGTATTCTCGAGCGTTGATTTTTTCCAGGCCAGCATTTCTTTGTCATACGCTAAATTATCTACAAAAAAGAATTTTGTGTGCTCCTCTATTTCTGAGAGCATCTTCAGCCGTTCGCGCTCCAGGGCAATAACTTTACCGATAAACTGATCGGATTTTTTATAATTATTAGAAGTTAGAGCGATGTTTTTCACCAAATAAGGTTTGCTTAAAGCAATTAATTCCGGCAGTGTTTTTTTCCGGATATAAACGCCGTTGATATAATCCAGCTTGTCAGTATTAAATACAGCCGGGCTCGTGCCGATATCTTTATATTTAAAAACTTTTATCATTTCCTTGAGGCTAAAAATCTCGGAATTACTTTTGCCGGATACTGCGTCCCCCGACTTGTCCGCCATAGTTTTATCGGGGGCGGAAGCCCTGGCATATGGGGACCAGCCCAATAAAGCGTTAAAATTTATCAGCGCTTCCGCCAAATAGCCCCTGGCGCGAAAATCTTCCACGGCCACATCGCCCTTGCGTTTGCTTAGCTTGCCGCCTTTTTTGTCTAAAACCAAGGGTAAATGAATAAATTTCGGCGCTTCCCAGCCAAAAGATTTATAAAGCGAAATATTTTTAGGAAGAGATGGAATCCATTCTTCGCCCCGAACTACATGGCTAGTTTCCATTAAATGGTCGTCAACAACCGAAGCAAATTGATAAGTCGGTATGCCATCTGATTTTATCAAAACATAATCATCCAAATCTTCAAATTTAAATTTTAATTCGCCGCGCAATTCTTCCTTAACAATAATTTCGCCCTTCAGAGGTAATTTATGCCGGATAACATATTTTTCACCGGCCGCAATTCTCTTTTCCGCTGCCTCAAGGCTTAAATCCCGGCAACTCCGATCATAGCGAGGTGGTAATTTTCGCGCCTCCTGATCAGCTCGCATCTGCGTCAAGCGCTCTTCTGTGCAAAAACAAGAATATGCCTCGCCTTTATCAAGTAATTCTTTAGTGTACTTTTTATAAATATCCAAGCGCTGAGACTGAACATACGGCCCGTAATTTCCACCAAGGTGCGGGCCTTCGTCGAAATTGATACCCGCCCAAGCTAAAACTTCAATCAATTTATCGGCCGCACCCTCAACTTCTCTTTTTGAATCAGTATCTTCAATGCGCAAAAACAAAGTTCCGTCCAACGATTTGGCGATCAGATAATTAAACAACGCGGTGCGAAAACCGCCAATATGTAAAAAACCGGTCGGCGATGGCGCGAAACGCAGGCGAATTTTTTTATTTTTCATCATAATATTAAAGATTACTTATTATTTTTGTTTCACAAATTCCTTAAACTTTTTCAAAAATCTCTGAACCGCCTTTTTTCTGATCAGATGCACTTCATTAACCAGCTTATCGGAATCAATCCATTTCCAACGCGAATGGTCCCAGAAATTAATTTTAATGTCCTCGTCGCGGCCGGTAAATTCGGCAATAAACAGTCCCTGAGATTGTCCCTTAAAACCCGTGTGTCTTTGGCGTGTTTTAGCCTGCATGCTGGTTTCTCCCGGCCGGTTGCCAAATTTATAACGATAAACATTTCTAAAAACCCGCTTGGCAATGAATTTATCGGTATTAATCTCTTCTTGTAATTCACGCGCGCCGGCCACCAGCAATTTTTCTTTGCTGGTTCCTCCTTGAGGCAATTGCCAATGCCCTGGTTCATTCTGCCGTTCGACAATTAAAATTTTATATTTATCCCCTTCTTTTTTATACAGCAAACAGGCGACATTGGGGCGATAAAAAAACGGATAAAAAAGCTTTCTTTTTAAAAATTCCCAGGTAAAAACTACCACGGCATTCCAAATTCTTTTTGATCTTTTTCGGCCGACATCTTGACGGTTAAAAACAAATCTCCAAAGCCATTCTAGCCCTATTAAACTAATAATTTTCGGCGCTCGCTTGCGGCGTCCGGTGAGAAAATCAAAAGTTCCGCCAACGGCCATCATTAATTTGGCCGAATTTATGTTTTCCAGATTATGAAAAATAAATTTTTCCTGGCTGGGGCTGCCTAAACCAACTAAAATAATTGCCGGACAAAAATTTAAAAATTTTTCGCTCAACTCCGCATCCGGTTCCCGGCCGATGCCTTCCGCGAAAAAATCAAGCTTTGGATATTTGGCGCGCAAAGCGTCTTCAACTTCAATTCTTTTTGACAATCCATTTTTCCAAATCAAAACTCCGACACGAATTTTTTCAACAGAAGCCAGATTAAGCAAATCAGCGGCAAAATCAGCACCGGTAATTCTTTTCAAGTTCTTGCCGTTAAGCCAGCCGGCAATTTTCAAGCCAGTCCCGTCGCCCAAGCTTAAATCAGCGCTATTCAAGATGTAAAACAGCTCCTCATCTTTATCCGCTTCAAGAATAATTTCCGGGTTTGGAGTGACAATAAAATGCTGCTTGCCGTCAACCAAAAAATACTTAACTTTAGCCAAGATATCTTCTTTGCTTAAATTTGTAATTTTAACTCCTAAAATTGTTATTTTTTCCATATTTTCATTATAACCGTTAAACAAAAGTTTGCCAATAAAATACAGGCTGTATTATTGCAAAAAAAATGCCACTTGCCATAATTAGCAAGCGGCGAATAGGGTGCGTTAGTTATACATTTCTTCGTTTGGAACAAACTGTATATCGGGAATTTCCAAGGCTCCTCTGTGGTTCCGGAGCAATTCCATTATTGTCCGCTCTGCGCCGTATAAAACTCCCATTCTTCCGTAGTTGAGATGCAAATAGAGACAGCTCAAAGCGCTACGGCACTCCTGGCTTGAGAGTTTTTTACGCAAAAGAAAGTTGACAAAACCTAAGTCTTTTCCTCCAAAAATCTCTTTTTTTCGAATCTTCCCGCTGATTCTGGCAAGACCATTGTCTATTCCTTCGTTTCTGGGATTGACAACATCTGTTTCCCGCATTTTCTGCATTTGCATTGTTAAAGACCCCTTCCTTTAAAAAGTGGATTTTAAAATATACAGTAAAAGGAACAAAAATACTTATTTACTTTAAATAAGTATAGGCAATATTCCGGCCAATGTCAAATCCACTTGACACCGGCCTGGCCATAAGCTATATTTTAATTAGCACTCTACCGTTATGAGTGCTAACAATTTAACTATATTCTAATTGCTTAAAATATGTTCAATAAATTTACAACCAAATCCCAGGAAGCGATTATTAACGCGCAGATTATCGCCCAAGAATACGGCCAGCAAAACATCGAGGCCCTGCATTTACTATCCTCTCTTCTGGATCAGGACGAAAGTCTGGTCAGGCCAATCCTGGAAAAAGCCCAAATTGATCCGGAAAAGGTCCGGGATGAGGTTTACGAGGCAATAGAAAAAATGCATAAAACAATAACCGGAAGAAAATCGCAAGCTTTTGGCGAAGGCGGAATCGGCACTGTTTCCGGCTCAGCCGAGGCAGCGTTTGTTTTAGAGCGCGCCAAAAAGGAGGCGGACAACATGAAAGACGAGTTTATTTCTACCGAGCATATTTTATTGGCGCTTATCGGCATAAAAACACCGGCGCAAGAAATTCTCTTTAAATTTGGAATTGAATACGAAAATGTTTTAAAAATTTTAAGTGAATTGCGAGGCAATAAAAACATTACTGATCCGGATCCGGAAGTCAAATACCGGGTGCTGGAAAAATACACGGTTGATTTAACCGAACTTGCCCGGCAAAAAAAGCTTGATCCGGTTATTGGCCGGGACACGGAAATCAGGCGTATTATGCAAGTGCTTTTGCGGCGCACCAAAAATAATCCGGTCTTGATCGGCGATGCCGGCACTGGCAAAACCGCGATTGTCGAGGGCTTGGCGCAAAAAATTATCGCTAATGATGTACCGGAAAATTTACGCAACAAAAAAATCGTTTCCCTTGATTTGGGCGCTTTGATTGCCGGCGCAAAATTCCGCGGTGAATTTGAAGAACGTTTGAAGGCGGTTATTAAAGAAATTGAAACCCAAGAAGGAAATATTATTCTCTTTATTGACGAACTGCATACTTTGGTTGGCGCGGGCGCTTCCGAGGGTTCAATGGACGCATCCAATATGCTAAAACCGGCTTTAGCGCGCGGACGTATCCGCACTATCGGCGCAACTACCACCAAGGAATACCAGAAATATATTGAAAAAGATGCCGCTCTGGAACGGCGTTTCCAATTAATTTATGTCACTGAACCAACGGTGGAAGACACGATTGATATTTTACGCGGCATCAAAGAAAAATATGAAGTTCATCATGGCATCAGAATTACCGATGAGGCTTTAGTTTCGGCCGCCAAATTATCCAGCCGCTATATTTCTGACCGCTTTCAGCCTGATAAATCAATCGATCTTATTGATGAAGCGACTTCGGCTTTGCGCATGCAAGTTGATTCGACACCGGAAGAATTAGAACGCTTGCGCAAAGAAATTCGCCATCTGGAAATAAATAAAATGAGTCTGACGAAAGGCAAAGAAAAAATATCGCCTGAAATCACCGCTATAAATAAGCAATTGGCCGAATTAAAAGAAAAAGCTAACCAGCTGGAATTGCACTGGAATAATGAAAAAAATGCTATTTCCAAAATTCGCGAATCCAAACGAAAAATTGACGAATTAAAAATCCAGGCAGAAATTGCCGAACGCCGGGGCGATGATTTATTGCATGTGGCCGAAATTCGCTATAGC
>Ga0315277_10008527_pt1 | contig 13176 bp, 13 predicted proteins | sample YL17G05_15_MG_FD_203695 | JGI IMG/M metagenome (GOLD analysis project Ga0315277, IMG submission 203695) | Sediment microbial communities from Yellowstone Lake, YNP, Wyoming, USA - YL17G05_15 | ecosystem: Environmental > Aquatic > Freshwater > Lake > Sediment | place: USA: Wyoming | collected...
TTTTGTCACGGGGGGCAGCGGAGCGGTCGGACGCGCAATCGTCGGAACCCTCGCCCGCCATGGCGCCCGAGTGGCGTACTCGTACAAAACGGGCGTGGAGAAGGCCCAGCAGCTCGACCGGGAAGCGGCCGCTGCCGGTCTCAACGTGCGGTCATATCCACTGGACGTCCTGGACGCAAAAGCGGCCTGCGAGCTTGCCGTTACAATCGAGCAGCAGGTCGGTCCCGTCGAGATACTCGTGAACAATGCCGGCACTACCAACGTCCTGCCTTTCGCGATGATTGACGAAAAGGACTGGGACGCCGTTATGGACGTCAACGTCAAGGGAATGTTCCTTGTAACCAAGGCCTTTGCACGAGGCATGATCCGGCGGAGAGCCGGCAATATCATAAACATAGGCTCGCTGGCGGGTATGCGAATGTTGGAGGTGCCCGTGCATTACGCCGCAGCCAAGAGCGCGGTGATCGGCTTCACGTTCGCCCTGGCGAGGGAGCTGGGACGATATAACATTCGCGTCAATGCCGTCGCGCCAGGAATGCTGACGGCAGGGGTGAGCACCAATGTTCCGGCCAGGCAGCAAGAACAATACAAGAGCTACTGCGCCCTTTCCAGGGCGGGTCGCCCGGAGGAGGTGGCCGAAGTCGTCGCGTTTCTCGCGAGCGACCGCAGCAGCTACGTCAACGCGCAGGTCATTCCTGTTGACGGGGGCATCTGATGAAGTTCCGAATGGTCGATAGAATCATTAGTTTCCAGGCCGAGAAGAGCATCCGCGGCGTCAAGGCGCTCTCTTTCGAAGAGTACGAGCTGAAATCAGCGATGGCGGATGAGCCGCACCTGCCGGAGACGTTGATAATGGAGGCACTGTTCCAACTGGGCAACTGGCTGATAATGCTCTCATCGGATTTTTCCCGGATGGGTCTGCTGGTCAGGACAAACCAGGTGAAATTCCTCGATCGGGTACGGCCCGGCCAAAGCCTTGCAATGGAGGCAACGGTCCGCAGCTATCGCAATGACGGAATACTGTTTGACGGTACGGCCTGCGTCAACTCGAGAATCATCGCAGCCGGAAAAGGATGTCTGGCCGTGCCGGTCGCCCTGGATGATTATCACGATCCCGACGACCTGCGCGTATTGTTTTCGCAGATATACAGGCCGGATGAATGAACCGATAGCAGAGCCGAGACAATGGCAAGACTCAAAGAGAGAGATTATACATACTTCAGGACGGTTCGCGGGATGTGCCGCAACTGCCGCGAAATTGTGCCCGCACGGGTCTTCTTCCGCGGCGGGCAGGTGTGGCAGGAAAGTCTGTGCCCGTCTTGCACGAACAAGCCCGCTCTAATCGCTGCCGACAAGGACTGGTATCTCGCCAATGTTCTTGAAGCAATGCCGGACCAATCGCCTTTGCCCGGCGCAAAGCCGCCCAGGCTGGGCTGCCCGCACGATTGCGGACCGTGCGCCTGGCACGCCACGCCGTGCCAGCTTCCGGTCATCTCCATCACCAATGCCTGCAATCTGCGCTGTCCCATCTGCTTCATCTATAATCGCCCGGATCACAATTACTATAAGTCAGTCGACGAGATGAAGCAAACCGTTGACTGGCTTATTGAATCATCCGGCCCTCTCGATCTGATCAATATCACCGGCGGCGAGCCCACCCTGCACCCGCAACTAACCGACCTTCTTCGAGTCTGCATCAGACCTCAGATCGGCCAGGTCACGATGAATTCCAACGGCCTCATCCTGGCCGATAACTACCCCCTCTGCGAGGAGCTTGCCGATTTGGGGATCTGTGTCGTTCTTTCGTTTAATACGTTTGACAGCGGGGTCAGCCGGCGGCTGAACGGCGCGGACCTTGTTCGCACAAAGCTAAAGGCGATTGAAAACCTTACCCGCGCCGGAGTAAGAATGACGCTGCTGAACGTTATGGTCGGGCGAGACAACGAAAACGCAATCTCCGGCATGCTTGACCTGATGCGCCGCAACGACAACATACTGAGCCTGACGATACAAACCATGACCTACACCGGACTGGGCGGAGGCACGTTTGACCGCACCCGGCATGTCCCGGTCGATAAGGCGGCGGCGGTGGTTGGCGAACAGTCCGGCGGGATGCTGAAACCGGATGATTTTGTAACAAAGCCCTCAGCCCATCCGCTCTGCTACCTGATCTGTTATATGTTTAAGAACGCCGATGAGCTTATCCCTCTGACGAGATTTGTGCCGAGGGACAAGATTCGCCAGCTTATTCGGGATTCTTACCTTATTCGCCCGGGATCAGAGGAGTTTTTCACCGATGCGATTAACCAGCTCTACGCCTGGGGCCGGACGGAGCACCTGGCTCTCTTTCGCCGAATGGCGGAGAGACTGTATCCGCAAGGCAAGGCCCTGAGCGATTTTGAGCGCCAGCGCATCGGCGAATCATTCATCCGGACACTGTACATTCACGCCCAAATGGATGAGGATACGTTTGACTGCTCGCGGGCAATGCTCTGTCCGGACCAGACGCCGGCCGAGCCGGGACGCCTCATTTGCACCTGCACTTACAATCTCTTTCATAGAATGAAGGATGAGCGGTTCTACTTTGAGTCAAAACAGACACAAACCGGCCGGGAAGTCTGATACCTTCGGCGGATCGAACAGATGAAAACTCTTGGCATCACACAATCTGCCTGCAATACCTGTCGCCGAATAGTCGCGGCCAAGGTGGTCACGGATGGTCGGGACGTTTACTTCGAGAAGTTCTGCGCCAAAGATGGGCAGAGCCGTAACCTCGTGCAGAGGGACCTTGAGAACTATCTTAAGACCCAGCGGTACGTTAAGCCGGCGTGGGTGCCCAATGAGTTTGCCGGGCAATCCGGCGTCGCTTGCCCCCAGGGCTGCGGCTTTTGTAACAGACACGAGCAGCACCTGTGTATGCCTGTAGTCGAGATCACGTCGCGGTGCGACCTGACTTGTCCGGTGTGTATCGTTGACGCCGGCCGGCCGTGGGATATGACCGTTGAGCAGTTCGAGAGCCTCATAGACGGGCTAATACGTGCTGAGAATCAGGTTGATATCCTGAACCTTTCCGGCGGCGAGCCATTGATACATCCTGACCTGCTTGAGATTGTCGATAAGGCCCTGTCACGCCCTGAGATCGTGCGGGTAAGTATTTCGACGAATGGTCTTACGCTGCTTCGCCGGCCGGACCTTCTCCGCCGCTTGATGGAGCGCAACGTCGTCATTTCGCTCCAATTCGACGGATTTGACGACAAGACCTACAAAATCCTCCGGGGCCGCAGTCTGCTCAGAGAAAAGCTCGAGATTCTCGAAATGCTGGCCGAGACGGACATTTCCACCTCGCTGACGCTCACGGCTGCCGGCGGCGTCAACGAAGACCAGTTCGGCCCCATTCTTGAATACCTGTTCTCGCATCGCAACGTGGTCAGTATGATGATTCAGCCGATCTCGTTCGCCGGTCGGGCCGCAAACTGCACCGCAGAAGCGCAGCGGCTGACCATCCCCGATGTCATTAAGCTGCTCGGTGCAGCCGGTGATTCGCGGGTAAGCGCCTCAGACTTCGCACCATTGCCCTGCAGTCATCCGCTTTGTTTCTGCCTGGCCTACTATCTGATGCTCGATGACGGCGGGACTATCTCACTCAGCCGGCTGGTGGACGCATCCAGGATGATGGACTCGCTGGCAAACCGAACGATCTTCGGGCTGGACAGCGAAGAGCACGACAATCTCAAGGATATGATTTACGAAATGTGGAGCGGCCCCGCCGGCAGCGCGCCAGACAGCGAGGCGGTGATTAAGACGCTTCGCGCTATAATGGATGAGATATCCTGTTCGTGCTTCGACCCCAGGAAAGCGTTCACAGTGGCCGAGCGGCACGTCAAGTCGATATTCATTCACGCATTCCAGGATGTAGAGACATTCGACCTGTCCCGCGTGAGACGATGCTGCCAGGCATACCCCCAGCCGGACGGCAGACTCATTCCAATTTGCGTTCACAATGTCCTTCGCAGGAAATCCAGTGGAGTTGAAATATGACAGAGAAACGGAACCGCGTTGAGGCCCGCCCGCGGCGGGGTCATCGGGCATTTCCCATTGTGCTGGGTGTCATTGTTGTCGGCGGTCTGATCCCCTTGATACTCTACTGGTTCTTCTTCGGCCGGTCGCCTACGGTTACACCGGCCCAGGCCAAGACGTTACTGCGGGCTGCCGACAGTGCGGCGGTACTTGTCGATGTCCGAAACGCGGCTGAGTTCTCGTCCCGTCATATCGACGGCGCGGTAAACTGGCCTGCGGCAGAGATCTTCGCCCTCGCCTCCAAAGAGAACGCCCCCGAGCAGTTCAGAAACAGGACTCTCCTGCTTGTATGCGGTGCCGGAGTCGTCGGCAGCTCGGCTGCCAGGCACCTAATCGGTATAGGCCTGGAAAACGTCAAGAATGTCCGCGGCGGGATGCAGGAGTGGATTGGCAGCGTTGCCGGGCCAAAGGGCGACGTTTTTGACAGATGGATAACCCAAACGGGCGAAATTGCCGAATTCCCCTTCCACCCGATGCCGTGGCGACTTCAATTGTTGGCGGTCATAGTCGGATTTGTGGTCAAGCCGACCTATATGCTCCTTTCCCTGGCGGTTGTCATCGCCCTCTGGCGGCGCAAATCCGCAGACCTCGCGGCGCTGCGGTGGTCGATGATATTCTTCTTCGCGGGAGAAAGCTCTTGCGCCGTCTATTACATCTTCAGCCAGGCCTGCTATTTGCTCGAGTATCTCCACAGTTTCGGCATGCTCCTGTCGTTCGGCTTTGCCACTTATGCCCTTTTTGAAGGGATGGACACCAGGATTCTAAGGCTCTCCGACGCGGACCAGCGCTGCGCCGCGATGAGCCTCTGCACCAGATGCATCAAATATGAGCATGTTCCGTGCCGTCTAAGGCAAACGTTCCTGGTGATGATCCCGGCACTTGCCGTCGTCGCGCTTATGCCCCTGTGTGCAGCGTGGCAATGCACTTCGTACAACACGATGATATTCGGCACTTTCTACAACTACTCACACCGCGTGCTCTACCAGGGATTTGAAAGGCTCTACTGTCCAATTGCCTCAGCAGTCCTGCTGATGGTCTCGCTGCTGATTCTTCAATTCAAGAAAAAAGATCCGCTGCCCCTTGCCAAGCTCTTCTTTGCCGCCGGAATAGGCCCTATGGGCTTCGGAATGATCAGGACCATGCTCGGCGGAATGTATAGTCAGAATAAGACGTGGTTTGACTTCTGGGAAGAAATTACCGAGCTGCTGTTTATCTCAGGCGTCTGCTTTGTCCTCTGGATATTCCGCCGCGGGCTGTTCAAAAGGCCCGCGAGCGAACCCGCCGCAGGCGGGCAGATTAAGGCTGACCCGCCGAGGCGGGTCCGGGTTTGAACCCGCCACGGGCGGGCCACGGAACACGTTATATGGCGAAAAGCATCAACATTCTTCTTATTCATCCTCGCTGGGCGGGATTATCCTATCGCAGGAGAATAAAGATAAACGAGCGGAAGATTCATCCCCTCGGCTTGGCTGTCGTTGCTGCTTCGAGTGGAAACCACAATGTAACAATCATTGACGAGGCAATAGAGAGCATACCGGCCGACGTCAGCTCCTACGACCTCATTGGCATAACGGTCAACACCTATACCTCGCCGCGCGCTTATGAGATCGCCGATAGCCTGCGCAGCAAGAAGAAGGCTATCGTCTTCGGCGGCGTCCATCCGGGCCTGATGCCGGATGAATGTCTGGAGCATGCGGACAGCATAGTAATCGGAGACGCAGAAGACACCTGGCCCATCCTGCTGGAAGATTTCATCGGCAATACACTGAAGCCGAAGTATCTCTCATCCTGCGAGGCATCCGGCAGGAGTATTCCCGCTCCCAGACGAGACCTCTTGCGAAAAATGAAAAGAAAAGCGGCTTATTGCCAGGTATCGAGAGGCTGCGCCAACCAGTGCAGGTTCTGTTATCTTCAGTATGTTCCATCCAGGAAAATCCGCTTAAGAGACATAGAGGATGTCTATCACGAATTGAAATCCATTGAGGAAAATATCATTCTTCTTGTCGATGACAATCTCTTCTGCGACCGTGATTATGCAATTAAATTCTTCAAAAGGATTACCCCCCTGAACAAGAAATGGTGGATTCAGGCCCCAACCAATATACACGAAGACGAGGAGCTGATATCCGCGCTCTCCGCCTCCGGGTGTTTTTCCCTGTGTATCGGATTTCAAACGATGTACGGCTCTACCGCCAAAGATGAGCTGATCCTGCATAACAACGTCGATAACTACAAGAAACTCGTCGATCTGCTTCACAAATACCGGATACTCGTGGACGGCACCTTCATCTTCGGTTTCGACGGAGACTCCAAAGACGTCTTCAGGGACACTGAAGACCTGATAAGACATCTCGGGCTCGATACGTACATCTTCTACTTTCTAACGCCGTACCCGGGGACGGAATACTACCAATATTTCCTGAACCAAGGCAGGATACTCTGTAAAGACTGGTCGTGCTTCGACTGGGACCATGTTGTGGTTAGACCCAGGAACATGACTGAAAGCGAATTGTTCAGGGGGGTCGAGGAATTATACAAAAGACTGGACAGGACTTACTTCTCCCGCCATTTAGTGAGAAACATAGCGAGATTCAGAAGCAAAGTGTTCTCCAAAGACTTGTCCTCTTTCCTGCTATCCCTTTGGTGGCACTATCGAACCTCAAGACCTTCAAGGCCCTGATAAAACAGCCTCGGCGTGCGTGGAAACTCGACGCGGTATATCCTACGGCGGAAGGGGTGATTGTGAAAAATGGCGGGAATTGGACGATTTTTTGAGTTTGATTTTCAGGCGACATTCGATATTGGGCGAATAATGAGGGTGCGGATGTTAAGATGGGTGGCTTAGAAAGACACGGCAAGAAAAACTTGCTATAAAAGTGGTCAAAAAGTGGGCGGAAATTGATGGAAATTGAATGAAAATGATCAAACACTCGCGCGTTTTGGCAAAAATGTTAGAAAAATGCACGGTTTTCTGCCACCTACTGTTTCAGTGGGAATTGTGTTACAAGAGCATAAGAGCACAAGGGCATAAGAGCATAAGAGCATAAGAGCACAAGAACACAAGAGCATAAGAGCATAAGGGCATAAGAGCATAAGGGCATAAGAACGAGGGACGACGGAGGACAGACGACGGACGGCGGAGAGATAAAAGGAATCGCGGAATACGCAGATTTGACGGATTCTGGCCAGAAAGACAACAAAGTACAAAGACTGGGCAAGCACGAATTCGCACCAATAAACACGAACATATTGCCTATTTTGACACGGACCAACCCAGCGCGGCTTCGCTTCGCTCAGCCGCAACCAAATCCGAAGCACTAAGCTCGAAATCCGAAATCCCGTAAGGGATCCCTAATGGGACAAATTCAAATGACCAAAAACTCAAGGTTCAAAACAAGGTGCAACGTCTTGCTATCGCAGCAGTTACGACGGCATTGGCACAAAATCAAGCATGAAAAACAAGAAGTTGACGGGTTGTAGTACGGATTTACACTGTTCTTGATGTAACAGAAAGAGAATCGCGGATTACGCAGATTAACAGGGATTTTGGCCACGAGAGGACGAAGGCTCTAAGGACGATGGACGAGAGAGGATAAAAGGACAATTTAACCAATCACCATTCTCCCACTTTTTATGTTTTTCCTGTTGATTCTTCGGTGTTTTTGTGGTAGGTTTCACCATAGCCGAGACAACATTAGACGGGCCGCTTAAGTGATTACTTGCCGGAAGGCAGGCTCTTGCGCGTCGTTATTTTGACAATTTGGTGTAGAGTAGTATTTAATTGGGGACTGTGGGGCTGTTCCTCGTTAGTCCGTTAGTTGTAAGCAGGGCGAACTGCTTAAATAAGAGCCGGTAGAAAAGGTATCCAATATTAACAGCTTAATATGGAGGCACACAAAATGTTGGCTGTAATAGAATGGGACAATCTTATTGTGGAGCCGGTACGCGAAATGCTGACCAAAGTAATGGCCTATCTTCCTGTCCTGCTGGGAGCCCTGGTCATTCTCATTGTCGGCTGGATTGTGGCCAAGGCCATCCGGCGAATCGTGGACTGGCTGCTTAAGACCGTACGCTTTGATACGATGGCGGATAAGGCGGGGATCTCGGAAGTTCTCAGAAAGGGCAATTTAAGAACGAACGCCCGGGAAGTTGTCAGCGGCTTAGTGTATTGGCTGATTATGATTATGGTGCTGGTGATGGTAGTAAACGCATTAGGGCTACCGAAGGCTTCGGAGGTTCTTGCAAGCTTGTTTGCATACGTTCCCAGGGTGATAGCGGCATTGTTTGTACTTGTGGTAGCAATGTTTCTGGCCAACTTTGTGTCCGGAATCGTTAGCACGGCCGCCGAGAACGCCAATTTACCCAAACCGCAGCTTCTGGCCGGTATAAGCCGATGGGCGATTATCATTTTCGCCGTCACAATTTCGCTGGGAGAGCTTGGGATTGGAACGCTTTTGGTAACAACCACATTCAATATCATTCTTGGCGGGATTTGCCTTGCTTTAGCTCTTGCGTTCGGATTAGGCGGTAAGGATGCCGCGGCAAGGTATCTCGAGGAATTAAAGGAAAAACGCTCTGGGAAATAATAAAGAGTTAACCTGTCCCGGTAATGAAAAACTGTTTCGAGCCGGCATAGAAAATGAGTATGTGGGTTTGGTAGGTTAGGCACCGTTGCTGTCTGCATCGGATAGTAAGCCCCAAAAAAGGAAAGGATAATAATTATGCTTTTCACTATCGCTGCTATTTTGGTTATATTGTGGCTCCTGGGGTTAGTGAGTTCCTACACGATGGGCGGGTTCATTCACGTGCTTCTGGTGATTGCCGTTGTCGTGGTGCTGCTCAGGGTCATTCAAGGGCGACGAATGCTGTAAGAAGCCGTTAGTCTGTTATATTGAGGCAAGGAAGCTGGAGGTTCCATGAGACCCAAAACCATCATAGTCGGCATGCTGATCGTTCTCGGCGTCGTGGTGCTCGCTTACTCGGGCATCACCTACAAGACCAGAGGCGAGCCCGTCGATATCGGCCCGCTGCACGTAGAGACCACGGAGAGCCACTTTATTCCCCCTGTCGTCGGAGCGGTCGCGCTGGTCGGCGGCATCGTGTTGCTCGTACTGGACACCAGGAAGGCACGATGAGAGAGAGAAAGGAGACAAGCGATGAGTTGGCATTAAGTCAAAGGACGTATGCCACTAAAGAGTAAAGTAACGGCATTGAACCACAACCAATCCACAATTATCAAGGTTCACATGGAGGTGTAAGATGAATTCACAACAGATTTGCAATCGTGTCTTAGTAGGCCGGGCATCGTCTGCCTGGTCTGGGTACTTTGGGCAAGTTGGTGGAAGTGCTTTTTTGAGCGAAGGACAGAGAAGGGGGAGTGCTATGTGGCGAGAATTGTTTTGCTTGGTTGTTTTCGCCGCGATTTTTTACGTCCCATCTACAGGATTGGCCGGGCCATCTCTACTAGGTTCTGCGCAGGAATTCGCAGTTCTGGGCGCCTCGGGGGTGACCAACACCGGGTCAACCCTTATCTACGGAGATCTGGGTGTCTGGCCAGGCACTTCGATCACTGGCGGCCCGCCGCTTATTACCCTGACAGGAACGGTACACCAAACTGATGCGGTTGCGTATCAGGCTCAGATTGATGCGCTCACTGCGTACAATACTTTGGCAGGCTTGTCGGTCACCCAGACCCTGACTGGTCAGGATCTGGGTACAGTGGGTACGCTCTCGCCGGGTGTCTATTTCTTTGCGTCGTCGGCTCAGTTGACAGGAACGCTCACTCTTGACTTCTCAAGCGACCCCGATGGGGACTTCGTTTTCCAGATAGGGAGTACGCTCACGACCGCAAGCAGCTCTTCTGTTAACGTCATCAATGGGAGTTCACTTAGCGGCGTGTATTGGCAGGTCGGCAGCTCCGCGACGCTCGGTACAAGCACGATGTTCGCAGGAAATATTCTCGCGGACCAGAGCATCACTCTGAATACCACCGCAGACATTCTGTGCGGTAGAGCCATCGCGCTCAATGCTGCGGTGACGATGGATACCAATAGAATCTCCAACAATAACACCGCCCAAGACTACGGCACCGACCGCGAAGACTTCGGCAGCTACGGCTTCAGCGGCGGCAACGGCGCCCAAGTCATCCCGGCGCCAGGCGCATTTCTGCTTGTCTGCTCCGGGCTGGGCAGTTTGTTTGGTTTTAGAAAAAGAATGTCAACTTTGAATTAGGCTGACAATGGATTTAAGACCTGATCTTGAAGGATTAGGTGTTAACGCACTTTTTACTTTAAGAAAGGAACAAAAGATGAAAACTGCAATTTCAATTGTACTAATGTTAGTACTGGCGGCCATGTACGGCTGTCAATCGAGCAGCAGCCCACGAGGCGGCGGCATGACCGAGGACGTAGGATTCAAGATCGCTGTCCCAAACTTCAGCACGGCGATCAAACAGGGTGAAGTCAAAAACGTTACCGTCTCGCTGGAGAGGGGCGCTTATTTTAAGCAGGATGTTAAGCTGCAAATCCAAGCGTCCACAGGCATCAGCGTCGAGCCGACCAGCGTTATTGTCAAGGCGAGCGACAGACCTGATGTGCAAGTCAAGATTGCTGCGCCTCAGAATGCCGCCCTCGGTGAGTATCTCGTCTCCATTATGGGTATCCCAAAAACCGGAGAACCGACCTCGACGGGATTCGTTGTGAAAGTTGTCTCTCCTTAGGTCCAAGGCAGTTTGTTCGAAAGGGAGTCGCACACTTCACCATACGGCGATGCCACGGCGTTCGAGCGAATCAAGTTTTCGCAGTAAGGTAATGTGCGACAGAGTAAAATACGGTTTTTTTGAGATAAGGACAATTGTATGAAGAAGATTTTATTAACGGCAACGTTTGTGGTTTCTTTGTTCCTTATGTGCGGCGGCTGTGAGAGCAGGTGGGGCTCGGCCGGGGCCGGTGCTGCGGGCGGAGCGGTTGCTGCCGGCGGCGGATATGAATATGTCGCCAACCGGGAAATGAGGAAGATAGAACAGGATTACAAGGACGGCAAGATTGACCAGAGAGAATACGAAATTCGCAAAGACCAGATACAGAGAATGTCGATATTGAAGTAAGCGGGCGGTCTTGGCGCATCCTGCTGCTCAGCAGTAAGGCAAACAGAAACGAATTTACAATTATAACGCTAATTAAAAGGAGATTTAACATGAAAGTAAACTCAATTTACAAGTATGTTTTGGCAATCACCCTTTTTGCACTGGCAGCTTTTATGAACGGATGCCATGGCATTAATTGGTAGAATGTCTCGGCGGTCCATTTTCTGGATTGCAGGTACCACCCCGACAGCAGCCGCATATTTCAAAGAGTAAGCTATGCGCTTGTATTTGCGGACATGCCAATTCGCCTTGCTGCTGGGGGTTTGGGTCGCTTTGCTGGTTTGCGGCGGGTGCTTTGCGCTGGGGCGGAATGCAGCGAAGGACGGGCCACGCCAGGTCGGCGCAACGGACGCCAACGAGCCGATCAGGTCGGACGCCAACCAGCCGATCGCATCGGCGGAGCTTGACGAGTTGACCCGCGCCTTCGCCGATAACTACGTCGGTCTGCTCTATTCCACCTGCGATGCCCTGAAGAAGGATAACCCCGATCCGGTGCAGCGCCGCGAAGCGCAGGTGCTGCTGGTGGACTGCGCCACGAACATTTACGACATTGCCAGCAACGCCGACGCATTCACCCGCGTGCTCGACCTGGTTGTCGTTACTACGCTGGTTAGTCAAGTATGGATCGACGACGACAGGGTCGCGGAGGTATTCGCGGGCCGCGAAGAGCTGCTGATCCGGGCTTTGCACCACGGCCGAGTGGAGGCTTGGGCTCTGGCTGCCCAAGTGCTCAGGCCCGACCAGATCGATCTGCTGGACTACCTGCTCTGGGACTGGCGGCGGCACAACCCCGACATGGTCAGAGCGTCGTTTGTCCGCTTCTCCAACTTTGCCATCGGCCGAGGCAAGTCCGCCAACTCCGAGGTGCTCGCCGCCAGCGGGTTGTACGCCAATGTCGGGCGGCAGGGCCAAGCGGTCGCTGAGGCCCGCCTGCTCACGGAGCGGATGTTCTACATGCTCAAACGCGAACCCACCTTGTTGCGTTGGCAGGCGGATGCGCTGAAGGAGGACACCTTCAACGCCCTCGACGACCGCATGAAGCAGGCAGACGCTACGGTCGCCAATGTGAGGGCCACCGTAAGCGAGGTGAATGGGGTCGTCACCTCCCTGGGCCAGACGAGCAACTCTCTGAACGAGATGGTCAAGACGGCGGACGGTCTGATCGCCCGGTATGACAGTGCGGACAAGAAGTCGTCTCGCCCGTTCGATATACGCGAGTACACGGAGGCAGTAAAGGAACTGGCGGTGACTGCGGGAAAGATGAACGATCTGCTCAAGTCGTCGAGCGAATTGCTCGGATCATCGGAATGGGACCGCCGGATTCAGCAGGTGAGCCAGTCAGCCGACGAGCGAATGAAAATGGCAGCCAAGCAGAGCCAATGGGTGGTGCACGACGCCTTCCGGCGGATCTACGCGGCGATTGGCGTCCTGTTCGCGATGCTTATCCTCTGCATAGTGGCGGTGTTCCTGGTCATTCGGCGGCTCAGGATAGTCGCGGGGAACGCGAGTGATGCGGGCAGAAAGGAGATGTCCAAATGACGCGGCTGCCCTTGATGGTGGTCATTACCTTGGTCTTCGTCGTGGTGGGCTGCTCCTCGCCGCCGGTGAGCGGCGGGCGCGGCGCAAGCGACCAGGTCGTCCATAAGGCCGACACCGCTCTGCCTGTTGCCGTGGGTGACGCGAATGGCACGCGCATCTTGTCCGATGAGTTTCCGCCCTACGAGCCTGTAGCCGGTCTCTCGGGGGAGATCACCAGCATCGGCGAGTCCACGACCACCAATCTCGTGGCCCGTCTCGCGGCCGAGTTCCGGCGAATGTACCCGGACGTGACGCTGCAAGTCACCGCCAGCCCGATAAGCATCGGCCCTGCGGCGCTCTTGGAGGGCCGGGCGGACATCGTGCCGATGAGCCGGCCGCTCGCGCCCGAGGAGGTCCAGAGTTTCACCAACAAGTAC
>Ga0315277_10008528_pt1 | contig 13176 bp, 7 predicted proteins | sample YL17G05_15_MG_FD_203695 | JGI IMG/M metagenome (GOLD analysis project Ga0315277, IMG submission 203695) | Sediment microbial communities from Yellowstone Lake, YNP, Wyoming, USA - YL17G05_15 | ecosystem: Environmental > Aquatic > Freshwater > Lake > Sediment | place: USA: Wyoming | collected...
GTGACAAGCTCCAGGGGGGCGGCAAGTCCCAGGCCGCCAAGAGGCCTGCCGGCCTCGCTCACTATCAGCACCCCGAGGGCGCCGGCACCCGAGAGGCCCTCCTGACGGCAGACCGCGTGGCCCTGGCTCCTGACGTCCTCCAGCTCGGCCAGCAGGGCGTCGCGGGAGGTGATTGTGTGGGGGGTGAGGGCGGGCAGCCCGGCATCAATGTAGGCGGTGAGCTCCGCCTGCGGGAGGCTGGCCAGGTAGCACTTCCCGGCGGCCAAGGCATGCATGGGCGCGCTGGGCATGAGCCGGGGGTCCACCCGCACGGGGGTGTTGGGCAAGGCGCACGAGACCACGGGCAGGTTGCGGCCGCTCAGGTCGGGCATCCCCAGGGCGGCCGTGACCCCGGTGTCTCTCGCCAGCCCTTCCAGGATGTGCGCCACCAGGTCCACGGTGTACCAGAACTCGCGGGTCCGGCGGGCGATGTTCAGCCAGAGGATGGGAGACCAGCGATAGCGGTCTGTCTCCTCGTCTTTCTCCACGACCTTCAGAGACATCAGCGTGCGCAGCAAGCGCAGGGCAGTCGTCTTGTGGAGCCCGAGGCTGCGGCTGAGGTCGGAAAGCGACAGGCCGCCGGGGGCCGCGGAGAGCGCGCCCATGATGCCCACCGCTCGCTCCACAGACCGCACCGTCGGCATGCGACCGGCCTCTCGCCCCGGAGAGGGCTCTCCCTCGCGTTGGCTTTCCCGCATCATGGCTCCGCTCTGCAGCGCTCGAAATGGTGTTTCACAGTTCGACACAGGGCCCCACGCTCCTGCCTCGCCCGGAGCAAGTCAGACGGATAGGCTCGCGCGCGGGGTGGAGGCGGGCAACGCACCGCGCTCTGGCAGCGCGGAACGCGCTTGGGGCAGGGCTGGGGCGCGAGGCACGGGCCTGCCGCGCTGCCTGTAGGCCTCTCTTGACCCCGCGCAGGCCTCGCCCTATGATTGCCGTGCAGACTCCGGAATCCGAGCTAGGGGGCTTCGATGACCCTTCGCTGCTGTCTCGCTCTCCTCGTCACTCTCGCGGTCCCGGTCGCGGCGGCCGGGGCCTCGCCGGTGCTCGTCACCGACGTAAGCGCCGCCTCGCCCTCAGAGCGCTTGCTGGCGGTGAGCATCCAAGGGCTGGCCAACCGCCAACCGGACGGCCCGCGCGTCTTCCTCCTGGGCGGGCCCCAGGACCGCGACTGGCTGGAGTACTGCCTCCGCCTCTCGGGGCGGCCCGCGGAGGCCGCGACGCTGGACCAGCTACTGGCTTCGCTCAGGCCCGAGCTGAAGGGGCAGATCCTGTACGATCCTGGGCAGGCCTTCGCGCTGAACGTCGCCACCACGGCGGCCGGCGTGTACGACGCGGTGATCGCGCCCCAGGACCTGGGCCTGCCCACGGTGCTGGACCTGCGCGGGCGCTGGCAGTCTGCCTCCCAGGCCTACGCGTGGGCGATCTCGGAGTTGCTGCCGAAGTGCGACCGGGGTGCGGCGGCGCTGCTTTCCGCCGACGCCGTGGCGGTGCGCGACTTCGCCATCCAGCGGCGGATGTTCGCCTTCGACGCTCCGGCCTCGCCGCAGGACCGGAGCTTCGAGGCGGTTCTGGAGAAGCTGGCTCCGGGGACCGCGATCTACGGCAATCCTGCGCCCGCGCTGGCGCCGGCCCTCAGCCAGGCCTCTCACTTCGTGGTGCCGGCGGCGCAGGTGGGCAACCTCTCCTTCCTCTCGCGGGTCGGCGACTCCGGCCGCTTCCACCAGTACCGTGGCTATCCCGATCCCACCGCGCCGCGGTACCTGGCGCTTATCTTCGACTGCTCGGACTTGGACTTCGCGGTCAGCGGGATGCCAGCGCTGTGGGAGCGCTGGTCCCGCGGCACGGTGCCTCTGGGCTGGGCTCTGCCCGCGGCGCTGGCCGAGGCCGCGCCGCCGGTGCTCCACCGATACTATGCCGACGCCTACCGCTCGGGCCTGGAGGGCTTCCTGCTGGGGCCGAGCGGGGCCGGGCAGATGGATGTGACTGCAGCGCGAGCGCCGTTCTCCTTCCTGCGGGCCACGGCGAAGGCTCAGGAGGCGCTCGACTCCCACGCGCTGCTGTTCGCGCGGGCGGCCGGCTCCGACCCGACCGCGGAGATCAGCCGACTGGCGACCGAGACGCCAACCCGCGGGGTTTTCGTGGTCGGCGGCCCGGATTTCGCGCCGCTGCTCCTGGGCGGGGTCCCCGTGGTCGCCACGCCCCAGGTCAGGACGGTGGCGGAGGCGATCACATATCTCGATCGCATCCCGCTCGAGCGGCGCTTCGCGGCCCTATGTCTTGACCCATGGACGCTGACCCCGGCAGACGCCGCACACATCGCCGGACATGTGGCGAGGCGGTTCGCGCCAGTGCTGCCGGAGCAGTTGATCGACATGATGCGGTTCCCCGAGGCGCCGGCCCAGGCGGGCCCAGCGGCGGCGGCCGTCACCTCGGTCGACTACCCCGATCCGGCCGACCCCGACCTTCCTGTCCCCGTCAAGGCGTCCATCGCCGCGCCGGGCGGCCTGAGCTCGGCGAGCCTGGCCTACCGCACCGCCAGCAGCCCGCTGGGGTTCTACGAGAACATGCGGCGCGAGGGGGACGGCCTGCGCGCGGAGCTGCCACCGCTGCGCTGCGGCGGGGAAGTGACGCTCAGCATCCATGCCGTGGACGCGGCCGGGCGCGTGTCGTGGTCACCCGCCTGGACGATCCAGGTGCCGCGCGCGGACGCGGATGGAGACGGCCTGAGCGACGCGGAGGAGTCGTTGCTTCTCACCAACCCCGCGGCCGCAGATACGGACGGGGACGGCCTGTGGGACAGCCTGGACGCTACGCCTCTGCGGCCGGACCGAGTGCTGGCCAACTACTTGGGGCCGGTCTACCCGCTGAGCGATTCCCCCTACCTGGTGGATGCGGGCGAGAGCACGGTGGACCGCGACGGCCGCTTCCTTCGGCCGGGACAGAGCTGCGTCTACTGGCTTCCCCTGGGTCGGGCCCCGGCCGGGGCGCCGGCGGTGGTCGGCGTGAGGGCCGCGGGGCCGGCCGCCCTGGCCATCTCTGCCGACGGGAAGGAGTTCGCAGCGCAGTTCTCGGGGGAGCTGAGCGAGGGCTGGTACAGCCCGGCCCTGGCCGGCCCCTATCCGGGCGGCGTGTTCCTGCGGGCCTCGTGTCCAGCGGAGGCTTCGGGGGCGCTCGCCATCCGAGCCGTGGGGGTGTTCTCGCCTCCAGGCGCGCCCTCCATCACGGCCGCCTCCTGGTATCCCACGCACCCGGGGCCGGAGCAGCCCATAGGCATCTCGGCCAGCGTGTTCAGCCCGAAGGGCGTGGCGGAGGCCGCGCTGACCTATCGCATCAACGGAGGAGGGGAGATCACAGTCCCGATGCAGCAGACGGTTGGGCAGCGCTACCAGGCCTCGATCCCAGCGCTGGAGAGCCGCGACCAGGTCGAGTGGTGGATCAGCGCGCGGGATGAAGGTGGGGACACGTCCGCGAGCCTGCGCTTCGCTCTGACGGTGGGGGCAACGGGACGCGAGACGGTGTCGCTGCTGGGGACGCGTGAGCTCGCGGGGGATTGGCAAGATGGCGACGACTGGGAGGGAGCGGCGCGGGTGGCCTGGGTGACCGGTGCGCGCGACTCGGCGCGAGTGGACCTGACCGGGGGGACGTACACGGTGTGGGTGCTGGCGGGAGGGCGCGGGCGCGGCGTGAGCGTGTACGTCGGCAACCAGAGAGTGGGGGCAGTCGATCCAAAGGCCCCTGACGGATGGCAGCAGGCGGGGCGGGTCCGCCTCGGCAAGGGCCGCCACCAGGTGCACGTCGTCTGCGAGTCCGCCCAGGGCGCCCCGGACGAGACGGCTGCTCGCTATGCCGGGGTCGTGCTCAGCGCCGACCCTGGCTACCGACCGCCTGCCGACCAGGTAGTGGACATCTACAACTCGGTGGTCCTGCTTTCGCCCCGCGCGGGCGACACCCTCACCGGCCGGGTGGAGCTGCGAGCCACGGGGGCGGGCAACGTCACTGGGTTGGCGTTCTCGCTCGACGGGCAGGTCCTGCGGCAGGTCAGCGGCCCTCCCTTCGTGCTGTCCCTCAGCACGCAGCGGCTCCCCAACGGGCCCCACCGCCTGCGGGCGGAGGGCTTCGACCGCGCCGGGGCGACCGGCCTGAGCGTGGAGGTGCCAATCACCGTGGCGAACTAGCGGCGCTGCCAGCCGCGCCCGCCGCGGGCGGCGCTGGGCGCCTGAGAGGGCCCAAGGAGCTCACGGCCGCGGTGCGCCCATCCCTTTGTGGAATATAGAGGCGGGCGCTCAGGGGCCGACGAGGGCGCCACTCCGCGCGGGAGGCGCCGCCGCTGAGACCAGACTTGCACCTGTTGGACCCCAGGCGGATTCGCGTCACCCGGGGGCTCGTTCTGCTCTCGGCCGCGGCCCTGGCCGGCCTCCAGGCCGCGGGTGAAGGCCGGGGGGCGGCTGGACTGGCCCTCGCTCTCGGCACCGGCCTCTACGTCTGCCTGACTGCTCTACTGCCCGTCGTAGCACGGGCGGTGGACCGCGACGACTCCCAGCACCAGATCGCGCTGACGGCGGTGGACATGCTGGTGATCACCGCGATCGTCTGGCTGACGGGCGGGGTGCAGAGCGAGTACTTCCTCCTCTACTACTGGCCCGTTGTGTACGCGGCGCTGCGCCTGAACGCGCGGGACGGGATCGCCGCGACCGCGCTCGTAGTGGTGCTCTACGTTTTCGTGACGGTTGCCGACGACACGCAGCGCGTGATCGTCACCTCGGCCGGCCTGCGCGCGCTCTCGGTGGTGGTCTCGGCCGCGATCATGATGACCTTCTTCGGCATCCTGCGCCGCGAAGTGCGGGCCTACGAGAACCTGAGGGAGTCTCTGCACAACGCGCTGCGGACGGTGAGCGCGGTGTACGATGTGGCCCACGCCGCGAACACGGGGGCCGGCCTCAGCTCCGTGCTCTCCATCCTGCTCGACCAGGCCGCGCTCGCCACCGGCGCCGATCGAGGCTACATCGCGCTCATCGAGGACGGCCAGCGGCTGGAGGTGGCGGCGACACTGGGACCTGGGGCTGAGGCCCACCAGGCGAGAGTGAACGAGCCCGGCTCTCCGGCGCGGGAGGCGGTGGCGAGGCAGGCTCCGGTGGACTGCCCGGCGGAGCCCGGGCGGGCTCGGCCGGAGGGCTGGGCGGCCGGCCGGTCGGTGTACGTTCCTCTCATCACGCCCGGAGGTCCCATCGGGGTGCTGGCGCTGTTCTCGCGCTCGGCCCGGAGGCTGCGCCGCAGCCATGTCGAGTTCCTCCAGACCCTCTCCCTGGAGGCGGCCACGGCGGTGGAGAACGTGCAGCTTCGCGGCAAGCTCCACCTGCTGGCGACCACCGACCATCTGACCGGCCTGTTCAACCGCCGCGAGGCGGAACGCCACCTGGCGACCGAGTCGGAGCGCGCCAGACGCTACCGCCGCCCGCTCACCGTGCTGATGGTTGACCTCGACAATCTGAAGGACGTCAACGATCGCTGTGGGCACGCGGTCGGCGACCAGGTGCTAGCCGCGCTGGGGCGGGTGCTGAAGGCGGAGCTGCGCAGCTCTGACAGCGCGGGCCGGATGGGGGGAGATGAGTTCCTGGTGGTGCTGCCGGAGGTCGGCGCCAGCGGAGGGATGGCTCTGGCGAACCGCGTCACCGCGAGGTTCGGCCAGGAGCTTGCCGTGCTGGGGAGCCTGGTCGAAACGGGGTCCCCGGTGGGGATGAGCGTCGGGCTGGCGTACACTGAGGACGGCGCGCTGGGGGCGCCGCAACTGCTCTCTCAGGCTGACCAGGCGCTCTACGAGGCGAAGAGAGCAGGCAAGGGGCGCATCGGGGCGGCGCCAAGCTGCTCCCCCCGAGAGCTGGCCGCGGCCGCCGCACACGGTCAGGCCGGGGGCTAGCCGCCGCCCGTTTTGCCCTCGCCATACGCGGCCCGCACCTCCTGGGCCACCACCGTCGTGAGCTCCTCGGCCGTCCAGTACCGGCCCATGTCCTGGGTGAAGTCCACCTCGTACGGGTACGGCTTTGCGTCGATGGTAAACTCCTGCTTCGAGTTGATGAGGACGCCTCGCGCCATCATCTGCGCGTTCGAGTAGGCGCGGGCGCCCTCCGGAGTCCGGTAGTCGATGTACCTGACATAGACTTTCCCCGGGTACTGCTTCGCGAAGCCCCTCATCAGGTTCATCAGCGGCTCGTGCTCCTTGTCGATGGGGAAAAAGGCTACCAGCCGCACCCGGGCGTCGGAGGGACCTTCCTCGAACCACGGCTTCTCGGGGAGCGGGCTTTCCGCCGGCGTCTGGGAGCTCGTGATGGCCGGCGGCCCAGTGAACTGGCGCCCGGGAATGGCGGGCCGGCCGCACCCGGCGGCCAGGATGGCGGCGGCCAGACCAACTGTGCAGAGCCACGAACCGCGACTCATCGCCAACCTCCCTATAGAGTCTCTTGTTTCAAGGCTATGCCGCAGCTCGCCACAGAATGCCTTGCGTGGCGTCTGGGCGCCATCTCTTGCGTTACCGGCGTTACGGTAATGCAAGAGATGCTGTAGGTAGTCAGTCCCTGAGGTGCTTTCTGCGCGGGGCGTCCTCCCTCCTGTTGGCGCGCGGCCGATGTCCGTTGGCGGGCCCGCAGGAGGACCCTCAGGGGGTGGCCGGAAGCGGCGGCCTGATGCTACAATGGGCGCGAACGTGCGTGGCGGCTGTGGGTCGGCCGCGGCAGAGGAGAACTGGGTGCGCGAAGAGCTGGAAAGGAAGTACGAGAGACTGAAGTCCATCCTGGCCGACACAGGCGGAGTCCTGGTCGCCTACTCGGGGGGAGTGGACAGCACGCTGCTGCTGAAGGCGGCGATGGAGGCGCTGGGCGACCGCGCGGTAGCCGTCACCGCCAGCTCCGAGACCTACCCGGACGAGGAGGTGGAGGAGGCCGTGCGGCTGGCACAGGACCTCGGCGCGCGGCTGCGCCGCATACACACGGCTGAGCTGCACATGGAGCAGTTCGCCAGCAATCCCCCGGAGCGCTGCTTCTACTGCAAGCAAGAGCTGTTCGGCAAGCTGGTGGAGATCGCCCGGGGGGAGGGGCTGCCGGTGGTGGCGGACGGCAGCAATGTGGACGACACGGGAGACTACAGGCCGGGGATGAGGGCGGCCGCGGAGCTGGGGATCCGCAGCCCGCTGCGGGAGGCCGGGCTCACCAAGGCCGATATCCGCGAGCTGTCTCGAGAGCTGGGGCTGCCCACGTGGGACAAGCCGTCCTTCGCTTGCCTAGCCTCCAGATTCCCCTACGGCGAGCGCATCACGCCGGAGGGCCTGCGGCAAGTGGGCGCGGCCGAGCAGGCGGTGCGGGAGCTGGTGGGGGGCCAGGTGCGCGTTCGCCATCATGGGGACATCGCCCGCATCGAGGTGGGGCCGGAGGCGCTGGTCAGGATCGTCGAACCCGGGAACCGCGCCCGGATCGTCTCCGCGCTGCGGGAGCTGGGGTACCTGTACGTCACCCTGGATCTGGAGGGCTACCGCACGGGCAGCATGAACCGGCCCCTGGCCGAGCGCGCGAAGGCGCGGTAGAGCGCGCTGAGGCGCGGCGCTCGGGCTACTGCTGATCCGCCGCGGGCTCGGCCTGGGCGGCCGCGCCCTGAGCCTCGACGGCTCCCTCCTCCGGCTCGACGACCTCGTCGGTGATCTCTGCGTGGTCCGCGAGGAACTGGAGTATCTTCCGATGGTAGAGGCGGTTGACCAGGCGGCTGAACTCGCCCGAGTCGTGGAGGCGCTCTTGCAGATGCTCTTCGGAGATCCCCTCGGCGTCCGCCACCCGGCGCATCTCCTCGCGGATCTCCTCCTCCCCTACCTGTAGGTTCTCGCGCTGGCCTATCTCGTCGAGGATGAGGGCCCGACGCGCGACCTGTCGGGCGTCGGATTCGAGGTCGGCGCGCCAGTCCTCGAAGGAGCGCTCGATCTGCCGGAGGTGCTGGTGGAGGGTGAGGTCCCGCCTCTCCAGGTCCTCGGTGATCTCATCTATCCGGCGGTCGGTCTCGCGGTCCACCAGGGCCTGGGGGACATCGAGCGAGGCGGAGTCGGAGATCTGGCGCACGATCTGGCTGCGGACGTCCTCGTCCGCGAGGGCGCGGCCGATGGCCTCCAGGTTCTGCCGGATGCGCGAGCGGAGGGCCTCGACGCCCTCCAGCTCGGAGACGCGCTTGGCGAACTCGTCGTCCAGCGCCGGGAGCTGGCGGCGCCGGGCCTGCTTGACCGTCACCTGGAACACGGCTTTCCTGCCGGCCAGGGAGGGGTCTGAATGATCCTTCTGGTACTGGACCTCCACCTCGCGGGTCTCCCCGGACACGGCGCCCAGGAGCGCCTCGTTCAGCTCGGGGAAGAGGCGGTCCTCACCCACCTCCAGGGGATAGCCGGAGGCGCTGGCGTCGTCGCGCTTCTCCCCCTCGACCAGCATGTCGTAGTCCACGACGGCGAGGTCGCCCTTCCCGATCCCGCTTCCCTCGGGCAGCTCGGTGAACTGCGCGTGGCGGGAGCGGAGACGCTCCAGCTCCGCCTCCACCTGGGCGTCGGTTACGGCGGTGAGGTGGCGCGTGACGTTCATGCCCTTGTATTCGCCGAGCGTGATCTCGGGCCGGACGGCGACGGTGGCCGTGAAGGTGAGGGCGCCGTCGCTGCCGATCTCGGCGTCCGCGATGCGGGCGCGGTTGAGGGCCTTGATCTCGGCCTTCTCGAGGGCCGCGTCGTAGGCCTCTTCGAGCAGCGACTCGACGATCTGCTCGTCGAGCGCGGCCGGGTCGAGGTAGCGCTCGACCACCGCGCGCGGCGCCTTACCCTTGCGGAAGCCGGGGATGCTGGCCCGCCGCGCGAACTCCCGCACGGCCTGGTCACGCGCTCTTCCCACGGGCGCGGGGGGAACGCGAACGCTCAGCTCGACCTCCCCGCCCGCGAGCTGCGCGGTCTCGACTTCGACCTCTAGCTGATGGCTGTCCTCGCTAGTCACGAACATGCTCCTCGTCGAAACGGCGACCTCGCCGAGGCGATCAGGCGAGGTCTGCGATGCTGGGAACCCGATCCCGGGTTGTCAGGCGGACTCGTTGGCTCTCGGTCGGGTGGAGCGGGAGAAGGGATTTGAACCCTCGACCCTCACCTTGGCAAGGTGACGCTCTACCACTGAGCTACTCCCGCCCGGACCTCCGCTCTCCGCCGCGCTCCCGGGCGTTGGTGGGCGAGGGGAGACTCGAACTCCCACGGCTTTCGCCACAGGATCCTAAATCCTGCGCGTCTACCAGTTTCCGCCACTCGCCCGCACGGCAAGCGCCCACCATGGCCGGACGCGCGGACCGGTGCTGAGCTATCATAGCCGGGTCCCCCGCGGGTTGTCAAGGCGAGGCGCGAACGCGCCCCTCCGGACTCCGCGGCACGGGAGGCGGCGGCGCGCAGGGCGCGACGGCCGGGAGGCGGCCGCAGGCCCGAGGTGGAAGTCCTGAGCCGGACTGCGCAGGCCGGACGAAGGCAGAGAAGAGTGAAGCACCGGGCGGTGGTATTCGATCTGTTCGGCACACTGGTCCGCAACTTCTCGCGGCGCGAGTACCGGGAGGTGCTGGCGGAGGTGGCGGCCGCGGTCGGCGCGCCGGCCGAGCGGTTCCTCCTCGTCTGGCTGGAGACGTTCCCTGAGCGCACGCTGGGCGGCTCGCCCACGGTCGAGGGGGCCATCGGCCAGGTGTGCGAGCTGCTCGGGGTGAAGGCGGATGACGCGCAGTTGGCTCGGGCGGCGAGGACGCGGCTCGATTACACCCGGCGCCACCTGGCCCCGCGAGAGGGAGCGGTCGAGACGCTGGCGGAGCTTCGCCGCCGCGGCCTGCTGACCGGGTTGATCACGGACTGCACGGTGGAGGTCCCTCTTCTGTGGGGGCAGACGCTCCTGGCGCCGCTCATCGACGCGGCCGTCTTCTCCTCGGTGGCCCATCTCCGCAAGCCGGACCCGGCGATCTACCACCTTCTCTGCGAGCAGCTCCAGGTGCGGCCGGAGGAGTGCGTCTACGTCGGCGACGGGGGAAGCCGGGAGCTGACCGGCGCACGGCGAGCCGGGATGCGGCCGGTGATGCTGCGCGCGCCGGGCGAGGATGACGAGGACGTGCATCGCGTGGACGCAGAGGGGTGGGAGGGAGCAGCGATCGCGGCCCTCGGGGATGTGCTCCCCCTGATCAGCGGAGACGAGTAGGGCCTCCTCAGGCCGTCCGTCGGCGTGCAGGTCGCCTCCTGTCTCGGGTCGAACAAGCGTTTACCATGAGTGCCGAGTCGCTGCAGCCCCAAGAGCACCGCGAACTCACCGGCAGCATCGAGACAGTGCGACACCACAACCCTGACGATGGGTGGACGGTCGCGCGCCTGCGAGTAGCCGGGGGGGAGAGCGGGGCCGGCGAAGTGGTCTCGGTGGTGGGCAACCTGGCTCAGGCCCGGGAGGGAATGGAGGTCAAGCTCTGGGGAGAGTGGGGCACTCATCCCCAGTACGGCGAGCAGTTCCGGTTCGTGCGCTACGAGCTCGTGAGGCCGATCACGGTGGAGGCGATCAAGCGCTTCCTGTCCGCGGGGGCGGTGCGGGGGATCGGGCCGGCCACCGCGGAGCTGCTGGTGGAGCGGTTCGGCGAGGACACCCTGAGGGTGATGGAGGAGGAGCCGAAGCGGCTCTGTGAGATCAGGGGCATCGGCCTGCGGAAGGCCCAGGCGATCTCGGAGGAGTGGAGGCGGCAGCGGGCTGCGGACAGCCAGGGGCTGCTGATGCGCCTCCAGGGGATGGGGATCAGCGCGGCCCAGGCCATCCGGATCCACCGCCACTACGGTGACGAAGCGGCGGCGGTGGTCGAGGGGAACCCCTACCAGTTGGCGATGGAGGTGGAGGGGATCGGCTTCAAGACCGCGGACCGGATCGCGCGCGCCCTGGGGGTGCCCTCCTCCTCTCCCTTCCGGCTGCAGGCCGGGATCGTGCACGCGCTCCAGGAGGCGGCCCAGCAGGGGCATTGCTGCATGCCCAGGGATCGCCTGCTCGACTACGCGGCGCGCCTGCTGGAAGCCGAGGATCCGGAGGCGGTCGCCGACGCCTGTGAGGCGATGGTGGAGAGAGAGTGGGTGATGGTGGAAGAGGCGGCCGAGCGGGGCGGGGCCGCGGGGGAGGAGGATCCGGGGCGGAGGCAGGTGGTGTACCTGCCGCGGCTGCTGCAGGCGGAGCGGGAGGCGGCGCGGCACCTGCGCCGGTTGCAGCAGGCGGCCTCGTCGGCGCGCGCGACGGCGGGGTCGCTCGAGATGTGGCTCACCGGCGACCGCCGGGTCGGCGGGATGTCGCTGTCACAGGAGCAGGCAGAGGCGGTTCGGCTGGCGTTGAGCGAGAAGGTGGTGGTGCTGACAGGCGGGCCGGGGGTGGGGAAGACCACCGTGACCCGGGCGATCGTCGAGGTGTTCGAGGACTCCGGGTGTCGCGTGCTGCTGGCCAGCCCCACGGGGAGGGCCGCGAAGAGGCTGTCGGAGCTCACCGGCCGGCCCGCGAAGACCATCCACCGCTTGCTCGAGGTGGACCCCGTGAGCTGGCAGTTCCGCCGCAACGAGGAGCGGCCGCTCGACGGCGACGTCGTCATCGTGGACGAGGCCTCGATGCTGGACATCGAGTTGACCTGGGCCCTCGTGCGAGCGATCGCGGACCAGGCGCGGCTCATCTTCGTGGGCGATGTGGACCAGCTCCCCTCGGTCGGCCCAGGCCTGGTGCTGCGCGACCTGATCGACTCGAAGACGGTGCCGGTGGCCAGGCTGACGGAGATCTTCCGGCAGGACCGCGAGAGCCAGATCGTGATGAACGCCTACCGGGTGAACGGAGGGCGGGCGCCCGAGTTCCACCTGCCGCCGAAGCCTGAGGACGACTGCACCTTCGTCTCCGAGCCCGACCCGGAGGCGCTGGTCAAGCACATCGTGCAACTGGTTGGAGAGGAGCTGCCGCGGGAGGGCTTCGGCGCCGCGGACATCCAGGTGCTGACGCCGATGAACAAGCGCAGCCTCGGCACCGCGCAGCTCAACCGCATTCTGCAGGAGGCGCTGAACCCGGCGCGCCCGGGTCGCCCGGAAGTCAGGCGGGGGGAGAAGTGCATCCGGGAGGGCGACCGGGTGCTGCAGACGGTCAACGACTACGCGAAGGATGTCTTCAACGGCGATGTGGGGACCGCGCTGCGGGTGGACGCGGCCGCTCGCAGGGTGACGGTGCAGTTCCCCGAGGCGACGGCCTGGTACGAGTACGACGAGCTGGACGAGCTGGAGCTGGCCTATGCCATGACGGTTCACAAGGCGCAGGGGAGCGAGTACCCGGCCGTGGTGATGATCTGCCACACTAGCCAGTACATCATGCTCCAGCGCAATCTGCTGTACACCGGGCTGACGCGGGCGCGGCGCAAGTGCGTCTTCGTGGGCAACCGCCCGGCGATCTGGACAGCCGTGCGCAACAACCGCCCCGCGCGCAGGTATACGCGGCTGAGGGAGCTGCTGGCAGCGTGAATCAGAGATGGCGCAAGCCCGGAACGAGCTGAACGATCTGAGTGGGCGGGAGTGGATCAAGTTCACGCGCACGTGGTTCGTGTGCGACTCGCCGCGCTACTGGCGGAACCGGGACACGGAGCTGCACCCCGCCCGCTTCCCCGAGGAGATGGTGGCTGACTTCCTGCGGTTCTTCACCAAGCAGGGGGGAGCGGTGCTCGATCCCTTCCTCGGCTCGGGGGCGACGCTGGTGGCGTGCGCGGAGAACGGCCGGGTGGGAGTGGGCGTCGAGCTCAGCCCCAGGTATGCGAGGACGGCCCAGCGGAGAACGAAGGAAGCGGCCCCGCCGCAGACGGTGATCCGCGGCGACTCCCGCGAGATCGGGCGGGCGGAGTTCTGGCGGAGCCGGCGAGCCCCCCTCGAGGCCGCAGGGGTGGAGTTCCGCCGCGGCCTGCCGCAGTTCGACTTCGCGATCACCTCCCCGCCCTACTGGCGGATGCTGCGGACCAGCAGGGGAGGCGTGTTCTCGAAGCAGAAGCAGCGCGCCGCCAGCGGCCTCGACACGACCTACTCGCAGAGGCGCGATGACCTGGGCAACATCGCCGGCTACGACGAGTTCCTGG
>Ga0315277_10008531_pt1 | contig 13174 bp, 13 predicted proteins | sample YL17G05_15_MG_FD_203695 | JGI IMG/M metagenome (GOLD analysis project Ga0315277, IMG submission 203695) | Sediment microbial communities from Yellowstone Lake, YNP, Wyoming, USA - YL17G05_15 | ecosystem: Environmental > Aquatic > Freshwater > Lake > Sediment | place: USA: Wyoming | collected...
ATGCCCTGTCATGGCAGGAATAGAACAACAACCAAAGCTATTTTCACAGCAGATGGTATAATAACCCAATAGGAGAGGTGACCGAGTGGTTTATGGTGCCGCTCTCGAAATTTGTGGTTGGGCGTGGCGGCTTGTGGTCTTACATTCAAAGTAGAACGTCTGTGTCAGTTAGGAGCGAGGCGTTTTGTTCGTGGGGTGGTGTCTGGTGGTCGGGGGTGATGTTTCGTCCGTTAGCAAATTGTTAGCAAAGAGAAGGCCCCGACCTGGTCCATTGGCGGGGCGCTGAGTCCGTCGGCAAATTAGTGGCAAAATCCTGGGGGTGGTCGGGGTGGTTGCGCGGTGTGACAACTATTGACTGTTGGTGCAGGCATACGCCCGCTCATATGTCGATGTTGACAGGCTCTGACCATGTTCGCTAGTATCTGTAAAGGCTGAGTATTCGTCTTGCCGTGCATCTATACATGAGAGATGACATCCTTAACTGGCGGTAATTGTTGGAGGAGAGCAATTTGGGTACAAAGAATAATATGGACAAATCGATAGCGTTTGGGATTGGGCATGTATTGGCTTGGGCGGAGTGTCTTGCTGTTCTTTGTGACGTAAATCGCTACCGAGAGTGGTTGACCAAGCACCACCGAATCGGCCTAAGCGCAGAGTTCTTACCGGGCTATCGTGTTGTCTTAAGCACTGTACTTGGGCAAATGGTCTCGGAGTTATCCGATGATACGAGCCTGAATCTGACTGAGAGTGACACGTTGAGAAGAGTGGTCTTCAGCGGGCATGATTTGCTGATGATCCCAAACGATAGTCAGAAGGCGGTGCTCCTCAAAAACATACTCAAGAAAGGGATGTACGCGATGCGTTCGATGAGTTGGCAGACTATGGAGTCTAGGGCGGGTGCTCTGCTCGATGAGGTAGTCTATCCGATCCGTCGCGTGGAAAGGGCCGGGGTCACTAGTCCAAAGCTAAGAAAATTCGACGCGGCTATGATCGTTCGAGATATCGGAGCATTTTTCGTCTATATTTTTCTCAATGATACAAGTAGGAACAGGCCCCACGGGTTTAGCTTATCCCAGTACACTACAAGGACCAGACGGCTAATCAAATACGACCAGACATCGTTCTATGGGTACAAATATGCGGTTCAGTATTTGTGGTTTGCGCTGTATCCAGATGCCGGTGAATCAATAATCAGCAGAATACATGAATCGCGGACATGGCAAGATTTCGACAGTTATTTTGACGTCATTAAGACGGGGATTATCGAACCCATCGAACGTGGATTGGGCACATCTCTGGGTTTCAATCAAGAAATCTTCCTCCGAAAGGGTTCAACCTTTGATCTTGGTGGTCTAGTCAGCGAACCGCCAGCCGAGGTCAAAAAGTCCGATTACCAGCGCCTGTCGGAGCTGCTTCTCTGGTGTGATGTTAGCATCGTTGCGTCTGCAGACAAGCCTTTTGTTGGCGTCAGTACGTTTATCCCACTGCTGATCGGGTCCGTGGCGCTTGGTCGAACATTTCATTCCGAGGATCCGGTCAAAGTCCTGAAGTTTGTACATGAACAACCAGACTCGGATTTCATCGATGTTAGCTATGCGATTCTGCTCCCGTTGGGTAGTCTGTATGGTCTGGCGGACTATTCAGGGTGGACTATGTTTCTTGACTGCTGCTCGAATTTTGGGTCGACGCGAGAGATGTACAGAATGGCTGAGAGCCGTATATCTCTATATAAACGCAAGAACAGCATCAATCTGACGGAAGTCCGGATTGGCAAAGACCGCCTCAAGCGTCTCCTCGGACGTTACCGCGGGGAAGGAAGGAAGTCGTGGTAGTGCCTGACCCCAGCGTCGAGGTGATTTCCATAGCCGATGGTGTAGATTCGATTTCGATGCCGTCGCGGTATGAGGATAGAGTATTCGTTGGCGGGGCGTACAGCGGACCTACGGCACGCTGGCTCAATGATATCAGGGATTCCGTGATTGCGTGTCACCGCACACCGATTATGGCCCGAGATTTCAAGATTCCTGTGGCATTCTTAAGACATTATGTTGAAGTATTGATAACACATAGTCGGCTGGTAGTACTGGAGTTATCATTGCCGAGTGGAGCGGTGAACGAGTTAGAGTTTCTGAGGCATGTTGTCAGACCAACTTTGTGCTTGTGGACCAACGCAAGTCACCGATATCCTGGTTTATCGCAGATGTGCACGAACCATCCCGTATTCGCTCTGAACAACAGAAGATTTGCGGACCGAGGTGATATAAGGCGATTCGTCAGGGAGTTCATTATGGCGTGGTGAATTGAATCCCGCGGGAGGGGAGCGTCCAGGTTTGTCCGGCGCGGCTACCCTAGCGGAGATTTGGCTTCGAATCTGGGGTGTCTCAAACCTGTGTGAGCTTGAGATCAGCGGCGTAACGCCTTGAAGTGGTCGAATATACCGATGATGTCTTGGATTGCATCCGGCCTTTCGCGCAGGGCGCAGTCTAGATAGACTTGCCGGGTTCGCTCCGCATCCTCCCTTAGGAAGTCACCACAGAACCTAGCGAATACGATCTTGCCGGGAAACACCACCTTCCAGGTGCCGTCTGTAAGAGATTCCTCCAAGGTCTGCCTTTCTTCTTCAAAACGGCGAGCAAGTGCAACCTTTGAGAAGACCTCACGAAGATTTCCTTCGCCGACTGTAACCTGGTCAATAATTTCCTGCTCTATATCCTGCCAGCTTTTCGAGTCAACGCTTCGAATCTTGGGTGCTGGAAGAGCTCCCATTATGCGGACGAATTCTTTAACCGTGAGAACCACGGCGGTCTTCAGGGATTCACGAGCAACACGCAGCAATCCCTGTTCAATGGCATCGACCTGTTGCCTCTCGGGGTCAAGGTAGAGGTGCTGGGCTACCCTGCTGATTAGGTCAGCGTCTAGGAGATAGTTCTCGATATGCCGTCTCTTCAGGCATCGCATACGAGGGTTCTGTTCAAGCGACTGGACCTGGTCGGGCGACAAACCGTCGCGGTCGCGAATCATGAAGAGGTCGATCCCAAATATGGCATGTTCAAGCTCGGCAACCACATTTCGCAGGGTAGAGATGTTCTCAACGGAGCCTATGGGCAGCAGATATGCTTCTGGAAACCGTTCCTGGCTGATTTTGTGGTACGCTAGTCTATCAATGCTGGAGGCTGCTCCCTCGATAAAGATAATCTTCTTGCCGACGGCGAACAGCCCCAGATTCGTGGCGACTTTGCTGGCTGTTGCCGCGTGGTGATCGTCCAAAATGCTTAGCCGCCTAGCTTGGTTTTGATCAGCCTCTTCCGTGTCGATGAAATACACATTGCCAGTCGCGTAGTAGGTAGACACGAGATCGGCCGAGTGCGTGAAAAACATGAACTGATTAGTCCCTTCTCCCAGTTTTTTGAGTGTCTCTATTAGGCGAAATGTTAGCGTGGGATGCAAGTGAAGCTCGGGCTCGTCGACTAGGATTACGCAGTGCCTTATTTGCTTCCAGATCAAATCGAAGGTAACTTTGACGACTTCCTGCTCTCCAGATCCGAGCGAATTGAAAGCAAGCGGCTCAGAGTCACCTACTCTGTAGTGGAACTCTTTAGGCTGTTTGGGGTCGATCGCCTCTAATTGTTTACCCGGAAGCAGCTGGGAGAATACTTGTTGGTATGGAAGAAACGGGTCTGGATACTTGGATAGGGCATCTGACCCCGGTCTCTCAGGGTTATCCTTGACAAACTGTGCGATCTTTCTGTCTCGTGCTGCAGCTTTCTGGTAGATCTTGTTGACCAGGTCACTCCATCGACCGCCGAATGAGCTGAGATAGTACGTGTAGTTGATATCTGCATCGTCTGGGTCCGGTGTTGCATAGGCGATGGTTCCGAATGAAATGGGTCTGATAGAGCGATCTGAATCCACTTGGATGACACTCCCTACGTACGTGCCTCCTCGGGTACGCGTACTCATGTATTCCTCGAGCTTGGAATGACGAGTGTCGGGCTCGGTAACGAGAGAGTCCTGCCCCCAAGCTGACGACTCCTCTGGGCGAGTGGCCTCTATACACAGGTGAACTCTGGGAGACTTCGGAGTCCGGAAGGTGCCTATTATTGCGTCTTTGAGGCGGGTCTTGCCTGATCCATTGGCACCCGCAACTATTACGACGCTTCCCATGCCCGATATCTCGAACTGCCGTATGGGTGGAATGGCGGTGGCCCTTAGCTCAGCTATCTTCATTGTTCTTCCTGGTGACTCAGACTTCTATGAGGAACAGGGGAAGCGAGGCATCACAGCATGGTGTCATAGCCAACAAGCATCTCATGTTACCTCCATAATTATACCACGGTAAGCTGAACGAGAATCAGCCAGGGCATCACTTGGGAACGGATTGTGCTAGCGGTTTGCGGTTTATGATGGAGTCTGTTTTGTACTTGCGGCGTTCGTAGCCCTATGGCCTGTGGTTGGTCAGGGCGCGGCGTCTATTGGCGAATTATTGGCAGAACATGTCCAAGCGTCAGGTTGGATACTTGCTGTGGTAACAATCTGGCTCATGGTCCAGTGGGTAATCAATGGGGATATTGTCATCTCAAGTTGTTGTTAACGATATTCGATATTCTATGTATAATAGGACACTAGAGGTAGGCAAGTGACTGAAGAAGAGCTTCTCGCGGAAATCGAGTCCCAACGCGACCTTATGATTTCTGTGTCAACTGGCGGAGATAGAATTCAGAACGTCAACGACGAGTACAAAGACCGTAGAGAACGGATTAGAAGAGGATTAGGGGCGCTGGGAATCAGGGATCCCAATCCGTATTCTGACCTCTGGAGGTGGTACGGCAAATGGAGCTGTGGTGATCTGCCGACTTATCAGTCCCGCAGGCTATACATATCTGATTTATACGACGCTGTACTCGATAGGCTTCGGCAAGGGGAAACGCAGGTTGGCTCTCAGTTATTCGCGGAACCTACTGGCTGGGCCAGAGTTGACCGGGGAATCGATAGGGTAAGAGAAAGGCTTGAGACCGCTTCTGTGGAGGAAGACTATCAAACGGTTGGGTTGCTATGTCGGGAGGCCCTAATCTCACTGGCTCAGGCCGTGTACGACTCGACATTGCACGCACCACCCGATGGCAGTTCGCCAGGCGAAACCGATGCCAAACGAATGCTTGAAGGCTATATTGCAGCAGAACTGCCAGGAGGCTCTAATGAAGAGGTACGTCGACACGTGAACGCTGCGCTTGCCCTGGCGAACAGTCTTGTACATAGACGAACCGCTACGTTTCGTGATGCGGCTATGTGCGCTGAAGCATTGACTGCAGTTGTCAACCTGATTGCGATCGCGTCTGGACGCCGTGACCCAATCGAATCCTGAACTGATTCGTAGGTAGTCAATGAGGAGTACCAACCTCGTTTCGTGTATTTGCGGGTCGCCTTCTTGTCACATTGTGACGGAAGGCGAGTAACTGGTTGGACAGGTGTTAAGGTCCTTATTGTAGGCTTCTGATATGGGTGCTAGAAGACAGCATACGATTCCAAACTTCTATCTCAAGAAATTCCTGAAGCCCGGCATTGTGTACCGACGCGGGGATAGATCGCCCCGCTTTGTTAAGACGCCGAAAAATGTGGCTGTACGTGTTGACTACTATGGAGGTCCGTCCGATCACTCCGACGAGTTGGACAGGGCGAACACTGCGACAGAAAACTGGGCAGCGCCTGTGTTGGAAAGATTGGTCGGGGACGTTGATTCCATAACTCCTAAGGACTGGGTTACTCTGTCCTACTATCTGGCAAATATGCACGTAAGGACACCTGCTTTCCATGAGGGAATGATCAGCACGTTCAAGGAAATGACTAAGCAACTCAACGAGATGGCTGAGGATATGAAGGGGGCTTATGAAAAAGCCAAAGCCGAGGGGAGAGACTTGTCTCTTTTCAGTCGTCCAGCTGTTGACGACTCGCCAAGGTACTCAAGTGACGAGTGGAATGAGTGGATGCAGGGGATTGAGCAAAGGGATGGTAGACTCGATACCATTTCTGTTTTCTACAGTCTTGTTAACGATGTTGCCGGGTGCATACAGGCAATGACTTTCAATGTCTGCGAAGCACCAGGGGGGCTCTTCTTCATTGCCACAGATAGACCGCTGGTTCTGTTTAGCTTGATTTCGGGATCACCACTCGGGGGAGGGTGGGGGAATAGAGACGCCTTGGCAGTACTACCGCTAGATCCAAAGCACCTCCTTGCAATGTACTATCGTGGTGAACCGGCGGTCTATCACACTGTGCTCCCTAGTAAGGATGTACACTTCTGGAATATCGAGTTGATGAAATATGCTGTGTGCGAAGTGTACAGCAGGCACGAATACCGTATTGCTCTTGACTGGATGTTGAGAAAGGGAATATGGAAAGCAAGGAGGGCGGGTTAATCTCGACTGACTGTATTTCAAATTGCCAAGGGGGAATAGGTAGGAGTGGTGTGGCGTACGCGGGGTGATGGGGGGTGATTGGTGGGCGCACGGCGTCTATTGGCAAATTATTGGCAAAATCCCTGGAATTTGGGTACGTCTCTCTGAAATGTTTGGATTTTGGGGATCGTTCCGGGGTCACCACAGCCGGGAACTGCGAGGTAGTAGAGACCTTTTCACCATCGCCGTCTGTCACAAAAGATAGGCCAGTCGGGCACCTGTGTCAATGTGCATTGGGGTTTATTTCGCTAATCGCAAATGATAGAATCAAGGGGGGGGGGGAATGGCGATGTCCTGCAAGGGATTTGAAGAAAACATTGCAACGTTTCGCGTATCGTGCTTAAGATGAGCAAGTGAATTCGCAATCTGGAGTCTGTGGCAATGCAGTGGATTAAGGAAGTAACGAAGCAATTGAGTGAAGCAAAGATTAAGGTCGTGGACCTCAATCTCGAGGCTGGAACGATTAGCTACTCTGGGCGGATTAAGCAGCATAGGGTAATTAAGGTCGTTAAGGGAGAGGAGGAGATTGTAAGAGCTTTCCTGGTCAATAGACTAGTGAATGACTTGGATTACAAACCGGAGTTACTAGAACTAGAAAATGAATACAACATCGGGAGACCAAAGGCGAGTAAAGCTAGGATTGACCTCATTCTACGAGATAGTAAAGGGAACAGTTTCCTTTTTATCGAAGTCAAAGCTCCCGACGCGTTTGAAGCTGATAAGAATTACATTGAGGGGCAACTCTATCAGCTGGCAAAGCTCGAGGGCAGCGTAAAATACTTGGTATACTACACCCTCGATTTGCGCGATTCTAGACTAGTTGATAGAGCAATCATAATCGATTTCAAGAAGTATCCCGAATATTCCGATTGGTCGAATGCAGGTTTCCCTTCTCTTGGTGACGAACTGAGGGCGGGTTATGGCCAGCCGCGGAGACCTCCGCTGGTAAAGGGAGATCCCGAGCATGATTTGCGAACCAATTTCACTGGTGACGAAATAAACGGTCTAGCGAAGACTCTGCACGATTTTCTCTGGGGAGGTGGAGGGACAAGCGATACGGAGATATTCTATTCACTTGTTAATACCATACTGGCAAAGATACAAGACGAGAGCGAGAGGGAGAATGGGGAGCAATACCAGTTTCAGATCTTTAGATATGGTGATTCAGTTGAGTCTCCTGAAAAGGTATTTGACCGCATAAATGCACTGTACCGCAGAGCATTGAGGGAACAGTTGAATATGACGGACGAGAGGATAATAGGTAAATGTTACGTTATTAACGAGGAGAAGTTTCCCATCAATAAGCTCGTCTATACTGTTCAGACACTTGAAGACTACTCCCTGATAGAGGGTCGGAGTTCACTGGACGGCAGGGATATTCTGGGCGATTTCTTCGAGAGAATTACGAGAGAAGGCTTCAAACAAACCAAGGGTCAGTTCTTCACACCGACGAACATTGTGAGGTTCATATTGTATGCGCTGGAGGTAGATAATCTGGCGATTGGTAAGCTAAACAGAGATAGGGACCTGCCATATATCATAGATCCCGCCTGTGGAAGCGGAACATTCTTGATTGAGGCTATGAAACTGATAACTAAAGAGGTCAAATACAAACGGAAGGCAGAGGTGAGTAGCAGTAGGCAAGTTCAGGACAGATTCCTTGAGTTGTTCACCCCGGACTACAGGGAGAACCGTTGGGCCAGAGAATTCGTCTATGGCGCTGACATCAATTTTGACCTCGGAACAGCGGCGAAGGTAAATATGATATTGCATGGTGACGGTTCGACAAACGTATTCGTCAAGGATGGGCTACTACCATTCAGGTTCTATGATAAAGAATCAGGCCCTAATCACCTTAAGACTCATGAGAAGCACAAGCTGTATGCGGATAAGGACGTAAATGCAAGATTCGATGTTGTGGTAAGCAATCCACCCTTTAGCGTGGATCTAGAGGACGAGACGAAACGGTTTCTAAGCATTAGCTTTTTGTTCGGCGAAAAGAAGAATTCCGAGAACTTGTTTGTGGAGAGATGGTATCAACTGATGAGAGAGGGTGGCAGACTTGGGGTTGTATTACCTGAGAGTGTCTACGATACGACCGAGAACAAATACATTCGGTTGTTTCTCTTCAAGTACTTCAAGATCAAAGCTGTCGTTAGTCTACCGCAGCTCACGTTCGAACCGTTCACTTCGACCAAAACCAGCTTGTTATTCGCGCAGAAGAAGACAGTCGCTGAGATTGAAGCGTGGAATACTCTTTGGAACAAATACGCAGCAGAGTGGAGTCAACTTAGAACATGGGTGGATAATTACATTAGCGTGTACGTCAAGGGTAAGCCGAAGAATAGATACCCTTCAATAAAAGATCATAGTGAAGAGGCGATTAGAGGGAACGTATTTCGATTCTTGAAAGATTATCTTGATGAGAATGATCGAAAGTTGGGCACGAGTGACATCCTCAACAAGTACGAGGAGGAGGTGAGCGAGGTGTTAAGCTTTGATACGGACATGACGGAGTTTGCTGGTTTTTGTAACGTCCGATGGGTATTTGGAGAGGTGACTAGAGAGCAGCCATACAAAATCCTGATGTGCGAAGCAGAGAATGTTGGATACAAAAGAACCAGGAGACGAGAGAAGCGAATGCCTAATGACTTATTCAATGTAGACGAGGACGCAGAAATCATCATCAATGTGGATAATCCGTCCAGTCTGCTAGACCACATAAGGAAGGCGCAGATTTGGGATTGAAAGCGTTTCGGATAGACATCCGCGATTTGAGCAGGGAGCGTACCCTGCGATTCGATGTTGATTTTGTTCATTTTAAGGCTACTAGTGCGGCGGTCAGTGGATACAGTTTCACTCAGTTGTTTAAGATAGTTAAGAGATCTCCATGCAGCATTGATGAATTCGAAGAGATCAAATACGCCGAAATATCCAATGTGAGTAAGGACGGCGATGTGGTTCCCGAAATACTCAGAGCTGGTGAACGGAGTGAGTTCAATGAGGACTATTTCAGGAAGATCGAAAAAGGGGATATCATAAAGCCTGAAGCAGGGGACATACTCCTTAGCTCTGTAAGACCGAATCTGAGGAAACACGTGTACATAGATGCGGATGATGACTGTTACTACACAAGGGCATTCATCCAGTTAAGACCGAAGCGGTGCGGTAGAGTCCTATATTATCTGCTAAGGACTGCATTCCACGAAGGCCTGGTCGCAGTGTCCAGACAAGGAAAGGGTTACCCTACACTGAAGACTGGTGATTTGTTTCACCTGCGGTTCGAGAAGACAATTATAGACAGAGCTATTTCGGAAGAGCACTTGCTGAACGAGCGTATCGGTTCCATAGAAAGCGAAATTGATGGCCTCAGGTCAACCATTAGAAACCCGGCAGATGTTATAGATGAGGTTTTCTCTCGTGAATTTAACTTCAATATTGGGAAACTAGAGGAATTGCATCAGATATCCAGATATGAACTACCAATGCACATAATCTCCAATAATCTCGATCTAAGATTCAGTTTCAGATTTCATCGTGAAGCTGGGTATTTCGTCATGAACTCTTTGAAAACCGTTTCACCTAAAAAGATAAGGGACTATATTGCTTCCCCGATAGTTCTAGGGAGTAGTATTTCCCCGACAGACTATGATGAAAACGGTACGTGTGTTTATGTTTCGATGGCTGATATCAAGAATTGGCATCTAGATATGGAGAACATCAAGAGAGTGAGAGATGAGTATTATGACGCTAACCTGTCCAAGACGGTAATGACCAATGACATATTGTTGGCTCGCTCTGGCGAAGGCACTATCGGCAAAGTAGCAATCATCGAAGACGGCGACATACAGGGTGTGTTTGCTGATTTCACTATGAGAATAAGATTACGGGATTGCAGTCCAGTGTTCGCGTACTATTACCTCAGGACGAGGTTTGTTCAATATCTTATCTATGTCAACAAGAAAGGACTTGGTAATAACACGAACATTTTCCCTAACCAGATTAGAGAGTTCCCCATGATAGATGCTTCTCCGGAAAAGCAGCAGGATGTAGCGGGGGAGGTCAACACAGAATTGCAGAAGCAAAGGAATATCGAAGACAGAATTAAGTCGAGGAGGCGTAAGATAGAGGAGTTTGTCGCAGAGACTTTGAAAATCGACAGCCCGAGAGGGCACCTAGAACCCGTGCGGCACTAATTCCATGTTACTAATACGTTCGGTCACGTATGCCCAGCTTTCGTGAACTCTGGGAGCCTCTTGTTTACTCTGTTGGTCGAGCGGTCAGAACGGTTTGTTCTTCCTACCACGCCGTTGCGCTGCGCGAGTATCTTGCCTAGCTAAGCCACCTATCGGTCCTACCTCTTTTATGTCCTGGTGCATTTTTCGATGGTCTTCAGGCGACACCCTCACCGTCGTGTCATCGTATACCCTTTCTAATGCCTGCTTTTGGGTCTTCTTGGGGAGTGAGTGGTGTCCTTGCTTTCCGTCTTTAGCAGCTTTCCAAGGTGACATCTCTTAGTGACCTCCTTTCCAAATCCGCTGGCCGGAGTACTGCTCAGGTATTCCAGTCATCGTAATCATAATTCTAGCACTTGCGGAGCCACCCTCTCGATACCGTGCTGGAAAGGAGGTGGCTGTTTTCTTAGAGAGATTTTTTGACAAAACAAATCAAGTTGCGGGGTCGGGTGGGAGGGGATATACTTCGAGATATGGGTGGTAAGGTGTTGGTGGGTGTGGCGATAGCGGTGGTGGTGGGGCTATATTGGGCGCGGCCGGACTTGATGGTGGCGCTGCTGATAGTGATAGCCGTGGCCGTTTATGGCTGGAGGCATCCTGACCTAGATGACTGGAGGGGACATTGAGACCGGTGTGGAGGTCAAGGAAGTGGGTGTTGCCTGAAAGATATTTTTTGGGAAAACAAATCATGGCAGTTAAGGGAGCCCTGACCTGGATGACTGGAGGGGACATTGAGACGAGTGGTTAGATTTCTGTGCTTTGCTTCGGTTTTGGCGATCTTGTTGTTTTCTGGCGGTGCCTCCTCACCGGGGTCTGCCGAGCCGGCGAGGAGCGAGGGCCCGGCCTCGATTGAGGCGAGGGCTTCTTCTAATTCGACCTCGTCGAACTCGAGCTCCGGCACGATTATGATCACGATGACCGGTATGGCGGGTGACCCAGGCGACTTGGGGAGCGGTGCAGGTTGAGGATTGGGGTGCGGTGAACGGAGTGCTGCCCTGTCCAAATCCACTTGCTGGGCTGACCGAGCAGCGATTCGATGACCTTGCCTTGCTCAATTGCTAGGCTATGAGTGCGTCCGCCATGCAAGGCAAACTCTCAGGATTTAGAGGCGGCGGTGATGAGAAGTGCGCCACCTATCACGTATATTGAGAGGACTATTATCCAGAGTGTCCAGCGTGGTTTTGCCATTGCTGACAGCAATCTGATGACGCCAGCCAGTCCAACAAAGACCACCGAGACAGCCGCACACGAAACGGCCGCTGCAGCAAAACATGCGAGCAGCATGAGCGAGAGCCAGCTAACGGCTCCGAGAATCCCTGGGTAATTTGGCGCAAAGTGTAGGGAAACGCCCCACAGAGCGAGGCAGCCTAAACCGCCAAGGACGGGGATCTGAACTAGATTGCCGAGCAACAAGGCTCGAAAACGGGCTTCATCGGGCAGGTTTTGTGGTTCCTTGGTTCTTGAGACAATTCTGGCGAATCTCAGCAGCAAAAACACGTAGACAACACCGATGTTGAATAACCCGTTAAGTATTCCAACTGCCACTAATGGTACTAGTAGGATACGTGGTATGTCGGGTACGAGGACTGTGGCCACCCATGCCACCACTGCGACGACTGTTATTGCAACGGCTCCGAGGAAAATGACTCCTAGGCGGCGCATACCCCTTGAGGGGAATAGCAGAAACGTCTTCAGTCTTTTGTTCGCATCTTGAAAACGGCTCTTCGGGAGTATATATGGTAGGCCAAAGATGATACCTGCTAGTAGTTGAAGGCTGATTCCGGCTATCAGCATGCGGTCGATTATATGTCAACGAAGGTAGTGGGTCAAAGAAAGAATCGCTTTCGGGTTGTCCTGGCGCTGGTATGTCGGGGTCCTGTTGGGACGCAGAGGAGTCTCGTGGGCGGAAGAAGCCTTTGGTGATTGGCGCAAGGATTTCCACTTTGTGCTGGTCCGGGAACTCAAGGCCCTTGAGCCGTGGTGACCCGGGTGACCGGGATTGTGGGTGACCTCGGCGACCTTTCGGGGAAATAGAGGAAAGGAGCTCGAGGAAAACGGGTTCGGGGTTGTCCTCGAAAAAAAGGGCGAGGCCGCGGGGCCCCGCCCTGGTGGTCAGGTCTGGTGGTAGCCGTTACGGAGTAGGCCCTGCTTGACCCAGTCGGCGCTCTCTTTCGGGAGGAGCTGCTGGGTTTTGAGGGTGAGGGGGTTGGAGAACCACCGGACCAGTGTTCGGCCGTCCCGGCAGGGGTGAATGAACTCAATGAGGTGCCCATCCTTGTCGACGAGCTGGTCAATGAGCTTGCTCATGGTGAACCTCCGTCGTTTCGGTTTCGCCTGTTTGGGGGTCGAGGACGACGTGGGTCGTTGAGACCTTCTCCCAGCGGATGCTCTCCTCGTCGTCCCCGGTGATCCCGAGGTCGAGGCAGTGTTGCAAGGCGTCTTTGGCCTTGTCCATGGCGTCGGCGAATTGCGTGTCGCAATAGGGGA
>Ga0315277_10008533_pt1 | contig 13169 bp, 9 predicted proteins | sample YL17G05_15_MG_FD_203695 | JGI IMG/M metagenome (GOLD analysis project Ga0315277, IMG submission 203695) | Sediment microbial communities from Yellowstone Lake, YNP, Wyoming, USA - YL17G05_15 | ecosystem: Environmental > Aquatic > Freshwater > Lake > Sediment | place: USA: Wyoming | collected...
AGATGAAGTGCGGGATCGGGAAGTGCGGCCGCTGCAACATCGGTTTCCACTATGTCTGCAAAGACGGCCCCGTGTATTCCTGGGCGGAGCTCAAGAAGCTGCCGCAAGAGTATTGAGAGAAGACGGTTTCATGAAGAAGGAGATGAGATGATGGCCAAAAAGAAAGTACCTCCCAAGAAGAAAGCGGCTCCGGCCAGACACCGTCCGGTCAAGACCGCGCCCCAGAAGCCCCCCAAGGAGATGGTCACGGTCTATATCATGGGCAAGGCCCACCGCGTACCCGCCGAGGCGACGATCATGGGCGCCATCGAATACGCCGGCTATCAGATCAAGCGCGGAGCTGGCTGCCGGGAGGGATTCTGCGGCGCCTGCGCGACGGTCTACCGCCTGCCCGGCGATTACAAGATTTACACCGGCCTGGCCTGCACGACCCTCGTCCAAGAAGGGATGTGGCTGTCCCAGCTGCCCGTCATTCCCGCCCAAAAACCCGTTTACGACATCGAGAAACTCGAACCGAACGTCACCGCTTTCCAGGTCCTCTACCCGGAGATTTTCCGCTGCGTCGCCTGCAACACCTGCACCAAGGCCTGCCCCCAGAGCCTGGAGGTCATGGACTACATCCAGGCTGCCATCCGGGGTGACATCGAGAGGGTCATGGACCTGAGCTTCGACTGCCTGAGCTGCGGCCTCTGCGCCATCCGCTGCCCGGCCGAGATCGTCCACTACAACGTCGGAATCCTGGCCCGGAGGCTTTACGGGCGCTATCTGGCCCCCAAGAGCCCTGAACTCGAGAAGAGGCTCAAGGAGATAAAAGAGAAAAAGTTCGACAAGGAATATAAAGAGCTGATGGGCCTGAAGCATGACGAACTGAAGAAGAGATACTACGCCCGCGATACGGAGTAAAGGAGAATCCGATGTACCCTGAATACATGCGCGAATCCCTGGAGCTGGTCGACCAAACCAGACAGAAGAGGCTCGAGCTCGAAAAATCCGGCCAGCCTGTTTTCAAGCCGATGACGGCTGACGAGCGGGACGACGTCCTGAACAGATTCCATCCCGACTACAAGAAAGAGTCCCGGCGAGTCGTCCGCATCGGACCCAACAAGGGCGAAGAAATCACGACCGAAGTCGCCGACATACTGGAATCTCACAGCCGGATCAGACCGGAGTTCTTCGATCTCGATAAACCCGACTACGAAACCGATATCCTGATTATCGGCGGCGGAGGAGCCGGGTGCGCGGCGGCGATCATCGCCATGCAACATGGCGCCAAGAGCATTATTTCCACCAAGCTCCGGATGGGCGACGCCAACTCGATGATGTCCCAGGGCGGGATGCAGGCGGCTGTACCCGCGAAGGACTCCCCCACCCGTCATTATCTCGATGCCATGGGAGGCGGGCATTTCGACAACAAGCCGGACCTCGTTCGCGCCCTGACCGAGGACGGTCCCGATGTCGTCAAGTGGCTGGAGGATCTAGGTGTCGTTTGGGACAAGAATCCCGATCATTCCATGTACGTCCTCCACGGGGGGGGCACCTCCCGCAAGCGCATGCACTCCTGCCGGGATTACACCGGCGCCATAATCATGCGGACACTCATGGACGAAGTCCGCAACCATCCGGACATGATCACCGCTCTCGAGTTCATGCCCACAGTCGAGCTCGTCCTCGACGGCAAGGGCCGCTGCGCCGGCGGCATCCTCTACAACATGGAGACCGAAGAATACTTCACGGTCAAGGCCAAAGCGACGATCATCGCCACGGGCGGCTACGGACGCCTCCATATCCGCGGGTTCGATACGACCAATCACTACGGAGCGACCGGCGATGGGCTAATAATGGCCTACCGGGCCGGTGCCAAGCTCATGTATATGGACTCAGTGCAGTATCATCCGACCGGCGCCAGCTTTCCCGAGCAGATCGCCGGCTTCCTGATCACGGAGAAGATCCGGGGTGCCGGCGGGCAGCCGCTTAATAAGCACGGCGAACTGTTCGTCTTCCCCCGGGAGCCCCGTGACGTCGAGAGCGCCGCCTTCATCCGGGAATGCCTGGAGCGGCACAACGGCATCCAGACTCCGAGCGGCCGCTGGGCCGTCTGGCTGGACTCCCCTCTCATCGAAATCATCCAGGGCGCCGGCTATCTGTCCAAGAACTTTCCGGCCATGGTCCGTCAGTTTATCCGCTACCAGATCGACATCACCAAGGAGCCGATGCTCGTCTATCCCTCGCTCCACTACCAGAACGGAGGAGTCGAGATCAACGCCAAGTGTGAGACCAACCTCCCTGGCCTTTATGTCGCCGGCGAAGCATCCGGAGGGGTTCATGGCCGAAACCGGCTGATGGGAAACTCCGTCCTCGATTACAACGTCTTCGGGCGCAGGGCCGGGAAGTACGCGGCGGAATACATAAAACACGTGACCCTGGGCAAGATGACCCTCGAGCACATTACGGCCTATGAGAATGAGCTTAAAAAGGCCCGGATCAAGACGGACCGTATGGCTCCTGTACTTCTGCCCTCTTACACTTCCCAGGACGTACGGAAGCGCCAGGTAACGGCCCACTACGAAGGCACGCTGCGGTAATAGTAAACGGAGAAACCTAACTCATCTAAAAAGTTTGCCCTGTTCATCTCGTCATGGACATAGAGCGTCCCATCAGCGGACGCCTGGAGCCTGTCCGGTTCCAGAAGAACATCCGGGCCGACCCGGTCGATCTCCCAAACCCTCTGGAGGCTGAGGTTCCATTCCCCCTTGATGGGTCTGTCCTTGTTGACGACGTCAGAAAAGAAGAGGGCCGCGGTAGTCCCCAAGAGCAGAAGGAGAAGCCCCTTCAGGGGTTTCATCTTTTTCTATTTGCTTTTCGGGCTTGTCCAGGCCCCGCCGATCTATCCGTTCCCCGGACGAGGTTTTCCGGCAAGGTCGTTCAGTAATTCCAGGACGAGGTATCTTCTCCCGCGGGTGCGTTTTTCAAAATATGTTCTTTTAAAAGCTGGTAGAGTTCGGCGTCTCGCGGGCCCCAGCAGTGTGGTTCCCTATCCCCGTATTTGACCACACCGGCATAATACGGGTCCTTTGTGCTCTCCAGGAACCTTTCGAGCAGGACTACGGCATTGTTCAGATAGAACGTGTCCATGTCACCGGTAAAGACATGGAGCTTCCCCACCAGTTTCGGCCCTAGCCAGGCCCAGTTGGATTCGAGATAATGCCGGAGGTCGAACTTCTTCCATTGTTCCGCAACTTCATGGTCGATCTTTCCTGTCTTCCAGTCCCAGAGGGGCTTCGGGTATCCATCCTCGCCTATCGGAGTGTAGGCAGCTTCCCAGATGGCCCAATTATTCCCGCTTCTGTGTTTGTCCCCCAGAGTCCATTCATAATAGTAACCGTCGCGGATGGTGTGCCACACTTGGCCGTCCACGTCGCGGGCTTCAGGACGCTCGGCCTGGATATGGTTGTGGATCCTGTAGTAGGCGTTTTCGTCCTCGTAGATGTTGATGAGTTCGTAGTACCGGAAATCCACCGGGTCGGGGCACAGGGACCAGGTTCCGCCAAAGAAATCGGGGTGGAAGATTTGCATAGCCAAACTTATCCAGCCGCCCGTCGAGCCTCCTGTGAGGACCCTCGCGTAAGGTTTCCGGATGATGCGGAAATGCTCTTCCACATAGGGGATGAGCTCCTGCATGATGGCGTCGTCGTAGGGGCCCACGTTCGGCGAGTTGACCACATAAGAATCATCATAGTACGGGCAGGGATGTTGGAAAGTGACGGCGATCATCCGCGGGAAGTTCTCCGATGTCCAAAGCTTGTGAAAGGGATTCCCTTCGGCAAAGCCGTGGGGCTCCTTCAAAGAAAAGTGGCCTTGGATGTAGCACACAGGGTAGTAGACGTCGGGATGGGAATCATACCCTTCGGGCAGGAGGACAGTGGCTCCCAAGTAAATGGGCTGTCCCCAGAATATTGTCAGGATCTCGCTCTTGAACTTAATGCGCTTGACGTAGGCGGTATCCGGCGGGACTTGAACGGGCGGGATGACCTTGTCGCAGACCAGACGTATGGTCTTCCCTTCGGCAGGGTCGATGAGGATCTTGCTCACGGCACTGTACACGTTGCCCGGCGAGATGTTCCATCTCTGCCCTTCCCACTGGTCGTTATGCATCCAGAGCGTGTGCCCATCCGAACGCTTGAACTCAGTATAGATGTTGACGAACCCTTGAACGTAATATTCTCCCGCCGGTATTTTCTTTATGCTTTCCAAGGGAAAACCGAACACGATTTCGTCAATGACGGTCCCCTCCCCCGGTCTGAGGGCCTGGACGTTTTTTCCCCAGATGGGGATCCCCGTCGCGATATCAAACCCGGTTTGCAGACGCGGCTCCACGCCGCCGTCCTTAGCAACAATGACATAGACACGGCCGGTAATCGGGCCGGGATGGACCGCGGAAGAGAATGAAAGCTCAAATTGGAACGGACCTGGCTTTCCCTGGATCGGGCTGTCCTGGCCGAATGTGCTCCAAGCCATCAATACCGGAGCAAGAATAATGAGTAACATACCTTTACCTAGCTTCATGTCAACATCCTTTCTTCTCTGAGGGACAATGCTAATTCGAGAGGGGCTTTCAAGTCAACAAGAACCCGGGCTACCTCCCCAGGAATGCCGCTTTGGCACAGTTCCGGGCCAAGATAAGTACCGAGGCCAAGCGGGTGGGAAAGTATATGATCCGGCCGCTTGCCCTAGGGATGATAAAGGAGGATCTGCGGCCGATCCCTTCCCACGGCTGGGCCGAGATGATCCGCAAGGTCTGTGAGGTTGACCCGATGCTCTGCCCTCGCTGCGGCGGCAAGATGCGCGTTATCGCCTTCCCTACCGATTATTCTGTTGTGGACCGCAGCTTCGATCACTTGAAACTGACGTTTGTCGCGCAGAGATACCCTCCGACGCACCCGGCCCATCAAGAAGTTCTGATGGCCGCTGAAACAGCCGCGGATTATTCTTCGTGATTCCTTCCCTAGGCCCGGAGGTCTGGGTGATTTCAGGGGCTTTATGGTCCAGGCCGGCCTTGGGTAGATATCACCAACCCAGGGACCCGTTTGACAGGGCCCTTTTTCTTGATCTATATTTCCTCACGATGGTTGGAGGGCAGAATAAGGCCGAACATGGGACCGCAGCCAGCGGGCTAATCCCGGGGAACCGACACGGATTAGCATCAGACCGAAAAAACCTGTGAAGACCCTGAGCACGATTGTCTTGCGCATTCAGCAGCAGCCAGAACATTATGGCGGCGCAGCGCTTCCCGATCCCATCGCGCTCCGTTGTGGCGCCGGCTCGATGCCTTCCGGAAATAGGTCGGAGGTGGGTGCTCTCAAATACTATTCGGGCCGCATGTGGTACAGACGTACGGAGCGGCTGACAAATGAGCAAATAGAAGGGCAGGTCATATTGGAACTTGGCAAAGTCGTGTTTATAACACGCTTTCCAATCACTATCAAACCACGCCAAGTTATTATAAAGGCAATCCGATATCCGGATGAATAGGTCCCGTACGATTGCTGTTGATAGGAATGCGAGAAAAATGAAGGAGGATTTTATGCGTAATCATGCTGTTTCCCGGAGAGAATGCCTGACTCTGTTGGGCAGCGCGGCAACAGTCACTGCTTTCAGCGTCAATCTGGCATGCAACAAGGAGACGCCTCGGCCTGAGAAAGCTGGCATCGATTATTTCAAGCAGAACGGTCGCTGGTTCAATGAGGCTCGCTTTGGCCTTTTCATGCATTGGGGCGTTTACGCCATTCCCGGTCGTGGCGAATGGGTGATGTACGACGAAAAAATACCGGCTGCTGAATACGCCAAGCTAGCGGATCAATTCAATCCCACCCGCTTCAATGCCGAACAATGGGCGGAACATGCGCTTCGCGCCGGCATGCGCTATGCCGTGCTCACCTCCCGTCATCACGACGGTTTTTGCTTGTGGGACAGCAAGGTCTCGGATTTCACCGCCCCGAAAACAGCGGCCAAACGAGACTTTCTTGCTGAATATGCTAACGCCTTTCGCAAGGCCGGCTTGCGCGTGGGGTTCTATTATTCTTTGCTGGACTGGCGCAAAAAGGCTTATTGGGATGGACCGGTCAAGAATCCGCAGGCGTGGGCGGAATATCTCGAATATGTGCACGCTCAGGCGCGCGAATTGTGCACCCAATACGGCAAACTGGATGTTTTCTGGTTCGATGGCTGCTGGCCATATGACCCGCCTTCATGGAAATCCGAAGAATTGCTGACCATGATCCGTTCCCTGCAGCCGGAAATTCTGATCAACGATCGCTCTGCTTTGCCTGGAGATTTCGACACGCCTGAAAATGCCATTTTGCCCTCGGACCGCGGCTGGGAATCTTGTCAGACCACGCAGGAGAGCTGGGGTTACAACAGCAACGAAAAACAGCTGGACAGCCTCTGGTTCATTCTTAACAAACTCATCACCTGTGCGAGCAAAGGCGGCAACTTGCTGCTGAACGTAGGACCGCGACCGGATGGCGCTTTCCCGCAGCCAGTGATCGACCGCCTGGCAGAGGTCGGCGACTGGCTTAGAGTGCATGGTGAGACGATTTATGGCTCCGAGCCGGTGACCGCACACTATAATTATCACGTAGCCACGCGAAAAGGCAAGCTGGTGCACATCCATTTTCGTTGGGGCGAAAATTTGCATTGGCCCGCCTGGGGACCGTATTGGCTGTACGGCGTGGAGGAACGCGTCGAATCGGCCTTTATCCCGGCGACGGGTCAGTCCGTGCCGGTATTGTGGCAGGACGGCAAGGTGCGGCTGGAATTGCCGCGAGAATATCCAGGCACGATGGGCACGGTGGCTCTGACATTGGCTTAAAAAAACAAAAAGGAGGCTGCCGTCATGAGAACGCGGATGTCGGCTTCACTTATTCCAGGTCTTTTTTTTGCTGCTCCTCTCCGGGACTCCTTCTGGAAGAAACACAACCTCAGAACCGACGAAGCTGACCTGCAGTGGAAACAGTTGCTCCAGAGCTTGGGGGTGGAGATCACGGGGATGGATGATGTCCCACGTCGTTCGAATCGGGGCGCGAGATGCGTTGCCTGAAACAAAAAGCCATTACCGTAATCCTGGGCGCGTTTTTGGTGTCGCTGGGGACGGTTTCCTTCGCCCAGAAGATCGACGTGTACAGCCGTCCCCTGCGGACCGAGCCGAGCCGAGATTATAAGGCCCTGCATTATCGGATCGCCCTCGATCTCGACGTCTCGAAAAAGGCCTTTACGGGAGATAACACGGTCACGATTACACCCTTCCGCGAGGGATTGACGTCGATCGCCCTCCACGCCGAGACCTTCACCGTCACCGCGGTCCGCCTTGCCGACGGGACGCCTCTAGCCTTCCGGCAGGCGGAGGGTTGCCTTAACATAGAGTTCCCCCGGCCTTGCAGCATCGGCGACGAGGTCACCTTCACGGTCTTCTATCACGCCGAGGGCTTGGAGGATACGCAGAGACGGAAGAAGGGGATCAATTTCGTGGACGCGTCGCCCGCGAACCCCGCACTTATCGTGGCCCGCTCCTTCCCGGACGGCGCCCGGCACTGGTTCCCCTGCTACGATCATCCGAACGGAAAAGTGACCCACGAGGTCCTCGCCACCGTGCCCCGAGAGTACCGCGTTCTCTCCAACGGACGGCTGGTCAGCGTCTCGGATAATCCCGAACGGGGGACCAAGACCTACCACTGGTCCCAGGACAAGCCCCATTCCACTTATCTGTCTGCCCTGATCGCCGGCCCTTATGTCGTATCCGAGAATTCGCTGGGACCTCTCCCGATCAACTACTGGTATTATGAGAAGGACCGGAAGGACGCCCTGATCTCATTCCAGCGGACGCCGGAGATCCTCGCCTTCCTGGGCAAGACCTACGGGTACGACTTTCCATGGGACAAATACGACCAGATTATCGTCCCCGGGGGCGGCGGGACGGAGACGACGTCGGCCACTATGCTGACGCAGAGCATCATGCATGATCTCAAGGGCGAGAAGGACTTTTCCGTCCACCGCTGGCTGATCACCCATGAAGCGGCCCACCAATGGTGGGGGGACCTGGTGACCTGCCGGGATTGGGGTCATACCTGGATCAACGAGAGCTTCGGGACCTATTCCGAGGTCCAGTACGCCGAGTTCGAATCCGGCCGGGACGAGGCCGCTGTGGACCTGCTGGGAAAGAAAAACAGATATATCGAGGAAGCGCATTCCCGCTACATGCGTCCCATCGTATTTCACCGCTGGGAGGAGCCGGGGCAGAATTTTGACCGCCATACCTACCAGAAAGGCGCGGCGGTCGTCCACATGATGCGTTGGATTCTGGGCGAGAAGCCCTTCCTCAATATGCTCTCCCACTTCCTCCACAAACACGCCTTCCAGCCCGCGGATACACACGACGTTCTGACCGCCATCAAGGAAGCGACCGGGCAGAACCTCGATTGGTTCTTTGACCAGTGGCTCCTCCGGCCTGGGCATCCCATCTTCGACATCCGGGCCGAGTGGAGCGAAGAAACTAAGAAATTGACTTGGCGCGTCCTCCAAACTCAAGATACGACCGCTGGCGTCCCCATTTTCAAGACGCCTGTCGTCTTGAGCGCCGTCACGCCCACGGGCAGGAGATCAGAAAAGGTGTGGATCACTGACAGGGACACCGTCTTCACCTTTGATTGCGCCCAGAAACCCTTGATGGTCCGTTTTGACGATGGCGACTATCTTCTTAAGGAGTGGTCGTTCGAACGCCCCGTCGACGAGCTTCTCTACCAGCTCTCACACGACGACGTGCTCGGCCGGATGTGGGCGGCCGGTCAGCTCGGACGGCACCCAGACGACGAGCGCGTCGCCCCGGCTCTTCTCCAAAGCGCCCGTAGCGATCCTTTCTGGGCCGTCCGGAGGGACGTTCTCTATATCCTTGGGGGATTCGAGGGCTCCATCGATATGGATGAGAGGACCAACATACCGTGGTCCCGTTTGAATGAGGGCTTCAAATCCGGAAAATTTCTGAATGGCGAACTCGCTGGTTTCCTTAAAGAACGGACTGACGACGCCAATCCCAAGGTCCGGGCCGCGGCCTTCTGGGCGCTCGGAAACCTTAAAGACCCGGCGCTGGTCCCCTTCCTAACCCGAAAATTCGCCAAGGACGACAGTTACGGGGCCCAGGCGGCGGCCCTCGTCGCGATCGGGAAAACGGGCGACCGTTCGGCCGTTGCTTTTCTCCAGAAAGCAGCGGGCATGGAATCGCCCTCAGGCATCATTAAGAGGGCTGCCGAATGGGCCCTCGCCGAATTGAAATAAAATCGGCTGACAGCCTCTTTGACGGCCATCGATTCCGGGCCTTAACGATAGTCGATAATTATGGTCGGGAGTGCCTGGCGACCGAGGGCGGCCAGAGCATGAAAGGAGCTGAACGCGCGACAGTTGTCGAGCGGCTGGTCACGGAAAGAGGCGCGCCTGAGCGCACCTTATGTAACCACGGCACCGAATTTATCTCCGGGCCCTTGGACAAGTGGGCTTATAAAAGCGGGGTGACAATGAGTTCCGGCTGCACAGCTTGCTCGAGGACTTGACTCCACGGCAATTGGTTGGTAAATGCAAGAGCAGCTTAGGAAGCCAGAAAACCTCATTCTTGGCTGAACCAGTCTTGGGGTGAGGTCCGATCCAGCAAAATCTTAACACACTGGCTGGATCGATTTGACGGAGGTAAGTCAGTTTTTAATTTCCGCAGAAAAACTATGGCCAAATGCTTGACAAACTACTTTTGCTTGGCATAAAAGGAATAATGAAGCAATTCTTGAAAGGAGAAAAGTGATGCGCGAATTACGGATTACGATAGTGAGTTTTCTTGCCGTGCTGATGGTCAGCGGCTTACTATTGGGGCAAACTATCACAGGGAAAATTATGGGAGTTGTCACAGATAAGGAAGGCACGGTGTTGCCAGGCGTATCAGTATTGGGCACAAGCTCTAGTCTGATAGCTCAGGCTACGGCGATAACGGACAACACAGGAACGTATCGGCTCCTGGCCTTGCCTCCCGGAATATATAAGATTGCATTTTCCCTTTCCGGATTTGCTACGGTTGTCCAGGAAAACATCAGATTGTTACCGGAGCAAACGCTAGCGGTGAACATTCAAATGGGTATTGCCGCGCTGGAAACGGAGGTCACTGTTACGGCAAAGGCGCCTTTAATTGATGTAAAAAGCACCAGCCAAGGCATGACCGTGGACAAGAAGACGTTTGACTCGCTTCCCAAGGGTCGGAATTTTGATTCGCTTACCACATTGGTCCCAGGGGTAGTAAACGAAAGGGCTTTAGGCGGTACGTCGGTCGACGGTGCCAGCGGCTTGGAGAATATGTACTATGTCGACGGAATGAATACGGGTGATCCCTTTCGAGGTGATTTACAGCAACAAGTTGCTTATGACTTTGTTGATGAAGTCCAGGTCACGTCCAGTGGATATCAAGCAGAATTTGGGGGATCTCTGGGCGGTGTTGTGAATGTAATAACACGGTCAGGCGGAAACGAGCTTCATGGCACCGTCGTCGGATACTTTGAAGGCAGTGCACTCACTGGTAAAGAAAGAGATACGCTTCGGCTCAATCCGTATGATGCAACAAAAGCCGAATATGTTAACTACCAAGATTTGTATGGCAAAGCCAAAGTTACCAGGTGGGAAGCTGGTTTCGACCTTGGGGGCTATATCCTAAAGGAAAGATTGTGGTTCTATCTATCTGCCCTACCAGTTTTTAGGGATACGACGAGAAAAATAGAATGGGAGCAAGGGGGATCGAGCTCCTATACTGAACAATACAGATGGTATAATTTCATCGGCAAAATCACTGCAAATCCGATCAAAAGTCTGCGCTTATCTGCTTCGTTTGTTAGTAATACTTCTACTCAAAGAGGATCATTACCTACAAGGGATGGGTCGGGCGATCCTTCATTTCCTTATAGCGAGGTTGGCTTCGACTATCCTGCCTACAGTGGATCCTTGGTTGCCAACCTGATCCTTGGAAACAATCTGCTGATTGATGCTCGAGTCGGTCACTTTTTGACAAATACGACAAACCAGAAACTCCTACCACCGGGTGCATATTATTCGTTCTCGGGGGATACGAATGCCATATATCCAGATCTCGTCGAGAAATATCCAGACTATATTAGACCTGTCGGTTTCGAAATTTATCCAAGTGATTTCAACCTGGTGACTAAAGATCTTTATTATACAAGGACCGGTGCAGGCGCCGACTTAACCTATTATTTAAAGCTCGGTGGTGAGCATGCGATCAAGGCTGGTTTCCAATGGACCAGGCTGTTCAACAGAGTGGACCAATCCATCTTTTATGACTCATTTCAGTTTCTGTGGGGACAATCCTATAGTATACCTGGTCACGAAGACGAACCTTACATGGGCAAATACGGCGTTTATTCCGTCCAACGTGCGCAAACTCCCGAGGGCCCTGACTATGGCCAGTATGGCAAAACATCCACCACCAATTTGGCGCTCTATCTCCAGGACAGTTGGAGCCCAATCAGAAAGCTGACTATAAATTATGGAATCCGTGCCGAAAGAGAAAACATCCCATCATATAGCACTGATCCAAAGTACGCAGGCTCGGTCGTAACTTGGGGTTTTGCTGATAAGTTAGCACCTCGCGTGGGAGTTATTTACGATGTTTTTGGAGATGCCAGCCTAAAGATTTTCGGCAGCTTTGGACTCTTTTATGATATGCTCAAATTGAACGTGGCCACCTATTATGGAGTCTGGAGGGCCCTATCGCGTTGGTACACTCTGGATGATCCCGAATGGTGGACATATGGGGATGGCAAATATCCTGGCACCCTAATCAATGTGTTTGACTGGGGGTATGGGGGACCCTATGATACGACTGACAAAAATATGAAACCGATGAGTCAGACCGAATTTTCGTTCGGGGTTGAGAAAAAAATAGCCGAACAGATTTCTGCCACGGCTCGTATTGTCAAGAAACACCTTCGTTATGCGATAGAAGATATAGGAATGGTCTCGGAAAATGAGGAAGTCTGGTGGATCGGGAATCCCGGGTATGGGGTTACCCTTACAAAGAAAAATGGTGGGCAATGGGACGACAAATTTCCTGACACCCCTAGGGCTAAACGTGAATATATCGCGGTGAATCTTGCTCTTGATAAGCGCTTTAGTAATAATTGGATGGCGGGTTTTAACTACACATGGAGCCACCTTTCCGGGAACTACAGTGGCCTAGCAGCTTCCCAAGCATATCAGCTAATGCCGAATACGGATGAGAATTTTGATTTTTGGTTCCAAACTTTTGATGCAAAGATGAGGCCATTGGATGGACCTTTGTGGACGGATAGACCTCACGTTGCCAAATTTTATGGGAGTTATACTTTTGATTTTGGATTGACCGTCGGCGTGTTTAGCCAGGCCAGTAGCGGTGTCCCGATTTCACGGAAAATATATGTCCCTAATCCTTTTTGGGCCGATGGATTATTCACAGATGGTCGTACCCCCTTCCGGTGGACCACGAACTTCTCAATTCAATACACAATGAGATTAGGAAAGAGTGCGCTTAACTTCAGCTTGGATGTTGACAACCTCTTCGATGCTAAAACTGAGGAAAGAATCTTTGACAGGATGAATAGGGGTAGCATCTTCGTATCGGATGATACGCTGCTTAGCGGGACATTCAATTATACAAATCAATATGTTCCCGATGCAAGATTCCTAATGGCCAGAGAATTTGTAGCTCCTCGCTCGGCCCGTTTGAGAATCAGGTTTACATTCTGAGGGAAGCCGCATTTGATTGAAGGAAATTCTTGCCGAAAAAAGATGATGAGCGCGAGTGCTAGCTGCCGGTTATCATTTTGGTCCCCGCAAAGATAACTGAAACGAGGACGTGTCGAGTGAAGCTCCTTACCTGGGGGCCATCAGGGCCGAACTCAAGCTGGTAACCCGGGATAAGCGTGGTTTTGATGGAAAAAAGCACCCTTTCGTGCTCATCCCCTATAAATTGTAGTAAACTATCCCCGCGGCAAGCCGCGGGGCATTAAGAGCGCATCTTCAAAGCAAGCTGCGCAGGCCCTTGCTCTAGCTCGCGATGATGCTCGATATACCTGGCAATCACGTCCCGAGTCATC
>Ga0315277_10008535_pt1 | contig 13168 bp, 17 predicted proteins | sample YL17G05_15_MG_FD_203695 | JGI IMG/M metagenome (GOLD analysis project Ga0315277, IMG submission 203695) | Sediment microbial communities from Yellowstone Lake, YNP, Wyoming, USA - YL17G05_15 | ecosystem: Environmental > Aquatic > Freshwater > Lake > Sediment | place: USA: Wyoming | collected...
AGCACCTCAATCAGGGCAGGCACAGCGTCGCTGGCCTCCGCGCCCTGCAAGCCAAGGACATTCGCAGCCTGTCTGCGCATGTCGGCGCTCCGATCCCGGAGCGCCTTCACCAGGAGGGGAACACCCTCCTTCCCCTGTGTTTGCAGCAGCCACACCGTGGCCTGCCGCACATCTTCCTCTCGGTCGCCGAGGGCCACGGCCAGAACAGGAGTACCCCACAGGTCGAGCAGGCCACCCAGCACGGCCCGCGGCCAGAACGTGCCCAGCGGCGCGTCTTGGGGAAGCTTCGGACAGGCAGAAATGCTGAAGGGGGGTGCCATGCCCGCGCTGATGGTGTGGACCCAGGGAGTGCGGTCGGAGCTCGTCAGGATCAACTCGCCGCTGACCTGCCCACCCGCGAAGCAGTGCCCGCAGGCGTTGCCTAAAACGCAGACATAGTCCTCGGCAAGCGCCTCGCCCTGCAAGGAAAGGTGCAGCGCACCGTCGCATGCCTCATCACTTGCCACGACCCGCAGACCCAGCCCTGGAAGAATCCGGCGCAAGGCGGGTTCCACAGGAAGAGAAAAGCTGGGGTCGATCCCGGGGAAAGACTGCTGGACTTCCAAGCAGATGGTCCTAAGTCGAACTTCTTGCCAGTCTTCCGGCACCAAGTTGGCCGGCGAAGGCGGCGCGGCTCGACCGCCGATGCAGGCCGACAACGCCCACGTGAACGACAGCAGGGCACCCACGAGCCTCCTCATCGCGTTCCTCCTATAATGCCAGTACCTCCCTATTGTATGTCGCCAAGAGCCGCTACTGCCCTCTGGCGCACGTCGCGTTCTGCATCGTTCGCGCCCTCGACCAAGACCGCCACAACCTCGCCAGTCACCGGACCGCTATCGCCAAGAGCCATTGATCTTGCCCCGCCTTGATGGACAGTGAGCGGCTTGGCAGCCGGGATCCTAGGTTGGCAGCCTCAGGGTCTTGATTGCTCATGTAGCCAAATCCTTGACCCCGGTAACCTCGCCATCCGTCCAGCCGATTGTACGTGGTCAGACCAATTGAGGCATTATGAGCCATTTGGTCTGACGACATACAGGCTAGCGCACCTCTGTCCAACTTCTGGGGCTCATAACCGGGGGCACGTCATCACTTCCATTCGATGCTCTCAACCTCGCTGCGACTGATCTGAAAGTCTCCCTCTTCTCCACTCTCTGTCTTGGCACGGCCAGTGAATACACTAAGTGTAATCTTCGTTCCTTGAGTCTCACCCGCTTCAAAGAGGTAGTAATCCATATCAACTCTTCTCGTCTGTTGACCATCGGCATTCATTTCGATTAGGAGAGTTTGGGACAGCAGGATAACAGAACCATCTCGCATTTCAATGAGAATCGGTTTCTCTTCTCCGAATACCGCTTTGAGGTCTTCGGGGATTGAAGCCTCCCTAAACACGATGCGCCGCATGGAGGCAAAGTAATACTCGAGGTGATCAGTCGTCGTGATACGGTCTTTTATAATGTACAGGACAACCGACAAGCTTGTCCGGATGCGGGTTGGCGCACCGCCAATCCATACACCCCCAGCCCTATATTCAGCCGCCAGAGTTGCGACTTCGTACATCTTCCCATCAGTGGCTAGGACGGTTGCTGTGAGCGGCGTGCGCTTCAATGTTGACACGATCACCGGATTTAGAGTATATGTGCGTCGCGGCGTGGCCGTAACGCCGACAACAACCGCCGGGGGGGTAGGTTGTGGTCTGGTTGTGATAACGACCACAACGGGTTTTACAGGTGCGCCGCACCCGACCAAGAACGGCACGAACAAAGCTATGCCACCCATCAACTGTACTGTTTTGCGGCAGGTCATTTGTCCATCCTTGTCCTTGTGTCGTTCCAGCGAGAGTGGGACAAATAGGGGCTCCGAGCTAAGACACGCTTCTGCGGCCCCGCTCGTGTCGAGGACTCCCGCAGGAGGCGAATCACACGATTCGGCTCAGGATGGCCCCGGTCCGGGCGACTCTCCTCGTGTCTTACGGCTTCGCCTGCTGCGCTATCTTCTCGATATTACCGGCATTGACAGCAGAAGTCGTGATGCTTGGAAGGTCCACCGTGCCTTTGTCTGTGATTTCCAAACCGCGAGGCCCTCGTACGATGTCTTTATAGATCTTGTACTTTCCAGCATCCCATTTCACGGCGACATGGTCCCAGCTCACAAGACGCAAGACCGTGCCTTCGGCGCCCGCAAGGAGGATTCTCTCTTTGTATCCTGTCTCATCGGGTTTTGCTGCGCCCCATTGACCTTGTTTGTATCTTACTCGGTCACCGACCTTGAATCTTCTGCTCCGGGATGTCCAGATGCTCTTCAAGGCTATCCCAATTGCCTTCATGACGCCTCCTCCCTTCTCAGAGCTGCCAGTATCTCGCCGATCTCCTGGTCGAGCTCGATGGCGACAAACATATGCCTCACAACAAGGGAATGCCTGTCCAAAGAGATGACTGCGCGCGATCTATCCTCCCCTGATCCGTTTGGTGATTTCCGCAAACGTCAGGATGCCCTGACGAATCGTTTCAGCCTGCTGCGCTGGCGTCATGGAGCGTTTGACCACCCCCGCCGGACTGACATTCCCGTCGACAAGATCAACAAAGACCCTGATATGATCTCCCCTCCCGTAGAAGCGGACCCTGCGAAAGTTTGCGAGGGCTGGCCGCCCAGCCGCATAGTCTTTGAGAAACAGCATTCGCAGCAGGCCGGAGACCTCCATTTCGCGGCCGGAGGTTCCTGTGTTGTGAAACGCATCCGGGTCCTTCCATTCCCGCCAGTGGACCGGACAGTACCAGGCATCCCCTGGTTCGCGATGCCAGCCTCGCCATCGGGCAAAGACCGGCGGCGGTTTCTTGCATTGTTTGCACTGCTTGGCCATCTTGCATCTCCTTCAAGTCGCGGCAGAGTATCTGCAGTGACATGTTCAAATGGCCTGGCGTGGCCAAGAACCCGATCCGCGGACCGATCCGTGCCGCGATTGCCTTGCTGCGGCACTTGGCAAGTCGCCCGTGCCGGCCATGCGCACCGCCGGCCACACCATCACACTCGGCGCCTGGGAATCCGTCTGCCATTCGGACGGCCTTGGCCCCTTCCATCTTCCGCGGTGCACATGGTCGCGCGCCTTGCCGCTCCTACTGCCTCGTCTCCCACCACTGGCGCCATTGACCGGCGTCCGTTCCGAAATCCTGCCCAGTTATCTCCTTCAGCGCTTCCGCCACGGCTTCCGCGTCGGCCCTTCCGAAACCGAATAACCTGTTGGGGCCTGAAGAACCGTCCGGCTTCACTTCCAGCAGTGCGATGAGCTCCGGCACGGCCGGAAGGGCACTCGCGCCAAGCGACCCGAGCTTGTTCAGTGCGTTCACCTGTCGGCTGTTGGGAAGGACGGACGCGGCCGTCAGGCATCCCAGGACAGTCTCCTTCTTTGTCTGCGCATCGTCGACACACATCTCCGCCGCCATGTTGACGAACGGATTGAACCAGTTCTGCGAGCGGATGACCGGGGTCAGGAAATCGTAGGACCAGATCCTTGCGAAGGCCACTATCAAGCCCTTGGCGGTTGCCACTTTCACCGGCGCCCCGGAGGGGTCCTGCGGGCAGCTCGTTACGACGAATGGAGTGCCCACACCCCCGTCGATGGGCACGTGCAGTTCGCCTGCCCCAGCGGCCTCAATGACCACTTCTCCTGTCACCCACGCACCGGTGTAACAGTGCTGCGACCCGTACTTCGCCGACAGGGGCTGCTCGATCAATTCAATGCGCATTTGCGCGTCACATTCCTGGCCGGTTGGTTTCACCTCGATCCCGGCCATGGCGAAGACGGATGCCAGGTCGCTTGCGCCGACGGAAGGGAGCGCGGAGCCGTCCGCCTGCGAAGCATGGACCACTTCGATGCACAGGGAGCGGAGGGTCACGCCGGGCAAGTCCTCGTGCGCGACCGGGAGAGGCGTCGGAGAGGGAGGCGGGCTAGTGGGTGTGGAAGGGATCGGGCTCGGAGTGCTTGGCGGCGCCGCCGTGGGAACCGCTGTGGGCTGTGGCGACGGCGGCACATCGGCGCCGCATGCGCTAGTAGCAGCCAGTAGCAATGTGCAGAAGAGAGTTGCGGGAAGTCGTCTGTCCATGGCCATCCTCATTTGGGCGGGGCCTCCCTGGCGGTTGTTGACGGGTAGCTGGGATTTCTCTATTCGATGCGGAAACGTCCTCGTGTGCCTACGGATTGTTCCTAAGCACGAGCGGCAAGTAGACGTCAAAGAACGACTTCAGCCAACCCCAGAACCCGCTAGAGAGGTCGTAGTCCCCTCCCGCACTGACGCCGATAACGGGCTGACCGACCGTGCCCTGGAGGTCATAGCTGCCGCCGGCCGAGACACCGCCACCGCCGGCCATCACCGGCCGGGTGTGGGCATAGTCCCCCTGGGCCATGACGACCGTAGTGAGGAGTGCCAGCAGGGCGAGCACAAGCAGGAAGAGCAGGAGATGTCGTTTCATGTCCCATCCCGGAGAATGCAAAAACCGGCCTATCGATCTGGCCGGTTTCACTGTTGGCTCGCCGCGCGATAAGTGACCAACTGCAGCGCGCGGGTCATGGCCTCCAGACCCTGATTGAACTACTTCGTCAAGACATAGACTGAGACAAGGTTGCAGTCGTCGCCATTTGTGAGAGGCAGCAGGACTCTGGCCTGCCGTGCGGCCCGGCTGGATCCGCTCCCTCCCGAGTTGATCCGAGGCTGCTGGGCATCAAGCCGAGAAAGCGTACCGTACCCTGAGATTGTGCCTCCGTTCCCGAAAGCGCGCAAGCCGGCTGCTAGGTCGCCAGCCAGTCCTCATGCGTCCAGACTTATCCGCTCCTATACTCTGGGACGTTGCGGGGAGGCGCGCAATCTCCCCGTTGACATCTATGTGATCTTGGAATACTGTCGAAGTTGAACTCACCATCGAAGACCTCCGGGCTGAGTACTACTGTGCCGATGAGGGCACCCTCGCGAGCTTGGAATATGCCTCCGCGGCCCCTGCCCCAGGAGCGAAGCTCATAACCCGGAGATCCCAGGTTCGAGTCCTGGCCCCGCTACTTGGGCTGCCCCTCTTGGGACAGCCCCACGCCGGACGGAGAGTAGCTGATTGAGGCAATCGCGAATGGCGAGGAACCACACCAGGCAAATGGACCGCGAGCAACGCCGGTATCTTCGCGCCTGAATGCTCCTTGACACGCATAGCCCATCTTCACTCCGCTAACGAGTACAGCCTCTCGTACAGTTCGCATCCTCTTCCCTTGCGGCCAACGATGATGTAACATAGAGAAGTGCGCTTGGACGAGGTGTTCTTTTCCTATCCTCCAAGTTGCCTGCGGGCATTGGCGAGTACCGCAGACAGCGCTCAACCAGTGGACGAGGTGACGCAGCGGAGAACTGGTTGGTAAGCGCAGGCATCCCGTGCTACTCGATCAGAAGTGAGTCACTTTATTCGCCGAATCACCGACGGCGTCATCGCAGAGAATCAGCCAAAAACAAGGCATCCGGGCGATCGGAGAGTCGCCCTATTCCCAAGCAAGCATTCGCGGGTTCGAATCCCGTCACCCGCTCTCACAGCCAAAAGAAAGCGCATCCGGCCTCCGATTGGAGGCCGGATGGCTTGAGACTCACTTACCTTGCTGGCAAGGATTCGCAGGCCAAAACCTGATGACCCCGCGATTCCGCTTCGAATGAGCCGACACCTGCAATTTGCGCCCCCCAAAGGAAGTCGACTCCCAGGCGAGAGTCGCTTTACTCCTCATCTTCCCTTGGCCTCACTTGCCTGCGCGGCATCCGCGACCGGCAACTCCACGTGTTGCATAGTAGTCAAGCGCGACGTCCTTCGCCGTTCTGACATGCTATCTCGCGCAGCAGAAAGCCAACAATCGAGACTTAGGCTACTTGGGTCTGCCATCCAGCAACGCGAGGACTTCTCGCGGGTCTGCGACGGTGCAGGCAGCACCTGCATCCACGAGCTCCTTCCGCGTCCGGAACCCCCACAGCGCGCCCACGGGGAACATGCCGGCAGCCCGCGCAGTATGCATGTCCACGCCGCTGTCGCCGAGGTAGAGGACGCGCTCAGGCTCAGCACCGAGAAGCTGCGAGAGCGCAAGTGCGCTGCCGGGATGGGGTTTCACCGGCAACCCTTCACGTGCACCCTGCACGAAGTCGAAGCGCCCTTCGTCGAAGACGCGGCCGACAACGCGCCCGGCAAGCTCGTGCTGCGTGTTCGACAGAACGGCCTTCCGCAATCCTCTGGTTTCGATCCCATCGAGCAAGTCGCCAATCCCGGGGTACGCCTGAGCGCTCGTCCCGGCTGTGCGGCCATATTCCTCGTCGAACTCCTGGAGGCAGGATCGGACTGTCGCCGGGTCCCGCTGCGCTTCGGGGAGCGCGCCGGCGATAAGCGCCTCCACCCCCTCTGCGACCAGCATGCGGTAATCTGCCTCGTCGTGGGCGGGCCACCCGCGCTGCTGGAGAATCCGGTTCATCGCGACCGCGATGTCGCCCAGCGTATTGACAAGCGTCCCATCAAGGTCAAAAAGAACCGCCTGGTAGCTCAAAGGCACTCCTTGGTCAGGCAGGGTAACACGGACCTGCGTTCATTCCCCGGCTAGCGCTGCCAGTCCCGGTCACTCAACATGCGCTCCAGCTCCGCCAGGAACCGGCGGCAGTCCTCCTCGCTGATCCAGCCTATGTTCGCGATCTGGAACATGTTCTGCTCGTAGAAGGGGCTGTCCTAGCCGAAAACCCCATCCGCCCACCAATGAACCTGGATCGGACCTGCAATATACTCCATTGATGGGTTTTGATTGTCCATCGAGGGTCTTTTCTGCATGTCTTCCGTAGTCGCCCGGATTATCCGACCCATACACTCCGCATTGTTGTCCCTGGAACGCGCTTCCCTCCAACTCCCCCGGCCTTCTCGCTATTATGTCCTTCTCGGCTCCGCCCTCGATTTCACTTGCAGCAATGCCCAACTCGTTGCCGAGAACGCGCTCCTCCACCAGCAACTCATCATCCTTCATCGCCAGGTCAACAAGCCACGATTCACCCCAGCCGATCGCCTCTGGCTTGCCCTCCTCGCCAGCAGGCTCCGGCGTTGGAAGGAAGCCCTCCTCATCCTCAAGCCCGATACGCTCCTGCGCTGGCATCGCCAAGGCTTCCGGCTGTTCTGGAGGTTCGAGTCTCGCAATCGGGGTGGGCGCCCCAGGGTCACCCTGGAAACCGTCGCTTTGATCCAGCAGATGGCCAGGGAGAACAGCCTTTGGGGCGTAGAGAGCCCATCCATGGTGAACTCATGAAACTCGGAATTCACATCGCTAGGTCGACGATCCAGAAGTACCCTGGCCTGCCGGTCCAGGGCAGGCGTCCGCCTGGCACGCCCCCACCCCGCCCATGGTCAGAATTGGTCAACCTTCCTCAAGAACCACGCCCAGATGGTCTGGGCCTGTGACTTTCTCCCAGTCATCGACCTGTTCTTCCGGCAGATCTATGCCTTCTTCATCATCGAACTCGTGCCGCGCCGAGCTGTTCATTGTGGTGTCACCTCTCACCCGACGGACGCCTGCCACAACAGCGTTGGGAAGCGACCCTCTATGGCCCTCCCCCTCGTTTCCCGATTCTCGACCGGGACTGCAAGTACGGCGACGGTTCTGCTCGAGTCGCTAAGGCGAGCTCGATTGGACTCCCCGAGACGCCCTACCGTGCTCCAAAGGCCAACGCCATCTGCGAACGGTTCCTGGGGAGTGTGAGGAGAGAATGCCTTGATCACCTGCTGCTTGTCGGGAACAGGCAACTTCATCGGGTGATCATGAAATACGTCGAATACTTCAACCGAGCAAGGCCACGCCAGGGGATTGGACAGAGGATTCCTGAGGGGCTCGTGCCCCAACCAGCCTGGCCGAGGCGAGGAAGGCTCATCACGGTTCCCGTCCTCAATGGATTGCACCACGACTACCGGCGTGCCGTGTGAGCCCGGAGTCTCCCTAACAACCTCGGACGAGGTTTTCGGCTAGCACACCCAGTTTACAGGACATTTTCTCTGTCCACGAAACCAGGGCAAGCTCACTGAGCGCGGCCACACCAGGGGATTGGACAGAGGATCCCGGAGGGGACGCTTCCCCAGCCAGCCTGGCCGAGGCGAGGAAGGGTCATCACGGTTCCGGTCCTCAATGGATTGCACCACGACTACCGGCGTGCTGCGTAAGGCCGGGAGTCCCCCCAGGCAACCTCGGACGGGGTTTTCGGCCAGCACAGCGGTCAAAAGCCCGCTGGATGATTAAGTGGGATCATCCCTGATCGTCAACAACGTAGAATTGCTCGCATCACATTCAGAATCCTGCACAGGCATACCCTCTCGGCTTTGTATTATCCCCTATAGAGCATCCCCTTGGCGGCACAGGAACATATAGTCTATATGCTCTATACAATATCCTCAATGAGGGTGTATTTGTTTAATCGCCCCGGCCAGTCAACTGGCGAGATTTGGAGACTTGAACACATTACGTAATCTCAACCCGACTCTGGTTAACATCAGATGGATTAGGTACCCATAAAGTATGCCGAGGTACATGATCCATTGCAGCGCATTCTCCCCCAAGTGCAGGAGAAAACGTTCTCGACTTGATGGATGTATTGGGGAGCATCTATGATACGGTGTTAGTGGATAACACGCATAAACTTAACCAATCTGTATAGGATTTCGAAGGAGGTTTTACCATGTCTGAAGAAAGAACATATACAGGATTGCGTCGCTTCAATCTGGTGATGGGCTTTCTGCACCTGGCGCAGGGCATCTTTATGATCGCCATCAGCAACGCCACCACCTTCCCGGTCTACACCAACTTCTTGCGTTTTGATCCAGCGAAGATGACCTTGGTCCCCAACCCGACGCTGGCGTACAACCTGCGCTTCGGGCCGGCAGTGGCAGTCTTCCTGCTGCTCTCCGCCCTGGCCCACTTTGCCCTGTCCACTTTCGGGTACAAGTGGTATGTGGCCAAGTTGAAGAGCGGGATGAACCCGGCCCGATTCTATGAATACGCACTGAGCTCTTCGCTGATGATCGTACTGATCGGCATGCTGGTGGGCGTATCGGACCTGGGGGCTTTGATCCTGATGTTTGGGGTCAACGCCATGATGAACCTGTTCGGCATCGTGATGGAGTTGCACAACCAGAACACGAAGAAGACGGACTGGACCGCATACATCTACGGCTGCCTGGCGGGGATCTTCCCCTGGATCGTCATCTTTCTGTACTTCTATGGGTCGCTTGGCTCCTCGGATGCCAAACCGCCGCCGTTCGTGTACGCCATCGTGCCGACCATCTTTGTGTTCTTCAGTATCTTTGCGGTCAACATGGTCCTGCAATATAGAAAAGCCGGCCCATGGAAGGACTATCTCTTCGGGGAGCGTATGTATATTGTCCTGAGCCTGCTGGCCAAGACCGCCCTGGCCTGGCAGATCTGGGTTGGTACTCTGCGACCCTGATCGCCTTCGGTAAATCAATCATAAAAGGCCTCCGGGGTCATTGTGACCGAAGAGGCCTTTTGCTCTCCAATGAACTGGCTTACATTAGGTACATCTTGCACAACCTAGGCGAGAGCTAGAGCACCAGAATTACCCCGAAGACCACTTCCACCGCAAGGCTGATAATATTGGACTGCACGACCGATTTATCCAGGAACATGGAAACGGTCCGCACGAGGGCAATGGCCAGATACATGATGCCCAGGACCTGATAGACCGCCGGTGATCCTAGAATGAAGGGGGCGATGCCCAGGCCGATGAACAGGCCACCCATCACGGCCCGGATCTCAGTGATGCCGCGCGGCCCGGTGGCCTCCAGCCCCGTGAAGCCTTTGATCAAACGCGGCGCCAGCAGCGAAATGAATCCGGTCGCCACGGTTCCGACAGCACAAATGATTTTTAGGATTTGCAGGATATTCATCGGTTTCCTCCGGCCTACGCCCGTTTCCCGTACCAGAAGCGCTTCCAATCCCCGCCGCTGGTCTGCAGGGCAATAAGGGTGTACAGCGCGCCCGCCCAAAAGCCCAGTACCATCATCAGGATGACCCAGATGATAGAGGGGATTGCTGCTTTCTCACGGAAAACGATCCAACACGAGAAAAGGGCAAAGCCAACATATAGGTCCACAAGCGAGACGATGCCCCAAGGCATGGCGACCAGCTTGGTGCCTTCGGCGGAAAAATCCCCCACCGTGAAGCCGTAGATCAAAATGCCGGTCATGGCCAAAAGACCCAGCAGGGCGATAACTTTAGCAATCCTCATATCCATTTCCTTTCTTTGAATGGTGTTATTTCTTGCGCGGGAACCAGGGCAGGAAAGCACTGGTCTTCTCAATATATCCTTTGTAGCCGGGGCGTGTCTCCAGGGTCTTTTCCAGCAGGGCCACGCCCGAAACACGCAGCAGGAACAGGGTCATCAGGATCGGGCTGAAGACCGTCCACCAGCCCCCGGCAAAGGCCGCGATCAGGTAGTAACCCCACCACTGGGCTGAATCGCCGAAGTAGTTGGGATGGCGGGTAAAGCGCCAGACGCCGCGGTCCATGACCTTTCCCTTGTTGGCCGGATCTGCCTTGAAGCGTGCCAGCTGCAGGTCGCCGACTGCTTCGAAGAAGAACCCGATCCCCCAAACGATCACCCCGAGGATGTCAAATAGAATCATGTGGGCGGGTTTGGCACCGCGCTGGGCGGCCAGCAAGGGGGCAGAAATGATCCACATCAAAATGCCCTGCAGCAGGAATACCCGGAAGAAACTGAGCCACCACCAGCGGGAACCGGCTTCCCTGCGCCAGACCTGGTAGCGGAAGTCCTCCGGCTTGCCCCAGTTGCGCCGGAGGATATGCAGGGACAGGCGCAGTCCCCAGATCGTGACGAGAACCCCGATCAGCCACTTTCGCAGCGGGAAACCATCCGGGGCAAGGATGAAATAGACCCAGTTGGCGATCACGAACCCGGTCCCCCAGAAGATGTCCACGATGCTGGAGTTTTTGAGTTGCAGGCTGATGAGCCACAGGATGGCCATGCAGCCCAGGATGACCAGGAGAGTAATACCATATAGTTCAACGAATGACATGTTAATCCTCCGCTATTATTCCTTAGAGATACACGCGAAACCGATGACGCCCGAGCCGATATGGGCTCCCAGGACCGGGGTGATTTCCTCCGTCCAGATTTCCCCTTCCGGCAGCAGGCCTCTGACTTCCTGCAACAATGCCTGTGCACGCTGGAGTGTGCGCGAATGCAGCAGGGCCACTTATTCATAAGGGCCATACTCTTTGAGCAGCTCGACCAGCCGTTCCATGGCTGTCCTGGCCGAAAACCCCATCCGCCCGACAACGGACCTCGATCGGACCTGCAACATACTCAATTGTTGAGCTTTGATTGTCCGCCGAGGGCTTCTTCTGAATGTCTTCCCTAGTCGACCGGTTTATCCGACCCATTCACTCCGCATTGTTGTCGCTGGAACGCGCTTCCCTCCAGCTCCCCCGGCCTCCTCACTATTCTGTCCTTCTCGGCTCTGCCCTCGATTTCACTCGCAGCTATGCCCAACTCGTTGCCTAGAACGCCCTCCTCCGCCAGCAATTCATCATCCTCCACCGCCAAGTCAGCATGCCACGCTTCACACCAACCGATCGCCTCTGGCTCGTCCTCCTCGCCAGCAGGGTCCGGCGTTGGAAGGAAGCCATCCTCATCCTCAATCCCGATACGCTCCTGCGCTGGCATTGCCAAGGTTTCCGGCTGTTCTGGAGGTTCAAGTCCCGCAACCGGGGCGGGCGGCCCAGGGTAGCCTCCGAAACCATCGCCCTGATCCAGCAGATGGCCAGGGAGAACAACATCTGGGGTGCGGAACGCATCCGTGGTGAACTCATGAAACTTGGCACCCGGGTCGCGAGTCTGCCCCGGGCCGCAGGCCGGGGGGCGACCATCCACAAGTACGTCCGCCTGGCAGGCCCCCACCCCGCCCACGGTCAGAATTGGTCAACCTTCCTCAAGAATCACGCCCAGATGGTCTGGGCGTGTGACTTTCTCCCAGTCATCGACCTGTTCTTCCGGCAGATCTACGCCTTCTTCATTATAGAACTCGGTTCGCGGCGAGTTGTTCATTGTGGCGTTACCTCCCACCCGACCGACGCCTGGGTCAGGCAGCAACTTCGGGAGGCAACGCCTTATGGCCTAACCCCGCGTTTCCTGATTCGCGACCGGGACAGCAAGTACGGCGACGAGTTCACACGAGTTGCAGGGGTAAGCTCCATTGAAGTCCTGAAGACGCCCCACCGCGCTCCAAAGGCCAACGCCATCTGCGAACGGTTCCTGGGGAGTGTGAGGAGAGAATGCCTCGATCACCTTCTGGTTGTCGGGGACAGGCAACTTCATCGGGTAATCAAGGAATACGTCGAATACTTCAACCGAGCTAGGCCACACCAGGGGATTGGGCAGAGGATTCCAGAGGGGACCCTACCCCAGCCAGCCTGGCCGAGGCAAGGAAGGCTCATCACGGTCCCGGTCCTCAATGGATTGCACCACGACTATCGCCGTGCTGCGTAAGGCCAGTTGTCCCCAGAACAACCTCGGATGAGGTTTTCGGCTTGCACAGCCGCGTGCAAGGTCCCCTGGTCGACGTCGGCCAGGACCTCGGCCAGGCAGCGATGAATGGCTTCGGCCTCGCCGGCCGGGAGCTGTGCCGGCGACACCGCGCCCATCTGCCGCGCCTGAGTCTGAGTAGGCAGTCCGTCACTTCCCTTGAGGCCTACCCGTCCACCCAGTCCGGCAATCGGATTGACGATCAGGCCAAGTCTCCTAATACTCGAGAATCCATGAGGGCGAGAAGACATCGGCTCCACGCAACGCTCGTAGCGCAGTTGGACCCTGAAGGCGATGACACGGGGTGCTGACCTGCGTGGTTCCGCGGGGCCCGCTGGCGGGATGGCTCAATTCGTCAACCGCCTCTGAGTAAGTCGACCGCCAGCCGCGCCGCTCCGGCGGCGTTGTCAGCGTAGGCGTCCGCTCCAATCTCCTTTGACCATGAAGCACTGACCGGCGCACCCCCGACCATGACTTTGACCTTATCACGCAGTCCCGCCGCGGTGAGGGCGTCAATGACGTTCTTCTGTTGGGTC
>Ga0315277_10008538_pt1 | contig 13162 bp, 9 predicted proteins | sample YL17G05_15_MG_FD_203695 | JGI IMG/M metagenome (GOLD analysis project Ga0315277, IMG submission 203695) | Sediment microbial communities from Yellowstone Lake, YNP, Wyoming, USA - YL17G05_15 | ecosystem: Environmental > Aquatic > Freshwater > Lake > Sediment | place: USA: Wyoming | collected...
CAGCAGTTTCTCAGCGGCCTTGCGGTACCCGTCGAGCCGCCGGCTCTGAAAGAAGGGGCCCTCGTCCCACGTAATCCCGAGCCAGGAAAGGCTGTCGAGGATGGTCTTGGTAAAGTCTTCGCTCGAGCGTTCGACGTCGGTATCCTCGATCCTGAGGACAAACGTGCCGCCGGCGTGCTTCGCGAAGAGGTAGTTATAAAGCGCGGTCCTCGCGCCGCCGACGTGGAGGTACCCGGTCGGGCTCGGCGCGAATCGCGTCCTTACTGTCCCGGCCATCACTCTTCCCTGACGAATGCGACGCTCGCGTAGCCGACGACCTCGCTCGTGTCGCCCGTAACGTCGCCCGAAGTCATGTACTTCACGAGTTTCGCCTCGGCCGCGCCGAGGTCCTTCGCCGCGGCAAGCGCCGCCACCGCGGGCGCCACGCCGCACATAGAAATCCTGTGTCGGTTCACGGTCTGCCAGAGGCCTTCCTCATCGAGCGCCAGCATCCGCTCGATTGCCATGCGGTCCTTGCGCCCGGCCTCTTCGGCGCTCTCGTAATGGGTCATGTCGCTGGAGGCGAGGACAAGCGCTTCCCGGCCCGACTCGCGCACCGCCGCCGCGATCCCCCGCCCGAGCTGCACCAGCCTCGCGTAGTCATGCTCACCGATGCAGATGGGCACGATCTTCACGTCGCTGTTGCGGTACTGCAGGAAGGGAACCTGCACCTCGATCGAGTGCTCGTGCACGTGCGAAGCCGTGTCCTCCTCGAGGAAAGGCACCTTGCCCTTGATCTTCGCGGCAAGGTCCTCGTCCACCGTTGCGTCGCCCAGCGGCGTGCGCCAGGCGCCCCCCGGGAAAAGCCCGTAGGCGACGCCGAGGCCCCGGTGGTTCGGCCCGATTATCACCGCCGTCGCCGGCGCGTCGATCGCGGCAAAGAGCGCCCCCGCCGCGGCCCCGGAGTAGACGTACCCGGCGTGGGGCGACACGGCCGCGACCGCGCCGTGGATCGTCGCCTCGGCCCCCATGAACCCGTCGAGCATCGTCAGAAGCCTCGTTTTCTCCGCCGGATAGAATGCCCCCGCAACCACCGGTTGCCTTAACATTATTCACCTCTTAACCTTACGGGTAGTGGCTGACGCGGCGACCATCCGCTCCAAAACGGTACAGTTTATCCGTGGCTCGCGGTTTCTTCAAGCAGAAACTAACGCTCATGGCGATGGGGCTGCCGTTGCGTCGGGAAGACTTTCCGATGCCGCGCGGCTTCGGGGCCGACGCGTAACTCCCTGACACGGTTTCACTTCGGCGATGCTGCGGGCTTTTCAGTCTTTTCGGAAGCGCCGGCCTTTCTCGCGTTTTCCATGATGAGGCTGAGGCCCGCGAAAGCCGCGACCGCGAAAACGGCCGCAAACGCCGCCGGCCTCAGGAGGTCGCCGAGCCGGAATTCGCCGACGTTCCTCGAGAAAAGAAAGAGCGCCGGAAAGAGCGCGGCAAGTACTGGATGGACAACGAGTGCCCTGCTTTTTAACATGGCCGAGAGACCCGCATGGGAGTTTGACCTGCCTGCAGCGCATTGTATGTTCGGCGCCAGCCTTGTCAAAAACGTCCGTCCGCATCCAGGCGTCCCGTCGTTTGCAGGTGAACAATCGAATGGGGCGCTGCGACTTACGTATAGGGTGAAGCGCCTTGCTCGCCGCGCGGACGCGGCAAGAAGGGCGCCGCGGTTTTTGAAACGCTCGGCGGGCTGCGCCCGTCTAACGGGGCACTTAGACAAAAGCGGCGCTCCGTGACTCATTTCTCGCGAGGACTGGAGCGCTTGCGCATTACGGATTCCTTTTAAGGGGATTTGGGAGTGAAAAGGCGCAGCAAGATCGTCGTCGGTGTGGTAGCGGGAGTGGTTGTTTTGGCGGGGGCGGGGCTCTGGGCCAGGTACAGAAGCTCGTCCTCGCAGCCCCAGGGCGACCTGGTCAGGGTCCAGAAGGCCGAAGTCGGCGCGCTAACCGAGCTCGTCAACGCCCCCGGCGAGGTCGAGCCGCGCACCAAGGTCGCCATCAGCGCCAAGGTGAGCGCCCGCATCATAGAGATGCCCTACCTGGAAGGCGCCACCGTCACCAAGGGCGACCCGACCGCGAACCCGCCCGTGCCGCCTTCCGTACTCGTGCGTCTCGACGCCACCGACCTCGACGCGGCGCTTAAGAGCGCCGAAGCGCGCCGCGCCGCCGAGGCCGCACAGATCGAGGTCGAAAAGTCCCGCATCGCCAGCCAGCGCGCCCAGATAGACGCCGCCACGGCGACCTTCACCAAGGCCGAGCGCGACCTGAAGCGCAGCGTCGAACTGCGCGCTTCAAACGACATAAGCGTCTCCGACCTCGACCAGGCGCAGAGCCGTTACGACGAACTCAAGGCCCAGAAGTCGGCAGCCGAGCATTCACTCGCCGCGGCCCAGATGAACCTCGAAGTAATGAGACATAACCTGGACGCCGCCGACGCGGAAATCGCCCGCGCGCGCGACGCCGTGAGCTACACCGTCATCACGTCGCCTATCGACGGCACCCTCACGCGCCTTAACGCCAAGGTCGGCGAGCTCGTCATGACCGGCACCATGAACAATCCCGGCACCGTCATCCTCGAGGTCGCGGACCTCTCGCAGATGCTCCTCGTCGTTCAGGTCGACGAAGCGAATATAGGCAGCGTCAAGGTCGGCCAGCGAGCCACCGTCCGCATTCACACCTACCCCGACGAGAGTTTCGCCGGAACGGTCGAGTCGATAGCGCTGACCCACGACCTCGGGCCCGGCGGCGCCAAGTACTTCAAGACGAAGATCCTTCTCGACAAGTGCGAGCGTCAGATATACTCCGGCCTCACTGCCGACGTCGACATCCAGACGAAGAAAAACGAAAACATAGTCAAAGTCCCGAGCCAGGCCGTTCTCGGCAGGCCCGTCGACGACCTGCCGCTTGCCATCCGGGAGAATAACCCCTGCGTCGATTCCAAGAAAACCATCGCCACCGTCGTCTACCGTTTCGTGAAGGGGAAAGCCGTTGTGACGCCGGTCGCCGTCGGCGCAAGCGACGCGACGCATACCATAGTGAACGCCGGGTTTGCCTCGACGGATAGCGTCATAGTCGGACCTTTCAAGGTCCTCGAGAATATAAAGCACGACCAGCGCGTCCGCGACGAGAAGGCAGTCGAAGCCGAGAAAAAGGCCGCCGAAAAGAAGGCCGCCGATAAGCGCGGCGACGGCGAAAAGGCGAAGTAGCGGCCCCGTCCCGCGCGAAGAGGAGCCGGCGATGATCATACACTTGAGGGACGTCACGAAGGTCTACAAGGTCGGGGTCGAAAGCATCCGCGCCCTCGACGGCATAGACCTCCAGGTCGACAAGGGCGAGTACGCCGCCGTCATGGGCCACTCGGGCTCCGGCAAGTCCACACTCATGAACATCATCGGATGCCTCGACAGGCCCACGGCGGGAACCTACGAGCTCGACGGCCAGCTCACGACCGAGATGAGCGGCGGCGACCTGGCCAGGGTCCGCAACGAGCGCATAGGTTTCGTCTTCCAGAGTTTCGAGCTCATGCCGCGCATGACGGCCCTGAAGAACGTCGAGATGCCGCTCGTCTATTCCGCCAGCGGCTGGTACGGCAGGCACAAGCGCGCGCGCCAGGCGCTCGAACGCGTCGGCCTTTCCGACCGCGCCCACCACCGCCCGAGCCAGCTCTCCGGCGGCCAGCGCCAGCGCGTCGCCATCGCAAGGGCGCTCATCTGCGACCCGAGCATTCTCCTGGCCGACGAGCCGACCGGAAACCTCGACTCGAAGACCAGCGCCGAAATCCTCGCCCTCTTCGACGCGATTCACAAGGACGGCCAGACCATATTGATGGTGACGCACGAAGCGGACGTCGCCGCCCACGCAAAGAGAATCATTCGGATGAAGGACGGGCGCGTTTATTCGGACCTTCCCATTGAAAAGGACGAGGTGAGCCGGCTCGCCCGCGCCGCTGCCGCCTCCGGCCCGGCCCGCCCTGAAGACGCCTGCGTTTCTTCCGCCGGGGGCCTCGAATGAGCGTCATTCTCTTTCCCTTCGCCCTCTTCCGCCTGGTCTTCCAGAGCGCGATGCTCGCGGTCGGCCAGATATGGTCGCGTAAGACCCGTTCGGTCCTCACGACGACGGGCATTATTATCGGCATATCCTCCGTCACCGCCGTCATCGCCGGCCTCACCGGCTTCAAGACCGAGGTCCTCAAAGGATTCGAGGCCATCGGCACGAAAAGGATTGTCATCTGGTGCGACCGTCCCTCGACGGGCCCCCTCAAATACGCGCCGTGGGAAAGGATCGAGTTTCGCCCCGAGGAATTCGAAGGTATCCTCGAACACTGTCCCTCGGTCGAGGCCGTGACGCTCACGACCTACCTTCCCGAGTCCGTGCGGCGCGGCAACCGGACGCTCGACAGCGTCCGCGTCCTCGCCATTGACGCCTCGTGGTACAAACTCCAGAACAGGGGCATGATCCTCGGGCGGCGGTTCTCCCTCATGGACGGCAGGGAGCGCCGCCAGGTTTGCCTCGTCACTCCGGAGGTACGCGACAAACTGCTTCTCGACCGCGACTGCTGCGGCCAGACAGTCCTCATCGGCGACAAGACTTACTCGATCGTCGGCGTGGTCGAGCCCCCGGTCGAGATCAAGTCCATCGGACTGCGGCAGGACCAGTCGGAGGTCTTCGTGCCCTTTGAAACCGTCTGGGAGTGGCCGCTGCGGTGGCTCAACGTAGAGGCGGTCGCAAAGTCGACCGGCGTAGCCGACGACGCCAAGGCCGAGATCACCTTCTTCCTGCGCCAGACCCGCCGGATAAAGCCCGGCGACCCCGATACCTTCGGCGTCGAAACCGTGGCAACGTTCGTAGAGAGATTCAACAGCATCGCGACCGTCATCACGATCGTCGCCGGCTGCATCGTCGCGATTTCGCTCGTGGTCGGGGGCATGGGCGTCATGAATATCATGCTCGTCTCGGTCAGCGAGCGCACGCGCGAGATAGGCCTTCGAAAGGCAGTGGGGGCGCGCCCCTCGGCGATACTGCTCCAGTTCCTTACCGAAGCCCTGATGCTCTGCCTCGTGGGCGGCATACTCGGTTTCGGCTTTGGGAAGGTTCTCACCTTCGCAATGTCCAGGATACCAGACTTCCCGCTCTCGGGCGCGACCGTGCCCCTCTGGGCGGTCGCCCTGTCTTTCGCCTTTTCCGCGTCGGTCGGACTTTTCTTCGGGATAGCGCCGGCGATCAAGGCGGCGCGCCTTGACCCCATCGAGGCATTGAGGCATGACTAGGCGCTTCGCATGCACGATCGTCCGCGCGTGGGCCGACGAGCCCCGGAGGCAGAGGCCATGAGCGTCCTGATGCTGCCTTTCACCTTCGCCCGCCTCGTCTACCAGAGCGCCATGCTTGCCCTCGGCCACATATGGACCAACAAACTGCGCACCGTCCTGACGATGGCCGGCATCATCATCGCCGTCGCGTCGGTCATCTCCGTCATAGGGGGCCTCACTGGCCTCCAGGGCTTCGTCGTCAGCGAGTTCGAGGCGTTCGGCACCAACCGCGTGGACATCTGGCCGCGGCGACCTGACTCCGGGCCGCTGCTGCGTGTCCCGTGGTACATGCTTCGCTTCGTCCCCAAGCAGTTCGAAGGCCTCCTCGAATACTGCCCGTCTGTGGCCGTATTTTCCTCCCTAACTGACACCGAGGCCCCTCTCAAGCACGGCACGCGCTCGATAGAGAAGGCGTATATCGTCGGCGTTGAGCCTTCCTGGTACAAGATCGAGAACAGGTCTGTCATCGAAGGCCGCTTCTTCTCGCTCCTCGACCAGCAGCTCGGAAAGAAGGTCTGCTGCATCACGCCCGAAGTCCGCGACAAACTGCTTCTCGACCGCGATTGCGTGGGCCAGCAGATACTGGTGGGCAACTACACCTTCACCATAGTCGGACTCATCCAGCCCCGCCCGGACCTCAAGCTCTTCAACGACGGCCGGCCGCATATGCCCGAGGTTATAGTGCCCTTCAAGTCGGTCTACGCCGGCACCGGCAGCTGGATGCAGGGAGGGGCGAGCCTAAGGTCGAGCGAAGTCGCCGATGAAGCGCAGGCCGAGATGAAGTTCTTCCTCCGCCGCACGCGCGGGATAAAGCCCGGCGAGCCGGACACTTTTCGCATCTGGAACAGCCAGCGCGAACTCGCGTCCTTCAAGGAGACCGCGCTCGTGATGACCGCCGTGGCCGGCTGCATCGTCGGAGTGTCGCTTCTCGTCGGCGGCATCGGCGTCATGAACATAATGCTCGTATGCGTGAGCGAACGCACGCGCGAGATCGGCCTCAGGAAGGCGGTCGGCGCGCGCCCGTCGGCCATACTCTTCCAGTTCCTCGTCGAGGCCGTGACGCTCTGTCTCTTCGGCGGGGCGATAGGCGTCGCGCTCGGATACCTTCTCACGACCGTCATCGCGGGCGCAGCGGGGTCCGCGTTCGGAAAGGCCCACGTCCCCTCGTGGGCGGTCCTCATTTCCTTCGGTTTCGCGACGGCCGTCGGGCTCTTCTTCGGCATGTTCCCGGCAATCAAGGCTGCAAGGCTCGATCCAATAGAGGCCCTCAGACATGAATAAAATGCGAATCGTCAGGGTTGCCCTCGCCGTGGCTCTCTTTGCTCCGGCGGCCTTTTCCGGCTGCAAGGCCCTAAGCGGCGACCAGTACGCCGAAATCCAGGTGCCCGCGGAAAAACTGCGCGACGTCTCCACGCTCGACCTCGCGGCCATGTCGAAACCGGCGGAGGCGCCGGCGCCCTCCTCCCCTTCGGCCTTCGCCTCGACCGAGGTCAGCCTCACGATCGAGGATTGCCGAACGGCGGCGCTTCGCAACAACCTCGACCTCAAGGTGACGCTCATCAACCCGACGATCTCCGGGGAGACCGTCAGGCAGGAAGAGGCGCGCTTTGAGCCGTACTTCTCTGCCGGCGCGGCGCTCTCCAAGACCGACACCCCCTCGATAACGGACCTCGACAACGAACAGGGCAGCGTCCTCGAGACCGACCTCGGGGTGTCCTTTCCGCTGCGGACGGGCGGCACGCTCACTTTCAGTTCGCCGCTGACGCGCTTCAAGGCCAGCGCGGGGGGATTTGAATCCGAGCCGGTGTACGACGCCGACGCGGGGTTCTCAATCAGCCAGCCGCTCCTGCGCGGCGCGGGGGTTCGCGCGAACACCTACGGCATCAGGATCGCGCGTTACGACGAGCAGGCGGCCGAGGCGCGCACGAAACTGGAGGTGATAAGGGTCATCGCGGCGGTTGACCGCGTGTACTGGAGGCTCTACGCGGCGAGAAAGGAGCTCGAAGTCCGCAACAACGAGCTCGCCCTCGCCCAGGCTCAGCTCGATCGCGCCCGCCGCAAGGTCGCGGCGGGCACGGCCAGTGAAGTGGAAACCATCCGCGCCGAAACGGGCGTCGCCGAGCGCCTGGAGGCAATCATCATCGCCGAAACGAACGTCCGGCAGCGCGAGCGCGAGTTGAAGCGCTCCTTGAACGAGGCCGGCCTCGCCATGGAGGCGCCGACCGCCATCGTGCCCGCTACCGAGCCGCACCCGACCCGGCACGACCTTGACACGGCCCGCCTCGTCAAGGCGGCCGTCGACAGCCGCATGGAGATGCTCGAGCTGGAGCTCCAGATCGCGCGCGACGCGAGCACTGTCGACTTCCAGCGTAACCAGGCTCTGCCGCTTCTCGCGCTCGACTATACGTATAACGTCAGCGGCATCGGCGGCACCCCCGACGACGCGTACGACCTCCTCCTCGACAAGCGTTTCGAGGACCACTCCCTCGGCCTCGAGCTCCTCGTCCCGCTCGGCAACAAGGCCGCCGCGAGCCGCGTCCGCCAGGCGATCTTCAGCCGCGCGCAGCGCCTCGCCACAAAGGAGGCGCGCCGGAGCCAGATCACCCAGGAAGTTCTCGACGCGGTCGACCAGATCGAGGCCAACTGGCAGAGGGTCCTCGCAAACCGCCAGAGGACGCTCCTCGCCGCGCGAAACCTCGACGCGGAAACGCGGCAGTTCGAGCTCGGCCTTCGAACGTCCACCGACGTCCTCGAAGCGCAGGCTCGCCTTGCCGACGCCCAGTCCGCCGAGATAAACTCCCTGGCCGAATACCAGATCGCCGAGGTCGACCTCGCATTCGCCACGGGCAACGTCTTGGGCGCGGCTAAGGTCGAATGGCAGCCCGCGGTCCCGAAGCTCGTCGGCAAGTGACGGCCTTCGCTTGCCCAGCTACCTCCTGGACTCGGCGCCGGCAACGAACTCGTACGCACCGATGTCGAGTTTCATGTCGGCCGGACGCGCCCCGCCTTTCCGGTGCTTCTCGTATTCCATCACGACGTTATTGGCCGGAAGCGCCGCAGCTGCAAGCGCCGTCCCCGCGTCGATGCAGGGCGACCCCCGCGCGAGGCGGAAGTCCTGCCTCGCCTCGTCGACAAACCCCGGCGCTGCGCCCGTTACCGAAGTCCCGTCGTCGGCCGCCTCGCCCTCGGGAGTCTCGAAGCACTTGACGTAACCGGATTTCAGCCAGTTGTGCGTCATCGTGAGTCTGCCGGCGCCGTCGATGAGGGAAAGCGTCTTCCCGTCCGCCGCCGCGGCGTAAAGGATGTTATTTCGCGCGTCGCAGGACTCGTCGTTTGTCGACAGGCGAAAGAGCGTCGTGCGATCTGTCCTGGTGGAGACGACAGTGTTGTTGTAGAAATAAAGAGTCCCCTTCCGGTAATTGGGCGTGTTGCGCGAGTCGCCGCCGTAGTGCGCTATCTGGGAATTGCCGGCGTTCTCAGGCTCGATGAGGATGTTGCCGTAGACAAAGGTTGCGCGGTAGGCCGGGTCTTCGCGGATGAGCCGGCTGTCCTCGCCGTCGACCAAGTCGAGCTGGCGGTTGCCGCCCTCGAGCCAGTTGTACCTCACGACGAGCCCCGCGGAGCGGTCCTTCAGGTTGTTCCCCGAGCATCCCTCGCGAAGCGGCCCGAAGCGGTTGAACTGGAACGTGATGCCGATCGCCGCCGTGTAGTTATTGTGCTGGTAAACGCTCTTGTCGAGGCCGTTGTCGTAAATGTAGTTGCCCTCGACGAGGATGTCCTTCGAGGCCGCGCTGTCCGTCGACGACACGAAGAATCCGTTCGCGCTGTCGTGGAGCCGGCAGTTGCGAACGGTGATGTGCTCGCCGCGCTCCACGTGAATCGCCGAGGCCGATGCCCCGTAGGTCTTCGCCTCGCCCTTGAAGGTCGTAAACGTGTAGGGCGGCCGGGCGCCGCGCACGTCGAGGTTTTCGATAACGATGTACGTCGGCATCGGGTTCTCGGGCGGCGTGTTCGTGCCGCCGATCTTGATGACGCTCCGGTCGCTGTTCCAGTAGTTCGACTCCTTGCGCGTCGTCGCGCCGTTGCCGTCGAGGACCGGCAATTCCCCGTTCGGGCCGGGGACGCCTTTCACGGTCACGGGCGCGTCGGCCCTCCCCTCGGCGAATATGCCGAACTTCTCTTTGTAGCCTTCCGCCCTCCAGTAAATGAGCACCGTGTCCCCCGCGGCAAGTTTCTCCCACGGCACGTCGCCGACGGACTTGAGCGCCTTGTCGGGACCGACTTCATACGTCGCCGCGCCCGCCGGCGAGACGGCCGCAAGCGCGAAGACGCCCATGGCCGCCAGGAGCATTGCCCTACGCATGTTTGTCTCCTTACAGGATTGAAGGTTATCCGCCGAACTGCTTGCGACGTATCTCTATATAGGGACCACGCGGCGATTTTCAACAGCAGAGGGCGGACGGCGGCGGCGAAAGCCTGCACCGGGCACTGTCTCCCGCGGGCGAAATGAAGCGGCCGCCAAGTCTGGCGGCCGCTTCATTCTTCATTTGCCCGCGTCTGCGGCGGGCGTCTCAAAGGGATAGCACCCTTTGTCTCCTCAGTGCCCGTAGACCCGCAAGTTTATACACTCCGAGGCAAGCGCTTTTCAACAAAAAAAACGCGCCGCTCGCGGGGAAAACCGCGCCCGGGTCCATGCCCTTCCGGCAAGGCGCGACGCCCTCCGGAACCTGCGCGTCGGCGAGCCCCCCGCTCAGCGATGCTCGTAGCGGCCGATGTCGTAACCCTTGCCCTGCGGCCGAGTTACGCCGTCCTTGTCGTCGGTGACGTCCGGGAGCGCGGTCCCGGCGTCTATCGCGGGCGACCCTGCCTTCAGATGATAGTCGCCGCTGTCGGGATCGGCGAAGAGATCGGCGAGTTTTGCCTGTATGGAGTGTTTGTCGTAGCCTTTCGCCTGCCACTGGGCGAAAGTAAGAATCGTCTCGGCGTCGTCGACGCCGAAGTGCTCCATCACGACGTTGTAATCGGACTCGAAGTCCTTGAAGCCGCCGGCGTCGATCACGATGCTGCCGCGGTTGGCGGCGGCGTTCTTGTTATAGAGGATGTTATTGAAGAGCTTGTTTCCGACGGGGTCGACGTTCGTGTTCTGGTTTCTCTTGATCACGACGGCGAAGAACGCCTCCGCGGCGCACACGACGGTGTTATTCAGTACGCGGTCGTTTCGCGACGCGATTGACGCGTCGCCCCCGTAGAGCGCGAACCCCTTGCCCCTGTCGTCGTACGAGAGGTTATTCCGGAATACGGAATTCTCTACGCCGTCGCAGTTGATGAGCGCGCCAGTGTTGTGCGACGCGTTCCTTTCGTAGAGCGTGTCGGAAACGATGCCCTTGTCGCCCTGCGATACGTCACCGTTCAGGTGAAACCCGGCGCCCGCGTTCGAATGGGACACGTTGCCGCGATAGACGTTGTGGGAACTCGTGTTGGCCTGGTAGAAACCGTGCTCCTTGTTGTCGTGCGAGACGTTTTTCTCGATGAGGCAGTAGTTGAGCCACGAAGTGTACACGCCCGTCATGAACGACCCGTACACTGCGTTATTGCGTATGACGACGTGACTTATGTGCCGGCAGTCGATCGTCCGGTACTTGCCGTTCTGGCCGTTCACCTCGAAGCCCTCTATCGTCCAGTAGGCGGCGTCCTCGCCGGATTCGTTTTCGAGTTCGATTATCCCGTTGTGTTTCGTCTTGGCTGGCGGCGCGTTGAGGAGCACGGTGCCGAGTTTCTGGGCCGCGATCGTCTTCACCGCGCCGGCCTTCCCCGACGTTTCCGCGTGAAAGCCGGCGTATGTGCCCGGCGTCACGAGGACGGTGTCGCCGGGGGCAATCGTGTTCGCGGCGTGCTGGAGCGTCGCCCACGGTTCCTTTTCGCTTCCGGGATTCGTGTCCTTGCCGGTCGTGGAGACGTAGTAAGTCGCCGCCGGCGCGCCTGCCGCGACCGCCAGAATCACGCCCGCCGACAGGACTGCCAACAAGTATCTCATTTCGTACCTCCCAAGTGCCCCGCGGGCTTTTCCCTTCTTCAAATGCTGCCAAGCCCACGGCGCCTTTCAAGCGGAAAGTGAGGTTTCGTCGCATTAGGGGGCGTTAGGCACTTTCAAGAAGAACGGACGCCGCAAGTAGACGCCCCGGTGGACAGTCGTCACTGGAGTCCGACCGGGTCAGGGGCACACTGGTGGGACCTGCGCTTTCTCTAACTCCTGGTGGTGACAATACTTGCAGCTGGCGCCTGCGGCAGCCCATCTCATGAAAAAAGGACCCAGGAATTCAGCATTTTCTACTTGACTTGCGAGGTTCGCTTTGGGTATAAGGGAGCGAGCACACCAGGGGTGTGAGGGCATTTCCTGGCATACCGTCGAGCGTCAATGTCCCTGATGAAACGTCCGGGTTTTCAGGCGCATTGTCTTTTTGGCTCGCCGGGCATGAAAGGAGGTGAGAAACGTTGGGAAAATCTGGCCCCGAACCGCAGGCTGTCCAGGCGGTAAACAGAGTGGATGTTGCTTTTGCGAGGAGACGGGCTATGAAGAAAGCATGTGTAGTGTTACTTGTGAGCCTCGTGCTCACGGTAGCGAGCAGCGCATTCGCCGCCACCTACTACGTCGCGACAAACGGCGACGACGGGTGGCCCGGCACGCAGGCGCAGCCCTGGCGCACGATTCAGCACGCCGTGGACACAATAGCCCCCGGCGACACGATCATCGTGAAGCCTGGCGCGTACGCGGGCTGTCGCATCGAACTCTCCGGCACCTCCGGGGCGCCGAAGACGCTTATGGCCGAGACCGTCGGGGCGGTTACGCTTAATGCCCTCGGCCCGACCGCCAGGCACAATGGGATTCTCGAGGTCGAGAACTACGACGCCGCGGTCAGTTACTGGGTCATAGACGGTTTCGTGATCGACGGTATCAACAAGACCTACCGCTGTTACGACAGCCGCAGCACGTACGACAAGATGAACTCCAACATTACGGCCCGGAATCTCACCGTGTACGGCGCCTACATGACGGGCATCTTTTCGGCATTCACCAATTACGCCCTGATCGAGAACTGCACCTCCTACTCCAACGGCGAGCACGGCATCTACGTGAATAACTCCTGCGACAACGGCATCGTGCGGGGCAACGTGATGTACTCCAACACCAGCCTCGGCTGCCACATGAACGGCGACCTCTCGATGGGCGGCGACGGGATCATGAGCGGGTGGCTCTTGGAAAAGAACATGTCGTTCAACAACGGTTCCAACGGCTTCGACGCGGACGGCGTCGAGACGACGACGTGGAAGAACAACCTCGTCTACGACAACGCCTCGAAGTCCATACACCTGACGTGCGCGGACGGCGGTTGCAACCCCCGGTACGACAGCATCCTCAACAACACCTGCGTCAACAAGGCCGGCTCCTACTACGTCATTAACTTCTTCAAGGGAAAGGGATCCGCCGGGAAGCGGCCGGGAGGCAACAACAACACCGTCAAGAACAACATCCTGTATCACTACGAGACTGCAAATCAAATGCGCGGCAGCATCATGGGAATAACCTCCTGGATGCCCACGTTGCAGTCCGACTACAACGTCGTCGTGGATCGCTTTGCCGTCGACGACAACAAGACCAGGTACACCCTGGCTCAGTGGCGCGCGACTTGGAGCAAGGACCTCAACTCCACGCTGTGTCTTGACGTCAACGCGTTGTTCGTGGATCCAGCCAACAAGAACTTTCACCTCAACTCCACTTCGCCCGCGGTTAACGCAGGCACGACCCTCGCGGCTGTTACCGAC
>Ga0315277_10008539_pt1 | contig 13161 bp, 11 predicted proteins | sample YL17G05_15_MG_FD_203695 | JGI IMG/M metagenome (GOLD analysis project Ga0315277, IMG submission 203695) | Sediment microbial communities from Yellowstone Lake, YNP, Wyoming, USA - YL17G05_15 | ecosystem: Environmental > Aquatic > Freshwater > Lake > Sediment | place: USA: Wyoming | collected...
CTTCGCCGCATTGCGGGCAGATTTCCAAATAGTCTGGCACCATATCGTCCGGAATGATCCATCCACAATCATAACACCCGTAACGGCGGCCCTTTTGAACAGTCAAACCTTTAATTGATTTTCCACATTTTATGCATTTCTTTTCCGCTTTGCAGGAAAGCAACCGGATGTACTTTGAACGATCCATGTCGGTTATCCAATAGTGATTGCAATCTTCACATGTTCCATGCCATCTCCCCTTATATGGACCACCAACAATTGCGTATTCTGTAAACTTTGCACCACAATCGGGGCACTCGGCCATGCGAAGCGGCGGCACGAATTCCTCTATTCCTTAATGACAATCGGCAGAGAGGTCGTTCTCCATTTATCGAAGCCCTCTTTCGTGTCGCCAAAACCATACTTGGATTTTTGACTTTGTTGTCTTTGAAGTTGCGGCAAAATTGGACGGCCCCATTGAGTAGTGTTTAATAGGTCGTTCTTGATTAGGTCTTTGGCCGGGCCATCGATCCACATAATCTCAATGCGCTGGTATTCTCCTTCGGGGAACTCTTTCCATTGAAGCCAAAAATGGCCATATTCTTTTTCCAACTCCAGTTTTATATCTTTTGATAAACTATTGTCTTTGGATCTCTTAATAAACAACTTCCTCCAAATACTCATTTTTTTCCCCCATTTTCTGTGCGAAAAACGATAATCAGCCGCGCAACGATCTTAACTCCCTGCAAAAGGCCTAGTCAAGCAATCGGAATTAACCACTTCAAACCGCGAAACCGGTTCTCCGAACTGCCAATCAAGGCGCTAAATTGGAGACCGCGCCCTATTAAGGCTGGCCCCTGACAAATTGAAATTTTTTCTTGACAACCACAAAACGGCTGGCTACAATGTAAACGATATGAACGAAAATCGTTTATAAAGGGCAGAAAGATGACGGACCGTTCCCCGACCGAAAAAGCGGGCGACAAGACGCGCGCCCGCATCCTGGCCTACGCCGGCAACCTCTTCTTCGAACGCGGCTTCCGCAAGGTCTCGATCGAGGAACTCTGCGCCGGCATGGCGCTGAGCAAGCGCACTTTTTACAAGTATTTTCCCAATCGCGACGCCGTGGTCGAGGCTCTGATCACCGAGCGCCTGGCCCAAAACGCGCCTGCGCTCATGGAAAACCTGGCTTCCGATCATCCGGTGCGCGAGATCCTGGCCCGGCACTTCGAACTGCTGATCAACAACATCCTGAAAAAAACCTCGCTCCAATTTATGGCCGATCTGCAAGCCCTGATGCCGGAATTTTGGGACCGGATCGAGCAATTTCGTCAAATCATCCTGCAAAAGGTGGCCGAACTGATCCGCCGCGGCCAGCAGGACGGCTCGATCCGCCCCGACTTCGATCCCACCGTACTGGGAAAAATCTTTCAGGCCATCGTCACCCATGTGGGCAACCCGACCTTTGCCATGGCGCAGGGCGTGAGCCTGGAACAGATCGTAACCACTCTGCAGAAAGTCTTCATGCACGGTGTGTTGATGCCGCCGCCGGAAACAAAAACCGGCGATTCCCCCAAGATAAAACACCGGGCCGCGCCCCGCGCTAAGGCCCGGCGTGTTAAATAAGGAGGCGGATCATGTCCGATACCCTCAAGAACCGAATGTGCTTGGCGCGACCGGATTCGTATTTTGCGCTGATCGCCCTGCTCACGATGCTGGCCGGCTTGTTTTGCGGCTGGAACGCCCAGGCCGCGGAAACGGAGCAGATGTCGCTGCCCGACGCCATTAATTACGCCCTGGCGCATAACCCCGATCTGTCGGTGGCCGAGGGGCAAATCGACGAAGCCAAACAAGCCGAGGGCGAGGTGTTCGCCAACTACCTGCCGCACCTGGCGCTGGAAGGCGGCTACACCTACATCAGCAACGTGCCGGAGATGAACATCAGTTTTTCGAACACCGTGGCCACGCCGCTCGGCGTCATGCCGATCAACATCAACCGGACCATCGAGATGGGGCAGCATGACAATTACAAGGCCCAACTGACCGCCACACAAACCCTGTTTGCCTCGGGCCAGGTTTACTACGCCGACCAGGCGATGGAACATCAAGTGCGCATCAAGGAATTCCAGACCGACGCCGCGCGGCTGAAGGTGGCGCAGATGACCGCCGAGGCTTACCTGGGCGTATTGATCTCGCAGAGCGTGTACCAGGCGCAAAAAGAAGCTCTGAACTCCGCGCAAACCCATTTGCAACAGGTGCAAAACCGTTATGACGCCGGCGCCGCGAGCCGTTTCGAACTGCTGCGGGCGCAAGTCCAGGTGGATAATATCGCCCCGCAGGTGACGGAAGCGGAAAAGATGATCGACCAGGCCCGCACCGGGTTGGCGCGCGCCATGGGATATTCCGGCGCGCTGCCGGCCTTGACCGACACCCTGGATACTTCCGCCACGGCGGTGAACGTAAACCAGGCATTGGACGCGGCACAGAAAGCGCGGCCGGAATTCGCCGCCCTGGCCGCCGGGCGCGAGGCCTATGAAAATCAGGCCCTCAGCCGCCGCGGCGGCATGCTGCCCACGGTGGTCCTGAACGGCACTTGGGGTTATCAGAAACCTTATTATCAGTCTTTTGATTGGGAACAGAACTGGACGGTCGGCGTCGGCATCCGCATCCCGATCTTCGACGGCCTGCAGGCTTATCGCGGCATGACCGGCGCCTGGGCCAAGGCGGAGACCGTGGCGCGCAGCACCGATCAGACCCGCGCCGACGTGCGGTCCCAGGTGACCTCCGCCACGCTCGATTTGCAGGAAGCCGCGGTGCGCATCAAGAGCACGCAGGCCAACGTCGAGCGGGCCAAGGAAGCGGTGACCATCGCCGAGAACAGCTACATCGCCGGCGCGGCCACCAACCTGGAGGTGATCGACGCGCAACTGGCGGCAACCAACGCTCGGATTGCAAACCTTAAAGCTTTGTACGATTACCGGGTCGCGCGCGTGCGCCTGAACGCGGCGACGGGCGACCGGGAAGCGATTGGGAGGTGAAGCATGGCAAAACGCATAATCCCGCTGATTCTGATTCTGGCCATCGCCGGCTATTTCGGCTATCAGGCCTGGCAGAAAAAAATAACGGAGAAGGCCGACGACCGCTATTACGGCACGGTGGAGGCCGACGAGGTGCTGCTCAGCGCGCAGGTGGCCGGACGGGTCATGGAACTTAATGCGGAAGAGGGTCGGAAAGTCAAAAAAGGCGATCTACTGGCGCGGATCGACGAAACGCCGTATGCCGCCCAACTCGATCAGGCCCGCGCGGCGACGGCCACGGCTTCGGCGCAGGCCGGCGTGGTCGGCGCCAGCCTCAAAGGGGTGGATACCGAAGTCAACCGCGTGGAAAAGCTGCTGCAAACCGGCGCGGTGCCCTCCATGCAACTCGACAGCTTGCAAACCCAGAAGTCGGTCCTGAATGCGCAGGGCGGCGCCATACAAAAGCAGGTCGGCCAGGCCCAGGCCACGGTTAAATTGGCCGAAACGCAATTGGGCTTTACACGGATCGTGGCCCCGCTCGACGCGACCGTGCTGCGCAAGGATGTGCTGCTGGGCGAAACAGTGTTTCCGGGTTCCGCGCTGTTGGTCATCGCCGATTTGAGCACGCTGAAGGTCGAAGTTTTCGTGCCCGAGCCCATGTTGAGCAAAATCCGCCTGGACCAGAAAGTGGAAATCCTGGTCGACGGTTATGCGGGCCAGCCGCTGTACGGTTCGGTGGCCCACATCGCCGACACCGCCGAATTCACGCCCAAAAACGTGCAGACCCGCGACGAACGCGTGCGCCTCATTTACCGGATCAAGGTGCGGGTGCCCAATCCGCAGGGCATCCTTAAAATCGGCATGCCGGTGGATGCCCGATTCATCGAGGGGTGAGAATGCCGTTGCTGGAAGCGCGAGGATTGCGGAAACGGTTCGGCGATTTCGCCGCGGTGGACGGTCTCGATTTGACGGTCGAACCGGGCGAGATCTTCGGCCTGATCGGTCCGGACGGCGCGGGCAAGTCAACGGCCATGCGGCTGCTGGTCGGCGTGCTCGACGCGGACGAGGGCCGGGTCGCGCTGGACGGCATGGATGTGGTCAAGCATCCGGATCAAGCCCGCGAAAAGCTCGGTTACATGCCGCAGCAGTACAGCCTGTACGCCGATCTGACCGTCGAGGAAAACCTGCGCTTCTTTGCCGATATGTATTTCGTTCCGGCCCCGGCCCGCCAAGAACGCCTGGCCCGGCTTTATGAATTTTCGCGGCTGGCGCCCTATGCGCGGCGCCCGGCCGGCAAGCTTTCCGGCGGCATGTATAAGAAACTGGCGCTGTCCTGCAACATGATTCACACGCCCAAGCTCCTGTTGCTGGACGAGCCGACCACCGGCGTCGATCCGCTGTCGCGCCGCGAGTTATGGGATATTCTGTATCGTTTCGCCGCCGAGGGCGTGGGTATCGTGGTCAGCACTCCTTATATGGATGAAGCCGAACGCTGCCATCGCGTGGGTTTGATTCATAACGGAAAATTTTTATCGGTTGATCGCCCACAAGCCATCCTCTCGCATTTCACCGGCGAATTGGTGGAGGTGATCACCGAGCAGGAGAAAGCCGCGCGCCAGCTCCTGGCCCATCTGGAAGGCGTTCGGCGCTGCTATCCGGCGGGCGCGGCGCTAAAAGTTCTGTTTGCCGGCGTCGGCGGCGGCGAAGAGACGACCCGTCGCGCGTTGATGTCCGCCGCCGTGCCCTTTACCGCCGTGCAACACGTGCCGCCGAGTTTCGAGGATGTGTTTCTGTCCCTGATGGAGCAGCGCCCATGATCGCGGTACAGGCCGAGGGACTGACCAAAAAATTCGGCGATTTCACCGCCGTCGACAATATCTTTCTGTCGATCGAACAAGGCGAGGTCTTCGGCTTCCTGGGACCCAACGGCGCCGGAAAAACCACCACCATCCGCATGTTGTGCGGCCTGCTGACACCCACGACCGGCACGGCCACGGTCGTGGGTTTCGATCTAGCGCGGCAGGCGGATCGGATTAAGGAAAACATCGGCTACATGAGCCAGCGTTTCTCACTGTACGGCGATCTGACCGTGCGGCAGAACCTGGAGTTTTATGCCGGCATTTATCGCATTGAACGCGCCAAGCGCAAAGCGCGCATCGATTTCGCCATCGAGCTGGCGGGCTTGAAGGGCGCGGAGCACCGGTTGACCGGCGAACTTTCCGGCGGGGTCAAGCAGCGGCTCGCGCTGGGCGCGGCCATCCTGCATGAACCGCGGGTGGTCTTTCTGGACGAACCGACGGCGGGCGTCGATCCGAACAGCCGCCGGGCTTTTTGGGATCTGATCGGCGACCTGTCGCACCAAGGAGTCACGGTCTTCGTCACCACGCATTACATGGATGAAGCCGAGCAATGCGATCGCCTGACGCTGATTTATTCCGGCCGTAAAATCGCCGAGGCCGCGCCGCGTGACCTGGTGACGAAAGTGCTGACCGGCCAGATGCTGGAAGTGGCCGGTCCGCCGCCGCAGCAAGTGGTGGAAGCTTTGCGCGGCCGGCCGGGTGTGCGCCAGGCGCAGATCTTCGGTTCGGTGAGTCACGTGCTGGTGGATCAATCGGCCGACGCCGCCGAATTGACCCGGCAACTGCTGGCCGGCGCCGGGTGGTCCGGCATGTCTCTGCGGCCGATCCGCCCCAGTCTGGAGGATGCCTTCATTCATCTGATCGAGCAGGAAGACCAGCGCATCGCCGCCGCGGGAGGGCGCACCCGATGAAAACGCGCATCCCGGCCATCGCCCGTAAAGAAACGCTGCACATCCTACGCGACTGGCGCACGCTCTACCTGGCCTTCATTCTGCCGATCGTTTTGTTGCTGCTGTTCGGTTACGCGATAACTTTCGATATCCGCGACCTCAAGCTGGCGGTGGCCGACGAAGACCACACGCAAGCCAGCCGCGACCTGATCCGGCGCTTCACCGCCAGCGGCTACTTCAAGCTGGTGGCCTCGCCGCCACATGCCGAAGATCTGCCCGCGCTGCTTGATTCCGGCGCGGCGCAGATCACCCTGGCCATCCCTACGGATTTCGCCAAGCGCTTGGAACGTCTGGAGGGCGGGCAGGTGCAGGTGTTGTTCGACGGCACTGAATCCAATACCGCCACGATCGCCGCCGGCTACGTGGACACCCTCTTTGCATCGATGAATATGTCGCTGGTCCAGGCCGCGCTCGGGCGCGCCGGCCTGCCGGCGCGCGGCGTTCCGCCGCTCGATGCGCGCGTGCGGGTCTGGTTCAATCCCGAATTGAAAAGCGCCGGCACTATTGTGCCGGGATTAATCGGCACGATTATGGTCGTCGTTGCCGGCTTGTTGACGAGCTTGACTATCGTGCGCGAGCGGGAAATGGGCAGCTTGGAAGGGCTGATCGCCACCCCGGTGCGCCGTTATGAAATCCTGTTCGGCAAGATGCTGCCGTATCTGGCGATCGCGATGTTCGATTCCATTCTGGTGGCCGGCATCGGCGTGTTCGTCTTCGACGTTCCCTTCGCCGGCAGCGTGACGTTGTTCCTGGGCACTACCTTGGTCTTCGCGGTCGCCGGTCTGAGCGTCGGTCTGCTCGCCAGTGTCGTGGCCAGTAATCAAGTGTTCGCCAATCAAATTGTCATCTTAACCACCATGTTGCCCAGCATGCTTCTTTCGGGCTTCATGTTCCCGATCAAATCCATGCCCCCTTGGGTGCAAATCATCACGTATGCGGTCCCCAACCGATATTTCATCACCATCTGTCGCGGCATCATGCTCAAGGCCCAACCGCCGTTGGACATGGTGCGGCCGACTTTATTTCTGGCGCTTTTCGGCGGCGTGTTGCTCACCCTGGCGGTCACCCGGTTTCGGAAAAAAATCTAGGAGGACGACATGGGACGCATTCTGCATATCGCCCGCAAAGAATTCATCCAAACCTTCCGCGACCGGCGCATGTTCGGCATCATTTTCATCGCGCCCATCATTCAACTTTTTCTCTTCGGCTACGCGGTGACCACCGACGTGACCAATCTCAATCTGGCGGTGATGGATCAGGACCACAGCGCCGCCAGCCGCTCGTTGTCGGACGCTGTTTTCCAGTCCGGTTATTTCGTACAGGCCGGGAGCGCCGATTCCGAACGCGACATCGAAGCCGCGCTGGTGCACGGATTGGCCGACGTGGTGCTGGTCATCCCGCCGGATTTCGCCAAGCATCTGGATCGCGGCGAGACTTCCGTCATCCAACTGCTGGTGGACGGCGCCGAATCGAATTCCGGCACGGTCGCGGCGGGCTATCTGGGCAAAATCATGGCCGCGTTTGCGCAAGGTTTGATCGGCGAGCGCATGGTGCAGATCTCGGTCAAAACCGGCGGCGCCGGCCGCCCGCTGCCGATCGTCAATCCGCAGACGCGCTTCCGCTACAACCCGGATCTGAAGTCGAGCTTTTACATGGTGCCGGCGGTGCTGGCGATGATTCTGATGATCATCACCATGCTGCTGACCAGCCTGGCCATCACGCGCGAGCGGGAAATCGGCACCATCGAACAGTTGGTGGTCACGCCGATCAAACCCTGGCAGCTGCTGGCGGGAAAAATGCTGCCGTTCACCGTCATCGGACTGGTCGATGTGACGTTGATCCTAATGGTTGCCGCGGGCCACTTTCATCTGCCCATGGCCGGATCCATGCCCCTGCTCTATCTGGCCGCGTTGATCTTTCTCGGCACCACCTTGGGCTTGGGGCTGCTGATTTCCACCATCTCGCACACGCAGCAACAGGCGATTTTCGTCAGCCTGATGATCATGATGCCGGCGATCTTGCTGTCCGGCTTCATGTTTCCCATCGCCAATATGCCCGAGGCCATTCAGTGGCTGACTTATGCCAACCCCCTGCGTTATTTCCTGGTTATCGTGCGCGACGTGATTCTTAAGGGCAACGATTTCATGATTCTGGCCCCGCAGTTCGGCGCGCTGCTCATTCTTGGCGTCCTGGTCTTCGGCCTGGCCGTGGCGCGGTTTCATAAAACGGTCGGATAAAAGGTTTCGTCATCCCGGATTCCGATCCGGGAACCAGACAAAAGGGCACGGCTTGCCGTGCCCCTACGCCGGTCAACGTACCGCGTACATCTTTCCGCATTTCACTGGTCACTATTCACTGACCACTGAATTTTGACCTTCAGCAGCCGGTACGGCATCCACAACAGCGCCAGGGCGATGAAGGCCAATTGCACGGGTAGGAAATCGAGCGGGTCGCGGGGGAAGGCCGGTTCGAGCAGGCCGGGCCAGGGCAGGCCGCCGACGGATAAGCCGCAGAACGGGCCGCAGATCAGGTTGAACGCGGTGTGAAACACGATGCACGGACCCAGGCCGCTGCGCACATATAGGCTCCCCAGGGCCAGACCCGCGAAAAAGGTGGCGACGGCCGAGCCGAAGCCCAAATGCATATGCAAGGCCGCGAAAACAACGGCGCTGAAAATGATGGCCAGACCGAAGCCGAAGCGCCGCGCGAAGGCCGGCAGCAGCGAGCCGCGAAGGATAATTTCCTCCGAGACGACGATGGCGATCATGGCCAGGGTCGCCGCGGGCAGGTGCACCACCGTGCCGGTTACGCCCGGTTTGGTATCGATCAACGCGATCAGCGCCATCGCCACGCCGGCGGCCGTGGCGGTGGCCTCGGTAATCGGCGACAAACCGTCGGCGCGCACCGCAAAATGGCCGGTCGTGAAGGCAAATAAAATGAGCGGCAGCGGCAACAAATTGACGAGGACATAATTCCAATCGCCCGGCGCTCCTCCCACAATGGCCGTAGCGGCCAGCAGCACCAGGAGATAGAAGAACAAAATCAAGGCCACCCGCATGATTTCATGTAATGATCTGATGGTCGAGATAATCCGGTTCATTTCGCCGCTCCGATCGCGCGTCTCATATATCGGCGCCTTCCGGCAAGTCGAGGCCTTTGAATTTGTAACAGATCTTCAATCTGTTTTTCACTTCCTCCAACAATTCGTACACGCCGGGCTCGTATTTTAACCGCCGCACCGCTTTGAGGTACTGATCGTACGTCATCCCGTGGCGCCGAGCGATTTCCCGCTGCAGGTCCAACGCCATTTGCAGCGCGGTCAATGAAGAACTGGATTTGATCGCGCGCGCCGCGAAATCAATCCGGTTATATTCCCGCAGCACGTCCTTCAAGATGCCGATCACCTGCCGCTTTTCCTGATCGGGGTTCGGCCGGCCGCAGGCCGTAAACCACAGCCCTGCGAGCGTTCCCAACCATAGATAAAAAATTATCCGGCGCCCCGACGACATAGCCTTAACTCCCGATGCAATCTTGGCTGATATTATATCGCGCCTATTTTATTTTTGTAGGAGCGACCTTTCGGTCGCAATCCCAAAGGCGACTCATCGAGCGCCCCTACCTCCGAACCGCAGGTGCGGCCTACGCCGCAATTTGATCGCGGCTAAAGCCGCTCCTACAGTGCTTATTGTTCATGGTTTCTTCGTCCAGCGCTCCAGCTTCTCCTCCAACACCTGATAGTCCATCGGCTTGGAGATGTAATCGTCCATCCCGGCGGCCAGGCAGCGCTCGCGCGAACCTTCGATGGCGTGCGCGGTCAGCGCAATGATCGGGATATGCTGTCCGGGGTGGGAGCGCCGGCGGATTTCAGCGGCCGCCTCATAACCGTCCATTACCGGCATACGCGCATCCATGATGATCAGGTCGAAGATTTCGTTTTCCCATTTTTCCAAGGCTTCGCGGCCGTTGTTCGCCAGTTGCACAAGGCAGCCCATGTTTTCCAACATCTTGCGGGTAATGATCTGGTTTATCTGGTCGTCTTCGGCCAGCAGCACATGCGCCTTGGATTCCAGCGCCACCGGCTTTTTGAAGGCGGCCCGCGGTTCCGGCGGCGGCTTCTCGGGTGTGACCGCCGGCGGCATGCATAAGGTGAAGGAAAAGGTTGACCCCGCGTTCGGACGGCTTTCCACCGTGATCCGGCCGCCCATCAATTCCACGAGTTTCTTGGCGATCGACAAACCCAGGCCGGTTCCGCGGCGATCTACCGGTCCGGCGGTCGGAAGTTGCACAAACTGGTCAAACAGGCCGTCGGCCAGATCGGGCGGAATGCCGATGCCGGAATCCTCAACCTGGATTTGCAGGTCGGGGTGGGGACCCGCGCCGGCGACGTTCCGCACCCGAATCGCCACAAAGCCGGCATCGGTGAATTTCACCGCGTTGCCCAACAAATTGAGCAGGACCTGTCGGATGCGGCCGGCGTCGCCGATCACCCAGCGGGGGATATCGGCGGGATAGTCGAGTTCCAAAACCAGGTTTTTCTCCCGCGCCTTGGCCCGCAGCAGATCGGCCGCCTTGTGCGTCAGTTCATGCAGATCGAACGGCTGCGCGGCGATTTTCAATTTGCCGGCGGAAAGGCGGGAGTAATCCAGAATATCATTGAGGATGGTCAGCAGCGACACGGCCGACTCAAAGGCCAATTTGGCGTACTCCCGTTCAGGCTCGGCCAATTCGGCTTCGCACAGAAAACGCAGCAGGCCGATGACGCCGCTCAATGGCGTGCGAATCTCGTGGCTCATATTGGCCAGAAAATCGCTTTTCGCGTGATCCGAAGCTTCCGCGGCCTCCTTGGCCCGCTGCATCGCTTCTTCGGCATGCTTGCGCTCGGAGATGTCGCGGATGGATTCGATGGCGCCGACGGCCCGCCCCTTGGAATCGCGCAAGGCGGCGGCGGTGGCGTAAAGATAGGTCTGGCCGCTGCCGAGCTTGGGCATATAGGCCTCGCCGGAAAGCGTGTCGTCCTGGCGGGAAATATCGGCATACCGTTGTTCAATCTCCGGATCGGGTTTGAGTACCAGGTCGATGAGAACCGGCCGGCGCTCGCCGTAGAACGGCAGCGCATACTCGTAATCGCCGCGGCCCAGCATTTCCGCCGCCTTCACCCCGGTCATTACCTCGATGGCATGATTCCAAGCGATGACCTTGCCGTCGCGATCGATGACCAGCGTGGCATCCGGCAGAAAGTCGATGATGTCGGCCAGCCGCCGTTCCGATTCCTTGAGTGTTTCCTCCGTGTGCTTATATTCGGTGATGTCGGTGTTGACGCCGATCCACTTGCGGGGCAAGTCGCGCTCGTCACACAGCACGACGCCGCGGCTGGAGATGTGCAGATAATCGCCGTCCTTTTTGCGCAGTCGGTATTCCTGATGGAACGGTTCGGCGGTGGACACGCTGTGCAACACCGCGTTCAGGAACCGTTCGCGGTCGTCCGGATGCACCTGCTCCACCGTGCCGCGGACATCGCGCGGAAATTCGTTCGGCCCGTATCCGAACATGCGATCGATATCGCCGAACCATTGGAGGTTGTCGGTGGTCACGTCCCATTCGAAAATCAGGTCGCTGGCGATGCGGGCCGCCGTGCGGAACCGTTCTTCCGACATGCCCAACGCGTCCTGCGCCGGAGTCAGGCTGCTTTCCGCGGCCGCGACGCGACGCGGCTGCTGCATCAGGCCCAGCCTGATCGATGCCGTTCGAGTTTTCGCGGCGGCCGCCGCCGGCGGCGACGGCGGCACCGGTTGGTCGGCCGGTCGATCGGTAATGTTGGTGTTTACGCCGATCCATTTGCGCGGCAAATGGTTTTTATCGCGCAACACGATGCCCCGGCTGTGGATCGTCAAATACCGGCCGTCTTTTCTTTTCAGCCGATATTGGCGTTCGAAGGGCACGCCGACCGACATGGTCCGCAGCACCGCGTTTAAAAACGCCTCGCGGTCCTCGGGGTGCACGTGTTGGTTCATCTCATAGATATCGCGCGGAAATTCGTTTTGGGCGTAGCCGAGCAAGCCGTCGATGTCACCGAACCAACGGACTTGTTGCGTGGTGACATCCCATTCGAAGATCAAATCGTCGGCGTTAACGCCGGAAAGCCGGAGTCGGTCTTCCGCCTCCCGGCGGTCGGTGTCGTCTTTGTCGCGGCCCATCGTTTCCTTTCCGAACCCTGGCCGGCCTCGGCCCGGCCCGTGGTAAAGGTCGGCACATGCCCCGATTCAAATGTTATGAATCCAATGTGTCCATCCCCGATGTTACGGCATTTTTTTGCGCCAGGCAATTATCGGTGATGGTTAATTGTTGTCATCCCGGACTCCGATCCGGGACTTGCTTTTTATGGCGATATGCTCTTAAGTTTCCTGCCGGTGCTAATCCGGCACAACGGTCGCAGCTTTTATATGCAAGCATGAAAGAAGGAAACGTAGTAATAGATGATCAATGGCAAGGCCCGCCGATTTTGAGCCCCGATCAAGCGATTCCCGGACGTCGAGGCTGGCTTTATTGGCTGCTGATCGGTCAGCTCGACGCCCTGCTATTATTTATAATTGAGATCCTTTCCGGCCTGCCCATCGGCCGCAACTATTGGTCGTTAAAAAAGAAATTCAACATCATGATGTTGAGCCTGATTTACCCGGCGCTGGGCCTGGGCGTGGGTGTGATTTTTGCCCTGCTGCGCCCGAAGTTGCCCGAAAAACGCCAGTTCCTGGCCGCCCTCGGGCCGGGTTTGACGATTTTGGTTCTCGGCGCCGCAGTGTACTACCTGGATTTTTTTGCATTCTATTATCTGGCTGCCATTCGATTATCGACGATCGCCACCAGCGTGCTGGGTTTGGGGCTGATGCTGTTTCTTTTGGATTACTGGCGCCGGCAAAGCGTAACCGGCACAGCATGGCTTTGGGTTACCGCCGCCCTGTTGGCCTTCGCGCTCACCACGGCTAATTTATCGGTCACCCGCAGCCACCTTTTCTTCCGTACCTTTTCGCCGCAAATGCAACGCGAGTCCTCCGCCGTCGCCTTTACGGAATATAAGATCCCGATGCTTCCGCCGCCGCCCGTGCTGCCCGATGTCGTCCTCATTTGCGTCGACACTTTACGCGCCGACGCCCTGGGATGTTACGGCAACCCCTATCCGCCGACGCCCCATCTCGATGCATTCGCGCGCTCGGGGGTCATGTTTGAAGCCGCGCTCGCGCAATCGTCCTGGACCTTGCCCTCCGTCGCCTCGTATTTAACCGGCCTCGCGCCGCATAAAACGGGGGCGACCAAACCGCTCAATCCGCTGCAACCCTTTACGACCACGCTGGCCGAGATTTT
>Ga0315277_10008540_pt1 | contig 13158 bp, 8 predicted proteins | sample YL17G05_15_MG_FD_203695 | JGI IMG/M metagenome (GOLD analysis project Ga0315277, IMG submission 203695) | Sediment microbial communities from Yellowstone Lake, YNP, Wyoming, USA - YL17G05_15 | ecosystem: Environmental > Aquatic > Freshwater > Lake > Sediment | place: USA: Wyoming | collected...
ATGTCGAAGTTACGGTCTTCAATCTTGTGTTAGATCCGCAGAATATCCCGGGCGTTTTCCGCTCGGCCGATATCATCGTCGAGTGTTTTGATGATGCCACAGCCAAGTCCATGCTCTTGGGAACGGTGCGCGAAGCCCTACCCCAGGCCTATCTTATCCTCGCTTCGGGATTGGCCGGGTATGGGGACAGCAATACCATTCGGACCCGGAAGATGGGCGAACGGACTTATGTGGTCGGGGACTTTAAGAGTGCAGCGGGGCCTGACTGTGGCCTCATGGCTCCCCGGGTCGGCATTGCGGCGCATCACCAAGCCAATCTGGTCATCCGGTTGCTCATGTCCTCGGAGAAGACGCGGGACGAAACGGAAGATATCCTGGACAAACCGATCTAATCATCGAGGGATGAATGCCCTCGATGTTCTTCAGGGCTGAGTTTGTAGTCTTTTAGATCTAGCCACCCCCGGAAATGGGGATGAACGAGATCCTATCTCCTTCGGCCAATCTTCGGCCGCTTTTTATATAGGCTTCGAGCAGTTCTTTATTTATGAAAATCCGAACGCTTTTTTCGAGGGCTCCCAACCAGGGGATCTGGAATCGTTCGATGATCATATCGATTGCTTCTTGAGGAACTGACGGCAGCCGCATTTCCTGTTCTCTTTGACCAGAATATTGCTGCATTATTGTAATAAAGCGGACGCGGATTGAAACGGCTTGTTGACTTGGTTGTTCAGACAAATCACACCTTGAGCAAGAGCTCGGCAAAGCTAGCACATAAGGCCAGGGACGTCAATGGAGTGTATGGGGTCAGGTCTTTCTCTTCAGGTCCCTGATGACCCCCGCATCACTCCAATCCTTGATGGTCCCCCATTGAAAATTCTGGTCGCTGAACCCCACCACTCGCAGTCCCGTTTTTTTTCGCTTTCCAGGAACGCCTGGATGGAATCATAATTCAGACGATCCAAGGATTCGATTTCCAGCCAGCGATTTTTCTCAACCTCAAGAAAGATATGGTCTTTCACCGGCACGTAAAGCGATTTTGCTTTTCTTATCCTGTGGGCTTCCATTTTCAAAGTGACCTTCAGCTTCTTATTCTAATTTGGTCGTCGCCTTCAGCGCGGCCGTTGCCTTGAGCATGAGGTCGATTTCTTCGGGCGTGTTGTAATGGGCGGCTGAGAGCCGGACCGCATCCGGCCATCCCAGCGCATCGAGCGGGACGGCAGAATAGGCGTCTCTGATTCTGGCGGCGAGCCGTATTCCGTATTCCTTATTGTATCGGGCGATGGCCGCTGATGAGTCCAAGCCCGCCAAAAGAAACAAGAAAATGCAGAGACGGTCGCCGACTCCCTCGGGCATGCCGCAGACCGTGACATGGCTCTGGTTCCGAAGGCCGGGTATCGTTTCTGTCCCGTTCAGGGCGCGAAAGAGCAGCGCCTTCATGTGCTTGTAGATCGCCTCCTTGGCGGCGACAATCCGGGCCCGGCGGTCCGTCGAATCCGTGAAATGTCCGCCGAGCCAGGAGAGATAGTCGACCGTAGCCGACCAGCTCGCATACATCATATGGGCGGGGGAGCCCAGGGCCCAATTCGTATCGGGCTTACCATGCAGCCTCTCATGGGGCAGCCTGGCCAGTCTGTCTGAAATATGAGCAAACCCGATCCCCTTGACGCAATACGCCTTGTATGGGCCAAACGCATAAGCATCGGCGCCGTATTCCTCCACATCGATCGGGCCATGCGGGGCGTACTGGACGGCGTCGACGAGAACGTAGAGATCCGGCTTGATCTTTCTCGCCTCCTCGATGATCGTTTTGACGTCATTGATCGCGCCCGTCTGGTTCGATCCGTGCTGGAACGCCAAAAGGCGGGTGTTTTTATCGACTTTTTCGAGAATTTTGTTTATCGGGACCGAGCTTGTCTGCCTTGAAATCTTGGCCACGCGCCATTCCAGCCCGTTTTTTTCAGCATAGTGCTGGGCGGCGCCGAGGACGGCCGGGTGTTCGAGTTCCGTGGTCACGATGTTATTGCCCGGGACATGTGAGGTCACCGCCTCCACGGCCCGGAAAATCGTCTGGGTCGCGCTGTGTGAAGGTATGATGGTACCCGACTTTGCCCCCAAGAATAGCCTGACATCCTCAGTCCCTTTTTCCACGGCCTCGACCACGGCATCGGAAGCGGGATTGAACCGATAAAGCTCGTCCGGGAGAGCGGCTTCCCTGGAAATCGTGTCGACAACAGATTTTAGTCTGAGGGAGCCGCCCGAGGCCTCCAGATACACTCGCTTTCCCGAGTATGGATCCCCATCGGGATACATGAATCGATTCCGGATTTCAGCCAGCAGTTCGGGAGAAAACAGGCCATTTTCGAGAGTCTTTTTCATAACGTTCCTCCTGGAGAAATAGTTCAAATCATCTGCCTCGGGTCAGAAGTTCAGTTTAAGAATTTCTTGGACCATGTCAAGCACAAACTGGGGCCAAACTTCTAATTTGTAGCTATAGTTTGGTATCAGGTGAAACATCTTTTCACTATTTTGACATAAATCATGATATATTGCTTTACAAGGCCCGTTTGGGTTGATAAAATACGGCCCTTCAAACCGTGAAAGGAGATGCCCGCCGATGGAAAACAGGTTAGACGGCGTTGAAGAGGTCCTCCTTATGGGGCCAGGCCCCTCGTGCGTCCATGAGTCTGTCTATGCGGCGCTCGGCCGAAAGACTTTGGGCCACATGGATCCCTACTTCATCGAGATCATGGATGAAGTCAAGAAGTCTCTGCAGATTGTCATGCAGACACAGAACAGGATGACCATCCCCATATCGGGGACCGGGTCGGCTGGGATGGAAACATGTTTCGTCAATCTCATCGAGAAGGGCGATCCCGTGCTTATCTTGATCAACGGCGTTTTCGGCAAGCGCATGCAGGATGTCGCCACGCGATTGGGAGCCAGGGTCGATGCGCTGGAGTTCGAATGGGGAACGCCTGTCGTCCTGGACCGGGTCGAGGAGAAATTGAAGAGCGACCATTATAAAATTCTCGCCGTGGTGCATGCCGAGACTTCGACGGGCGTGAGAAATCCGGTCGAGGAAATTGGGCGGATGCTGCGAGGGAAAGACACCCTCTATCTTGTCGATGCGGTCACCAGCCTCGGAGGTATAAAGGTCGCCGCAGACGAATGGGGAGTGGATGCTCTTTATAGCGGGTCGCAAAAATGCCTTTCCTGCCCGCCGGGATTGGCACCCGTCTCCTTTTCTAACCGAGCCTTGGAGACCATATTGGGCAGAAAAACTAAAGTCCCAAACTGGTATCTCGACGTCAGTCTGTTGACCCAATACTGGGATGGGAGGTCGCGCGTTTACCATCACACAGCTCCCATCAACATGATCTATGCTCTCTATCAATCACTCCTGCTCATCGTGGAAGAAGGTTTCGAGAATGTCTGCCGGCGACATTTGGACAGTCACAAGCGGCTGGTTCAGGGACTCGAAGCTCTAGGGCTGAAAATGCTGGTCTCTCCAGACTATCGGCTTCCGATGTTGAACTCGCTGTTCATCCCTGAAGGGGCGGATGATGCTAGAGTGCGCAGCCGGCTGAGAAACGAATTCAAGATCGAGATCGGGGCCGGGTTGGGACCATTGGCCGGGAAGATCTGGCGAATCGGGCTGATGGGCCACACGGCCAGGCCGGAGAACGTCGATCGAGTATTAAGGGCGCTCAAGGCGGTTTTGGTCCAGTAATTCTTAAGGGGAGACCTGGATATTTTCGGGCTAGATCGCCGGTTCGGAGAGGGCGGCTCGAGGCGGGTGTTGATTCTCCTGAGGTCGTTCGTATATATTCCTCGATGGTCCCCGATGGAAGGACCGTTCATAGGACGCTTAAGGATGTTTCCATAAATCTATGCGCGATTTCACTTAAGGGAGGAAAAGAATGGCTCCTGGCTATATGGGCAAAATCCTCAAGATCAACCTCAATGATCTGTCCTATACGATCGATGAAAAAAGCGAATATTTTTACAGGACATTCATGGGCGGAAGTGCGATGGCCTCCTACTTTCTCCTGACAGAGCTAGAGAAAGGAACCGATCCGCTCGGTCCAGAGAATGTACTAATATTGTCCACATCGGTCCTGACGGGAGCGGCTTTGCCCGGGGCGAACCGGATCACCATGGCGGCCAAGTCTCCCCTCAGCGAGGGTTTTGGGGAAGCTGAGGCCGGAGGATTTTTTTCTGTGGAGTTGAAAAAAGCCGGGTTTGATGCCGTCGTTATCCGGGGAAGAGCGCCCAAGCCCATCTATCTTTGGATCGCGGATGGGAAGGTCGAGTTCAAGGAGGCGACGCATCTCTGGGGGCACGACTCCGGCTTTGCCCAGGACACAATTCGAAAGGAATTGGGAGATGACAAGATCCAGACGCTGGTGATCGGCCAGGGAGGCGAGAACCTGGTTCGATATGCCTGTGTCGTCCATGACCTCCGTCATACCTGCGGACGGGCAGGGATGGGAGCGGTCATGGGATCTAAGAATATCAAGGCCATCGCTGCCCGAGGAAAGTTCGACCTGGAGCTGCACAATAAAGAAAAGGTCAAGGAATTGAGCTCGTTTTTTGCCCGGAACAGGAAAGGCCACCCCGTCTGCGATATCCTGACGTTCGGAGGGACATTGGCCTGGGATATGGAAGACATGGACACCGACGGTGTTCTTCCGACCCACAACTTTCATGGGGGGTCCTTTGACAAGGTCGAGGATGTGACTTTCGAAAAACTGAAAGACACCGTTTTTATCGGCCAGTACACCTGTTTTGCTTGTCCCGTCCGCTGCAAACCCATTTGCCGGGGGGGGAAGTACGAGATCGATGCCGCCTACGGGGGGCCTCAGTATGAAACATCCGGCGCCTTCGGGCCTAATCTACTGGTCCATGATATCGAGGTGATTGCCAAGGCTAACGAGCTCTGCAATAGATACACGATCGACTCGATCGACACGGGCATGACGATCTCCTTCGCCATGGAATGCTTCGAAGAGGGACTTATCACTAAGGAAGATACGGACGGGATCGACTTGCGTTTTGGCAACGGCGAGGCCGTCCTGCAGATGATTGAGAAGATCGCCTTCCGGCAGGGCTTCGGAGCGCTCCTCGCCGAAGGTAGCTATAGAGCGGCCAGGGTCATAGGTAAAGGAGCCGAGCGCTTCGCTATGACAGTCAAAAAGCAGGCCTTTGCCATGCACGAGCCGAGGGGAAAGAACAACATCGGGTTTGCCTTTGCCCTCTCGCCGACAGGCGCCGACCATATCGAAGCGGCTCATGATATGAACTTCCAGGAAGGGAGATGGGCCGTCCCCGATCTCTACCCGGTCGGGATTCTGAAAGGCATCCCGGCCAGAGACCTCAGCCCTTACAAGGTCAGATCGTTTGTCCTGAATCAGCATATCTATAGTGTTTTGAACACCCTCTGTATGTGTTTTTTCACCGTCGGTCCGGCGCGGCTATTCCGGTTGAATCACCTGGTCGAGATGGTGCACGCGGCCACGGGCTGGGAGACGAGCCTTTTCGAACTGATGATGTTGGGGGAGAGGACCACGACTTTGGCGCGCCATTTCAACGCCCGAGAGGGTTTCGATCGAAAAGACGACGAGCTCCCCGAGCGGCTGTTCGAACCGCTGGAGACAGGCCCGCTGACAGGCGTCAAATTGGATAAGACGGACTTCACCAGGGCCCTTGATCTCTACTATGAGATGATGGGCTGGGATGTCGCCACGGGTGTGCCCCGGGAAGCCAAGCTCTACCATCTTAATATCGCCGACTTGTCGCAATTCTGATCCGAGCTTCATGCTTGAATTGACTGAAATGATGAAAGAATATCAAATCTAGGCAGGAGGCTAAGCATGGTTCTTAAAAGGCTCTTTCCGATACTCTTAGTCGCGGTTTTTCTTATTGAAGGAACTTTTGGGCAGGCCCAGGACGCCAAGACTCGCTTTGAGATGCTGAACTTGATCCGGAAGGAAAAGTTCGACAAGATTTTGCCCGGAGCGATGCGGGATAATAAAGTGGATATGTGGATTCATGTCATCCGGAGAGGGGACCCCGATGCCTTTGCCCTCGATTTTGGAGCGACCATGGGTTATATCATTTTTTCCGATAGGGGAGGCGAAAGGATCGAACGGGCCATATTCGGCAACAGTTTTGCGGAAATCGCCGATGAATCTGTCTACGATATCATTGGAGAGGAGGCCGATATAATGACGCATGTCGCCGAACGCGATCCTCAACGCATCGCGGTCAACATGTCAGAGTCCCTCACCCATGCGGATGGGCTTTCTTATTCGGGATACAAAAGACTAACGGGCTTACTGGGCGAGAAGTACGCCAAGAGACTGATCTCGTCCGAGAATGTCATTACCGATTTCCGGGTCAGAAGGATCCAGACAGAGATCATCGCTTTTGCCAAGGCCTGCGAAATCCAGAGGCTCATCATGGAAGCGGCTTTGGAAGGCATAAAACCCGGGATCACGACCAGAGAGCAGCTCGGTTGGTGGGCGAATGATCAGCTGCTGTCCCAAGGAATCGAGCCGTCCTATTTCGGCCTGGATTTGCCTGGGATTCAGCATTCCGAAACCTCTGACGCTTCGGAGACCAGGCGACCGGGATATATCTTCCAACGGGGAGACTTGATCTCCTGGGATTGGGGGATCCATTACCTCAATTTTGGAACGGATTACAAACGAAAAGCCTACATCCTTCGGGAAGGGGAAACGACGCTCCCCAAGAGCATCCAGAAGGCTTGGGATCGAGGGCTGAGGGCGCGGGAAGTCATCCGCAAGACGTTCACTCCTGGCCGGACCGCGGGGGAAACATTGAAAATCGTGGTCGCCGCCCTGGGAAAGGTGGGATTTGCCTACTCGCCTTTTGTAGATACGGATAAGGATGAGGAGATTATCCAGTCTATGGGGGATTCTGATCAACCCGGTTTTTCCATCGATTGCCATTGCGTGGGCAACACGGGCAACAGCGAAGTCGCCGAGGGCCCCTCTATGGCGCCGTTCCGTCCTTATCGGGCCCACCTCCTTATTCAGCCGAACAATCTCATCGCTTTTGAGTTTATCGTTCATACCTGGATTCCCGAGTGGAAAAAAAGACTGGCCATCAACTTCGAGGACAACGCCATCGTTACGGAAAGAGGAGTGGAGGCGCTCTACCCGCGGAATGACACGATCATTCTAGTCCGATGACGGTGTTGATTGTTCATGCTGTTTTGAGGCCAAGGCCGGGGCAGACAAGCTGAATACGAGGAATCTCATAACCAGAGCGATAATGGATTTTTCTTCGATAGAAAAGGAGTCCAAAAATGAGGGGTCGGTTTGAATAGAAGGAATGTATGAAAAAACCATATGTGAGCTGTTTCCTGCTCTTGTCTCTGGGTATTTTGGGATGCCGGTCGAACCGCTCTCCCGCTCCGGAATCCCCGCAACCTGAATTGACCAAGAAAGTCGAGGTCTTCGGCCTGTTTGTCTATGCGACTGATAATGTGGCCGATGACAAATTGCTCCATGCGGCCAGTGTCCTGGCTGAATACCTGGACAATGATGAAAACGGCGTCCCCGACAACCCGCCGGTCATTGACGCGCTGCTGGCCCAAAATACCGCCGTACTCATGGGCAAGGACGAGGAGGAACTGCGTTCCCTGGACAAGACCAGGATTCCCAAAGGGGCCAGACAATCTCTCTATGACTATGAAACTCGTCCGGGAGGTGCGGAGAGGGGAGTTTTTGATGCGGCCATCGAAGAGATCCTCCATCCGGTCACTCATGTCGGGTATTCGGGCGCGTATCCGGAGGTCTTCGGGACCAAGCCTGGCTCGGAGGTGGGCAGGATCATGGACGAGGCGAGGGGAGGCCATTTCGAAAATGTCCCGGAGAAATACCCGGAAAGCGCCTGGTATACATATTATGATGAGACGTGCCTCTACGAATGCCAGATCACTGAATATATCTACTGGGCCCTGACATCGATACTCGGCGCTCAGGATTTCCCGGGACGTCTGGAGCAGATTCAGGAGGAGTGGAGGTATACCACGAGAGATAAGGTGAAGACGGGCGATCCGAAAATTTATGATCTCCTCACTGATCCTCAGTACAAGTTCCCGACGTCCCTGCCGAACGGAGACTACACGGCGAAAGTACTGACCATCGAGAAACATGAAGCCAAATAATTCACGGCTTGAGGTGCGATATGACACGTCATCTTTTCCTTGCTCGAAATGCGGCAAAGGTTAGCAAGTCATGAGCGCTGCAAAGGGAATTTCTTTGGGTGCTGGAAGGATCACGATCGAGGATTTAGCTTCCGTTGTCAATAAGGACAAACCTGTCAGGCTTGCACCGGCCGCGATTTCGAGGATTCAGAAAGGACATTCGAATCTGACCGCGCTGCTCGCCTCAGACGAGGCGTTCTACAGCGTCAACACCGGCTTCGGAGCGCTCAGCGGCATCAGGATCCCAACAGATAAATTGAAGGAGCTGCAGATCAATCTTATTCGCAGCCACAGCGCGGGCGCCGGGGAACCTTTCTCCTCCGAGATCGCCAAGGCGGCCCTGGTGATTACAGCCAATAGTCTGGCCAAGGGCCATTCGGGATGCCGGAGGGTCGCGGTGGATACTCTGATTGCCATGATCAACAGGGGAGTCATCCCCGTGATCCCATCCCAGGGTTCGATCGGAGCAAGCGGCGATCTGATCCCGTTGGCCCATTCCTCGGGTGTCATGCTCGGGGAAGGAGAAGCCTATTATAAGGGAAAGAGGCAGACGGCGAAGCAAGCGATGAGAAAGGCCGGCATTCCCCTGCTGGAGCTGGAACCCAGGGAAGGCGTGGCCCTCACCAACGGCACCCATCTCATGACGGCGCTGGGCGCTCTTTCCGTTCACCGGGCTGGAAGATTAAACAAGCTGGCGGATATCGCTCTGGCCCTGAGCCTGGAATCGATCCTGGGCCTTACAGCTTCCCTGGATCCCGACGTCCACAAGCTCCGGCCGCATCCGGGACAATTGGCCACCGCCCAAAATCTCAGAAAAATGATCAAGGGCAGCGGGCTCCTGGCCTCTCATCTTTATTCCAAAAAGATCCAGGACGCCTATTCCCTGAGGTGCGGACCACAAATTCATGGGGCGGCAAAGGATGCCCTCAGCTATTGCCGCTCGGTTCTGGATGTCGAGATCAATTCGGTAACGGATAACCCCCTCGTTTTTGGGCACAAGATTGTCTCCGCCGGAAATTTCCATGGCCAGCCCCTGGCTGTCTCCTTAGACGCCCTGGGGATAGCGATGACTGTCCTCGGCAACGTCTCTGAGCGCCGTATCGACCGCCTGATGAATCCCAATCTGAGCGGACTGCCGGCGTTCTTGGCTCCCGACCCTGGACTCCATTCCGGTTACATGATGGCCCATTATCTTTCAGCGGCACTCTCTCTCGAAAACCGGGGGCTGGCTGCACCCGGCAGCGTCGATTCCGTGCCGGTGTCGGCGAACAAAGAGGATTACAACTCCAACGGCCTGTGGTGCGCCCGCAAGGCTTGGCAGATTATCCGGAATGTCGAGAATGTCATCGGCATAGAGATTCTTTGCGCCGTCCAGGCTCTGGATCTTCTGAAAGGGAGGTCCGGGGCAGGCTCAGAGGCGGCCCGAAGAATCGTTCGGGAAAGGGTTCGCCCGCTCGAAGGGGACCGAGTTCTCCAAAAAGATATTATGGCTGTACAGGAACTCATCGTCTCCGGCCGGCTCATCGAAGGCGTGGAAGCGGCCGTGGGCCAGTTGACTGCTTAGATGAGGATCGACCGCGCATTCAGCCGAGAATTGGCGAAAGTCGAAGGTGCCGCCCGGCGGCTTGGCCGGGCCATTTTTTGGTGGTACGAACAGGCAACAGAAATCACAGGGATGTCAAGGATGAAAAGACTAGTCGCAGCCCTAACAATCATTATGGTTTTTTCAATCTTGTCGTGTGGAACACGGAACGAAAAAACAGGCAAAAAGGTCAGCCAGTCGGAACAAGCCGCACAGGATGAGAGAAGAGCGAGAATGGAAAAGGCGATCGCTGAGGTTAAGTATGATGTCCCCGCAGAAATTGATATCAATTATGAAGTCCTCGATGATATCGATACCTCCGCATCGCCGCTGGGAGTGGTCCCACTTCCCACAGAACTGGGGAAGACTTTAAACGGCTTGTTCTCAAAATACACTAAGCACATGGCTCCCAATGGCAAGCCGATCCATGTTTTTGCCCAGTCCGGCGTGAGTGACTTGCAGGTTGCGAGAGCGAGAGAGATCCTGAAATACCATCTGACCGATGCCCCTGGTACACAATATGGTCAGGACAAAAGCGCGATTGCCAACAGGATGGCGGATGTCAGGGCCACGCTCATATACACGGACACAGAGACAAAGTCCTTTGCCACGCGTCCCATATTAAAGGGTTCAAAACTCAGGATCCAGGATCTCTATGCCACCGAATCTCCGGTCGAGGGCGGCTATGAATATATCCACAACAAAGCCAGGCCAGGCCACCGTTTTACCCGGGATGCCTCCTATGAGGAGATCATGCATCTTGTTCACGCCAAAGGATTGGAAGATGTTTTGCCCGCGTATCATCAGGAAATCGTCGAGGCTGAAAAGGCGGCCGTCAAAGCCGGAATATACCTCTATGGGAGGCCGGCCCCCCATGAATACATTATTACGGGTTTCGATATATATTTTGGACTATGGGATCATAATCCTCAGGGTGACGGGAAATCTTTTGGCCACGAGTATCCCTTCCATACCAAAGCGGAAATGAAAGCCGGCGACCCTGCTCTTTATGAGCTCGTGGAAAAATTCTGGCCGAGATACTTGACCTATGATGCCTATATCGACCCCTCATTCGAAGGGACATTCTCAACGGTGCTGGATGAGAAAACGGCCTATACCTTTAAGTCCCAGTACCTGGTCAACATCCTGTTAACGGGGCAAAACTATTCGAACATCCTCGGCAACGACCAGGATAACCGGCTAACGGGGAATGACGGAAATAACCTGATCATTGGCGGGAAGGGAAATGACCTGATAGCGGGGGGAGGGGGGGAAGATACGGCCGAATTTTCCGGGAACACCTCAGAATATGAGATTAAAAAAGCGGATCATAAAATAACTGTCACGGATTCCTTTTTCGGCCGGGATGGAAAAGACGAATTGACGGGCGTGGAAACCCTGAAATTCAAAGATAGGACACTCCAATCTTCTCAGAATTCAGAAGATAGGGATGTTGTCACGCTTCCCGAGATCGACATCTCGGGCTCTCCGAACGGCATTGTTCCTTTTCCTGATACTGTGCCGGCGGTTTTTACCGATGTGTTTGTGAAATACACAAAAGTTACCGCTCCGAATGGCCGGCCAATCCACCTGCTTGCCCAGGCTGACTGGACGGATGACAAGCTCATCAAAGTCCGGAACATCCTGGAACACATGCTGACCGATTTCCCCGGTTCGGCCTATGGAAGCGATAAAACAAAAGTGGCCAATGCCATGTCTGATAGAAAAGCGGCGATGGTCCTGTTCAACAACTCTCAAGTAAGCCAGGAAGCCATGCGGGGGCCGCTCAGCGGAGCTACGGATCTCAGAATGCAGAGCATGTGGGCGAATGAAATCGCAGCAGAGGGCTCGGACGACTATATGAGGCATATCACCCGGGATGCCAGCTACGAAGAGGTCTGGCATCTGGTCCACGAAACAGGTGTGATACCGGCTTTGCTGAAATTTCAGTCGGAAATTGAAACGGCCAAGGATGCCGCGGTGAAAATCGGCTGGGGTCCGCCCAATGACGATCCATCGAGTTGGCATTCCGAGTATTATGCCCAGCAGTATGACAACTACCTCGACCTATGGGTTGTTCAGCCGAAGGTGTGGGAAGGACGGAAGCTGAAGCCGGGCGAGATGCCCGAGGGGACGGCTCATTGGGGGCAAAATCAGGTGAACAGCCGCGGCGAATTGTTGGAGCTTGATCCTGTCGGGTATGAATTGATTGAGAAATTCTTTCACCCCTATCTCACCTACAGACCGCAATTGCCGGTGGATTTTGAGGGGACATTTTCAATAGAGTTCGATAAAGCGCTGGTCTATACGCACAAATCCCAACACCTAAAAAACGTGACTTTAAGAGGCAGCAAAAATGCCAATCTGATTGGGAACGCTTTCGACAATGTGCTAACGGGCAATGCAGGCAATAATATCCTGACAGGTGGAAGGGGGGACGATTGGCTCCTCGGTGGCGATGGAGATGATACGGCAGTGTTTTTTGGTGTTGGCGAGGACTATACGATCACAAAGGGTGGAAAATATGTGGCCGTCAAGGATAATCGAGTGAACCGCGATGGCACCGACACTCTTATCAGCATCGAATTCCTTCAATTTAGTAACCGAAAAGTTAAGATCTAAAGAGTTTTACTTGCTAAGTTCAAGCGAAACCGCTGCTCTGATGTCATGAGAGGAGCTCCCCGCCATGATCTCGAACGACCCCGGCTCCACAATCCAGGCTTTTGTGTCGACGTCGTAAAAACCAAAAGCACCCTTCTCCAGTTCAAAAGTCACCGTCCTTTTTTCGCCGGGTTCCAAAGAAATGCGCCGGAATTCTTTGAGTTCTTTGATCGGTCGGACAACCGATGAATACTCGTCCCGAACGTACAACTGAACGACCTCCTCCCCGGCGCGCGGACCGGTGTTTTGAATAGCGACGCTGACGATCGCCGATGTTGAGGAGGAGGCCCGCACTTGAAGGTTTGAAAAGGAAAACGTCGTATAGCTTAATCCGTGGCCGAAAGGGAAGAGCGGCCCGACGGAAGAATCTCTGTATTCCTTGTCGCCCCCTGGGAATTTGTTGTAATACACGGGGATCTGCCCGACATTCCTGGGGATTGAAACCGGGAGCTTGCCGCCCGGGTTGATTTTGCCGAATAAAGCCTCCGCCACCGCCGTGCCTGTCTCTTGACCCAGGAACCACCCACTGAGGATGGCGGGTATGTTTTCGGCAACCGAGGGGATAGACAGGGGGCGGCTTTGAAGGAGCACGGCGACAATCGGGACGCCTGTGGCATAGACGGCCTTCACCAATTTTTCCTGATGGCCGACGAGATCGAGGTTGTCCGAATCTTCTCCT
>Ga0315277_10008541_pt1 | contig 13157 bp, 8 predicted proteins | sample YL17G05_15_MG_FD_203695 | JGI IMG/M metagenome (GOLD analysis project Ga0315277, IMG submission 203695) | Sediment microbial communities from Yellowstone Lake, YNP, Wyoming, USA - YL17G05_15 | ecosystem: Environmental > Aquatic > Freshwater > Lake > Sediment | place: USA: Wyoming | collected...
TATGGTGCGCATAAGGGCGCGGATAGAAGGGTGGTTCGAGAGACCGAGAGCAGCCTGAAGGAGATATGAAAAAGAAAAAAGAATCAAGGTGCTTGCGTTTCGCTATCATAGAAGCCTTCCCGAGGCGTTTTTCGAGGGCTCCCAGTTTTTTGTGATAAAGGCGAAGGGTGTGGGTGAGGAAGTCCGTGGACGACTGAGCGGGCATGGTTTCTCGACTGAAAGGAGAGAAGAGCGAAGGAGGATGCGAAGCGAGTTTCCTCGCCGGGGAAACGAGCGGGCTGACGAATCCCATACCCGAGCCTTCACGGCGTTAAAAACCTGAGTGGGAGCGCTGACATTCCCAAGTTGATCATCATGATCATTACAGAATGCTAGATGTTTACTATTAGATTTTGCGAATTGACAGAATTTATTCATTTACCTAGAATCTTTTTGGATTCAAATCCGTATAATTCATAGACGGCTGTCGAGATCCAGATGAAGCCAAAGTCAAAAAAGAGACCCCCGAAAACCGTCGACTCGTTGAGATCGCTTCCCAACATCGGCCCGACCACGGCCGCGAAGCTCGGCCAAATCGGGATCACCTCCAAGAAGGAATTCCTCAAGCGTAACCCCTACAAGGTCTTCGACGAGCTGAGGGAGAAGGTCGACCCGACGCTCTGCCGCTGCGCCCTGGCCGGGATCGTCGGTGCCAAGAAGGGCGTCCGCTGGCACACGGTCACCAAAGAAACCGCCAAAGAATACGAGAAGAAACACCCCCGGCACGTCTGGGGGAAGTGCTAGAGAAAATCGCCCCAGCCAAGAAAGGAGATTCTTCGATGATGAGTCAGAAAAGCCCCCTGCTATTTTTTGGCCTTTTGGCCATGAGCGTCTGTATGCTTTCCGCCGCCGAGACGCCTCTCCTCCTCCAGCAGCCGACGCTGAGCAAAACTCAGGTTGTTTTCGCCTTTGCCGGTGACCTCTGGACCGTCTCCAGGGACGGGGGCGTAGCCAAGCAGCTGACCACCGGAACGGGGACCGAGAGCGATCCGTTCTTCTCTCCGGACGGCACCCTGGTCGCTTTTACGGGCGAGTACGACGGGAATATCGACGTCTATCTCGTCCCGGCCAGCGGCGGAGTCCCCCGGCGACTGACCTACCATCCCGGCCCTGATCAGGTCGTCGGCTGGACTCCAAACGGTAACCGCATCGTCTTCCGGTCGGCCCGGCAAGATGACGCCGGGGTCGGCATCCCCCGCTTTTTCACGGTCGGCCCGGACGGCGGGTATCCCGAGGAGCTTCCCTTGCCGATGGCCGTCCAGGCGTCCTTCTCACCGGACGGAACGCGCCTGGCCTACGTCCCGACAGTGCAATGGCAGAAGGCCTGGAAACGCTACCGCGGCGGGCAGACGACACCCATCTGGCTGGTTAACCTCTCCGACCTCAAGGTCGAGAAGGTCCCGCGCGAGAACTCCAACGATTCCACCCCGATGTGGGTGGGCGATAAAGTCTACTTCCTCTCCGACCGGAACGGCCCCGTGACGCTCTTCGTCTACGACACTAAATCGAAGAGAGTCGACCAAGTGATCCCGAACGACAGCCTCGACTTCAAAGCGGCCTCGGCCGGTCCCGGGGCCATCGCATATGAGCAGTTCGGCTCGCTCAACCTCTATGACCTGGCCACCGGGAAAGCCCAGAAACTCAATGTCACTCTTAACGGAGATTTTCCGGAGGTTCGTCCGCACTATGTCAAAGTCGGCCAGAGGATCGCAAACGCTAACATCTCGCCGACCGGAGTTAGGGCCGTCTTCGAGGCGCGGGGCGAGATCCTGACCGTCCCGGCTGAAAAGGGCGACATCCGGAACCTCACCCGGACGACGGGAGTGATGGAGCGCGATCCCTCCTGGTCGCCGGACGGAAAATGGATCGCCTACTTCTCGGACGACTCGGGCGAGTATGCTCTCCACATCATCGACCAGGCCGGCAAGGAGCCGGTGAAGAAGATTTCCTTGGGTGAGCAGCCGTCCTTCTATTACCGGCCGATGTGGTCTCCCGACAGCAAGAAGATCGCTTATAACGATAAGCGCCTGACCGTCTGGTATGTGGACATCGAGAAGGGAGTCCCGGTCAAAGTCGATACGACCTACTATTACAATCCCACGTTCAACTGGGACTTCGTCTGGTCGCCCGACAGCCGCTGGCTGACCTACTCCAAGCAGATCCCGAGCCACATGCACGTCGTCATGGTGTACTCACTCGAGACGGGGAAAGCAACCCAAGTCACGGACGGCCTGAGCGACGCCGAGTTCCCCGTTTTTGATAAGAGCGGGAAATACATCTTCTTCGCGGCCAGCACGGACGTTGGTCTGACCCCCGGCTGGCTCAACATGTCCAGTCTGGACCGGCCGGTGACCCGGAGCGCCTATGTCATGGTATTGCGGAAGGACCTGCCGTCGCCGCTGGCTCCTGAGAGTGACGAAGAGAAAGGCAAAGAGGAAGAAAAGGCCGAAAAGAAAGACGAGAAGAAGCCGGAGGAAAAAAAGGAAGCGGAAAAGGCAGCCGGAGCGGCCGATAAAGCGAAAGACAAGGACAAGCCCAAAGAGCCGGAGAAGGTCAACATCGATTTCGACAACATCGGCCAGAGGATCCTCGCCCTGCCCATCCCCGCCAAAAACTATGTCAACCTGGCCGCCGGCAAGGAGGGGATGATCTACATCCTGGAAGCGCCGCCACTCCTGAGTGCCCTCTTTTTGGGCGGCGGGATGACCCTCCACAAGTTCGACCTCGCCCAGCGAAAATTCGAGAAGTTCCTGGATAATGTGAACGGCTTCGTTATTTCCGCCAACGGAGAAAAGATCCTCTATGCCTCGGGACAGAACTGGACGATCGCCCCGACCACCGGGCCGGCCGAGCCAGGGAAGGGCCTGCTCCGGACAGCCGAGATGGAGGTCTACGTCGAGCCCCGGGTCGAATGGAAACAGATGGTCCACGAGGTCTGGCGGATAGAGCGCGATTTCTTCTATGATCCGGGCGCCCACGGCCTCGACCTCAAGGCGGCGGAAAAGAAATACTCCGTCTACCTCGACGGCCTGGCCGGGCGTCAGGACTTGAATTACCTTTTCGAGGAGATGCTCGGGGAGCTGACGTGCGGCCACGTCTTCGTCGGGGGCGGCGACCTGCCGGAGGTCAAGGCGGTGCGGGGCGGACTGCTCGGGGCAGACTACACCATCGAGAACGGCCGCTACCGTTTCGCCCGCGTCTACAACGGCGAGAACTGGAATCCTCAGCTTCGGGCGCCACTGACGCAGCCGGGAGTGAATGTCAAGGAGGGCGAGTACCTGATCGCTGTCGGCGGCCGGGAAGTGAAGGCTCCGGAAGAGATCTACAAGTTTTTCGAAGCGACGGCCGGCCGCCAGGTGATCATCAAGGTCGGACCGAGCCCCGACGGAAAGGACGCCCGCGAGGTGACCGTCGTGCCCGTGGGCGATGAGTCCGGTCTCCGCCATCTGGCCTGGATCGAGGACAACCGCCGCAAGGTGGACAAGCTGAGCAACGGCCGGCTGGCCTATGTCTATCTTCCCGACACCGGCCAGGGAGGATTTTCCAACTTCAACCGGTACTACTTCGCCCAAATCGGGAAGGAGGGTGCCGTGGTCGACGAACGGTTCAACGGCGGCGGCCTGATCGCCGACTACATCATTGATTACATGCGGCGGCCGCTGATGGGTTACTTCGCGTCCCGCGACGGCGCCGACTACATCACGCCGGTCGGCTCAATCTACGGCCCCAAGGTCATGATCATCAATGAGTTCGCCGGCTCGGGCGGCGACATGATGCCCTGGCTCTTCCGCGCCGCCGGGATCGGACCGCTCGTCGGGAAGCGGACCTGGGGCGGCCTGGTCGGGATGGCGGGAGCGGCCGCGCTCATGGACGGCGGATTCACGGGAGCGCCGCAGAGCGGGTTCTGGAACCCGAACGGCACCTGGGACGTCGAGAATCACGGGGTGGACCCGGAAGTTGAGGTGGAGAATGACCCGGCCTCCGTGAAAGCCGGACACGACGCGCAGCTCGAAAAGGCCGTCCAGGTCTGCCTCGACCTCCTGGCCAAGAATCCGCCTCCCAAGCACAAGAAGCCGGCCTACCCGAACTACCACCAGAAGCTTTAAAAGAACTGGAGCCGTCCTTGTTTGTTTCCAAGGCAGGAGTGATACTACCTCTCCGGGTCATACCAAAACCGCCGGCAGAAATCCTTATCCCTGAACCCCTTGATGCCCCCTTTACGGATAATCTTAGGGATATTTCTGAAATAGTACCAGTCACCAAATCTATCGAACGACCTGGTTGAGGTGATGACATAGTCGTCTTTGAGGATCCTGAACTTTTTGCCCGCCTTTGTCCCGTATTTCTTAAGTTCCAGGGCAAACTTTGTATCCTCGGCACAATAAAGAGATTCGTCGAATCCTCCGATATCCTCAAAGATTTTCTTCTCTGTGAACAAGAGGCCACCCATGATGCCCAACAACCACTTTGCAGATAAGACAGTGATGCAACGGGTGAAGTAAAGCCCGAGAGACATTCGTTCAAGCTCGATCCTTGTCCCCCCTCCTACATATAAACATGAAGACATCGTTTCCTCGATGGAATTGAACATGTGAGACGTTACTGAGCTATCGGCATCCAAAAAACCCACAAGGCTTCCCGAAGCCGAATGAGCACCTTTATTTTTAACTGAGGAAATGCACCTTTTCTCTTCTAAAACAACCTTCGCTCCGTAGCTCAGCGCCATAGCTTCGGTCCCATCGGTGGAGCCGTTGTTGACAACGATGATCTCGATTAAGAATGGATTTTGATAATTTTCCCTGGCTCTCATGACCGAGTCCAGTGTCCTGCCCAAGTATTTCTCTTCATTAAAAGCTGGTATGACTAGAGAGATCGACGTTTTTCTCTCAAGAGACATGAGCCTTGATCCCAAACAAAACCTAGCACTCCTGATGAATCACTGTCAATGCCTGAAATTCCGATAGGCACAAGCGCGCTAAGTTCCAATCTCTTTTCAGGTATTTTGAAGGCGAACCAAAGCCACTTTTCTCGCCGGCTCTTTTAGGATATCGCCTATTTGATCCCGAAAGAAGAAATCCATTTCTGCCCTTCTTGAGTCATGTTGTATTGACAGTCATCTCTGTCCTTGACTTCGATTACCGGCCGGAAATATCATGACTCATCAATGGACGCTTTTGAAACCGGGCGCGATAAGAAACGGCGCCGTCATCGCCTGGTATCTATCATATTCGCCTAACAAAGGAATCATCATGGCCTCATCGAACATCGGATTCTTCGGGTATGCGGGCCGCTGGGCTTTCGTCGACCTGACCAACCGCACGGTCCGAATCGTGCCGGCCGACCTGGCCATCTGTCGTGACTACGTGGGCGGCCGCGGCGTCCAGGCCCGGCTTATCTACGACCACCTTCTACCCATCGCTCCGCTCCGGGATCCGCTCGCTCCCGAGAACAGGCTCGTCCTCGGCACCGCCGCACCTAACGACACGTTTATCCCCACGGCGGGCCGCGGCTCCTGCTCCTTTGTCAGCCCCATGACCCGCTCGCCAGACCCGGCATCCTGGGTTCCGGGGCACAAACCCCTCTTCGGGCTCCTCACCCATTCGAGCGCCGGCGGACTTTTCCCCAACATGCTGAAGCGGGCCGGGCTCGACCAGCTGATCATCGACGGACGGGCCGATCGGCCCGTCCGTATCCTCGTGACCGAGGACGGCGTCCAAATCATCGACGCAGAGGAAGACCTTTTCGAAACCGTCGACGGCCGCAAGGTCGCCCGCCCGGCCTCGGCTACGACCGACTTTCTGACCGCGAAATATCCCAGCTCCTCGACGATGTGCCTGGGGCCGGCGGGATGGAACCGAATCGCCTTCGCCTGCCTGACCGGCGACCATCATCGCAATTTCGGCCGGGGAGGGGCGGGTGCGGTCATGGGCTCGAAGAACCTCGTCGCGGTCACGGCCCTGGGGAAGCGGCAGACGACCTATGCCGACGCCGACGCCTTCCAGAAGCTGAGTAAGGAGCTCGACGCCCAGGTCAAGGCGCATGTCGGCGACCCGGGATGGACGGCCTCGTTCCGGCCTAAGACGGGCACGACATGGTGGCTCGACCGGGCCTTCAACGGCCGCTACCTAGGCAAACAGGGTGGATACCTTCCCTGGCACAACTTCGATGAAGGCTGGTTCGACCCGGCCGCATACGCCAGAGTCGGCACCGACGCCTTCCTGGAGATCTCAGGAAAGCCCAAGGTCTGCAACCGCTGCCGGCACGTCATATGCACGCGTTCGGCCAAGGTAGAGTCGGGTCCCTATGCAGGAGAAGGGGTGCGGCCCGAATTCGAGACGATTGCTCTGTGGATCAACTGCTGCCTCACCGACCGCGACGCCATCTTCCACCTCAACCGCCTCTGCAATGAGCTGGGAGTGGACACGATGAGTTTCGGCGGGGTGACGGCCGGGGCCATGGACATCGAAGAAAAAGGGCTCTTAAAAAAATATGCCGGCGCGCCGAAATTCGGCGACGCCCCGAGCATGATCCGGTTCCTGGAAGATATCGCCTACCGGAGGGGCGACACAGGCCGCCTCTTCGCCCGTCACTCCGACGCGGTCATCGCCGAGGTCGGGGCCGCCGCGACGCCGGCCGACCTCGAGGCTATCGCCCGCTGTGTCGTCACGGCCTATGGAGGGCTCGGCTACGCGGGCATCGAGCCGAAAGTGTTTCCCGGGATGTTCACGGCCTATGGCACATCCAACCGCGGCCGGGGCGACCACACCTATGCCTGGACGATCCAGGCCGAGGAGGGCGGGCTGGAGGGCGCGGAGGAACTCGCCATTTATGTCGCTTCGGGGCAAGTTGGAAAGGCGCTGGTCGATTCCCTGGGGCTGTGTGATTTCTTCCCCGAATCCATCACAACGGATCTCTTCCTCGGTCTGTACAGGGCTCTGACAGGCATTGAATACACCGCGGAGTCGATGAGCGCCTGCGGCGAGAGGATCTGGAACCTCGAACGCCGCTTCAACAATATCCAAGGCCGCAACCGCGTTTACGACGCCTACGTGCCGCCCAAGCTGACGGTCCCCCTCACGGCCGGGGCGCACAAAGGCCGGGCCGTCAACCCGGAATACTACAACCAGATCCTAGACGCCTATTACGTTTACTACGGCTGGACGGCCGACGGTCTCGTCCCGGCGGAGAAGCTCACAGGATTCTAGGAGGACCCGCTCCTCATAGTTCATCGTCTTTCTCCAGGCCAAGCTTCTTGAGGCCACGGAAGAGGCTGAGGAATCCGGAGGCGACACCCAGAAGCGTGAACACGATCAGGAGCCAGGGGTCTGTTCCCAGGAGTTTGTCCAGAAAATACCCCATGAACAGCCCGACGGCGATAGAGGATGGCAACATCAGGCCGAGTGAGCTCAGGGCGGCGAGCTTGCGGTAGTTCATCTCCCCCGCCATTTTCGCCCCGTTTTTCGTTAAAAGTCAAATGGACCAGGGGCTTGACAAAACTGAGGCAATAATCTCTAATTGAGATAGAAGTCGCACCTTCCAATATCTTCTGTGTGAGATGGGGTCATGAGAAAAAATCTGTTTTTATTCTCTTTCGCGCTGGCTTCGCTCCTGGCTTTTTCCAGCCTCCGTCCCGGTCGTCAAACACGCCCGCCCGTGAGCCCGTCTTTTTCTTCATCCTCCTTAAGAGTCGAGCCGGATTTCGGGCGGATGCCGCTCCATTTCATTCCCAACCTAGGCCAGACGGACGAGCGGGTTGATTTTTATATCCAGGGTAAAGACAAAGCCGTTTACTTTACCCCGGCGGGATTGACGTTGATCCTGGCTGCGGCTGACCCGGCCGAGTCAGGTTTCCCGCCGCCGAGAATGGAGTCGAGACCGAAAGTCGAGGTGATCAAGCCAGGACAGCGATGGGTGGTGAAGCTGGATTTCTTAGGGGCCAATCCCGGCGTGCATGCCCAGGGGGAGGAGAAGACAGGCGCGGCCGTGTCGTATTTTCGGGGAAGGCCGGAAGACTGGAAGACCGGCCTGTCGACGTATTCAAGGATCTTCTATCCCGATCTCTGGCCGGGGATCGACCTCTCCTATTCCGGCTCCGCGGGCCGGTTGAAGTATGAGTTCATCGTCCGTCCGGGGGCGGATCCGTCACGCATCCGGCTGGCCTATCGTGGGGCGGAGGCCGTGGAGGTCGACGAAGACGGTCGGCTTGTCGTGGAGACAGCAGCCGGAAGCTTCCGGGACGATGTGCCGGCGGCCCACCAGGATACGGGTGATGAGAGGACAAACGTTCCCCTGAGATACCGGGTCGAGCGCCCTTCTCAGGACGGGGCCTTCATCTATGGGTTCGAGGTCGGAGAATATGACCGGACCAGAGCCCTCGTTCTTGATCCGGCGGTGCTCGTCTATTGCGGTTTCATCGGCGGCATCGGGGATGAAAGCGCCGCCGGTATTGCCGTCGACGGAAGCGGGAACGCTTACGTGGCGGGCTTCACGAGTTCAAACGAGGCGTCCTTTCCCGTAAAAGCCGGGCCCGACCTGGACCATAACCTGAACATCGATGCCTTTGTGGCCAAGGTGAACGGCTCCGGCTCTGGCCTAGTCTATTGCGGCTACATCGGAGGAGTTGGCGACGATTATGCCCTGGATATCGCCCTGGACGACAGCGGGAACGCCTATGTGGTGGGGAAGACCTTTTCAAACGAGTATTCATTTCCCGTGACTATCGGGCCGGACAGAACCTTCAACGACTGGATGAGCGAGAGCTATGGGGATGCTTTTGTGGCCAAGGTGAACAGCACGGGCAGCAGTCTCGTTTATTGCGGTTATATCGGGGGGATCTCAGCTGATGTGGCGACAGCGATCGCCGTCGACGACGCCGGCCATGCTTATATAGCGGGAGAAACCTCTTCCCGGCAAGGGTCGGGTCAGTTTCCGGTCAAGGGAGGGCCCGACCTAACCCACAATGGCAACGCCGACGCCTTTGTTGCCAAGGTTGCACCATCGGGGGCAAGTCTCGTCTACTGCGGCTACATCGGCGGGGCCGACACCGACCGGGCCCTGGGGATTGCGGTCGATGCAAGCGGCAGTGTTTATTTGGCAGGACTCACAGATTCTACGCAGGCGACATTCCCGGAGAGGGTGGGGCCGGACTTGAGCTACAACGGCAACCAAGACGCTTTTGTGGCCAAGGTGGCGCCCTCGGGAGAAAGCCTCATCTATTGCGGCTATATCGGGGGCTGGATGTCGGATGAGGCCCGGGGCATCGCCGTCGACGGGAACGGGAACGCCTTTGTCACGGGCAGTACGGCCTCGCCCGAAACGTCGTTTCCGGTGGCCGTGGGCCCCGACCTGTCCCACGGCGGCGAGAACTTTTATGATGGATTTGTGGCCAAGGTGAACCCCTCCGGAACCGGTCTCGTCTACTGCGGCTACATCGGTGGGTCGAACCACGATTTCGGCCAGGGCATCGCCCTAGACATCGCCGGGAGCGCCTATATAGCCGGTTACACCTTTTCGACGGAAGCCACATTCCCGGTTTCAGTCGGACCGGACCTGACCCACAACGGCGATTCTGACGCCTTCGTGGCCAAGGTAAACCCCGGGGGGACGGACTTTGTCTACAGCGGGTTTATCGGCGGGTTTTCGACCGACTCAGCCAACAGCATTGCCGTAGACAAGACCGGAAATGTCTTCCTCGCCGGTGAGACCAACTCTCCGGAGATGACTTTTCCCGTGGCCGTAGGTCCGGACCTGTCCTTCAACGGCTTTCCCCGGGATGCGTTTGTCGCCAAAATCTCTCGTCCCGACAAGGTGATGATATCCGGAAAAGTCTCGGCCGGAGGCTCCCCGCTTTCGGGAGTGGTTATGGCCGGTTTACCGGATGATCCGCGGACTGATTCCCTGGGTGCCTACGGCGCCGAGGTGGACTCCGGCTGGTGGGGGACCGTGACTCCGAGCAAGACCGGTTATACGTTCAGTCCCCCAAACCGCAACTATTCCGGCGTCAGCTCTCACCAAACGAACCAGGACTACACGGCGGCCATCCTCATGCTGACCATTTCGGGGACGGTGAAAACAGGCGGGGGGACGGCCCTGGGCGGTGTCGTGATGGGCGGGCTGCCCGGGAATCCGCAGACGGAGGCGAGCGGTAATTATACCGGCACCGTGCCGTACGGCTGGTCGGGGACGGTGACTCCGGCGAAGGCAGGATATGCCTTCACACCTCCGGCGCGGAGTTACGCGAATGTGACGGTGAACCAGACGAGTCAAAACTATACGGGCTCGGGAGGATACACGCAGCCGACGGTGACGACGGCGGCGGTGACGTCGATCGGGACCACAACTGCAGTGAGCGGCGGGAATGTGACTTCGGACGGCGGAGCGTCGGTAACGGACCGGGGAGTCTGCTGGGGTACCTCGTCCGGCCCGACGGTCGCCAATTCACATACCCATGACGGCACAGGGATGGGGAGCTTCGTTAGCAACCTCACGGGGTTGACTGCGAACAAAACCTATTACGTGCGGGCCTATGCGACCAACTCCGCCGGGACAAGTTATGGGAACCAGGTCGGTTTTAAGACTCTGGCAGCCCCACCCAACGCGGACTATGTGGGCGTTTTGAAGAAGAATGGAGCGTCGGACAATGACCTGTTCGTGTACACGGCCCCAGTTGGGCTGCAAAAAGGGACGCTCATTGGGACGGATTGGTGGAGAGGAGACGGAAACACGGTGGCCATTGCCGCTGGAGATTTCGACGGAAACGGAGTGGACGAGATCGCCTATCTTAAGCGGGTGACAGCAACGGACTTTACCCTGTTCGTCTATACGGCACCGGTCGGAACGCAGAAAGGCACGCTCATCGGGACGGATTATGCCAATTACGATGGGACGCCTGTCGCCTTGGCCGCGCTGAATATCGACGGCAACGGAACTGACGAGATCGCCGTCCTGAAGAAAGCCGGCAGCGGCGACAACAACCTCTTTGTATACAGCGCGCCTCAAGGGACCCTGGAGGGGACGCTCAGCGGGACGGATTTGTTGAGCGGAGACGGAAATACGGTGGCTATTGCCGGAGGAGATTTCGACGGAAACGGAGTGGACGAGATCGCCTATCTTAAGCGGGTGACGGCAACGGACTTTACCCTGCTCGTCTATACAGCACCGGTTGGAACGCAGGAAGGCACGCTCATCGGGACAGATGTGTGGAGGTATGACGGCAGGACGATCGCCATAGCCGGGGTGGACAATGATGGTAACGGGACCGATGAGATCGCCGTCGTCAAAAACTTAAGCGGCACGGACAACGACCTGTTTATCTACACGGCGCCCATCGGCACCCAGAAGGGAACGCTCAAGGGGACCGATAGGCGGCGCTACGACGGCAACTCCAAGAAAATAGTGGGAATAAAAGGCTATTGATCTACAGTTTCTTCCCTCCGGAATTTGGATAATACTATTCCCTAGCTAAAATCCGTAGGGAATATGACCCGCCCCTATAACCCTAGCAGCCGTTTCTGGGCTTTTTTCTCGGCAAAGGTGCGGGGAACATAGAGATGTCCCCGGATGAGCCACCATGTAGCTCCGCTCCGATGGTGCTCCAGGGACAGAATCGGCCGAATGATTCGCACCTGCACGGGCATGCCCCGCTGCGAGGGCACGGGGCGCCATCCGCAAATCCGGACTCCGGTCCTATTGTTTGACCAGTTCGACCCGGCGGTTCTTGGCCCGGCCTTCCTCTATGTCGTTGGATGCAACGGGCGCAAACGGGCCGCACCCGGAGGCCCTCAGACGGGCAGGGGCGATGCCGTGGTCGCGGACGAGCGCCTGGAGGACGGCCTCGGCCCGGTCTTGGGAGAGCTTGATGTTGCTGTCCACGCCGCCCACGTTGTCCGTGTGGCCCACCACAAAGACCTTGAGGCTCGGGTCGGCTGTCAGGAGCTTGGCGATCTCACCGATGGCCTGGGCTGACTCGGGCTTGATGGTGGACTTCCCGGTGTCGAAATTGATGCCGTAAACCGCGGCGTGCCCCGTGGCCCTGATGTCGCTGCCCAAGGCTGCCGCGTCCGCTACGATGTACTGTTCCATCGCTTGCTTCTCGACAATCCGTAACCAGATCTTCCCGTTCCCCTTCTCGATCTGCACCCACGCTTCCTGGCCGGCGTTGACGATCTTCCCGTTCACCCACCGCTCCGGCACACTCTGGAGGATGGAGCCCCCAGCCTTCTGGATGGCGTTCTCGTAGTTCCGGACAACGGCGAGACCGCTCGGTTCGCTGGTCGGTTGTCCGGTGAAAGCGTAGGTGATGAAGGTGAATTTGCCTTCGACCGGGGTCTTTGGGCCCTTCGTCGAGAAGAATTCGTAGACCCCGAAATCCTCGACCTTGCAGGTCTCGATGCGGTATTCCGGCATGCGCGTGGGGAACAGCGAGTGGTCCTTGCAGTCTTTGCTGTCCGGTTGCTGGGCGGCGACGCCCGTCGCCAGCAAGAATAACAACGCGCTCATCCAAACGATCAATGCCTTTTTCATGGTCTCTCTCCTCTCTCTTTCTTTATATCGGCGGGCCGTACGTCACTTGCCCTTCTTTAACTGGCTGGAGTCGGCCTTGACCCAGTTGCGCGGTATGGGAAATGTCCGCTCCGGGCGCGGTATCAATCGTGATAGTCCCGCGCGAATAATATCGCTAGAATACGCGGGGTCCAGATATCTGCCCCGGGGCTCATATTTTCGTCAATGCTTCGCGCATCAGCTTTTCGGCGGCAGTTTTTTGCGCGGCCTCGGTGGCGCCTGGCACCAGCATGGTGATGATCAAATACCTGGAGCCCTTGAAAGTGTTGAGTTGCAGCATGCCGTAGCCCGGACTGGAGAAAAACGAGCGGTCGCCGATGCCCGGGGCGTCTGAAACGGCGATCTTCATCTTTTCCAGTTCCGCCATCATCTTGTCGGCGGTTTCGCCGGGCCCGACCGCCTTGACTAGAATGCTGAATACGCCGTAGTCGCCGATCACATATTGGCAGGAGGCCCCAACTGCCGGGTTGGCGTTGGCGTTCGGCTTGCCGTCGCCGACGTTCTGGCCGACAGCGGCTTGGATCTGGGCCTTGGTCAGCAGGGTGCAGGCGTCGATT
>Ga0315277_10008542_pt1 | contig 13157 bp, 14 predicted proteins | sample YL17G05_15_MG_FD_203695 | JGI IMG/M metagenome (GOLD analysis project Ga0315277, IMG submission 203695) | Sediment microbial communities from Yellowstone Lake, YNP, Wyoming, USA - YL17G05_15 | ecosystem: Environmental > Aquatic > Freshwater > Lake > Sediment | place: USA: Wyoming | collected...
GAGGGATAAAAACTATGCCACTGTCTACAGATAGATTCTGAAAAAATGTAGTGTCGACTTTATTCCTGCCGATACAATTCCAACACTGAGAGGAAAATCAAATGTTTCACAACATTCCTAAAGCCATCAAAGAAAGAATGTATTATTTAGAATCCCTTGATAAAGAGGACAGGTTAGCCGGAAAATCTCCTTTGGGACGGCTCAGGCAGGTGCCTCCTGAGACCGGGAAATTCATAGCCTTGCTTTCTGCCACTGCTCCAGAAGGAACTTATCTGGAAATCGGCACGAGCGCAGGCTATTCTGCAATGTGGCTGGCTTTAGCCTGTAAAGAGCTTGGTAGAAAGCTCATTACTTTTGAAGTGCTTGAAGAAAAAGCTAAGTTAGCCCAAGAGACATTTAAAACAACCGGGCTGGAGAATGTGGTTGAGCTTGTATTCGGGGATGCCAAAAAATACCTGCAGAACTACAAGAACGTTGCCTTCTGTTTTCTGGATGCGGAAAAAGAAGACTATTTTTATTGTTACGAAAAACTAGTGCCTAACCTGGTAAAAGGAGGGATACTGGTCGCGGATAATGTCATCAGCCATAAAGAGGTCTTAGAGCCAATGTTAGAAAGAGCATTGAAGGATGTCCGCGTGGATGCTCTGATTGTTCCGATTGAAAGAGGGGAATTAGTCTGCAGGAAAATCTGAGAGATGTTGAACTATCCGCGTCTTGAGGCAAGCAGAAGATATCGAATGTCATTCTGAGTCCGCCGAAGGCGAGACGAAGAATCTACCTTATGCCAAATTTTGGGGTGGCACCCTCAAACTTGTTTGAGGGTGATAACTACCGCTCTTGTGGATGTTATCATCCGCAAGGAGAAAATTAGCGAGGATGATAACATCCTCGCTGAGCAAAGGCTACTAATGTCATTCTGAGTCCCCGTAGGGGACGAAGAATCTACCTCAAGGTCAAATTCGATAGATTCTTCGATCGTCCATCTGGACTCCCTCAGAATGACAAGAAAGTAAAGAGGGAAAACGATTTAATCGTAGAGACGCATGGCAATGCGACTCTACCTCCGCATTGCCCCCGATAATGGCGGGACGCTACGAGAAAAAAGAAAGGAGGTGAGAGAGATGAAGATATTTAAGACTATCGTGCTGGTCTTCGCCCTGATGATGGTTGTCACCGCCGGCATTAACCTGGCTACCGTTCATAAGGCAACGGTTACCGTCAACGCCGGATCAGGTTTTGTTTTTGAGGGATGCTGGGCTTATTTCCCTGCTGGTCCGTGCTACGACATTTATCAGGACGCGTTAGGTAATTACTGGATCTGCAGCAAGTGCGGGCAGACCAAAAATCCAGGACAGAAAACGTGTAGGATGATTTCTCAGGATACGCTCAACCATGGCTACTGGTGCTCATAAGTTTTTGCAGTTGGGCTTGTAGGGACATCCAAATGGATGTCCCTACAGCCAATGCTCCTTGTGGAGGTTATCATCCACAAGAGATTGAGAGATAAAATGAATCGACTAATCTTCTTATTCTCAAGTGCAGTTGTCACATTGTTTTTTCTGGGATGCGGACCCAAGATGATGATTCCGCCTAATGTAGATTTAAGGAAGTATCAAAGTGTCGGGTTCATAGACTTTGTATGTGACAATGAGGGAAACTTAGACGATTGCGTGAGTGAGCGATTTCTGGAAACCCTGAGCGGATATCAAAAAGATGCGCATATCATCAAGCTCGGTAACCAAGAAGAAGTCCTGAAGTCAGTGGCGGCGATTCAAATGGATGAAAAGGCAATCCAGGCAATCGGGCGAAAATATAATGTTTCCACCATCATCACTGGCACAGTGCACGTTGTCGAAGTTAAGGGAATAGTTGAGCTTCAACCGGATTTGAGAACGGAGAGTGGTGGGATTCGACCTGGAACTAAGAGAACGGACAGCGGTGGAATCCAGGCGGAAGGTAAGAGGCTGAAAGCTATAGCTAAGATCTCTATATCTGCCAGGCTGTGTGAAACAGAGCACGGCACAACCCTCTGGACAGCATCGGAGAGCGGGCAGGAGGAGGTCAAAGAAGTCTTTATGCTTCCGGATGGCAAGGTACTTTTCGATGCATCAGACTATAGGTTTGCCTACCGGGACCTGGTGAGACCTATAATTAAAACCATCAGCACTGATTTCAAGATACGAAAGAAAAGAATGTGAAAGGAGAAAGCGACGACAAATGCTCTGGGTGTGGTAAGTTGTCTACTCCTCATGCTTCTTACACACCTTATAATAATAGTCGAGGAGCCGGCATCCACGATCGATAGGAAAACCTGATGAATAAAAACAATACCCCGCCTTGAGGACAAGGCGAGGAAGCGATTTAATCGTAGAGACGCATGGCCATGCGTCTCTACAGCTCGACAAGGTGGCACCCTCAAACTTGTTTGAGGGTGATAACTCAGCAAGGAGATAATAAGCCAGGATGATAACATCCTCGCTGAGGGACAGCAAAATCCTGCCCTGATTTATTTTACCGCTTTATGGATGGCTGTTACCCCGAAAAGCAAGCGCTTAAATGTAACCTCGCTAAATCCTGCTTGCTTTATGATTTCCGCAAATTCCTCTGCCGGATAAAAACGGGGAATGGTAGAAGAAAGGTAGGTATAAGCAGATTTTGACCCGGAGATGAGCTGTCCGATCGGTTTTACTGCCAGGCGTATATAAGCGTGAAATATCTTTTTGATTATTTCTGATTTAGGCTGGCTAGTCTCAACAGCTACGAACCTTCCCCCTGGTTTCAAAACCCGGTTTATCTCTTTTAAAGCCTGAAGAAACTTTTCTCTGTCAAGGTTTATATTTCTCACTGCGAAGGAGATTGTAACCAGATCAAAGGTGTTATCCGGAAAAGGAAGAGTCTTTATATCAGAAACTATGAAGGTGATTCCTGATGCTTCTTTTTTCTGCAGAGCTTTCTGAATCATCGGAAATGAGAAATCTGAGGCAAAGACCTTTGTATCCCCTGGAGCAAGACGTCGGAGATAGTCAGCCATCTCGCCAGTGCCACTGCATACATCCATCCACATCATTCCGTCCTTTTCAGCCGCTATTTTCGCTGCCTTCCTGCGCCAAAGTATGTCCAGACCAAAGGTCAGAACATGATTGACCAGCTCGTAAGTTTCTGGTACTTCAGAAAATATTTTGCGGATGCCTTCTTGCATACATTTTTTGTAATTGTAGAAATTAAAAGGGCGAGGAAACCTCGCCCCTACACTCAGACAGGAATGTTTGACCTACCAGAATTATATGGTTTAAGCTCTTTTTCCTTTTTTGCAAGTCTGAAGCCTTGCCCTACTCACTCACTTTTAGGTGGAACAGGCATCTTGCCTGTTCTTATGCTCAGGCGGGACGCCTGAGCCACCATGTCCAGTAAATCGGGCAACTACAATGATAGTCAGACAGGAATGTTTGACCTACCAGAATTATATGGCTTAAGTTTTTCATCCAGACTATACTTTCCAGGACCAATCAGAATCAAACTTAAGAAAAGAATCCCGTCTTCAATCGCGTGCGAGGCTATGCCTAAGCCATCGCCTCTATTCAGATGCATTGAGGTAGCAACGATCATGTTAATTGCCATAAGTATACAGATTGGTCTGAAAAAAAGACCCAGGATGAGAAAAATCCCTCCAAAAAACTCTGCAAAAGAAGACATAAATCCCCAGAATACGGGCAGAAACTTAATCCCGAAAATCCCCATAGTCGTGCCTATCTTTTCCCATTTATCTGGTCCACCTATAATCTTTGGAGCACCATGAAATATAAACATCCCCCCTATTCCCAGACGTAGAATCAGAAGCCCGATGTCCCTATATTTGTTCAGAGATGTCAAAATCATTTTCCCTCCTTCAATCTAAGACATTTTTACCTTATACGAAATGCTCAATGAATTGGATAACTACTGATGTTCTGTCAGATCCCGGACCTGACAGAACAAAAGAACAGTCAGGCAAAGATGCCTGACCTACTGGTCTTTTTGTGTAGCGGAAACCTTCAGGTTTCCATTAAGTAAATGGAAGGCTGAAGTCTTCGCCCGGATCCTGTGGACAAGACCTTGAGGCCTTCCCTACAGTTTTCTCTTTCCATAAGTGAAGTCTCGAATATGCATCCCGTAGATTTCCTTGAAACCCGATTTCTTGTAAAATTCACCTTTATCCGGATCAGTTATTAAGACAATATCATAATATCCCTTGAAATTGGAGATTGCCAACTCCATCAGACGCCTGCCAATCCCTTTCCTCTGATGCGACTCCAGAACTTCAACCAGGGTAATGAATGCATGCATGGCCCCATCGCTTATGGCTGTGAGAAAACCTACAAGTCTACCATTTTCTCTTGCAGTGATAACCAGATCAGAACCGGTTAAAAGCTTGCTTCTGGTCTCCGTTGACGGAGGTGATTTCCAGTTCTGGAAAAAGGTATTTAACTCATCCGTGATAATTCTGCCATTTATTTTATACTCGATCATTGATTTATCTTTTGAGTATTTTTTAGTCTATTGCTGGTGCGGGAACTGGATTTTCCCTCACTTTGTATTTCTATGTAGCGGAAACCTTTAGGTTTCCAGTTTTCTTGAATTAAGAACTGGAAGGCTGAAGCCTTCCGCTACATTTTTTCTTAATGCTAAATCCACACTTTGATAACTGCTCCAGGAGTTTTTCCGGTGAGGGGTTCCACTGTCCCCATTTACGGGAGATATGTTCGGTCCAGGAATAATTATCAAAAGTGAATTTTTCCTTGCGCCCTTTCTCAAGAGGAACCCTGTAGTTTGATTTACGGTAATAATCTTGAGCCAGGTAGCCCTGGTCCATCCTTTTCATAGCTTTCTTTATATCTTTTTCATTGAATTTCGGGTATTCATTTTCAAAAAGGACAAATTCCAGAGGATATCTTGGTCGTGTCGGCGGACTTTCTGCCGGGTATCCCATAGCGACTTGAGTCAGTGGAAAGACCCGCTTGGGCAATTTATATTCCTTCGCAATTTCCGTCGCCCTCAGAGGAGTATTCCCCAGAAAGCAGGTGCCCAACCCCAGGCTTTCTGCGGCAATCACCATATTCTCTGCCATCAGAGAAGCATCCTGAATCCCCATCAAAAGACAGAAAAGATCATTCGAGACCAGTCTCCAGTTTCTCTTCTTCATAATAAGCTGGAGTTTATGAAAATCGATGCAAATGGTGAAGGTAAGCGGCGCCTTGAAGGGATTTCTCTTCTGATTCCGTGACAGCAACAGACTATAAACCTGAGAAGAGAAAGGCGCCTGCTGTCCTGCCCGGACAATTGTCCTTATTATCCCATTCGTGGGGGATTTCGGTTTAAACCGTCGAATAGATTTGTGATTGAGCATGGTCCTAATTACCTGATTTTTTTTCATTGATTCTCCTTGTCTAAGAGTATAGTCAAGCTGTAGGGACATCCCGCCGCATGCGGGACTGTACCCCTACAAATTTCTTCTCGTTCAGGTTATCAACGTACAAATTTTGTCAAGCAAAAATGCAGAGGAAACCTTCAGGTTTCCAATCCTTTTGAATCAGGAAATGGAAGGCTGAAGCCTTCCGCTACAGGTCAGACAGGAATGTCTGACCTACCGAATATCATCTTTACTGTGTCTGACCCATTCCGAATATCTTAAACAGAAAAGCATAGATGTCTGATTGTTCATCAATAACTTTGGAAGTCGGTTTTCCACCGCCGTGCCCGGCTTTGGTTTCCACCCGTAGCAGAATCGGATTATCACCAGCATTGGCAGCCTGCAATGCTGCGGCGATTTTTTTTTGGCATGCAAGGGCGCGACCCGGTCATCAGTATCCGCGGTGGTGATTAAAGTCGGTGGATAGGCTGTTCCTTTTTTGACGTTTTGTAAAGGAGAATAAGCATAAATGTAATTAAACTCCTCCGGACTTCTGGTTGCATCCCCGTATTCAGGTATCCAGTAACGGCCAACAGTGAATTTCTGGTATCTCAGCATGTCGGTAAGAGGCACCTGACAGATGACTGCTCCTAACAGCTCCGGCCGCTGGGTCATGCAAGCTGCTACAAGGAGTCCGCCGTTACTGCCGCCAATGATCGCCAGTTTATTCGTGCTGGTATATTTGTTCTGGATGAGATACTCAGCCGCGGAGATAAAATCATCAAATACGTTCTGCTTTCGGTTCAGCATTCCAGCCTGGTGCCAGGCTTCGCCATACTCGTTCCCTCCGCGTAAATTGGCTAAGGCGAATACACCACCATTTTCCAGCCAAACCAAACGGGAAATAGAGAAATAAGGTTGCATGCTTATGTTAAAACCGCCATAACCAGTGAGCAGAACCGGATTGGAGTGGTCGAACTTCAGCCCATTTTTATGAACGATGAACATCGGCATTTTGGTTCCGTCTTTCGAGTCATAGAATACCTGCTGGCTTTCATAACCAGAAAGATCAAAGTTGATTTTAGGCTGGTGAAATATTGAGATCTTATCCGCTGCAAAATCATATCTGAAAATTGTTGAAGGGTAAAGAAAAGAGGTGAAATCGAAAAACATCTCTGTATCCCTGCGCTTGCCGGAGATGTTGCCAACTGAGCCTAAATCAGGCAAATCGATTTCCTTTTTGAATTTTCCGTTAAAGTCATACAGTTTAAGCTTATCATGCGCATCCTGCATGGAAACGACAACAAGCTGGTCATCCACCATTCTGGCATCTGAGAGCACCTCGGTTGCCTGAGGAATAATTACTTTCCAATTCTTAGGGTCAGGCATTCTGAGATTTATCTGAACTATCCTCCCATGCGGGGCATCTAAATCGGTGCGGAAATAGAAGAGAGTATCTAAATTACCAACAAAGGCGTAATTGGCATCTGCTTTATCTAAGAGCTTGATAAAGGGACTCTTACTCTCGACTTCACGATAGTAGACTCGGTTTTTCGGGTCTGTTCCAAGCTCCACATATAAGACCAGATATTTCCCGTCCTCAGTGATGAAGGGCGTGAAGGAGAGTTCTTTGTTCGCTGGGTCCTTGTACACCAACTGATCCTCGGCTTGAGAAGTGCCGAGCTTGTGGAAGTAGACTTTATTGTAACTATACTGGTCCTCTTCCGGGACCGAGCCCGGCTCAGGATAACGGTTGTAGAAAAAACCACTATGGTCATTTTCCCAGGCCACGTTGCTGAACTTACACCATTTTATAGTTTCAGGAAATTCCTTTTTAGTGTCGATATTTAAAATCTTTATCTCCTGCCAGTCACTTCCACTTTTAGATATACCGTATGCCAAAAGGGTTCCGTCCTTACTGTAAGCCAGAAGCGAAAGGGCAATGGTCCCATCCGGGCTAAGTTTATTCGGGTCGAGCACAACCTCCGGTTCACCAGTTAAAGTCTTTTGCATGTAGAGGACTGATTGGTTTTGCAGTCCATCATTTTTTGAAAAGAAATAGCGGTCCCCCCGTTTACTCGGAGTAGAATATCTGGGGAAGTTCATTAATTCGGTCAGCCGGGCTTTGATCTTCTCCCTTGCCGGGATAGCGTCAATATAAGTATGGGTCAGCTTATTCTCAGCCTCCACCCAGGCTTGCGTTTCAGGCGAATCCGGGTTTTCCAGCCAGCGATACGGGTCAGGCACCTTAGTGCCAAAATAATCGTCCACCACATTATCCATTAGAGCAGGTGGATATGTAAGATTTTGGGCGTTGAGGGAACTGACAAGAGAGACTGTGAAAAGAAGAAATGCGAGTGAGTTCGAGAAAATCGAAATCTTGTTTCGTTTAGTTGAGCTAAGAAGGCTTTGCATTACTGTCACTCCTTTCAAAGATTTTGTCCCCATTAGTTATTAGCATAACAATAATCTTGGCAAGTATTTCCTTGAGTACAATGTGTCGGGGATTTTCGTTACTAAAAAATGTCAATAGTAGAAGAAAATTGCCTTCCCCGTAATTTGCTAAAAGAAAAGGTGTCGTTTTCTCTATCTGAAACAAATTGGGCTTGTAAAACTGTTTAGGTTTCAGTATAGCTTGCACGTTACTCTTGACCTCGACAACCCTATAAACTGTTATTTCACCAATGGATTTGTCAAATCTGTTAAATTCTTTCTCAAAATCCACGCTCCATTTCTCTAGACCGCTTCCTTTTGAATCATAGACTAATAACCCCAATTTCTCAATAAAGGGCGTGCGACTAAAATCTCTGGATGTGATATTTAAGATTCCATTGGGCGTGACAACTGTGCTATAATTGGCGGGTGTTGCGTCTAATCTCCGCTTAAGTTTTGGATCATATGCCCAATAGCCCGGTATGTCAGCAACGTTTATGAATAACCCTCCATTATTAACATATTTGAATATTTTATCAAGGGTCTCATGGTTTTTTAAATCGTGTTCGGGGTAAACACCGCCATAAGGATTAAGGATAGCAACGTAAGAATCAAAGTTATTTGTTACCTTAATCAATTTTGTCTTAATCCTTATTTTATTTCCCTTTGCGTGGCAATTCAGTTCCTCCTTCCATACTTGTGGGCTAATGTCGGTCCATGAAAAAATCTCCGAATTTTTTGTATCCTTTTCCATATCTGTAAGTATCCCTATCTTGTAAGCCAGAAATTTATTTTTATCTCTTCTCCATAGATTAAAACGGTGCCATACCTTTGAAAACGCACCTGACCCATAAAAAACGAGCAAGGCCACCAGGACAGATAATAATAAAATTAACAATTCTTTACGAGGAGGGGGAGGAGAAAAGAGTACGCCGCCAATGACACTCGCCAATGCTCCGGCAAAGAGTAAAGCTAATGATCTAAAGATATTCATCATTTACTTATGTCTTTCGCCTTTGATCGTATTTAATTTTGTTTATTCCCTTCCAAAAGTTAAGCCCTCCTTTTTTTAAAAATTCACATTTGATTTATTTTACTTTTCCACCACGAATTCATAGAGCCAGAACAAACCGGGTATAACCGGCTGGCGGCTCAAGAGGGTCCATCCGTCCATAAGCGGATACAGTTGCTTCTGTCCGAAGCGGGCGTGTTTCTTTAGATGTTCAGGGAGCCAGGACTTGACCAGCTGCATGATCCTCCACACCGGGCCATTGGGGATAGATATGATCAATTTCCCCCCAGTGCGGAGAACCCGGTGGCATTCATGCACAGCCAAATCCGGCATCTGGAGGTGTTCGATAACCCCTAACATAAAAACCGAATCGTACTTATTGCTGTCGAACGGCAGACGCTCCGCAGAGCAAAGCTTCACCTCGATGCCATAGAAATTAGTATCGACAATATCGCAAGAGGTGAAACTCCGTGAGCAGACTCGAAAAACGGCTTCCAGTATACCTCGCCCACAACCAATATCGAGCACCTCCCCGGCAAACCAATCCAGGCGCTCACTCACCAGGGTCAACTGGCGTTTTGCATAAACTCGCGTGATCCAGTTCTTTTGTGAGTCCAGATAGCGCTTTATAGCCAAAGTGCCTCTGGTTTCTATTTCTCTTCTATCCATAGCAACTCCTCTGGTGACCTTAGCGGAGAGACCTCTGGAAAACTTGTTTTGCGGGGTTAGGTACTCAGAAGGTGTTGATTTTTCATCCTGGAAACGGAGACTACGTCTGGCATAGCCACCGTAGAACAGGTCGAGCACCCTTACCGGGCCACTCTCGCTCACTTTTTCAGAGATCTCTGAGTATTCTTATAAGCTCCTAATAGTTTTTACCTGCCATCATATAACCTTCCCACGCTTTGTCGAGCCCTGTGGAAGATGGGTTCAAAGTTAGCTTTTAATCTTGTTTATTCCCCTCTAAAAGTCAAGCCCTGTGTTTTGATTTTTTGGAAGAACACTGATAGACGCATGCGATACGTCTCTACAAATGCGGGGGCAATTCATGAATTGCCCCTACAAAAAAATGGAGGTCTGAAGATCTCTGCTACAAAAAACCTGTAGAGGCATATTGCAATACGCCCCTACGAAAAATAAGGACGGGGGAACCCCGCCCCTACAGGAAACTATATTCTTTTCTTGCCGATCAATTCCTTTATGTCCAATCTCAATATCCCTACGTCTTTGTATCTTTGTTCGCTCTTGATTGATTTTTCCTTCACCTTGCCTGGATTTTTTTCTAAATGGTTTATCAATACATCAATTCCATGCTTTTTTTCCTCCAGGTCCTCAATGAAGAACATCTCTCCCCAGAACACCACTGAGCGATATTTCTGTTCGCATTCATTCGCTATATAGCCAAGGTCTTCTATTATAGTTCCGCACACGTGCGGGTTTTCATTAATAAAATCAATTTTCAATCCGCTCTTTGCACAATGGAAATAAAGAGCGTTTTTGTCCTTATCATAACCGTAATTCAGTGTGACCAAGTAGGGTTTCTTTTCCCAGTACATAGAAATTGTAGCATACTTCCTCTGTTTCAGAATCTCTATCAATTCATTTGAATCGGTTATCTCCCGGTCTTTTCTTTGCATGTGATATTTTGGCATAATCCTAACCTCCTTGAATGATTTATCCTGACGCAAGTTCAAGAATCAAGGTCATTGTTTTTGTAGGGGCGAGGTTTCCTCGCCCCCCACCCCTCGGGCAGGTAGCCGCAGACTTTAGTCTGCGCTTTTATGATTCGCAACCTGAAGGTTGTGGCCACCAAGATCGTCACAGACGATGTACTCCATATATTAAAACCCTAACTCCTCCCCTACTAAAATCATGGTTACTCTTCCTTTTTCCCTTTCGCCCTCGATGATTAAAAGCTGGTTGCACATCCGGTCAAACTCCGGGACACGGCACAAATCATAATCGCAAAAACTTGTTTCCCTGCAAGGGGTATTAAAATCCAGCCTTTTAGCATTCATCGGGGCAGATAGATTCCTGGTCCGGTCTATCCCCTCTTTTATATCTTTGACGATTTTGTTTGCCCCGCAAACGATGACCACCTTTTTACCATAGCAAAGCCCCGCGATCTTATTCCCCATGCCGCTGATATTGACAAGCTCTCCGTTTAACGTAACCGCATTGGTTCCGGAAAGAAAATAGTCAGCGCTAACTCCTTCTTTTCTTATTCTCATATTTTCTTCTTTAGAAAGTTCTGGGAGATATTGATTGTATAGTTTATAATTCCCTTTCATCAGCTCATCTAATATCCCTAATTCTTCTAAGGTAACTGAACCAGCTAACCCAACAGATGCACCCTCAGGAATTAAACTCAGGATTTTTTCCCTTGTCTCTTTTCCAGTTTTGAAATAAAAGGCTTCGATATTGTTTCTTTTCAGGCTCTGCAGGACTTTAGCCGACAGCTTCTCATAATACCATACTTTATTTTTATCCATTCTACCTCCATCTTCAAATTCCTAATAAATGAATTTCGCTGATTTCGTCAAGCAGGTTTTTCAGGGGCATCAGATTAAGAACTTGTGATTCTTATGAATCTTGAACCTTTGAATTTTTTCCCTATACTTTTAACTTATTTCTGCCGATAAGTATAATAGTATTTGTTGAATTTTTTACTTGATTTTTTTATTTTTTTACGTATAACAGTTAAGAAGTTGGTTTTTTGAAGGATTGAGTTAGTGGATTTTAGAGTAAAATAGAAAAGAGCGTAAGCGGCCACGAAAGCCTTTGGTTTTAGTGGGCTTTTTCGTGGTTTTTGTTTTTAACATTTTTCAATGGAAGGTGGTGAGAAAGTTTTGGCAGAAGGGAAAGTGAAGTGGTTTAACGAGGCTAAGGGTTTTGGCTTTATCGAGCCGAGCGATGGCGGAAAGGACGTCTTCGTGCATTTTTCAGCCATCAAGGCAGAGGGATATAAGTCCCTGCAGGAGGGAGACCAGGTTAGCTTCGATATCACCCCGGGTCCCAAAGGACCACAGGCAATTAATGTAGTTAAATTATAAAATAAGATTTAACCGCATTATAAGCTCTCCCGCAGAAATGCGGGAGGGCTTTTTTATTTACTGTAGGGGCGAGGTTTTCTCGCTCTTGGTCTGCCAATATTCTAAAAATCGCTATCTGAAGACCTCCGCTACAAATGTGACAAAGGTCACCCTCAAACTCGTTTGAGGGTGCCACTCCAATCTTGATTGGGGATGTTCTTATTTCAAAAAGCTGTGCGAACCGCAGGGGCGAGGTTCTTTCGTCCTCATTGTTTGTTGACAGTAGCCTGAGTTGTCTTCGACATAGGTCTGTTGTAGGGGCGTATTGCAATACGCCCCTACATGAAAATTGCATGCATAGTCCCGCAAAGACCTGATGTCCTTGCATGAATTCCATTAATGAAATCATTTTTATTTTCAAATCATTCCAAACAGAACGGTAATCAAGGCTGTAATATTCATAAAGGCTTTAGGTTTTTAACCTAAGGTCTTTTGTTTTAATCTGGATGAAGGAGATTTTACTTGACAAGCGGGGTTTAATTTTTTATTTATCTTAGCTTATGAAGATTGACCTGAAATCTCTCAGGGATGAGGTAAGCTATCTAAGCTTAGAAGGAACTGCTGACTCCCTGGGGCTTAAAATCGAATGGGTGGAGTTTTCCAGCCCGGTCAAAGTGAACTTGAGAGTCTTACGCTCCGGGAAGAACTATATCGGTGAAGGAAAGGTCGAGACCGTTGCCTTATTCGAATGCTCCCGCTGTCTGAAAAAATACTCACAGCCCCTGAAGGCGGATATCAGATTCCTGCTCAAAGAGGAAAAAGACCAGATAATCCTGGAATCAGAAGACCGGGAAAACCTGGCGCAGACTGGAAATTTCTTCAAGCTGGATGATCTGGTGAGAGAGAGCTTGATTTTATCCATACCTTTGAAGTCGCTGTGCCAGGAGGACTGTAAGGGGCTTTGTCCGACCTGCGGAACAGATTTGAACGTAACAACCTGTGAATGCAAGAAAGAACAGATCGACCCGCGCTGGGAGAAACTAAGGGATTTGAAAACTGAAAAGAAGTAAAGAGGGAGACGGAAGACGTAAGAAGTATGACCATAAGAAAAGATAATTCAGGAGAAGAAAATGCCACTGCCTAAAAGAAGACATTCCAAGACCAGAGGAGCCAAACGAAGAACTCACTGGAAACTCGACGCTCCGAATGTTACCAGATGTTCTCATTGTCACCAGCCAAAACTGCCCCATCATGTCTGCCCGCATTGCGGATATTATGATGGCAAGGAAATCAT
>Ga0315277_10008543_pt1 | contig 13157 bp, 10 predicted proteins | sample YL17G05_15_MG_FD_203695 | JGI IMG/M metagenome (GOLD analysis project Ga0315277, IMG submission 203695) | Sediment microbial communities from Yellowstone Lake, YNP, Wyoming, USA - YL17G05_15 | ecosystem: Environmental > Aquatic > Freshwater > Lake > Sediment | place: USA: Wyoming | collected...
AAATCGAGAACCTCCCCTTGCGCGTGAACACCGGCGAGCGCGAGCAGCGCTTCCTGCTACGCGGCGCCGGCCTGGAACGCATCGAGGCCCTGTCCTCGGATCGCGTCGCGCTACGCCTGGGACCCGCCGCGAGCGCCGAACGCGAGGTGTTTGTTTCCCTGAACGAAGGCGTTAAGAAAGGCGAGCGGTTGGCGCTTCAACTCAAGCTTGGCGGTGTCGCCGACGCCGTGCGCCTGGCGGACGCGCTGATCGTCGCAGGCCCCAGGCCTCGCATCACCGCTGCGAAGCCTTCGCTGCCCGAAGATCCGGGCGCGGGATTGCGCGAAGGCGAGCTGCCCGCCGGATCTTTCGTCGGGTTCTCCATAACGGCGGAGAACCTCGAGTCGGAGCCCGCGCTGCGCCTGGAGTGCGCCGAAACCGCGCGCACGCTGGAAGCGCAGCGCGTGCGCACGGGCGAGAAACGGCCGGCCGCGAAACTGGACGCGACGGGCGGCGCCACGCTGTTCGCCTCCTTCGACCCCGGCGCCGTCGGACGGCCGGGCTGCACCGTCAATGCGGTGCTGGAAACGGAAGCTTCGGGAGTCTCCGAGCCGTTCCCGCTCGGCCGCGTCGTGCGTCTGCCCCGCGTGGAGAGCATCACCCTGACCGACGAAAAGGCCGGGGCGGGCTTCATCGCCGTGCTGAGAGGCCGCGACCTGGAAACCATTCAGAAGACCGGCTGGGACGCCGCCAACGGCCTGGACGTGCCCGCGCCGCCGCGGAGCCTGGCTGGGGAAGGCGAACGCCAGGCGCTGCGCGTCCTGGTACCCTGGCCCTCGCCCACGCCGCTGGCGCCGCTCTATGTCTGGCTCCCCGGAGACAGGGAAGGCCGCGCTGTGCCGCGGAGCCGCTGATTCCCGGCATCTCGCACGTGAAAGTAAGTACTCAGTCCGACCTGCCGGCGAGTTTCGGGACCAACATCCAGCGGAGCGCCCCGCGGGGGCGCGAGCCGAACTGCTCCATCTCGATGGCGATGAGCGCCCCCTTCTTGAAATCGACGACCAGGTCCGGCGTTCCCAGCAGATAGGCCGCCAACTGGCTGAACTGGGGCTCATGGCCCGCCAGAAGCAACGAGGCGGCGTCCTTGTGGACTCGAATCTCGCTCCAGACATCCTCGGGACTGCCACCCGCGAGGACCTCGGTTCGCATCGGCCGGGCCTGACAGCCGAGCGCCTCGCCAGCGAGTTCCGCCGTCTGGACGGCGCGCACCAGCGGGCTGGTGAGTATGCGTTCCGGTTTCACGCCGGCCCCGCGCGCCAGCTTCAGCACGGCCCGCAGTTTCCTCCGCCCCTCGTCGGTCAGGGCGCGGCCGGCGTCGTCGGCGCCCGCTCCGGCTGGCTCCGCGATCCCGTGACGAAGCAGATAGATGGTCATAGGCTGGTCCGCCGATCCCCATTCTGGCATACTGGGGAGTCCTACAGGCATTATGTTCACGCAAGAGTTTTCGCGCCGCGCCGCCTTGTACCTGGCTTGCGGCTCGGCCGTCGCGGTGCTGTTCTCGATCGCGGTCTGTCACACGCTGCTGGCGATGTCGCTGGCGGCGTTGCTGCTGTCGGGCGAGCCGTTGCGACTGCCGCCCATCAAGCTGCCTCTGGCCCTGTTCGTGGCGCTGACGCTGGTGTCGGTGGCGTTGTCATCCGATCCGGCCGCCGGGCGCCCGCAGATTCGCAAGTTCTTCGTGTTTCTGGCCCTGCCCGTGATGTTCAGCCTGGTGCGCCGCGTGGAGCAAGCCGCGCGGCTGGTCCAGGTGTGGGCGGGTGTCGCGATGGTTTCGGCGGCCAAGAGCCTGTTCCAGTTCTACGACAAGCTGGAAGAATCCCGGAGCATGGGCTGGAACTTCTACCAGCACTACATCGCCGCCCGTACCACCGGCTTCATGAGCCACTGGATGACCTTCGGCGGCCAGATGATGATCGTGCTCGCGCTGCTGACGGCGTTCCTGTTCTTCTCGCCCTTGCGGCGGCGCGCCCTGTGGTTCTGGCTGCTGTGCGCGGCGGTGATCGGGCTGGCGCTGTTTCTCAATTTCACCCGCGGAATCTGGCTCGCCACCTTCGTCGCGGGCCTCTATCTGCTCTGGTTCTGGCGCAAGCCGTTCGTCCTGATCGTGCCGGCCGCCCTGGCCCTGGCGGTGTGGTTCGGGCCAAGCTCCGTTCGCGCACGCTTCGATTCGTTTCTCCATCCGAGCGGGGAGCTGGATTCCAACCTTCACCGCCTTGTCACCTGGCGCACCGGTCTGCGGATGGTACAGGCCCATCCCTGGTTTGGCCTCGGCCCGGAGGTGGTCAATTTGAAGTTCAAGGACTACCTGTCGCCCGACGCTCCCAAACCGCTGCCGTCGGGCTGGTACGGCCACCTGCACAATACCTACCTGCAATACGCGGCCGAGCGCGGCGTGCCCACGCTGCTGGTCCTGCTATGGCTGGTGGGCAAGATTCTGTGGGACTTCCTGGGAGCGCTGCGGAGGCTTCCGGCGGGGATCGACGACCGGCGGTTTCTGTTGCACGGCGCGGTCGCGGCCGTGATTGGAGTGCTGATCACGGGCTTCTTCGAGTACAACCTCGGCGACAGCGAGGTTCTGCTGATGTTCCTGGTGGCGGTCTGTCTCGGCTATACGGCCCGCGAGGCGGGGGCAGGCGAAACCGCCTGCCCCACCAGTGCCGGGGTGGTCACTTCAGGTTGACGCTTTGCGCCGCCGTTGTTCCCAGCCGGTTCGAGATCGTCACCGAAAGAGACTGGAGGGTGTCGACCACGTTGGTCACCTTGTTGACGTCGCCTTGCATGGTGAACGGAACCGACGCGGTGAACAGGCTGCCGTAGGCCTGCGATGCGGCCGTGGAATACCAGGCCAGGAAGCTCGACTCCACCGGGAGCGTGACCTTCGTCGTGGCCACGGTTTCGTTGGCCGTCGGCGTGAATTGGATGTCTATCTGCGTGACAGAGCGGCCCGTCGCCATGCCGGTCACCAGCAGCGTGAAGCCGCTGACGGTCTTGCCGGTAATCGAAACTCCCAGCAGGCGCGGCGCCGACTGCGGCACCGCGACGCTGAACGACGGCGGATTGATTGGGGTCAGGTCGATCTTGCCTTCCGTGGTCTGGAACGACGGCGTCAGCGTGATGGCGCCCGCGACCGATCCGGTCTGTACGCGGATCTGGGTCGCGTTGTTCGGGAAGATGGCCCGTGTCGAGTTGGCCGGAATGATGAACGTGGTGGTCCGGCCTCCCGTGGCGAACTGCACGGCCGGATCGCTGGCGCCGACTTCGGAGTAGAAGTTCATCGTCAGCGTGCCGCTGAGAGCCAGCGGATAGGCCTGCGCGAGCGAAAGGGCGACGGCGGGCTGAGCCAGAGGCTCCTGCGGTCCCGACGGTCCCTCGAATCTGTAGTCCGGCAGAGCCGCCGGCGTGTTGCCGGTTCCGGACAGCGTAAAGGTCACGGTGTTGTCGAGTTTGAGCGTCGCCGTCGAAGCGCCCATGATCGTCGGCGTGAAGCCGAGCTGGAACGAGAGCAAGCCGCCCGGCTGAATGGTGACCGGCAGCTCCGGCAGTTGGGTCAGCGCGAACACGGTTCCCGTCTGCACGATGCTGATCGAGCCGATGGAGGTCGGCGCGGTGCCGGTATTATTCACCGTGAAACGAACATTCGAGGTGCGGCCCACCGCAACCGGAGTGAAGGCCACCTGGCCGTTGTTCTGGACCGTGATGCTCGCCGAACCGATCGCGTAGGCGTACTGCAAAACCGAGCCCAGGCCGTTCCCGCTGATCTCGAACGAGTCCAGACCGATCTGCAGGCGTCCGCTGACGCGGCCCGCCTGCGTCGGCGTGAAGGTGACGGTCACCGTGGCCGAGGTATCGACCTGCAACGTAAGCGGAGTGAACGGCTTGTCGGTCAGCGTGAAGCCCGCGCCGGAGACGTTGATCGCGGCGATCCGGCCGTCGGCGTTGCCGACGTTGGTCACCCGGACCGTGATGGTGCTCTTCTCGCCGATCACCGCGTCGGGCAGGGAAATAGGCTGCCCGGTGAGAATCGCCGAGATGGTCGACTCCTGGATGGTTTCGTAAGCCCACTCGGGACCCGACCCTTCGCCCACCAGATTGAACGACACGGTCTTGTCGAACAGTGCGATCTGCAAGGCGCCGGCCGACGGATCAAGCTGCTTGGGCGTGAAGGCAACCGTAAACCGCAATTCCTTGCCGGCGTCCACGCTGGTCTGCGGCAGCGGCAGGCCGACCAGAGAGAAGGCCGATCCGGAGCCGCTGACGCCGTTGATCACGCCGGGGCCGCTGCCCTTGTTGGTGACCACCACCACGGTGTTCGAGGTCGCATCAATCGCCGTCAGCGCCATGGTCATCGTGTCGCCCGGCCCAACCTGAATCGGGTTGCCGCCCTGCGCGATGTAGCTGAAGGTGAACTCCGGGGCCACACCCGTCAGGTTCAAAGTCGCCGTGCCGACGGCGGTGCCGATGCTATAGGCAATACTGATCTTGCCCGTGGCCTTGAGGCTGGATCTGGGCGCATAGCGCACGCCAAGGACCAGGGTCTGGGTACGGGCGTACGTCAGCGCGCCCTGCGATAGATCGGGCGCGCCGCTCATCGAGAAATCGGTTGCGCCGGTTAAGTCAACCGCGTTAACGAGGAACGTCGGATTCGCGCCGGTGTAGGACACCGTCAGCGTGGCGGCAACCGGCACGCTAAGGGCGTCGGCCTGCAGGGCCAGCGTGCCGCCGTCGGCAAGGACCGAAGTTGTCTGCTGCAACTGCACGCGGATGGAGAACGGCGCTTGCGCCGAGGCAACCGGCGCCAGGGTGCAGAGGGCAATCAATCCGAGAATGAAGAGCGAGTGGTAGCGGGTCACGACGTTAGTCCTCCATCACCAATGCCGGTTCGGCCGGCACGAAATAAACGGCCAGCGAGCGGGCGCTGTCCAGAACCTGCAGCGGCCCGGCGTCGCCGCCGTTGGTCAGCGCGAAGAGCGATCCCGAAAACTGTTCCAGGCGCGTGGGCTCGAAGTCCAGTGCCGCGACGCCCGAGATCTCGGACGTTGCCAGGTCGAACGCCGTCAGGCTGCGCGCGGCGCGGCTAGCGACCAGCAGCGTTCGCTGATCGGGCGAAACCGCCAGCGCGGCCGGATCGTCGACGCCGCGGGCGGCGTTGGCGAACAACTGCGCGTCAACTGCTTCGGTGTAGTTCCCGAGCGCCAGGATCTGGTTGCGGGCGGCATCGGCGACATACAGCCGGTTGCCGGCCAAGGCCAGCGCGGCGGGCCGTTCCAGCTCGAGGATCCGGCGGACGGCCGCCCCGCCGGTGACGACGAAAATCGCCCCCGACTCGGATGCGGCCACCAGGTTGCGGCCCTCGGAGGCCACCGCGACCGCGGCGATCTTCTCGAGGTCGGCGGCGAAAGCCAGCTTGGCCGAGGTGGCCAGGTCGCCCCAGACCTCGACGTGTCCCGCCTCGCCCCACAGGGCCACCGCCGTCGAGTCGGCGCTCCAGGCGGCGCGGGTCACACCGGCGGCGGCCGCCAGGCTCGCCGAATCCAGCCGTCCCTCATCCAGGCCGCGCACCAGCAGCACGCCGTCCTGGCCAATGGCAATGGCGAACTTGCCGTTGGGCGACACGGAGGCGAAATCCAAGTTGGCGACGAGGGCGTCGCCGAGATAGGAGGCGCCCGGCACGCCCACCATCGGGCGCAACGCGCGGGCCTGCGGGTCAAAGAGAACGCCGGAAACAGGTCCGGCCAGTCGTGTCTCCTGCGCGGCCAGGACCAACGCCGCCAGGCACAGCAACAAACTCAATCGTTTCGCATTCCGCATATCGTGAACTTTCTCCCGAGAGTCGCTGAGGAAACTAGCGCGGGCCGCTAACCGTAATGGCGCCCGGAGTGATCGTCACCGCGGTGGTCACCGCGGCCACCGTGTTGTCGCCGCGCGTCGCGGCAACCGCGCCGCCAACTATCGCAAGGCCCGCAATCACGGCCACCGGAACCAGCCAGCGGCGTTTGGCCGACACGGAGCCGGCTCCGGCCGCTCCCCGCACGTTGCTTTGGGCGATCACCGCCGCGCCGGTTTTCGCGCCCGAGGCCGCGGTGACTTTGATGTTGAACCGGCCCTCTTCGTCGTTTGGCACGTAACCCGTCGCGCCCGCTCTGCCCTGCGCATCGGTTCGGACCGTTTGGGTGCGCATCCAGCCATGGAACACCCCGCCCGGTCCGGTTGCCGGCAATTGGAAGATCACCTCGGCGCCGGCCACTGGTTTGTCAGCTTCGTCCCGCACCTCGACTGCCGGTGCGGTCGCGCTTTTCGCGCGCACGTTGTTCTTGGCGCCCTCGCCTTCGAGCACCACTATTTTGAGATTCCCCGACTGGGCCACCAGATTTTGGGCCGCGGCGCCGGCGGCCTGCGCCAGAATCGGCGCCGGCAGCACCAGCGCCCCCGCCAGGGCAAGCGCAACCACAGGTTTCAGACGCAAGGATAGTCCTCCTGAAACTTAACTTTGAGAGCTGTCGAGAGTTGTCATCAATCCAGACTGAAGGAGACTGTGCCGGAAAGCGGAACACTCCTCATCGGCCGGGCGCAACCTCGCACACCCAGCCCTCACTTGAAGATATACGTCAGCCGCAGTGGCAGTCAATAAAGCAAAGACGACCGCTTAGGGTGAAATGTTCCACGGCGCGGGAAAAAAAGACGCCATGCCCGGCCCGATCAGGCAAGTCCTTCAGCCTTCAGATCTTCCAGGAGATCCGCCGAGACGTTCCTCGGATATCCGAAATCCCAGAATGGATCGCCGGGCCCGCTCTCCCACACGCGCGTGTGGCGGGCGGTCAGCATCCGCTCAAACCGGGCGTCGAGTTCCTGTACCTGGGCGTCCATGCCGGCCAGGGCAAGAATCGCGCGCAGATCGAGATGGCTGCGATAGTCTTCCAGGCCCGGCGTGTAACCGCGCTCCAGTTGCCCGACAAATTCGCCCCACCGCGCAACCAACCCGGCGCGGCCGGAGGTGCACACATGCTCCGGGTACCCGTTCTCACGGAGGTAGGCTTCGATTTCGGCGTCGGTTTGCATATTGCACTTGGCCGGGCTGGTCCAGAGGGCGCCCCCCCGGCGGCAGCCTGAAGGCTGCCCCACCAGGCTATCGGTATTCCCGCAGCTTCACCGACGGCGGGTCGTAGCCGATGAGCGCCTCGCGTCCGCCGTTCAGGATGGAAAGCCGGCCCGCCTCGATCACCAATTCATTGAAGCGGCTGTTGGCGGGCGTGGCCATAACCCCGGCCGAGTCGATCTCCTTCAGCAGCTCGCGCCGGCGCGCCAAGGCGGCCGCGGCCGGAAGCCCCTCGGTCTCCCGCTCGATCTGAATCGCCGCCTTGACGATGAACTCCACCGAGCGGTAGCCGTAGCCCACCGGAACCAGCCCCTTGCCGCCCAGGTCGATGTATTGCAGGTAGTCGGGACTCGGCTCGGCGTAGATCGTGGCGCCCGGCCCCGCGGGCCGTTGGGTGTAGCAATACTGGAGACCGCGATACTGGTCCGAGTGCGCCAGCCACGCTCCACGGTCGGCGCCCGCGCAGTACATCGCGAGCCCCTGCGTGTTGGTGCCGGGGGCGTCGTCGGGAAGGCCCAGCGCGTTCTGCACGTTCAGGCACGCGCCGTTGTTCCAAATAATGCGCGCGTCGGTCCAGAGAAAACCTTCGTTGCCGTTCGGGTACTTGTCGCGGATGCCGTAAACGCTGACCGCCACCGGCAGCAGGCCGGTAATGAAGTGCACCAGATCGACGTAGTGGCAGCCGATGTAAGTGAAGGCGTCGGAATTCTCCCAGGTGCACCAGTTCTGGAAGTTCGAGTGGCGGTAGTACCACTTCTCGAGCAGGCAGGCCGTGCCCAGGCGGAATTCGCCGAACTGCCCCGCGCGATAGCGGCGCCGGGCCATCTGGCTGCGGTCGTCGAAACGCTTGTGGTATTCGATGCCGACCATCAATCCGCGCTCGAACGCTTCCTTCTCGATCTTTTCGGCTTCCGCGGAGCTGAGCACCAGCGGCTTGACGGTGCAGACGTGCTGATTAGCGCCCAGCGCCGTCATGATCACGTCGTAGTGGAGTTGATCGGGCACGCCCACGATGACCAGGTTCCGCGCCGGCATCGAGGCGATGACTTCGCGGAACAGGTCCGGGTGCGGCTGGTCGAGATCGCCGGCCAGGTTCGGGTACGGCCGGAAGGTCTGGCCCGGAAAGGCGTCCAGCATGGCGTCGGACTCGGCCAGCGTCTTGAGCGTGCGCACGTTCAGCGCGGAGACCGAGATCTCGCCGATCGCGCCCTGGCGCTGCAACTGATACAGCGACGGCAGAATCTGATCCAGGGCGATCATCCCGCCGCCGACCAGGACCACTTCGGGCCGGATCATCGTGCAACCGCCTCCGCAAACGCTTCCGCCAGCACTGCCGCGCTCTCTTCCATCGCTTCTTCGGTGATCACCAGCGGCGGGCAGATCTTCACCGTGCCGCCGCCCAAGCCCACCGGGCCGAACAACAGCACTCCCTTCTCGACGCACAGCCCCACCACATCCCAGGCCAGATCGCCATCCGGCTCCTTCGTCCCGGGCTTCACGCAAATCACGCCGGCGACCAGCCCCTTGCCATGGACCCAGCCGATCTGAGGGAAGCGCGACTTCAGCTCGTCCAAGCGCCGGTGCATCAACGCGCCGACGCGTCCGGCCTTGCCGGCGAGGTCTTCGTTCAGCACCACCTCGACCGAGGCCAGCGCCGCCGCGCAACAGACCGGATTGCCCGTATGCGTCGACGTCATGCTTCCCGCCGGATGCAGATCCATGATATCCGGACGCCCGGCGACGGCCGAAAGCGGCAGGGAACTCGAAATCCCCTTGCCGAACAGCGCCAGGTCGGGGACCACGCCATAGTGCTCGAAACCGAACAGCGCGCCGGTGCGGCCGAACCCCGCCTGCACCTCGTCGCACACCAGCAGGATCTTGTGACCCGTCGACCACTCGCGCAACGCCTTCATGTACTCGGGCGGCGCGAACGCAGCCGAGCCGCCCTGGTAGGTTTCGAGCATGACTCCGGCGACATTGGAAGGCTCGATGCCCTGCTCGGCCAGGCACGTGAGGAAGTAGTCGAAGGAGGTATCTTCGGTCCAGAAACCGTCCGGGAAGGGGACCTGGACGAAACCGGGGTCGAAGTTGACGATCCACTCCTTGAGCGCCGGGATGCCGCCCGCCTGCTGCGCGCCCAGGGTTCTGCCGTGGAAGGCCTTGTCGAACGACACGATCACGTTCTTCGAGCGGCCGCCGACCCTGACGCCGTGGGTCCGGCACAGCTTGATGGCGCACTCGACCGCCTCGGACCCGGTGGTCAGCAGGAAGACCTTCTTCAACGGCTCGGGCAGAATGGCGGCCAGCTTTTCGACCAACCGGTAACGGATCTCGGTCGGGAAGCAGTAGCTGGTGAGCAGTTTTCCGGTCGCCTGCTTCACCACCGCATCGACGATCTCGGGCCGGCCGTGGCCGGCGTTGGTAATGAGGACGCCGCTGGACCAGTCGATCCAGCAGTTGCCGGCCATGTCCCAAACCTGGAATCCCTCGGCACGGTCCCAGAGGATGGGCGGTTGTCCGCGCATGGCCACCGGCTCCATCTCGTGCAGCTTCTCGAGGATCGGAACCGTCGCCGGGGCGGGAATGTCCGTCACAATGCGGCGCAGCGCGGTTACCACGCGAGGGACCCGCTTGGGGGTGAGATCGTACTCTCTTGCCATGTTGGTTCTATTGTCGGAAATCGGCGGGCGGCGGGGCAACCTGGAAGTGGCACTTCACCGGCTGTAGTCGTCGAACTTCTGCCGCAGGTTCTTGCGCCAGTCGTCGACCGGGGGCGCGCCGGAGCGTTCGAAGAAGCGGTCGAGGTCGGCGCGCAGGTTTTCCAGTTGCCGGCGGTGACGCGGGTCGTCGATCACGTTCTTGGTTTCGCCCGGGTCGGCCTCCAGGTCGAACAGCTCGCTCGGCCATTCCTTGGTCCGCTCGACGAACTTGAGGTTCTCGGTGCGGATGGCGCGGGTCATGGCGTAATCGAAATACAGCCGGTTCTGCCAGCGCGGGTTCTGGCCGCGCAGGAAGGCGGCGTAACTGCGGCCGGCACGCCGCGGGTCGGGCGGCGTCGGAATGCCCAGGTAGTCGAGGATGGTCGGGAAATAGTCGTAGGAGGAAACCATCGGGTTCGGCGTCAGACCCGGCTTGATGCGGCCCGGATGGTTCCAGATCATCGGCACCTGGATCGATTCCTCGTACATGTTGAACGGCCAGGTGCCGTTGCCCTTGCCCCAGACGCCGTGATGCCCGGCGTTCCAGCCCTGGTCGGCGGTGAAGACCACCAGGGTGTTCTCGCGCTGGCCCATCTCCTCGAGCCGCTTCAGGATCCGGCCCACGTTGTGGTCGACGCCGGTGATCAGCGCCGAGTAGGCGTGCATGCTGGCGCGGTTGCCGTGATGAGCCTTCAACCCCCGGTTTTGCCAGGGGTGCATCGGAGTGCGGGGAAAACAGGAGAAGTTCGAGTTCTCGTACGGCTTGCGGTATTCATCGGGTTGATAGTCGTAGGGAATGTGCGGCGCGAAGTACGGCACCAGCAGATAGAACGGGTCCGCGGCGCTCTTCCGGCGGTCCAGGAACTCGAGCGCGCAGTCGGTGACGATGTCGGTTTTGTAACCCTTGATCTTCTCGCGCTTGCCGTTGCGGACGAACTCGGGGTCGCGGTAAGTTCCGCTGCCCCCCGGCACCGTACACCAGTAAGTGAACCCGGCCTGCGCCTGGTCGTCCTCGCCCATGTGCCACTTGCCGCACATGCCGAGCGTGTAGCCGTTCTTGGCGAGCGCCTCGGAGTAAGTGGGGTGTCCTTCCAGCCAGCGCCGCGACTGATCGCCGTAACTGTCCTCCCGACTCAGCCAGTCCTTCACGCCGTGAACCGACGGGATGCGGCCGGTCATGTAAGTCATGCGGCTGGGCGAGCAGACCGGCGTGCAGGCGAAGGCGCGGGTGAACCGGGCGCCGGTGGCGGCCAGCTTGTCCAAGTTCGGCGTTTGCATCTGGCCGCAACCGTAGGAGCCCAGGGTCCAGGCGCCGTGGTCGTCGGTCATGACCATGACCACGTTGGGCCGGCGCGCGGCGCCCTTGGCGGCCAGGCGCAGGAACGGTGCGGAGGCAATCACTTCGCGGCGGCTGATCGTCATGGTTAGATAATTCTACTACTTGCGTACGTCTGATAGCCGCCCGAGAGGTTGCGTGCGCGGAAGCCGCGCTGGTTGAGGATGCGCAGCGCGTAATAAGAACGCTGGCCGGCGGCGCAGTTGACCCAGATCTCGCGGTCCCGCGGCAACTCGTTCAGCCGGTCGCGAAGCTGGTCCAGCGGAATGTTGACCGCCCCGTCGATGTGGTCGCGCGCATATTCGGCCGGGTCGCGGACGTCGACCAGGAGCGCCCCGGTGTCCGGCAAATCGTCCCACCGCGCCAGGCTGGCGTCGCCGCGAGCGACGTTGGCCGCAGCCATCCCGGCCATGTTCACCGGGTCCTTGGCCGCGCCGTACTGGGGCGCGTAGCACAGTTCGGCTTCTTCCAGGTCGAAGACCGTGCCCTGCTTCTGAATGGCCATCGCGATGACGTCGATGCGGCGCTCGACGCCCTCTTCACCGACCGCCTGCGCTCCGAGGATCCTGCCGTCGGAGGCGCGGAAGATGAGCTTCAGATGGATCGGCTGAGCGCCGGGGTAATAGGCGGCGCGGTGGCCGGGGTGCACGTAAACCGCCTGGTAGCCGGTCCAGCCAATCCGCCGGAGCGTTTTTTCGGAAGCGCCGGTCATGGCCACGGTCAGCCCGAAAACGCCGCAGACCGCGGTTGCCTCGACGCCGCGGAAGCCGCCCGGGCGGCCGCAGATTGCGTTGGCGGCGATGCGCCCCTGGCGGTTTGCCGGACCGGCCAGGGGCACGACGCCCCACTCTCCGGTCACGAAATCGCGCGTCTCGACGGCGTCGCCGACGGCCCAGACGCACGGGTCCGATGTGCGCATTTGCTCGTCGACGCGGATCCCGCCGCGGGCGCCAAGATCGAGTCCCGCCGCCCGGGCCAGTTCGCTCTCCGGGCGCACGCCGAGCGCCAGGATCACGATGTCCGCCGGAAGCGCCCGGCCGTTGCCGGTGCGCACCGCGAGGCCCTCGGCGGTCTGCTCGAACGCCGCGACAGCGCCGCCCAACTCGACCCCCACCCGCTGCGCCACCAGATGTTGTCGCACCAACTCGGCCATCTCCGGATCGAGCGGCGGCAGGAGTTGATCCGCCATCTCGACGATGGTTACCTGGAGACCGCGGCGCGAGAGGTTCTCCGTCATTTCGAGGCCGATGAACCCGCCTCCGGCCACCACCGCGCGGCGCGCCTGTTTCTCGAGCATCCAGTCTCGTATCCGGCGGCTGTCGGGAATGGTCCGCAAGGTGAAAACGCCGGGCAGGTCGATTCCGGGAAGGGGCAGCCGGATGGGCGCCGCGCCGGGGGCGAGCACCAGGGCGTCGTATGATTCCCGGTACGCGCGGCCGGACCCGAGGTCCCGCACTTCGATCTCGCGCGCGGCGCGGTCGATCCGCACCACCTCGCTCTGGGTCCGCACGTCAATGTTGAAACGCGCGCGGAACAGCTCGGGCGTGGCGACCAGCAGCTTCGCCTCGTCCCGGATCACGTCGCCGATGTAGTAGGGCAGGCCGCAGTTGGCAAACGACACGTACGGGCCGCGCTCGAAGACCACGATTTCGGCCGATTCGTCCAGCCTGCGGAGCCGTGCGGCACAAGAGGCGCCGCCGGCGACGCCTCCCACGATGAGAACCCGCTTTGAATCGCTCATGCCGTTTCAATCTAGCACCCTCCGCGGCCAAAAACCGGGGACGGAGTACTCATTCCCCATTTCCGGGGAACGGGCAAGCGTCCGCGGGGACACACTTGCCAATCCCCCGCGCACACTCGCACAGCATTTTCCAATCGAAAGATGAGCCTGAAATCGTGATTTGTTTCCAATGGCGATGAGCCTGAGATGCACTTGTGTTTCCAGTGGTCGATGAGCCTGAGATTGAGCATCGTTTGAAGGTGCGCTGTG
>Ga0315277_10008544_pt1 | contig 13156 bp, 6 predicted proteins | sample YL17G05_15_MG_FD_203695 | JGI IMG/M metagenome (GOLD analysis project Ga0315277, IMG submission 203695) | Sediment microbial communities from Yellowstone Lake, YNP, Wyoming, USA - YL17G05_15 | ecosystem: Environmental > Aquatic > Freshwater > Lake > Sediment | place: USA: Wyoming | collected...
TTGTCATTTCGACCAAGGCCGAAGGCCGCGCGGAGAAATCTGGCCGCGAAAGAGCGACACGCCAGATTCGAGGCCAGATGTCTCGGCTACGCTGCGCTGCAAAGGCGCAACATCTTGTTTTTTTAGCAAGCATTTTCGGTTGCGGCCGGAGGCCGCGCCGCGCTCCGCTCGACATGACAGACAGCGCCAGATTTCCTCCGGATCGAGGTGGAGCGGCGCGTCCTCAACCGCCACTTTTTTGTCGTGCACCCTTCCTCAACCGGCGACGCGCTTTCCCTCCAGGCCGGGCGGATCGTGCCTGCGATGAACATAGTGTTCGATCAGCCGCTTGACCTCGTGGTGTTGCGGTGTCTCTTCCTCGTTGAGGGCTTCCGTCGCTTCGTCCAGGTGCTTAAGCTGCGTCTGGTGTGACCGGCGCAGCAAGGTGAGAGCCTCGCGCCGGATCTGGGGGACATGCAGATCCATCATGAGTCCAGCGGCTTCCCCACGTCCATAAATCCGTTCCAGAGACTCCCGCTTGGCAAAGGTCTGCAGGAAAGCCTTTTCCAGGATGATCACCTCCTGGACGGTGAGCAGTCGATCGTTGATTCTCTTTTGCAGTTGCCCGCCACTTTCGACGCCGAGCATGTGCAGAACGTGCCCCCACGTCCGGCACGGCAGCATCCGGATCTTGGTCGTCTCCCGGAGCGTCTTTCTCTCGCAGCTCAGGAAGACCGCCAGCATGCGCTGCGCCTCGTCCCGCAAATGGACCTGCTGCTGTCTCCGCACGAATTCAAACTGCCAGGCGTGCGTGTCATCGGGCGGCCGGCCGGTCTGCACCAACGAACACAGGCTCCTGACCTCCCGGGCGGCCGCCTGCTGGATGGCAGGCAACGTCTCCTCATTCAAGACACCCGGAATCGCGGGCGTCTCTTCCGCGGAAGAGAGCGCCGCTGCCTGTGCGGGAGGCGGCATCGGCTTGGAAACCGCCAGCGGCTTTCCTTCCTTCACATTTCTCATAAACAGTGAAAAGCTGTCCGCGGTCTCGCAATACTTCCCCCTTTTGGCAAAGCGGCCGAGCAGTCTCCGCCAAGCTTTGTAGCGTCTATCATCCCCGAAGTATTCCTTGATGTTCACGGCCAGGCCGGAGGAGACCCCCGCCTCGGCGCTTTGCTCCGTGATGGTCTTGATCCCCTGGATCACGGAAAACAGGTAGTCCCGGTACCGCTCCGCGTTGCCCTCGGTAAAGTGCCGCAGCTTCCGCAGAGTGGTCCGTATGTTGTCCAGCATCACGTCGTTGACGGTGAGAACGTAAGACGGAACCTGCTCCTCGTTGGCAAATTCGGCCACTTCGGTCAGTCCCGCCAGGAGGCCCTCGGCCGCTGTCTCTTTCTTGGCGTCCCCACTGGCGGCCTCCATCTCCGCCTGGATCCTCTTCAACAGGTCATCCACATCTCGCACCGCTCTCTTGAGGAGCCTGTCCCGAAGGATGTCGTAGGTTCGAAACGGGCTGATAATCCGCCAGGCTACAATCAGGAGTAAGGCCGCACCCACCCAAACGAAGATTTTGCCTGCGTGCTGCAAGGCCGCGTTGAGGCGGTCGATCTGCTCGAATCCCCGCCGATTGATCTGGTCATACCCCTCTTCGTCGTCGGCACGCTGCCCGAAAGCCACGGCCGTCAGCACCAGCACAGCTAGGCAGACCAGGATCAACACCCGGCCGACTCCCCCCCGGCCGCCGCTATGTTTCGGCGCAATCTCCGCAGAGATTCTCAAGACAGGACCGAGTCTCTCCTCAATTCCGGCAAGCAACATCACAGTACCCTTCCAAACGAAGCCAGGTACGGGCCGGCATACCTGAGTCTCAGTCTGGCTCATCCGGGCAAGCGTACTCCTTTTGGCAAAGAGGCCGGCACGCTGTGTCCCTGACTGGGGCAATCCGCAAGCTCATGGAGCCATGGGCAGCATGTCCATACCTATTGTACCATGCCTTGAGAATCCATTGAATACCCCAATCACGCATGTCCCGATGCTCGCAAGTCACAACCTCTTGTCCGGCCGAAAGCGGCACGCGAGGATTCTACGCCAGTCACTCAGGGAAAGGCTCGCCGGTGAGCCGGCCCAGCCACGCGTGTCCCGCTGAGGGGAATCTGCAATGAACTGGGCACAAACCCAATACTGGGTCAAAAATCGCGGTGGAAATGTGAAAAATACGTATTCTCCACAATTGCACCAGCCCCCGAACATCTGCTATGCTGATATTGGACGTTGTGAGTGCCGGTGAGCAGCCAGCCGGCTCAAGCTAAGCCACGTTTCGGCACCAAGGAGGCCACGATTATCTTCCCTAAGGACGCCCCCGCGTACGCGGACAAGGGTGCATCAGCGTCCCGGTCCAGCCACATTGCAGGCCCGTAGCAAACAAACCCGGCAGGACAAATAATTTTCCTGAAAATACTTCAAGAGGGGTTGCTTTGAAGCTGTCGATATGGTAAAAATAGGGATATTTGGCGGTGCAGGATTGTCGTTTTTTCGCACCGTTGTGGAGTTGGGTGGCCCCACCCTGTGAGCTGTCGGGTGCGCATCAGGTTGCGCACGGAGTCAAAATCGGAGGCCTTGACGCAAGACGATCCTTTTCACGAACAGGACATGAGCACGGAGTCAAGCACGTACCATTGGTGCTTTCAAGCTATTCCGTCCATTTTCAAAGGCTGAGGTTCTTTGAGAAAGGAGGTGAGGTTGATTTACGCGCCTTTGGCGCAGGCGATTTCAGAGCAAGGAGGGTGGACACTTTGTGGCGATCGGATCGACGTGGTCCCCGGCAGGGGGCAGGTGGTGGTAATCAAACAAAATACGATTATTGCCGAGGATCGGTGATGCCTTTGGCGTGTGGCCAGGGGCGGAGAGCGTGGGTTTCTTGTTTAGGAGGATCATTATGTCACGTAAGTTCGTTTACCTTGCTGCCGTGTGCGTGCTGTTCGCCATGGTCAGCAGTGGAGCCGCTCAAGAACTGGGAAAGGGCAAGGTGCTCTTCGAGTACTGGCTCGACATCGGAGGAGGCACCAGTGTCGACAATGATTTGAGGACCAATGCCAACTTCCCGGACAATCCGAGCCAGTCGGAATGGCGGGACAGCTTCAAGAGCCCGGCAGACTGGGCGGACAACACGGGCACCCGCGCCCGGGCGTTCCTGACCCCGCCGGAGACGGGAGATTACACCTTCTGGATTGCGGGTGACGACAATTGCCAGTTGTGGCTGAGCACGGATGCCAACGCGGTCAATGCCACGATGATCGCCCAGGTCGCGGGCTGGACGCCGGTCGATGACTGGCTCAACACCGGGGGCGGCGCGGGCGACGCTGCCCTGCAGAAGTCCGCACCGCAGGCTCTCGTGGCGGGCCAGACATATTACATCGAGGCCCTCATGAAGGAAGGCGGTGGTGGTGACAGCGTGTCGGTCGCCTGGGGCGGCCCCGGCATCGGCGACGGTCCCGTCCTCCTGGCAGGCACGTATTGCACCGCTTTCGTTCGCAGCCCGGAGCCGTTGCTCCAGGCCCAGAGACCCGATCCGGCGAGCGGATCGATCGAGATCACCAACCCTCTGTTCCAGTGGACGGCAGGCATCACGGCCGTGATGCATGATGTGTACTTCGGCACCGACCCGAACCTGGGACCGGACACGTACAAGGGACGCCAGCCGTTCGCCTTGTACTTCGAAGTCACGCCTCTGGTCCCGGCCGCCAAGTACTATTGGCGCGTCGATGAGATCGAGGCCGATGGCACGACCGTCTACACCGGCAACGTCTGGACCTTCACGGTCATGCCGGTGCAGGCGTACAATCTGAGTCCGTACGCCGGCGCCCTCAACCGGAACCTGAACACCAAGCTGAGCTGGAAAGCCGGCAACGGCGCGGTGAGCCACGATGTGTACCTCGACGTGAATGAGGCCAACGTCGCGGCGGGTGCCGCCAGCGCCCTCCAGGGCAGCCAGGAAGCGACGACCTTCGATCCGAACGGCCTGGCCGCGGGCACGACGTATTATTGGCGTGTCGATGAGGTCGATAGCGCCGGCGCGAAGGTTGTCGGCAATGTGCTGAGCTTCAGCACGGCCAGCGAAGGCGCGCATGGTGCTCAGTGGGAAGTCTGGTCGAACATTGGCGGGACGGCCGTCAGCGACCTGCTGAACGATGTGAATTATCCGCGCAACCCTGATCAAGTGAATCAGGTGCTGGACTTCGAGTCTCCGACGGATATGGCGGACAACTACGGCGGCAGACTGCGGGCCTGGTTGAACGTCCCGGCCGCCGGCGACTACACCTTCTGGGTGGCCAGCGATGACGCCAGCAAGCTGTACATCGGCAAGGATCCGACCAGTGCCGAGCAGATTGCCGAGGTGACAGGCTGGACCTCCGCCCGGGCGTGGGATTGGGAAGCCGGACAGAAGTCGGCGCCCATCACACTGGAGGCGGGCAAGTACTTCCTCCAGGCTATACTGAAGGAAGGCGGCGGCGGTGACAACCTGTCGGCCGCCTGGCAAGGTGGCCCGATTCTGGAGCAAGAGCTCATCATTGGCGGGTTCCTCGAGCCGTACGTGCCGTTCTGGGTGGATGATCCCAAGCCGGTCAACGGCGATGCCAATGTGCCTTATCTGCTCGAGTTGAGCTGGCAGCCGGGCATCTACGCGGCGGCACACAACGTGTATGCAGGCACGGACGAAGCTGCCGTGGCCAATGCCGATACGTCGACCGCCGGCGTCTTCATGGGCCAGACCACCGAGAACTCGGTCCTGACACCAGCCTTGAGCTGGGGCAAGACCTATTATTGGCGTGTCGACGAGGTCAACGATGCTTCGGCGGACAGCCCGTGGAAGGGCCCCGTTTGGAGCTTCAGTGTGGCCGATTACATCCCCATCGCGGATGCGATCACGGTGGATTACGACAACACGGTCGAGCCGTTTGTGTCTGAGGAATCGGTCGAGACGGGTCTGCTGACCAACTGGACGGCCAATGGGGCGTCCTCGCTGCAAGTGGAAATTCTCGGCGGTTTGCCCAAGCTCTCCGTCGGTTCGGATGGCGCCTTCGTAATGCAGGGTGCCGGCGCGGATGTCTGGGGCAGCAGCGATGAGTTCCGCTATGCCTATAAGTCCCTCACGGGTGACGGCTCCATCCAGGCGCGCGTGGTCGCTATTGGAGCAGGCTCCAGTACCTGGGCCAAGGGTGGCGTGATGATTCGCTCGACCCTCGATGCGAACTCCCCGCACATGATCATGGCCCTGACCGGTGGCGACGGCGGCGGCATAGCGTTCCAGGGCCGTCAGACGGTCGCGGGCAACTCCAGCAGCTTCCATGGGGCTGTCACGGCAGAAGCACCGTTCTGGGTGAAGCTGACGCGCGAAGGCAACTCGATTACGGGTTACTATGCTGCCGACGACCCCAATCGCGGGGTGCCTGACGTCAATGATTGGCAGCCCATGACGGCCACTTCGCCGGACAATTCGGGCTTCCCGATATCGAACCCCGTTGAGGTCAACATGCCGGAGACAGTGTACGTCGGCCTGTTTGTGACTTCGCACGCGGCCGGTGAGCTGCGGACCTTCACGTTCGACAATGTCACGGCATCGGATAGTGTCACCGGTGATTGGCAAGTCGCCGACGTCGGTGTTGCACAAGGCGGCAACGATGCCGCTCCGTTGTATGTGACGGTGGAGGACAGTGCCGGTGCCAAGGCGTCCGTGCAGCATCCGGACAACCCGAACACCGTGCTGTCCACCGACCCGTTGACGTGGAAGGTTCTGCTGTCCCGGTTCAGCGGCGTGGATGTGAAGAACATCGTGAAGTTCACCGTCGGCGTTGGTGACGGGACGGCGGGCGGCACCGGCTCGGTGCAGGTCCTCAATGCCCGCGTGGTGAAGCCCATCGCCCTGTCGGTCGAGTCCTCGTTCAAGCTGACCGCGTTCGCGAGCAAGCAGATGCTGACGGACTATGTGATCGTGGAAGGCGAAGCGTTCCAGGTGGACGCCGAGGCGTACGTCAGTTGGGGAGCCGTCCGAGATGACAAGAACAACGTGAAAGTGTCGCTCTATTATGACGACGACGGCACCCGCGTCTCGGTAGCGAGCGCGTCCACGTCTCTGCCGTGGTCGGCGAAGAAGTTCTCCACGTCGTTCTCCAGCGTGGACGTTCGCAAAGCAGTCGGCCACAAGCTTGGTGTCGAGTTCACCAATCTGCGCGAGAACAGTGTTACCGTGCAGAACGTGTCTCTGAAGATGAAGTAGTCGCAGCGGCACGCTGGCTCTGAAGGGCTGTGTTCCGGCGCCGGGCAACCGGCGGGGCATGGCCACAAGGGCAAAGTGGTCTACTGTATCGTGTAAGTCAGGGGCCTATGCTAACGCAGCATAGGCCCCTTTCCTTTATTCACCTGACCGCCACATAGCAGTCGTCACTGTCCTCTCACGCCGATTCCGAGCGACTTTGTCCTCCCGCACACGCATCTTGCACCCACTATCATCTCGACCCGACACCGAAGAGCGCCAACACGCCTCGCAGCGGACAGCTCCGAAGGGCAATCCGGCCGCGAAGAAAGGGCACACTAAGCTCGCTGCAGGTGTCTCGCCTGCGCTTCGCCCCGCCCTTGCGGAAACGCCGCGCATAGCGCTGTTGCTGAGGATTTCGCAGGTATTGGGTGGCATCGGCAAGTGAGCGCTTCTCGACACGCTTGCCGGGCAGCGCAGCACACCGGCGCGATGGGAAATCCCCCGCCGGATTTACTCCAAAGACCTTGAAAGGCACCGGATGCCCTCAATGTGCGGCGGCCAGATGGCCCCTGCTGCGTCGTCGGCCGGCCAGGCGCGGTCTCCTGGCAGCCTTGCGAGCACGCATGGCCAGCCGCTCCGCTCGGGACTGCTCCTCGGAGCGAGACAGGGACGCCACGAGCTGGGCACAGGTGAAGCCCTCGTATTCTTCGAGCTCCAGCTTGTACCCGATGAACCGCTCAATCCGGCGCAGCTGCTCGAGCTCGTCGGGTGCCACAAAGGTGATCGCGTCGCCCGTGGCGGCAGCCCTTCCGGTGCGGCCGATACGGTGAATGTAATCCCGCGCGAACACGGGCACGTCGAAATTGACGACATGCGATATCCCGTGAACGTCGATGCCCCGCGCGGCGATGTCGGTGGCCACCAGGACCTGATACTTGCCGTGCTTGAAACCGTCGAGGGCACGCTCACGCTGTGATTGGGTGCGCCCGGAGTGCAGCGCGATCGAGACGATGCCGGCCCGCTCGAGTTTCCGATTGATCTTGTCCGCTCCGTATTTGGTGCGGGAGAAGACCAGCACGCTGCACATCGGTCTGTTTTGGAGCATGTGCACCAGCAGGTCCATCTTCTGCTGCCTCAAGACCGCGTGCACGTGTTGCGTGATCGTATCGATCGGGTTGTGCTGCTCGCCGATCTGAATCATCTTCGGGTCTTTCTGCACGCTGGCAGCCAGTTGTCTGACCTCCGGCGGAATCGTGGCGGAGAACAGGAGTGTCTGGCGCTGCTCGGGCAGTGCCGCCACGATCTTGCGCACGTCATCGATAAAGCCCATGTCGAACATGCGGTCGGCCTCATCGAGAACGAGGACGTCCACCGACCGGAAGTCAATCGCGCCCCGCCGCATGTGGTCCATGAGTCGCCCCGGCGTGGCCACAACAATATCGACGCCGCGACGGAGGGCGCTGAGCTGCCTCTGGATGTCCACGCCGCCGTAGATGGCCAGCGTCCGCACCCCCGCGAACCGGCCGTAGCCGAGTATCGACCGTTCGATCTGCACGGCCAGCTCACGCGTCGGCGTGAGGATCAGGCACCGGATAATTCGCTTCTTCGCCGGCCGCTCGCCGCAGATCCGATTCAGGATCGGCAGGACAAACGCCGCCGTCTTACCTGTACCGGTCTGGGCACAGCCGATAATATCCTCCCCGTTGAGGACCGCAGGAATCGCCTGCGATTGTATTTCCGTGGGGCTCGTGTAACCGCTGGCGAGAACCCCTCGCACCAGTGGGTCGGAAAGACCCAGTGTCGTGAATGGCATCACAGAATCCTAAAAAAACCTAATTGAACCGCGTTCCAATACAAAGACCAACCGGAGAGCGTGTTGAGAGGTCGCTTTCGAAGATACTTGCGGGATCGCGAAGTGCCGTTCCTGCCGAAAACTACATCCCACGGGAGTACAAAATGCCTACCTCCTGTGATCCTAATATCATCAATATACCATCCCTGTTCCGGAAAAGCAAGAAATATTGTGAATCTGATGACCTGCCCGGAAGACCGCAGGGGACAAATAACGCCTGATTTTACCAAGGGACTATCGGTCAAAACAAAGGCATTTTGTAGGAAAAATGCGTAAAAAGCAGGCGGCGCAGGTCAGCTTCGCGTCAGCAAACCTGCGGGCCGCCGACTCATTCTCGGCCTTTCCTGGTCTTGCTCCGATGGCGAGGCTCTGCGAATATCTTGGAAGGAGGCAGGCAAAAATCTTGCGGTCGGGGCAGATAGTTGTATAATATGACGTTTGTCAGTGCTGCTTTGAACTTGGGATGATTGCCTGATGACGCCTTGAAGCAAGATCGTTCACCCTGGACAGCATCACCAGCCTCAAGACCCATCTCTCGAATCATTACTTTTGCGCTTGATACGCCCTCGAAACCAGCGAAAAGAGGGACAAAATGGATACCCGTGCCGGTAATCTGGTGACCGACGTTACGGGCAATGGAATGTGCGAGCGGCTTCGTGGAAAAGCGGCTGCGTTGGTCTCAAGCCCCTGGCTCTGGCGGGGACACCGAAACCACTTGCTTGTGTTTATGTAAGCTGGAGGATTGCCGGCAATGTCTATCGAACAGTATTCTGAAAACGTCATCGTCGTAGCGGTTGCGGATGGACCTTCGGCCTTCAAGGTGTGGCTTCGTGAGGAGGCAGCGGATGGCCTGGCGGGCGACCTGCATTGGCTCTGCGAGGAGTACATGGACTCTCACATTGTCCTCGATCTGGCCGAACTGGCGAATATCGAGATCGCCAACTACGGGCTTATGCTGGACCTCCAACGGCTGGTCGAGGAGTCCGATTGCCGTCTCGTCCTGTGCGGCCTTTCGCCCCATCTCAAGTGGCAGTTGAAGTGCGTACATCTTTCCAATGAATTCGATATGTTCGACACTCGTGAGGCCGCTATCACGGAGCTCTCGCCCGAGCCGGTAGGCTGATCCGGCCGCGACGGCGAGACACGTCACACTCGTATCCGGAGGTCTCGGTTCCGCCCCTAATCGAGCCGGATGCCTTTTTGATGAAGCCAGTGTTTCAGTTCCCCCATCTCGCTGAAAATCTCATTGTCGTAGTCCTGCTCGAGCTTCGTGACGTTTTCGGCTAATTCGGGCTCTTCCTGGACCACTTCGGTCAGGCGTTTCTCGAAGTCGTCGGCGGTGGCCTGCAGGTCTTCGAGATCGATGTGCACGCCGAGCATGCCGGCGATCCGACGGGTCACCGCCACAATGCACTTCGGATTGGCCCCCTGCACGTAGGCCGGCACGGCCGCCACGATGCTGACCACCTCGACCTCGTGTTCCTTCGCCCTCGTCGTCAAGTACGTGGTGATACTGGCCGGCCCTTCATAATCGCTGAACTTGATGCCGTAGCCCTCAAAGCGCGGCTTCATCTGGGCATCGGAGACCGAGCAGAACAGCATGGGGTCGCGGGTATGCGGCACCAGGCCTGCCACGCTGCCGATGAAGTAAACCGACTTGACGTTGAACTGGCGGCAGAAGGCGAAGATGCAGTCGGCGAAATCGACCCAGTTCATGTTCGGCTCCTTGCCGGAGAAGAGGATCACATCCTCGTTCTGGACGCCGAAGAACGCGTTGTCGGGGAACTCGAACTCGCGAATAATGCCCTTTTTGATCCGGCAATGCGGCCGGAAAAGGCTCGCCACCTCCATCGCGCCCGGAAAGTTATAGATGTAGAACCCCTGATGGTCGATCTCGGCAATCCGCGTCGCATACAGCTTGTCGATCAGCACCTTGATCGTGCCGGTCGAGACCTCCGCCCCATCCATCCAACCCGATAAACCCAGCACCAGCCGAGGATTACCAAAACTCGCCCCGCCCAGGATTCGCAGCTTGTCCGATGCCATGTTCCCTTCCTTACTGACTCAACCACCTGCACTCTACAGTTATATCGGCATACTAAGCGACCTCCATAGATGCCGCAAGGTGAAAACCTCCACGGGAAAATGAGGAAATGGGCAAAAAAAACAGATGGGTAAATGCGTAGATGCGCCAGATCGTCATTCCTGCGAACGGATGCTCCTCTCGAGAGGCAACTCACCTGCCCAGTGACAGGACGCAGAAATCCGGATTTTACCGGACACGATGGGGCGCGGACGATTTGGCTTTGCACTGGACCACCCACGAGCTACTTGTGGCCAGGTCGTGCGCCCGCTGGGCGGACTCTCCTCCACCTTCTTCTCACCTGCGGCCTCCGACCCCGAGCGATCTTCCCTGTTATCTGCCCCTCGTCGCCCTGGAATCGCCGGGATTCTTCCGTTCCCACGTAACACATCGGCCGCTTGACCGTCTTTATCTGTGGACCATCATTCAAGGAGTACAGTATGCGCGTCTGCCTGGAAATTCTGGCAAATCTCATTGGTATTTGCACGGCGTCCACGAACGCTCCATCCGCGGAGGTATTGCCGCCGCAAGAGGGAGCGTCCTACCGGGAACTGGAACCGGGTGTATTCATGAAGCAGTGGCTGGTCTGTGGTCCGTTTCCCGTCTTCGATGGACAGGAAAAGCCCGACGATGAGGCGGCCCAGAGACAGGCATTTCATCGGGATTTCCTCACCCAGCACGGCGGTGAAGCGAAAATAGTGCCGACCCCGCAAATGGTTCATCAGAGGGGTGGAAAAGAATTCTCATGGCGGGCGATCACGAGCCGGAGGAATATCATCGACCTCGCCGGGCTCTACGGGCTCAAAGAGTACGTGATCGCCTATGCTTGGGCGGAACTCGATATGCCCGACGCGAAATCGGGCCTGCTCGGCATCGGCAGCGATGACGCGGTGAAGGTCTGGCTCAATGGAGAACAGGTTTACGAAAACTGGACGGACCGCCCCGCCCGCGAGGATGATGATCTCGTGGTCGTCAATTTCCGAGCCGGCAAGAATCAGCTTCTGATCAAGGTGCAAAATGGCCGGGAGCTTTGGGGGTTCGTGTGCCGACCTCTGGATGCGAAGAGCCTTGGAGACAAGCTGCTTGCCGCCCTGCACAAGGGCGATTTGGCCGTGGTGCAATTGTGTCTGTCTCACGGCGCGGATGTGAACGCGAAGGACAAATATGGTTTCACGCCGTTGCACCTGGCCCGGATGCGGGGACAGGAGGATACGGTGCAACTGCTGCTGAAGAAGGGAGCCAATCCGGACGTCGAAATGCCCGTGGCCGGGACGCCGGTGGGCTTTCTGGACATCCTGTGGCGTTCTCTCAAAGAGAACTACCCTATGATGGAGTACGCCGGGGCTTTTGATGAAAGCTGGTATGAATCGTGCAAAAAGGAGATCCGGAATATGACCAGCCTGTATCAAGCGCTCCCCATCATGGATGCCATGCTGGTCAGGCGGCTGAATGATTACCACACGAACCTGTCCTGGGACGGAAAACCGGACTTCATTACGCCGCCCGTTCGCGTCGATCTGATTGAGGGCCAAATCGTGGTCACTCAATGTCCCCAGGAACTCGGCGTTGCCTGCGGCGACATCCTGTTGGAGGTTGACGGCTCCCATGCGAGGGAGCGCTTCGACCGCGAGCTTCCGCGTGCATTCGGCGCCACTCCATACGCCAAGACCGGCTCTGCATGCCGGACGATCCTCGAAGGCAAGCCGGGCTCGGAGGCCAAACTGAAGTTGCGCAACCAACAAGGCGAGGACTACGAGAAGGTTTTGACGCGCGGTGGAGGATATGCCTTCCGACGCGAGCCGGTGCTTTCCAGCCGTGTCATAAATGACAACGTGGGGTACGTCAGAATCCGCGGCTGGGGCGGTTTCTCCCCCGAGGAATTTGACAAGGTCCTGGAATCGCTGCGAGAGAAACCCTGTCTCATTCTGGATGTTCGTGACAATGGCGGCGGCGCAGATGGCCTGGCAGAAATGGTCATCGGGCGGTTCATCACGCACAAGGTCATCGGCAGCATCAGCTTTCACCGGCGGGCAGGAACCAACACATACGAAAAAACCGTCGAGCTCGTGGAACCGAGAGGCCCCTGGTGCTACCCCGGCAAGGTGGCGGTCCTGATCAACGAGGGCTGCGCGAGTGCGTGTGAGCATTTCGTGTCCGGCATGTTTGAGGCCGGCGCTGTTCTCGTCGGCACGCCCACCACAGGCGCCTGCGGCTGGTCGAAGGACATTGATTTACCCGGCGGCGTAACCCTGTACTGCTCTCTGACGTTCCCGTTGCATGGCAAGGTTCCCTCCCCCCTTCACGGCATCGAGCCCCATCATCTCGTCACGCCGACGATTGCGGACATCCGTGCGGGTCGAGATCCCGCCCTGGAAAAAGCGATGGCACTGCTGAATCCCTGAGAGAGTGTGTGAAAAGTAGCACGGGCATCCTGCCCGTGAGTCCCACGGGCGCGAGCGACCGGGGGAAGACAACGATCTGCAGGGCCAGGATGGCCCTGCAACTCATGGGCAAGATGCCCATGCTACGGCAAACGGAGTTCTCACACAGGCTCTACGAGCGCCGGTCGAGAGGGCCACACGGGTTGAAGGCCATTCTGCACACTGTGTGCCCTGCGCGCACAAGAAATCTGTTGACGTCGGCGCGGCGGCGGGCACAATGGGGGATGAAATGTGCCGGTGCGGCGTGTTGGTCAAGACGCGGGATTCTGCGTCACCGCCGGGCCGGCGATGATGAACCCGCAGCGATGACAATCGCTGATGCATATAGAAAAATGGAGGTACGGGCATGGCCGAACGCGTGACTTACCGTGTAGTGCATGGCGAGCACGGCGGCTGGAACATCGAGCAGGAAAACCCGAGCCAGGTGGTCAGCAGCCATCGGACAAGAATCGAAGCCATCCTGCAGGGGCGGGAACTGGCTAAGAGCCACGAGTACAGTCTGCTCATCGTGCATGACCGGCACGGACACATCGACAGGCAATACACCTACG
>Ga0315277_10008545_pt1 | contig 13156 bp, 11 predicted proteins | sample YL17G05_15_MG_FD_203695 | JGI IMG/M metagenome (GOLD analysis project Ga0315277, IMG submission 203695) | Sediment microbial communities from Yellowstone Lake, YNP, Wyoming, USA - YL17G05_15 | ecosystem: Environmental > Aquatic > Freshwater > Lake > Sediment | place: USA: Wyoming | collected...
CGTGCTCACCCACCCCGACTCCGACCACCTCACCGGCCTGCTCCCGGTGCTGGAGCGCTACGCCGTAGGCAGCATCATCTGCCGCCAGATAGAACTCGAGTCCGAACCGTACGAGTATTGGCTGCGGCTGTTGGAGCAAGAAGGGGCGACGGTCTACCGGGGTGAAGCAGGTCTGCGCGTGACGTTGGACGATGCGGACGCTGCGCGTCCGGTAGAGATGGTCGTGCTCCACCCGGGAGTGGAACTGGTGAGTGGGGAGGAAGGAACGGCCAACAACAACTCGGTCGTGACCCGGCTCACTTATGGGCAAGTGTCGGTCCTCCTGCCGGGGGACGTCGAGGCGGGGGTGGAACACCGGCTCGTGGGAGGGGGAGCTCTACTGAGGAGCACGGTATTGAAGGCGGCCCACCACGGGAGCTGCGGCTCGACGACGCCAGAGTTCCTGGGTGCGGTGGACCCACAGGCGGTGGTCATCAGCGTGGGAGCCGACAACGACTTCGGCCACCCCTGCGCCGGTGTGCTGGAGCGGCTGGAAGGGCGAGGCGTGCCGGTCTACCGCACCGACGAGCGGGGCACGGTGGAGGTCGTCAGCGACGGGACGCAGGTGTGGGTGGAGACGGAGTGAACCGATGAACATTCGAGATGAGATGTTGGACGTCATTCGAGGTGAGATATCACGTGGCTTGTTGTTCGTCCCGCGCCTGGACGTCTGGTACCATCACAACAGAGCCCGAGGGACTTTGCCTGTGGGATATGAACAGTTGTCCCTGCCAGAAGTGGCGGGCAAACTGGGCGTGGGGCTACATTCCGTGATCCCCGACTTTATTCGCTCCGCTCCACAAGAGGGCGTGGTCCATCGTGGGCTAGGATTTTACAACAACCCTGCCTTCCCTTATCGAGTGGATTTCCGCAATGTGGACTTCCAGGTCGAGACAACCCCAGACGAACTCCAGGTCACCTATCGCGGCTCGCTGGGGATGGTGACGACGAGGTTTCGCTATGGGCCCGCGCTGTTTGCCTCCGGGGTGTCTATCCCGGACATACTGGAGTATCCGGTCAAGAGAGTAGACGATTATCGGGTCCTGGCGCAGATATTGTCTGGCGTGGAGGTCCTGCCCACGCCGGACGGCTATCGGGCCTATCACGACCAGATCGGGGATGACGGCTTGGCGGTAGCCTTTCTTTCGGCGGCGGCCGGTCCCATGCAGCACATTCTACGCGATCTGCGGACGTACGAAGGGTTCTGGTATGATCAATGGGATTACCCTGACCGGGTGCAGGTGTTGAGTGAGAGCCTGGGCCGGATATACGAACAGATGATTCGCTGTGTGCTGGAGAGTTGCGCAGAGGTCGTGCTATTTGGAGCCAACTATGACGATGCGCTGACGCCGCCCCCCTTCTTTGCCAGGTACATTCTGCCCTGGCTGAACCAGGTTGGCGATAGGTTGCACGGTGCGGGCAAATATCTGCTCACGCATACCGACGGTGAGAACAGGCGCCTGCTGCCTATGCTGGGGCAATGCAGGTTTGACGTGGCCGATTCGATCTGTCCCGCCCCCATGACGGCGCTGACGCTGGCAGAATACCGGGGGGAGTTTGGGGGCAAATTCACCATCTGGGGCGGCGTGCTCTCTGTACTGCTGCTGAAACACTCGTGCGGTGACGATGAATTTCGGGCGTTCATACAAAGCCTCATTCGCGAGTGTAAGCCGTACGACCACCTGATCCTCAGCATTGCCGACACGACGCCACCCGACGCGGACTTTGCAAGGATCCAATATGTGTGCGAGGCTTGCTCGGCAACCAGGGGAAAGAGTGTCTGAGAATTGGAGGTTTTGACTTCCAGGCAGAGCCGTGCTACACTATGTGTTTAGGATAGGGTCAGGCATCTAAGGGATCAGGCAACTCCGGGGGATTGTATGGGCGCAAGCCAGATCATTGCCGGGCGCTTCGAAATCGGTGACCTTGAAAAGGACCTGCTGGGCCGCGGCGGCATGGGCGACGTCTATCGCGCCACCGATACCCAGACCGGGGAACCCGTCGCTGTCAAAGCCCTCAACCCGGGCGTTGTCTCCCGCGACCCCAACATTCTGGAGCGCTTCACCCGCGAAGGCGAAGCCCTGCGCCAACTGAACCACCCCAACATCGTGCGTATGGTGGCCGCCGTCGAAGAAGAAGGGCGGCATTACCTGGTCATGGAGTACGTCGGGGGCGGCTCGCTGCAGGACTTGCTGGCGGCGCAGGGACGGCTGCCCGGCACGCGCGTGGTCGAGATCGCCCTCGACCTGGCCGATGCCCTCACCCGCGCCCACCGCCTGGGCATCATTCATCGTGACCTCAAGCCGGCCAACGTACTGTTGGCGCAGGACGGCACCCCCCGCCTGGCTGACTTTGGCATTGCGTACGTCACCGACATCCCCCGCCTGACCCAGACGGGCATCCTGGTCGGCACGGTGGATTACCTCAGCCCCGAGGCCTGCCAGGGCGAGCCGCCGGACGAACGCTCCGATATCTGGGCCTTTGGGGTGATGCTTTTTCAGATGCTGACCGGCAGCCTGCCCTTTGAGGGCAAGTCTCTCACCGCCAAGATCACGGCGATACTCACCCAACCGGTGCCTGATTTGGTGCGGCTGGCGCCGGATGCCCCCATGCTTTGGCCGACCTGATCCAACAGATGCTGGCCAAAGATCCCCAGCAGCGCATCCCCAGTGTGCGGTTGGTGGGCAGCGAGCTCGAAAGGATCTTGAAAGGGCGCGAGAAGACACCCTCACGGCGAATAACCGCGCAGAAAGCTAGTGCAGGGACGGCTCCTTCCGACAGCCAGCCGCCCTTCATGCGCACTGGGGAAGATATCGAAAGACCCGTCTTCGTCACGCGTGAGGCGGAGCTGGCGCAACTGCACCGGTTTCTCGACCGCTCCCTGGCGGGTCACGGTCAGGTGGCTTTTATCACCGGCGATCCCGGGCAGGGCAAGACGGCCCTGACCCAGGAGTTCGCCTGGCGTGCGCAGCACAGCCAGGCTGAATTGCTGGTTGCCGGTGGGAACGGCAACGCATATACCGGCATCGGCGACCCCTACCTGCCGTTCCGGGAAATTCTGGGTCTGCTGAGTGGTGACATCGAATCGCGCTGGGAAGCCAGGGCCATTGGTAGAGAGCAGGCCAGCCGTCTGTGGCAAGCCCTGCCGCTTACCGTGCAGGCGCTGGTCGAGTCCGGCCGCGATCTGGTGGATATCTTCGTACCTGGCGATGCCCTGCTGAAGCACGCGCTTGCATTTCCCTCCTGGCCGGAGCGTGAGGAGTGGCTGTCGCGACTCAAAGAGCTGGTCGAGCGCAAGGCGACCGTCCCCAGCGACCCCAACTTCCAGCAAAGCGCTTTGTTCGAGCAATATACGCGCCTGCTGCGGGCTCTGGCGCATCACAAGCCCCTGTTGCTGGTTCTGGACGATTTGCAGTGGGCGGACAGTGGATCAATCAACCTGCTGTTCCACCTGGGAAAACGGATCGAGGGCAGCCGGGTGATGGTCCTGGGCGCCTACCGCTCGACGGAGGTGGCATTGGGGCGTGGGGGCGAACGCCATCCTCTGGAGCCGATCGTCAATGAGTTCAAGCGCCAGTTTGGCGACATCCAGCTCGAACTGGGCAAGAGCGATGGGCGGCGCTTCGTGGACGCCTTTGTGGATAGCGAGCCCAACCACCTGGGCGAGGACTTTCGCGCCACCCTTTTCCGGCTTTCGGAGGGCCAACCCCTTGGCACCATCGAATTGCTGCGCGATATGCAGGAACGCGGCGGCCTGGTGCGTGATACAACCGGCTTTTGGGTTGAGGGACCAAATCTTGATTGGGAGACACTGCCTGCCCGCCTGGAAGGCATGATCGCCGAGCGCATTGATCGGCTGGACGACGCCGAGCGGCAGGTGCTGAAGGTGGCGAGCGTGGGAGGGGAGACCTTCACGGCGGAGGTGATCGCCGAGGTGCTGGGTGAAGAACCCCAGGCAATCCTGAGCCTGTTGAGCAATGAGCTGGATAGGCGCCACCGTCTGGTGAGCGCCCAGAGCATCCGCCAGGTGGACGGCAGGCGCCTTTCGATCTTTCGCTTTCAACATATCCTGTTCCAGCGCTATTTGCACGGCAGCCTGGATGCCGTCGAGCGCTCGAATTTGCACCAGGCGGTGGGCGCCGCCCTGCACAGCTTCTATGCCGAGGGGCGGGGAGAAATCTCCGGCCAATTGGCCCGCCACTTCCAGGAGGCCGGCACGGACGCCCAGGCAGCCGATTACCTGGTTCAGGCCGGTGACCGTGCCAGCCACCTGGTGGCTTATACGGAAGCGATTCACCACTACGAGCAGGCCAGGTCGGCTTATGAGCGCGCCTATGGCAGTGGGTGGAGCCTGCTGCAGCGCGCCGAGCTGGAGCGCAAGATGGGAGAGGCGCAGTTCCGCCGGGGGGAGCATGCCCAGGCGCGCGAGCATCTTGAGCAGGCTCTAGAGTACCTGGGGCACCCCGTACCGACCACGCGCGCGCGTTTGCGTTTGGCCGTCGTGCGTGAGATCGGCGTGCAGATCGTGCACCGGCTGTTCTCACGCTGGCTTGTCAAGGCGATTGGCGGTCCGGTGGATCCCGTTGCTGTCGAAGTGTTATCTTGCTTCGAGCCAATGGGCTGGATCGAAGTGACGACCAATGCGGAGCGCTATCTATACGTTTTCCTGCGCGCGCTCAATGTCTCAGAGCATAGCGGCTACGGCTGGCGCATGGTAGGATACACTGCTGCTTTTGGCGTTATCTTGCAATTCCTCGGTTTGCTCAAGCTCGCCGGCGGGTATCACCAGCGGTCAGTCAGGATGGGCGAGCAGATCCAGGATTCGAAAGGGCTCAGTTTCGTGTACTTCGGCCTTGTTTTGCTGCGTCTGTCCGAAGGGCATCTGTCGGGAGGGATTACATTCGCTGACAAGTCAGCGGAAATCGGTAGAAAACAAGACGATTTGCGCCAATGGGGCTTTGGGGAAAATCTCGTCAGTGCTTTCCTGCTGTACCAGGGCCGGCTGGCCGAATGCGCCTCGGCTGTCCAGGACATGCTCCGGGCGGCACAGGAAGGTGGAGACCAGACCGTGGAATGTTGGGGACTGTCGAAAAAGGGGCATCAGTTGTGGAGGCCGGTCGGCTGGATGAGGCCGTCACCACCTTGGAGGCGTGCATCAGACTCGCGGATGCAATCCCGGATTTGGCATTTCGAGTCGAGGCAGGCGCGGGCCTGGGGCGCAGCTTGTTGCGGCAGGGAAGACTGGACCAGGCGCTCTCCATACTGGAGGATACGCGTGAACGCAATCGAAGGAACCCTCAAGGTTATGGAATGCGCGAAGGGTTGGCCGTGGCCCTGGCCGAGTGCTATGTCGCTGCCGCCGAGCAGAGCAGCGCAGAAAAACGAAAGACCTGGCTGCGAAAAGCAGCACGCGCTTGCCAGGAAGCTGTGAAGGCCAGCTGGACGGCACGCCATCGCAAACCGGAAGTGTTGCTGCTGCGTGGCCGGCTGGCATGGATGACAAACCGGCGGGCGGCGGCCGTCAGGGACTGGAACCGCAGCTTGGCCCTGGCCGAAGCGGCTGGGCAGCAGTTCGACCTGGGCAGAGTGCATCTGGAGATGGGCCGGCGACTGCGGGATCGGGTGCATCTGGAAGCGGCGGAGCGGATCCTGGCGGGGATCGGTGCAGAGTGGGACCTGGCCCGCGCACGAGAGGCATTGATGGCGATGGGCGAAGGATCGAGCCACACCGCTTGTCGCACAACTCGAAGCTGAACTGCCGTCCGATATTGTGGCCGCGGCCCAGGCCCGCGGCCGTGCCCGGGACCTGGATGCTACTGTGGTAGAGCTGTTGGTCGAGTTGGGAAGACAGTGACTCTTGCAGCTCCCTATTCCTGGCCCTGATAGTCCACCAGGATTTGCTCGATCTGCGGCTTGATGCGCGGTATATCTTGCTTGACGGCGTCCCACACAACCTGCAAGTCAACGCGGTCATAGCCATGAATCATTCGATCCCGCATGCCAGCCATGCCTCTCCATGGAATGTCGGGGTAGCGTTGGCGCACATTTTCCGGCAGCCGTTTCGCAGCCTCGCCGATGATTTCCAAGGCCCTGGCCAAAGCGTAGTTGATGCGGAAATCCGCCTCGAAACGCTCGTAGGTCACACCTTCGAGCAGAGTTTCTGCCTTTTTCATCTCATCAAGAATGTCTTCAACATAGTCCAGGAACTCGGTGCTCATATCGGTACGACCTCGCTCAGAATGCGGCTTCCGATGCGTTTTCTCAGGTTCTTCTTAATGGCGAGGTCGGCCTGCACCCCCAACACATCGCTGAGATAGTGTTCCAATTCCACCAGCCCTATCAGGCTGATTCGTGGTGGTCTTTCCAACTCAATCAGAATGTCAACGTCACTGTCAGGCCGCTGTTCGCCACGGACATAGGATCCGAACACGCCGATCTCAGCGATGCCGTATTCCTGGGCCAGATGAGGCTTCTGTGCCTTGAGGATCTGCTGGATCTCTTCCAGGGTCTTCATAGTTTCATTATACCACCTATAAGACTCGACAACAACTGGCGATACGCTCCCACTGTTAACGTCGCGTCCCCTGGCTGTACCGAGGCTATGTTGTTCTTGTGGCTTGACCCAGGGGGAATCCTGGTATATAGTTGTGCCCGAGTTTGGGACGTGACGAAGGTCTCGGCAGGAGACCATGAGCGCAAGTCAACTGATTGCCAATCGCTTCGAAATCAAGGACCTGGAACAAGACCTGCTGGGCCGCGGCGGCATGGGCGACGTATACCGGGCGAGGGATGCCCAAACCGGGGAAACCGTCGCCGTCAAAGCCCTCAACCCGGGCGTGGTGGCCCGCGACCCCGAGATCCTGGAACGCTTCGTGCGCGAAGGCCAGGCCCTGCGCCAAGCCACCGGCTCCCACGTTGGCGCCGGCGACCGCCCTGACCATGAGCGCAACCTGTCCTCCCTGCGCGCCCAGTTGGACCAAGCCACATTCGAAGCTGCCTGGGCCGGAGGCGCGGCGTTGACTTTGGAGCAAACGGTCGCGCTGGCGATGGGCGAAGGATAAGGCCGCGCCTTTGGTCCTAGATAAGGAGGAGGAGGACACCATGACTCAGATGACCGATCGCAAATTCCTCCACAGGCTACAAGGCGAATTCCGGTCTGACAGGCTCCTACCCGGCCTGACCTCGGGTGTGCTGATGGGCTTCACCGAGGTCATCTTTGCCCTGTCGTTGGGCAGCCTGATCTTCTCCGGCGCGCTGGCCCTCTATCTCCCCTACGGGATCGGGATCGCGCTGGTCACCGCCGCGCTGATGATGATTGGCACCTCCCTCACCAGTTCGGTGCCGGGCGTGATTGGTAGTACCCAGGACAGCCCGTCGGTCATCCTGGCGGTCATCGCGGCCGGACTGGTCGGCACCCTCTCGGCGGCCGGAGTGGCAGACAAACTCACCACCGTACTGGTGGCTATCACCGTCACCACACTGCTGACCGGGCTCTTTTTCCTGGCGCTGGGCTTCTTCAGATTGGGTGGGCTGGTGCGCTTCGTCCCATATCCGGTCGTGGGTGGCTTCCTGGCCGGCACGGGCTGGCTGCTGGCGCAGGGCTCCTTTAGCGTCATGGCAGGTTTCCCGCTCGCCCTGCGGAATGTCCCGGCGCTGCTCCAACCCGGCCAGTTGATCCTGTGGGTGCCGGGCATGCTCTTTGCGCTCGTCCTTTTCTTCGGCCTGCGACGCATCCGCCACTTCCTGCTCATGGATGTACTCATCCACGCCATGCCCGCCATTCTGATCGGGGCCATCGCCGTCTTTTACCTCGCGCTGTGGGTGACCGGCACGTCTATTGGTGAGGCGATCAAGCAGGGTCTGCTATTGGGAGAGGTGTCGGGCGGGGCAGTCTGGCAGCCGCTGGCACTCAAGAACTTGCTGGCCGCGAACTGGGCGGCCATCCTGGGGCAGGGTGGCAACATCGCCATCACGCTCGTCCTGAGCGTGGTCGGCCTGTTGCTGAACGCTTCCGCCCTCGAACTGGCCATCCGGCAGGACGTTGACCTCAACCGCGAACTGCGGGCGGCCGGGCTCGCCAACCTCCTGTCCGGCTTGGGCGGGGGCATGGTCGGCTACCATGCGCTGAGCCTGTCCACCTTGAGTTACCGGATCGGGGCCCGCGGCCGGCTGCCGGGACTGCTGGCCGGCGCCATCTGTGCGGTGATGCTCCTGGCCGGATCGGCTCTGCTGGCCTTCGTCCCCAAACCGATCGTGGGAGGGCTGCTCCTCTTCCTGGGGTTGGACTTTCTCTTCGAATGGGTGATCGTTGCCTGGCGCCGGCTCTCGCGGGCCGAATACGCCATCGTCCTCCTGATTCTGGTCGTGATCGGCGCAACCAACTTTCTGATCGGGGTAGGTGTGGGGCTGGTGGCAATGGTCATCCTGTTCGTGTTGGACTATAGCCGGGTCAAAGTCGTCCATCATGCGCTTTCCGGCGCCGAGATGAACAGCAACGTCGAGCGTTGCTCCTATCACCGGCGGGTGCTGACCGACCTGGGCCGGCACATCTACGTCCTGGAACTGCAGGGCTTTATCTTTTTCGGGACGGCGAATGCGCTGCTGGAGCAGATTCGGGCGCGGGTGGCCAGCACGGAACAACCCCGCGTGCGCTACCTCCTCCTGGACTTTCGCCGTGTAACCGGGTTGGATTCCTCTGGCGTGCTCAGTTTCATCAAGGGCCAACAGTTGGCCGGGGCGCAGGGCATCACCCTGGTGCTGACGCACCTCTCTGATAGAATACACCGCCAGTTCGACCTGGGTGGCCTGTTCGAAAATGATGAGGCGGTGCACGTCTTCCCTGACCTGGACCACGGCCTGGAATGGTGTGAAGAGAGATTGCTTGAGATTGAGCAGGTCACCACGCTGCACGTGCCGGTCACGCTAGGTGCACAACTGGCGGACAGCGGTTTCGACAAGGCCAACACCGCCCGCTTGATGGAATTCCTGGAGCGGGTAGACGTCGGGGAGGGGGCATACCTGATCCGGCAGGGGGACGAGGCCGACAGACTGTACTTTATCGAGCGGGGCACGGTGTCGGTCTACCTGGAGATGGAGGGCGGTAAGCGGGTGCGCCTGCAGACGCTCGGCCTGGGGACCGCCGTCGGTGAACTGGGCCTATACCTGGGCACGATGGCTACCGCGTCCGTCATCGCCGACTCACCGGTCACTGCCTACCGGCTGACCCGCACGGTGCTATCCGAAATGAAGGAGAGGGAACCCGCATTGGCGGCCACTTTCCACGAGTTCGTCGCCTACCTGCTGTCTGAGCGATTGGCAGCCACCACCCGGACACTGGAAGCAGTGCTCAAATACTAAAGTCAGGTGAAGAAACCGGGTTTTTCATAAGCGAAGCGACAAAACCCGGTTTCTCGGCACTCCACCCGCTACTCTTCCCCCTCCTGTTTCGAGTCCTCCCCGTTCAGTTTGCGCAGTTCAACCAGGATCTCCCTCAGCAGTAGCAGTTGCAGGCGGCGCCATTGGACGTCGCTGGCCAGCCTGCCCCACCGGGCCGGGTCCTCCGACGCATACTCTCCCACGATTTCCACGATATCTCGGGCCATGGTACACCTCGCTCAGTAAATGAACACGATGCCCACCGTGACGGCGCACGGGATCTGGCTGAGATCATCCAGCAGGGCATAGGACTCCCAGCCTGCCTCGTTCACCAGCGCGATCACGTCCATGCCGGCCGCTTCCATCGCCGGCCGGGCGCGGTGGGGGAAACGGCAGCGGCCGCTATCCAGGAACTGGCAGAGCAGCCCCTGGCACAGATAGTCCTTGCACGAGCCGCCGCCGAAGCCCATGGCCAGGTGATAGCCGTCCTTGTACGCCTGGCGCTCCAGCGCATAGACTACCTCGCTGCTCTTCTGGTGAAAGGAGAGCACGCGCCGCTGGTCTGCCTTAGAGGCACCGCTACCAGGCGCGTAGGCTTCGATCGGTTCCACGTCGCACTTGAACAGGATGGCCCACGAGAACCGGCTCAAGGCCCGCCGCACCAGTTCCAGGTCCAACGCATGCGGGGGGCAATAGGGGGTTTCTCCGGCGCGCAAGCAGCGGGGCACCACGCACTTCAGCCGTACTCGCTCGTCTATGACGACGTCACGGGCCGGGATGATGGCTGCCCCTGCAGCGCCCAACTCCAACGCCATGGCGCAGTAACGCGCCAGGTCGGCCCGCAACGTCTCTTCGTCCACCGCCAGGCCCAGCACCCTGGGTTTCGCTTCTGGTGTCGTCATGGTCTGCCTCCTTTCACCGATGAGAGCAGCGACGCGGAGTCGCCATCCAGGTACAGGTAGCAGTCCTTGTGCTGGCGCAACGCCGAGGCGGGACAGAGCGGCGAAATCGGCCCCTCCAGGGCACAGCGCACCGCCTCCGCCTTGCGCTGGTCAGGAACGACGCAGGAGATGGTGCGGGCGGCCAGGATGGCCGGAATGGTCAGCGATAGCGCTTGCCTGGGCACGTCTTCGAGGGCGGCAAAGTGCCCCTCACCCACCTGCTGGCGACGGCACGCCTCGTCCAGGCTCACGACGTGCACCAGGTCCGGCGTAGAAAAATCCGCCGGGGGGTCGTTGAAGGCCAGGTGGCCGTTCTCGCCGATGCCGATGCAGGCCACGTCCACAGTCCTCCCGGCCAATAGTGACGCATAGCGGCGGCACTCCTGGACCGGGTCGGCTGTGTCCCCTTCCAGCAGGTGTATAGCGCCGAAGGGAAGATGGTCGAAGAGACGCTCACGCAGGTAACGCCGGAAACTGGCCGGGTGTTGCGGGGAGAGGCCGAGATACTCGTCGAGGTGAAAGGCCGTGACGCGGGTCCAGTCCACCCCCTCCGTCCGCTGCAAGGCGTCCAGAAACTCGTATTGCGACGCGCCGGTGGCCAGGATGAGGTTGGCTTCCCTACGCCCGGCGATCGCCTGGCGCAACCGGGCGGCGACCAATTCAGCCGCCGCCGCCCCCAGCGCGGGCTTGCCGGTGAAGACTTGTACGTAGACCCCTTCCACCTGGAACTGATGTTGGAACGCGCCTTCAGCCATTGGTTGTCCTCCTGGGTAGATCAGCGATGGAGAGATTATAATCGAGGCAGACGTCGAAGGCAACTGCGGCTGCTTGCGCCCTCTGCCATTCCGAGATTCCTCACTTCGTTCGGAATGACAGGAAACGTTGTCATTCCGAGCGCAGCCCTGTCATTCCGAGCGCAGCCCTGTCATTCCGAGCGCAGCGAGGAATCTCGGCTACCCCCTGGTCCCCGGGTGGCGCGAATGTCTCTCCTGGGTTATACTTTGGGGTACACGAGAGTACCACCTTCGGTAACGGTTGCTTAGGCATGAGCATCAGGTGCTCTCGTGTCTACGCAGCAAGCGGACGGCTCTGAGTGGCCGTACCATCACTCAACGAAAGGCGGGCAAAAAAACGATGAAAGACAGAAAACTCCTCATGATCCCCGGCCCCATCGAGTTCACCCCGGAAGTGTTGCGGGCGATGGGGATGCCAACCACCAGCCACGTGGCCCCCAATTTCATCGCAGTGTTCGGCCAGGCGCTGGAGCGCATGCGCCAGGTGTTCTTGTGCCCCGGCGGGCAACCCTTCGTCGTGGCCGGGTCGGGCACGCTGGCCATGGACATGGCCGCCGCCAACCTGATCGAACCGGGCGACAGGGCGCTGGTGGTGAACACCGGCTACTTTGGCGACCGCTTCGGCGCCATCCTCGAGCGCTACGGCGCGGCGGTGACCCAGGTGCGTGCGCCGGCCGTCGGCGATGCGCCCGCGCTGGAGGAGGTGGAGGCCGCGCTCAAGGGCGGTGGGTACAAGTTGATGACCATTACCCACGTGGACACCTCGACCGCCGTGGGCGCGGACGTGCAGGGGCTGGCCGCCTTAGGCCGCCGGTACGGGACGCTGGTGGTGGTGGACGGCGTGTGTGCGGTGGCCGGCGAGGAGATGCGCCAGGAGGAATGGGGCATAGACCTGGCGCTCACCGCGTCCCAAAAAGCCATCGGCACACCCCCAGGGCTGGCCCTGGTCGTGGCCGGGCCGCGGGCGCTGGAGGCCTTCCGCTCGCGCAAGGTTCCCGTGGGCAACTATTACGCCGATTGGACGGAGTGGTTGCCCATCATGCAGGCTTACGAGGCGCGCCGGCCCGCTTACTTTGGCACGCCGCCGGTGAACCTGCTCTGGGCGCTCAACGTGAGCCTGGGCCAAATCCTCGACGAGGGAATGGAACCCCGCTTCGCCCGCCACCGCAGGCTGAGCGCCGCCTTCAAGGCCGCCATCACCGCCCTGAGGATGAAGCAGGTGCCGGTCAGCGCCGATACAATGGCCGCCACGCTGACGGCTCCCTACTACCCGGAGGGGGTAACCAGTGCGCTGCTGGGCCACGTCAACCAGGCCGGGGCGATCCTGGCCGGCGGCCTGCACCCGGCCATCAAGGACCGCTATTTCCGCATCGGCCACATGGGGGCGGTCAGCGCGTCCGACATCCTGACCACCATCGGCGCCATCGAGCAAGGCCTGGCCCAGGTGGGCTACCAGTTCGAGCCAGGCGCAGGGCTGGCCGCAGCGCAAGAACTCCTAATCCATAATTCGTAATTCGTAATTCGTAATGCGTGTTGCGTGTTCCGTATTCCGTGTTGCATGTTCCGCAAGTTGTTCACGCACCACGGGACACGAAACACGGACCACGTTTCACGTTTCACTCCTTCCAGGTGTAACCCAATGTACAACAAGGTAGACGCCCGTATTGTCGAGGACTTAAGCCGGATCGTGGGAGAGCAGCATGTGCTGGCCGGCGCCGAGCAGATGGAGCCCTACACCCACGACGAGGTGGTGGGGCTGCGCGCCGACCCCGAGGTGGTGGTGCGCGTCACCAGCGCCGAACAGATCGCCGAGATCTTCCGGCTGGCCCAGCGGGAGCGGGTGCCGGTGACTCCACGCGGCGCGGGCTACGGCCTCAGCGGCGGGGCGGTGCCCGTCTGCGGCGGCATCGTCCTCTCGACGGAGAAGATGAACCGCATCCTGGAGATTGACAAGGAGAACCTCATGGTCACCGTCGAGCCGGGGGTCATCACCGGCGACATCCACCG
>Ga0315277_10008546_pt1 | contig 13156 bp, 14 predicted proteins | sample YL17G05_15_MG_FD_203695 | JGI IMG/M metagenome (GOLD analysis project Ga0315277, IMG submission 203695) | Sediment microbial communities from Yellowstone Lake, YNP, Wyoming, USA - YL17G05_15 | ecosystem: Environmental > Aquatic > Freshwater > Lake > Sediment | place: USA: Wyoming | collected...
GAAAGCAAATGTGGTGCAATAATTTACAAAGAAAAAATTCCTATTAACGATGAAGTTAGACAGATTGCAAATGTATTACGTGAAGATGAGTATGATTATGCTTTGTTTGGCGGAGAAGATTTTGAATTAGTATATACTGTGCCAAAAGAGTATCTCGGCAAAATCAAAGGTTTTTTAGTCGGGGAAATTACCAAAGACAGACAGATTAAGATATCTTCTAGAGGTAAAGAAAAATTCATAACAAAAAAGGGGTACGATCATTTTTCAAATATAATTTAACTCGATAGGAGAAAATTTAGTTAACTATTAATAGAGTTATTTGATTCAACCTGGTGGAGGAGTTTCTTATGGAATATAAATTGTATAAATATAGATGGACAGTTGTAGCGGCATTTTGGATAGTTATATTTGCATATGGAGCAAACTGGTTCGCATTGTCTCCGATGCTTAAAACATTTGAAAGCGATTTTAGTGTAGAGAGTTGGCAATCGCATCTTTTGATCTCTTTGATAGGAATGTTTGTAATCTTCTTTGCGTGGCCAGCAGGTTCATTAATAGATAAGAAAGGACCAAAGATTTCTGTTACTATAGGCGCGCTTTTTATGGCAATTGGATTCGGCGCACGACCATGGATGCTCAACAGTTTTTCTATGGTGATGTTGAGTAGTATAATTGCGGGTATAGGTCTTGCGTGGATTCTTGTAGCTTTGGGGCCTCAGATGCTTCGATGGTTCCCTCACAAACAGGCAGGTCTGCCTGTTGGGATTGCAGCATCAGGGCTATTTATTGGTTTTGGCACAGGATCTCTTTTCATGCCTTACCTTGTTCCTACAACAATAGAAAGTGCCTCAGACATGTTCAACGGATTTCTTGTCTTTGGGATTCTTGCCGTCATCGCATTCTTAATCTGGGTTGCAATTGCAAAAGATCATCCTGAGACACCACCTGAAGAGCGAAAAAAAGTAGAAAAGATGAAATTTGCGGAGGGAATGAAACAGGTATTCACGTCAAAAAATGCTTATGTTTATCCATTCATTGGATTTTTGATTGTTGGAATAACGCTGGTCATATCTGCGTTTCTCCATCAACTTTACCCTGGAAAAGATGGAGGTTATATTGCCGGTCTCTTGCTCTATGGGTGTGCAATTGGTGCATTTTTTGCTCCGTTTGCCATGAAAAAAATCGGGTTGAAAAAAGTGACGCTTTCCGTTGTTATCGGGGCAATCATATTCTGGATTGTCGTGTTTTCCATGAACTACTACTACGATGCAAGCTGGTTGGTTATCGTTCCGATCGCGTTTCTCTTTGGAGTTTGTTTCCAAGCCTCTTGGCCGTTAGCACTTTATAGTCAAGAAACAGAAGAGGGTGTAACAGATGCAAATGTCGGAATAGCAGCAAGTCTATACATCTCAATTAGCAACATTGGAGCAGCGGTACTACCAGTTGTATTCCCGATAATATTCAAAACTGACTTCTCAAATTTCATCGCTATAATTGTAGGGCTAATAATTTGTCTGCTACTGTGGGGCGTTGTTAAAAGAAAATAAACCCTTTATCTTTCTATTACTCTCTTTGCTTTTCCTGTACTTCGTGGTATAGCTTTAGGCTGTAGAGCTTTGACCGGGACATTCAAATTCAAAATACGGTAGATAGCAGCCTCAGCCTGTTTTTCAAAATCATCTAGATGCCCTTCTTTGTATCTTTCTTCAGAAGGCTCCACTTCAACGGATAAAGAGGTTATGTCGCCTTGTTTGGTTTTTACTATTTGGTAATTATCGCTCACCCCTGTGACTTGCATCAACGCGGCTTCTATTTGTGAAGGAAATACTATTACGCCTTTTACCTTCATCATGTCGTCACTTCTGCCTTTTATACGTGATTGGATAGGCAATGTTCTTCCGCATCTGCATTTCTCTTCACTTATAGATGCAAGGTCCCTAGTTCTGAATCTAATTGCTGGGAAAGCCTCTTTAGTAAGCGTCGTAAAAACAAGTTCCCCTTCTGTACCCGGTTCAAGTGTATCTCCCGAGATAGGATCGATTACTTCCGGTAGAAAATGATCTGCGTTTACGTGTAGTTTTTTATGTTCACATTCAGAGACAACACCAGGACCAATGAGTTCCGTTAGACCGTAGTGTTCATGCGCTACTATCCCCCAGCGTTTCTCTATATTTCTTCTCATCTCTTCGCTCCATGCTTCAGCGCCAAAAAGTCCGAGACGTAGCTTAAAATCTTTAGAAGGATCCAGACCATTTTCCTCAGCAATCTCGGCAATATGCAGTGAATAGGATGGAGTACACGCTAGTGCGGTAGTACCAAAATCTCGCAGTACGTCAATTTGCCTTTCAGTATTGCCAGAGCTTATAGTAATTACCATGGCGCCAATCTTCTGTGCACCTTTTTCAAAACCATGAGCGCCCGTGAACAGACCATATCCATAGGCATTCTGCATAATATCGTTTTTACGAAGCCCATTTGCGTACAGGGATCTAGCCATTACTTCTGCCCAAAGCTCCACATCGTTTTTGGTATAAGGCCCAACAACCGGCTTACCAGTTGTGCCTGAAGAAGCGTGAACCTCTACGATTTCGTCAAGTTTTGTGCAAACAAGTCCAAAAGGATAGTATTCACGTAGATCCTGTTTTGTTAAAAAAGGGATTTTTTCAATGTCTTTCAAAGTTTTAATGTCACTTGGTTTGATCTTAGCATCAGATAATTTCTTCTTGTAATACTTGTTCTTTTCGTATACTCGGTGAACTAGTTCTTTTAAACGCTTTAATTGTAAATCTTTCAGTTTGCTCGAAGGCATAGATTCTATTTTACGGTCCCATAACTTTTCAGGCATAATAGCCTCCCTTTGTTCCCCGTAATAAAATAAACAAATATAATGGTTATGAAACATTGTAAAGCGATCATTTTAATAATAGGTCTGATTCCAATATATCCTTTCTTTAAGAAACTAAAGAAACGAGGTATTGTAATTAAGAAAAAATAAAAAAAGAGAGGGTTTAAGATTCTTGTTTTTTTCATCAGAATAGGAATAAGTCTTTGAACCGATATAGTACTGGGTGTTTTTCACAGAACATGTAGCAGTAATATTTCAACCAGTATATTGGATATAGATTTTCTTCATATGCTAATACACCATTGACAAAGAAGGTTCCTTTACCAGATACTGTAAAGATATCCACTACTGATACATTTGTCTTATCTGTTCTGTCTATACTTGTTATCTTGAGCCATTTTCCATCTTGTGTAAATAAATAGTCATTTACTTCTATCTGTAATATCTTCTGTCCTCTTAGTTTGGTATAGTGAGGCATGATATCTATTTGACCCCAGCCTATAGTTCCATCAGATTTCTGGATTCTAAGTGGATGGTCTTCTGTAACATATAAGAATCCATTGTTTATATTTACTACAGGTCTTATTGGATGTGATGCTGAGAATACTCTAACTTTAGAAATTTCTCCTTTCTTCACATTATAAGAAAGTAGCATATCTCCTTTCGTTATATCTTCCACATTCTTATGACTGCCATCAGCCATAGTTACTTTAGTTCCAAACTTAAAGCAGGTTATAAATTCAGATGCCTTAAGTTCATCTCGTGTTTTAGCTACTGCAGATAGGGATGTCAATCCTGCTAACAGTAGTATGCTTATCATTACAATTGCTGCTATTCTTTTCATTCCTTTCTTATCCCCCTGTTGTTTAAAACTAAATTTTGTCTCATCAATAAAAATCCTATGTTATTATGATAAAAAAATTATCTTTGGTTGTTGTTATACTAACATTTTGTTGTTAGAGTAAAAAATCGCATCATATTTTTTAAAAATAACCGGATAACTATAAGATTACGCTCTAGCAAATAAATTGTTTTATAAATGTGGTTTGTTTTAGAGGTTAGAACTATGGCAAGTGACAAAGAGTTTTTAGATGCAAAAGAAATAGCGCTTAAAAAACTAGAAAACGCATGCGATAAAGATGAGGTTGACGAAGATATCCTCCAGGTGCTGTCTCTGATTAATAGTTCAAATAATTATTACACTTCAAGTAGCTGTGCTGGAAGGATTGTTTTACTTGAAATACCTTCGATCGGAGATAAAAAAGAGGCGGTATTTTTAGGTAAGTGGCACAGAAAGATAGGTTCATCCGAACTTATATCAGCAGCTAAAAACTCATCCGAAAAAGGAATGATATGGCTACTGGCCCAAGCTCCGATACTTCACTTAGGGGCAAAAACAACATCTGCTGCCGATGAATTGCTAAAAACTGCAATTTCCTGTGGCTTCAAAGACTCTGGATTAAAATCTTTAGGTAAAAAGATTGTTGTTGAGATTTGTAGTACCGAACGTCTTGATGCACCTATCGGAAAAGATGGGGTTCTTTTTTGTAATGATGAACATCTAAAACTATTGGTAGATATCTCAAACGAAGTAATAAGAAAATCCTCTGTTAAACTGGAAAAATTTGAGGAAAAATTAAGGAAAGATTTAAGTAGCTACAAAACAACCAACTAATCAGGTAAAGATGAAGGGCATAAGATACCAGAGAATACAATTCATCGTTTGGTTGTCAGTCGCGATGCTTTCCGCAGCATGGATTATTTTTAACGCTATAACTAATATGAGTTTGATTTCTCTCCCCGCTTATCTTTTTGTTTTCATTTTGGGATGTTTAAGTCTTGTCATGGCCTTACTTTCTATTCGCAAAAGAGTGTCAGATGTAAAAACTAAAATAAATGAAGAAAAAGAACACGAAAAAAATGTAAAGGATTTTTATCTTTATCAACAATTACTTAATCCGCCCGAGATTAACAATTAATCTAAGAAGATAAATGGGCAAGCCATGCTTCTTTTGGGATTTTATTGTAGATCTGGTAAGGTTCTCCCTTGATTTTTTGGTATGCGGCTTCCTTGATTATTTTGTCATTAAAAGACCAGTAGTATTTTCTTATGTACTTGCTTTTTTCCTTGAATTCCTCTCGTCTAATCTTGAGTAATCTCTCTCTAAGCAACTCGTAAAATAGTGATCGGACGTATTTATCTATAGACATATCTTCGATTTCGTTTCGTCCTTTAAAGACTCCTTCAACGGTTTTTGCAAGCGCTGTGGCGTCCTCTTTTCCCATCTCAAAACGATTTTTTAGAGCCATTGCTAGTAATCTCTTCATATCTTTGTTCCTCACTAGGTTACTTTTTGTCGCTTTCCTTATAAATCGTTTGTTGTACAGATGTTACCAGGTCTTGTTTTACCGAATTATTTAAATCTCTTTTGTCTATACAGTGGTTCAAAAATATAGGGAGTGAATAATTATGGCAAAACGTGTTTACAATTTTTATGCAGGACCAGCAACATTACCTCTTCCGGTGCTTAAAAAAGTTCAGGAAGAATTGTTAGATTTTCATGGAACAGGTATGTCTATTTTGGAAATATCTCATCGATCTAAAGAATACGACGAGGTGCACAAGAAAGCCTCTCAACTTCTTAGAGAACTTATGGGGATTCCAGACAACTACAAGGTCCTCTGGTTGCAAGGTGGGGCTTCGAGCCAATTCTTCATGGTGCCGCTGAACCTTCAAGTTGCAGGAAAACCGATGGAGTATGTATTTACAGGTAGCTGGGCAAAAAAAGCAATTAAAGAAGCAAAACTTTACGGCGAGGTAAAGATTGTTGCCTCCTCTGAGAACGAAAAATTCTCGTACATCCCAAAGAATGTTACGTTTAGTGACAATGCAGCGTTCGCTCATATAACTGGAAACGAAACGATAGGAGGACTTGAATGGCATGAATGGCCAAAAGTACCTAGTAACGTTCCTCTTGTTTGTGACATGTCCTCTAATTTTATAGATAAAGTCGTAGATGTGAAGAAATTCGGTGTCATATACGCAGGCGCTCAGAAGAACCTTGGGCCCGCAGGAGTCACTGTGGTTATCGTTAGAGATGATTTCTTAAACAGAGTTCCTGAGAACGCTCCAACCATACTCAAGTGGAAGACCCATGCGGAAAAAGATTCTCTATACAATACATGTCCTTGCTTTGCCATTTATATCTGTGAATTGGTTCTTGAGTATCTCAAATCATTGGGTGGAATTCCTGCCATGGAGAAACAGAACAGGAAAAAAGCAAAGATGGTATACGACATAATCGACAAATCAAACGGATTCTACAAAGGAGTAGCAAAGCCTGATTCTAGATCTCTTATGAACCTTACCTTCAATTTGGCGACACCTGAGCTTGAAGCAAAGTGTGTAGAAGAAGCAAAGAAGAAAGGGCTTGTAGGTCTCAAGGGTCACAGAGATGTTGGTGGTATGAGAGCTTCACTTTACAATGCCATGTCTGTTGAAGGTACAGAAGCACTTTGCAAATTTTTAAAAGAATTCCAAGAGAATAATCAATAAATTTTTCTCTTTTTTTTCTTTATATCTTTATAATGATAAGTTAATTTGTTGTGTCTTTTTACTCGTTATTTAGATACAAAATTTATGTGAAAACTATCTATAGCGAGATGATTGGGCCATAAATAACTTATAGCATGGGCCAAAGAAAGTTAAAGTATGGTACCTAAATTTTTTGTAATTGGCGTTATGATTATAATGGTCTCCAGTACTTTTGTTGCTGCTGACAATTTAAAAATAAAAGCGGCATCTATGGGTAAAATTGTTAATGAATACGGCGGCCCTGAATTAGATTTTAATTTTATATACCGAGTAGTTGAAAATCTTAGCAATATTGTAAAACAAAATCCTGAAGGAAGGGATTTCGGAACTCCCGGAGAACAATATGCTCGAGATCTTATCAAAGGATGGATGGAAGAGATTGGTTTAGAAAATGTTCACACAGATAAAATAACTGGTGAATGGACTAAAGAAGATAGTTGGCAAAATCTTCATAATTTTCTTTTAGATCCAGATTATTATACCGACCCATGGATTGAAGAACTTGATTTAAAGAAAAATTTTACTAGATGGTATCTAGATGTAAAAGTATATGATAAAGACAATAATTTAGTAGATGAAAGGAATTTTTCGAAAGGAACTTGTTTTCCATTTCTAAAGGAAGAAAAAGTAACTGAGCCACATAATGTAACAATGAAAAATGTTAGAATTTTTGATGATTTTAGGATAGGTGGACCTGATGGAATTATTTTATTGGAGGCAGATTGGCGTGATCCTTATGGTTGGTGGACGTCCAATCTTACGAATCTAAAAAGAAAAAACGTCAAGGGTTTTATTTTAATGGATTGTTTTGATGAAACCTTCTTCATGATGCCATCAGGGACATCATCTCCTGCAGTGGCTAGGTTTTCAGAGCCTGGTTTTTCAATAAATGGTTCCAATGGAAAATGGATTAAAAAGTATCTTAGCAATCCAGATTATGTTGTAAAAGCAGATTTTTGTTCTGAATGGGCATGGGAGCATGTTGATAGCTGGAACGTAATTGGTGAAATTCCAGGAAATTCTTCTAAAATAGCTATAATTAATAATTTTTATGACGGCTGGTGGAATCAAGCAACTTGTGATGGAGCACAATCTGTTGGATTAATACTTGGAATTGCAAAATATTTGAAAGACAATAACATCAAACCTGAGTTGACCTTAAGATTTATCATGTGGGGTGGTCATGAGCAGTATTTCCGTGGTGTATTGCATTATTTGAAAAATAATTCCATTAAAAAATATGGTTGTCAGACTAAAAACCTTGTTGACCAAGAGGACATCATCTATGTTATTAATCCTGGAAATTTTGGATTTGATTATACCTACAATATGAGTTTTAATGTTGGGAATAAACGTGATGAGCCCTTAATGAAATTTATGCAAAATGTGGCACAAGAGTTAAAGTATACGGAAAGGACAGGCATCGGCATTACTGGCGAATATAGTGTGTATGGTACAGAATCCTGGAGATTTTACAGTGGCCATAATTACCCAGAAAGATACTGTGAGCATGCAATTGAATTTGATAGATGGCCATTTCCAGGATATCATCGCGACGGGAATAATCACAATTTAGGAGATGTTTTTAGCGAGATTAACGATACTCTTTACAGGGTTGATTGCGAAGTTATTGCCGAAATAATATTGCGATTGACAGTAACTAAACTACAGGTAAATATAACGCGTCCGATAGAAAATTCATTTTACCTAGGAAATCGGCTGCTATCTTCTGCTTTACCGCGAAGTACGATTATTTGTGGTCCTATTGAAGTTACAGCTGATGTAGATTCAGACATTGTGATAGACCGAGTAGAATTTTATATAGATAACAAACTTGCAAAGATGGATACTAGCGAACCTTATAGTTACATGTGGATAGTATCATTACCGCTTAAACACACGATAAAAGTAGTCACATACGACATAAATGGAAATTATGGCGATGATGAAATCCAGGTATGGAAATGAAAATCAGTGTAAAAACCACTTTTTCTTCTCTTTTTTATTTTTTACAATATGACATTTTAACAAGTTAAGTTTATATACAATCATTGACAAACAGTGTCATGGTATTATAAGATAATCTAAGGTGGAAGGTGGAATAAATAATGACCAAACGAATCATGATTGTTGATGACGAACCTGACGTTTTACTTTCCCTAAAAATTGTTTTAGAGCGGCAGAACTATGACGTAGTTACAGTAACAAATGGGGTTGAATGCTTAAGAGAGATTGAAAAAGGATTCAAAGGAATAATACTAATGGACCTTATGATGCCTTTCATGGACGGATGGACTACTATAAAAGAGATCGTAAAACGGGGATACATAGATGATATAGCAATAGCAATTATAACTGGAAAAGGGACAAAAGACCCTCAAAATATGAATTTAGTCGGTCCATACATATTCGATTATTTACCAAAGCCCATAGATATCAATCTATTGCTTTCAAGTATCGAAAGGGCCAACAGATACTTCTGCTCTAAAAACAACTAAATCCAATGTAATTTTTACAATTTGACATTTTGTCATTTTGACATTTTGACAAGTTAGCCTTAAATATTATGAGCGGGGTTTTTTACGTTATACATCCCATCCTATACACAACTGGTCTGGATCGGATATTCAAGATGAAAAAACGTCTTGATCATTCACCAATTCCCTGCTTTTTAGGATCCAGACCTATTTACCTCCACACTGTAAACCTTATTGAAATTCGTCTAACTTTTTAACGCTTTTATTTTTTAAAAAATTTTGAGCTGTTTTCCAGGATTGTCTTGTATGAGGCGGAAATTTACCGAATTTTTCGAACCATGTCCTAAAAAACTTCTGTGTAATAGGATCCGCGGGGTAACCGCTCCCCAAGGGTAAGTTTATTTTGTTTTCCAGTTCATCTCCTATCTTTCTAACCTCTTCATCTCTCCTGGTTTTTGCTAGAATGGAAGCCGCGCCTACTACCGGGTAAATATCATCGGCTTTGTGTTTTGAAATAATCTCTGGTTTAAACGAAAGCCCCGCCAGTATATCTCTTCCAAAACGTTCTTCGTTTACATCAGCGGAATCAACGTAGCAGATATCTGGTTTTAGTTTTTTAATAACTTTAATGAAAGCGTTTACCTCTATTTCGTTTAAAGTCATTACTTTACGCATATCATCTATATCTGCTGCTTGAATAATCACTATCTCGTAACCCAATGCAGTTTCTTTTATTTTTTTAGCTAGAATTTCTCTCCTTTGCGGTGTGAGTTTCTTTGAATCTCTAACTCCATATTCGATGAGCTTCAAATCGTCATTAAGTGTAACACATGCGACTACAAGGGGTCCAATAAGAGGACCGCGACCTGCTTCATCAACACCGCCAATCATTCAAAACTAGTAATGTATGTAAGTAAAAAGATGTTACGGAAAAACGATAGGCAATTTTTTATTACAGAACCATATTCAAGCCCTAGTTGCCGCCGTAGCTTAGCTGGTGGAGCGGCTGATTCGTAATCAGCAGGTCAAGGGTTCAAATCCCCTCGGCGGCTTAATAAAAATCTTACTTTTTTACACTTCTACAATAAGTGCACACGCTAAGTTTAATGTTCCAGTAGTTAATGCCCTCGACACCGAATCTTGCCTTGCATTTTTTGCAGATCACTGTTTCCACCTTTCCTTAACATAAAAATTGTGTGGTTTTGTTATAAAGGATTTGTTGTACAACTATTATCAAAAACAGTTTTTTTTACTTATTTTTTAGTATTTTCTCTACCCTGCTCTTCAAATCTTTAATGTCAAAGGGTTTTACTATGTAATCCTTAGCAGCCATCCCACCTAAACCTATGCTCATTGTATCGCCTTTAGCAGTTAAAAATACTATAGGGATATTGCACCACTTTGGATTCTCTTTGATCTTTGCCGCTACATCCCATCCACTTACTTCAGGCATCATGATATCTAACAAAATAAGGTCTGGAGTGGAAGATAGTTCGTTTAACTTTCTTATACATTCCTTGCCATTCGTAGCTTTTACTACCTCATAACCATTCATCTCGAGCATCTGTCCAACTGTATAAAGTATATCAGGCTCGTCATCAACAACCATTATTTTTTTACTCATTTTTCTTCCTGTTCTTTTAAAATTTTATCAACCCTGTCAAGTAGGGTATCCTTATCGAAGGGTTTCATAATGTAGTCGGCAAGCCCTTCCTCTATCAGCACTTGCTTTCTTTTGTCAGATATTTCAAGGACACTCATAAAAGCAACCTTTATTTGGGGCGATTTCTTGTTTATCCTGTTAAATACGTCCCAGCCGCTCATACCAGGCATCATGATATCTAAGAGAACCAAGTCCACCTTTTCTTTCTCAAGAAGTCTTAAACATTCTTCACCACTATGTGCGGCTACAACATTATAACCGCCCAATTCGAGAACAGTTCTGGTAAGATCAACGATATCTGGCTCATTGTCTACTACCATTATCTTTTTCATCTTCTCACTCACCCGGATAATATTAATTAACCCTATATTAATAATAGGTTTTTAAATTAACGCTTTATTCGATATCATCATAACAAAGTGATTAGATGAAAGAAGATAACATCTTAAAAAAACCTTTCAAATTTCTTTCTGCATGGCGTCCTCTGCCATCCTACGAGCTCGTAGGCTACATACTAATGTACGCCAGCGTCCCCATGTTAGCATATGGGATTAAACCTTATAACTCAGATATCATTAAAATCATTGTTTTAACAGTACTAACTATGTATTCTGGTTTTTTTGCGGCTCTTATATGGAATGATATAACCGACAGAGAAATAGACGCAGTTGCGCATCCTGACCGCCCGGTTCCATCTGGGCGTATAAGTCCTAAAATGTTTTTCGCTATAGCGCTTATATTCTCAGCTATGACATTTATTTTTGCCTTATCCGTAAGTCTATGGTGTCTCGCGCTAGTTGGGATAGCCGCTCTTTTTGTAGCTTTTCATGATAAATACCTAAAAAAAATTGTAAAAATACCTGCCTACTCAGAGATATTCACTCCTATACAATGGGTAGTAGTGGCAATATTTGGTTTTCTAGCTATATGGACAACATTTCAACAATCAGGTGACATAAACTTAGCCATGCCCGTATCTGGTTACATATCATTAAATATCTATGATTTTCAAAATATGATTCTATTGGTCCTATTCACCTATTTCATAGATAATGCTCATGATCTACCAGAAGGAATACATGATGTTGACGGAGATCGTAAGTTGGGGGTAAGAACATATGCAACTTCTTTCGGAGAAAAAACCGCAGCAAAAATCTCATTTGCCATGTTCTTCATCTCAGGGAGTATAGGTATAGTTCTCTGGTTTAGAACACTCCTCTCTCTTATCTTCCTTGTTCCGTTTCTTTTCCTTTGGCTTTATACTCTATATAATTCATATAAATTCATTAGAATAAATGATGATTTCCAGAGGAGACAGCAGGGAAAAATAATGGGTAAAAAAGGGTATGATTTTTTCCTATTTAGCTATACGTTGATATTCCTTGATGTGTTAATACAACTCTTGAACGCGTTCTATCTGCACTGGACTAACGTAATAATTTAACAAGAAGCGCCATTTGTGCCCACATCCTGTTTTCAGCTTCGTCGATGATTACCGATTGTTGGCTGTGGGCTACTTCTTTTGTCGCTTCTTCGCCATAATATATTGGCATGCAGTGCATGAATATCGCATCAGGTTTTGCTTTGCGCATAATATCCTTTGTTATCGTGTAATTCTTGAAATCTGTAAGTCGTTGCGCTCGTTCATTCTCGTACCATAAAGAAATCCAGGTGTCAGTAGCAACAACATCTGCCTGTGCTACAGCGTTTAAATCCTCTGTAATGTTAACCGTATGTTTTTTCTTTGTTGCAATCTCTCGTGCTTTTTTTGCATACTGCTCTCTTGGCCAATATTTCTTTGGAGAAATTATAGTGACGTTCATACCAGTAAGGCTGCACCCTAGTAGATACGAATGGGTTAGATTGTCAGCTCCATCTCCAATAAACACGAAATTCAGTCCCTGCAAACGCCCTTTCTTTTCTTTTATCGTCATCAGGTCCGCAAGTATCTGACAGGGGTGCTCAAAACGATCCAACCCGTTAATGACCGGGACGGTCGCATGCTTGGCAAGTTCCTGTAGATTCTTCTCGTCAATAGCTCTATACATGATTGCATCAACATATCGAGATAAAACCAGTGCAACGTCTTCAGGAGATTCACGTTTTCCGATACCCAATTCAGGTCCAGTCAGGAAGATTGCATGGCCGCCAAGAAGGGTCATACCAACCTCGAACGAAACTCTAGTTCGTGTGGATGCTCGTTCAAAAATCATTGCGAGCGTTTTTCCCTCAAGATACTTCAATTGTTTGCCTGCTCTTACGTCATTTTTCAGGTGAATTCCAAGATCGATGATCTCTTCAATCTTGTCCCCTACATCAATTATGGAGAGCACGTTTTTTTTCATAAGATAGACACTAGAAAATCAAAGAGAGTATATTAAAATTTTCTAATCACCAGATCTCTCAATGTATAGCCGATGGAGCAATTCGCTGCATTCTCGTTTGTATTCTAGGATGGGGGGCGAGCTGAAGGCTAACAAAGATTTTCTTTTTGAAAAAATGAGACTCTAGATCTAAGGACATGCCAATACCTGCTGGTGGCAATACGAAATCAATTTTAAGCCGGTTGTGTCCTA
>Ga0315277_10008547_pt1 | contig 13155 bp, 8 predicted proteins | sample YL17G05_15_MG_FD_203695 | JGI IMG/M metagenome (GOLD analysis project Ga0315277, IMG submission 203695) | Sediment microbial communities from Yellowstone Lake, YNP, Wyoming, USA - YL17G05_15 | ecosystem: Environmental > Aquatic > Freshwater > Lake > Sediment | place: USA: Wyoming | collected...
CTCGCCGCCGCCCGATATGAGCAGCTGACTGGTGTCCGGATCACGCTCGAAGCGAACCGTCGGATCTTCTTCGACGATCCGGTGGGAGGCCTGGGAGATGCGGTCCTCGTCAGCCCTCGATTTGGGCTCGATAGCGAATGAAATGGACGGCTCAGGGAACCTGATGGGCGGCAGAGCGACCTCCGCCCCCTTGGCCGAAAGCGTATCGCCGGTGGACGTCACTTTGAGCTTGGCTGTGGCCACGATGTCCCCGCATTTGGCCTGGCCTGCCGGGATCTGCTCTTTGCCCTGGAGGAAGAAGAGCCCTCCCAGTTTTTCATCGGTTTCCTTGGTGACGTTCCCGACAAGGCTGTCGGGGTTGAGCTTGCCCGAGTAAACGCGAAGCAGGGATATGCGCCCCGTGTAAGGGTCGGAGAGGGTTTTGAAGACGAGCGCCGCCAGGGGTTCGTCGACAGATAACTTGATGCTGCCCGGCTGGCCCTTGACGGTCGCCTTGACCGACCCCCGGTCCACAGGCGAAGGCAGGAGCTCGATCATTCCGTCGGCCAGGGGCTGGGCGCCTATGTTGACCAGGCCCGAACAGGCGAATACAGGGTAAAGCTGGCGGTTGAAGACCGCCTTCTTCAGGCCGGAATGGATCTCTTCCGGAGACAGCTCGCCTTTGTCCAGGTATTTCTCCATGAGTTTTTCGTCATTCTCGGCGATCATCTCGATGAGTTCGTCTCTTTTCTTGGTCGCCTCTGCCTTCAGAGACGCCGGGACATCCTCCTCCCGGAACTTCCCGCTCTCGTCCTTTTCAAAAAGGAAAGCCTTCATCCGCATCAGGTCTACGACTCCGCTGAAATCCTTCTCCTCCCCGATGGGAAGCTGGGCGGGCACGGCCCGGCGGCCGAAGAACTGGACGACCGACTCCAGCGCCCGCTTGAAATTGGCGTTCTCCCGGTCGAGCTTGTTGATGACGACGATCCGCGGAAGCTCATCTTCTTCGAGCATTTCCCAGACCTTCTCGGTTCCGACCTCGACTCCGGAGACTCCATCGACCAGGACAGCCGCGCCGTCGACGGCCCGCAGGGCGGCTTTGGCGTCCCAGAGGAAATTGCTGTAGCCGGGCGTATCGACACAGTTGATCTTGTGGCCGTTGGCCTCGAAAAAGCAGACTGCGGAGTTGATCGAGATCTTGCGGTCGATCTCTTCGGGCTCATAGTCGGTGACGGTATTCCCCTTATCGACTTTGGTCAGCCGGCCGGTTGCCCCGAAATCGAAAAGCAGGGCGGCGGCCAGGGATGTCTTTCCCGAAGAGCCGTGCCCGACCAGGGCGACGTTTCGGATCTTGTCCGGGGTATAATCTTTCATCACGAAGCCTCCCAAGGGTTGGTGAAAAAGCCTCTGGCTCGCTTTTCTAGCTCAAAGGACGGCGAGAAAAGAGCAGGGGGGTATATTACACTAAGACCCGGGTTTATCTCAAGCGGAGACGCTAACCTAATTTGTGGCCGCCCTTAATTCCTAAGGGCGGTAGGTGGGTTTAATAAATTGAGATTAGAGTCCGAGAGAGCGTCTCCGAGGGGCTTAAGAATGGATAATTTCTTGGAACTCGGGAGGCAGCGGGGCGTAAAATTCGAGCAGGGTCTTGAATACCGGATGGGTGAAGACGATGTGCCAGGCGTGGAGGAACAGCCTCTGCTGGCTCTTGGAGTTGTCTTTTCCGCCGTAGCGGCTGTCGCCGACGATCGGGTGGCCGGCCGCCGCAAAATGGACGCGGATCTGGTGGGTCCGGCCGGTGACGGGCTTTATTTCCAGAAGCGTGAAATCCGGAAACGTTTTCTTTACGGAATAGAGGGTCAGGGCCGCCTTCGGTTTCTTGGTCCGGATGGAAATCCGCTGCCGGTGGCGGGGATGACGGCCCAGCGCCCAGTCGATCCTCCCATCGGCTACCTGCACATGCCCCCGGACCAACCCCAGATAGACCTTCTCCACCTCGCGCGCCTTGAACTGGCGCTTGAGCTCCGAGTAGGCTCTATCGGTCCGGGCGATGACCATGACGCCGGAGGTCTCCTTGTCCAGCCGGTGAACGATGCCCGGTCTCTCGGGGTGTCCAGTCTTTTCGATGCCGGGGAAATGATGGATCAGAGCGTTGACCAAGGTGCCGGACTCGACACCCGCTCCAGGATGGACCACCAGGCCGGCCGGCTTGTTGAGGACGACGATGTGCTCGTCGGAATGGATGATGTCCAGAGGGATATTCTCCGGCAGAAGAAAGCTCTTCCGGCCGGCCTCCCTGTCCTCCACTTCGATGACGTCTCCGTCCTTCAATACATGCGAGGGCTTTGTCCAGGTGTTGTTTAGACGGACCTTCTGGTCGGCGATGAGCTTCTGGATCTGGGCCCGGCTCAGCTCCGAAAGGTGCGCGGAAAGGAAAACGTCCAGCCGGCGGCCTGATCCGTGGGAGAGCGTGACATGGAACGTCTTTTCAGGCACTTTTTTTTCTTTTCAGCCAGAAGTGGAGACCGAGGCCGAAGCCGAGGCCGAGGATGCAGAAGAGCTGGGGGACGGTCAGGCTGAGAAAGGGCGATCCCCCGCGGATGAGGAAGGTGCGCTCCGGATGGTCTCCCCGGAAGTACTCGGTGAAGAAGCGGATGAGGGAATAGTTCATGACATAAAACGAAAAGACCTGACCGTCAAACGTCCGGCGCCGCAGAATCACGAAGAGGATGAGGAAATTGAGGAAGTTGAGGCCGGCCTCGAAGAACTGGACTGGATAGAGCGCTTGCCCAAGCGGAAGGCCGGTGAGGTCATGGGCATATTGGCTCTTAAAGACGACTCCGATCGGCGCCTCGCACTCCCGGCCGTAGCAGCAGCCGGCCATGAAGCAGCCGATGCGGCCGAACCCGTGTCCCAAAGCCAGGGCGGGACCGGCCAGGTCGGCCACCTTCCAGGTCGGGATGCGGCGGCGGCGGAAATACCAGAGGGCAAACAGGACGCCGAAGGCGAGTCCGCCCTGGAAAACCCCGCCCGAGCGGGCCAGGCTGAGGAGTTCGCCGGGATACTCCGTATAGTAAGAGAAATTCCCGACGAGGAGGATGAGCTTCGCGCCGAGGAGAGAGATGAGGATGATATAAAACCCTGCATCGACAATCCGCGGCGCATCCAGTTCCTGTTTCTTGGCCTGGACATACAGGAACCAGAGGCCGAGCCCCACTCCGAGGGCGACGAGAAAGCCGTACGTATGGATGGTCAGCGGGCCGATTCGGACGAGGATGGGGAACATGCGGGTTTCCTTACCAGGAGCATTATAAACAAGAGGATGGCGCCGACCGTGATGCACGAATCCGCGACGTTAAAGAACGGCCAGTGCCGGCTCCGGACATAGAGGTCGAGGAAGTCGATCACAAAGCCTCGGGCCAGACGGTCGATCTGGTTGCCCAGGGCGCCGGCCAGGATGAGCGAGAGGGCCAGCTTCATACCCCGTTCGCCGGCCGGTGTCTTGATGAAATAGTAGATGACGAGCGCCAGAGCGATGAGCGAAGCGGCGACCAGGGCCAGGAAGATGAAGCGGCTTCCGGAGTGGGAGAAAAAGCCGAATATCGCTCCCTTATTCCGGATATGGGTGAGGTTGAAAAAGCCGGGGATGACTTTTCGGCTGCCATAAAGCGGGATCTCGCGGGCGATGAGCCCCTTGGTCACCTGGTCCAAGAAGAGGAGGAAAAGGACGAAGGCCAGATAGGGAAGGTTTTTCCTCATGCGGGTCCCCGGACGACATCCTCGCAACGCCGGCAGAGTTCGGGATATTCGCGGCTCGTCCCGACATGGAGGGAATAGTTCCAGCATCTCTGGCACTTGGCGCCCGGCGCCCGGGAGACACGGACACCAAGTTCCTCAGCCGAGCCGGGTTCGACGGTCACGGCTGATACGATGAACAGCGCGCCGAGGTCCTGTTCGTATTTCCGGACCAGTGCCCGTTCGGCCTCCGGGACGGCGATGTGGACCTGGGCTTCGAGAGAATTGCCGATGAGCTTCTCCTCCCGCGCTTTTTCGAGCTCCTTGAGGACCGCCTCGCGCAGGACGAGCAGCCGCTCCATTTCCTGCCTGACAGCATCGTCAAGCCAGCACCTCTCGAAGGAGGGGAAGAGCTCAAGGTGGACGGATTCTTCCTTCCCGGCAAAAAACGGCAGGCTCTCCCAGGCTTCTTCCGTGGTGAATGGCAAGATAGGAGCCATCAATTTCAGGGTCGTCCTGAGGATCTCGAAAAGCGCCGTCTGGGCCGACCGGCGAAGACGGGAGCCCTTGGCCGAGCAGTAGAGCCGGTCCTTGAGGACATCCAGATAAAGGGAGCTGAGGTCCACCGTGAAGAAACTGAAAATCGAATGGAAAACGGTGTGATATTCGTACTCTTCGTAGGCCTTGAGGATGCGGCGCCCCACCTCAGACATTTTCTCCAAACCCCAGCGGTCGAGGAGCACCATCTCTTCCGGCTTCAACAGCTCCCGGTCGGGAGAGAAGTCGGAAATGTTCCCGAGGATGAACCGCCAGGTATTCCTGATCTTGCGGTAGGCGTCCTCGAGCCGCTCCAGGATCTCGGGGCCGAACCGGGCGTCCTCCTTATAGTTGAGCATGGCCACCCACAGCCGCAGCACTTCCGCCCCGTCCTTGGAAATGACCTCCTCGGGCTCGATGACGTTGCCGAGCGATTTCGACATCGCCCGGCCCTGCTCGTCCAGGATGAAGCCGTGGGTAATGCAGGTTTTGTAGGGCGAGGCTCCCTTTGCTCCGACCCCGATGATGAGGGAGCTGTTGAACCAGCCCCGGTATTGGTCGTGGCCCTCGATGTAGACATCGGCAGGCCAGGGGAGATCCCGTCTCCGGCCGAGCACCGAGTGGCTCGAGCCGGATTCAAACCAGACATCGAGGATGTTGTTTTCCTTTTCGAACCGGGTGGAACCGCAGGCGGGACAGGCGGTCCCGGCCGGGAGCAGCTCCTCGACTGTCTTGGTGAACCAGGAGTTGGAGCCCTCCCTGGAAAAAACATCGGCCACCCGCGTCGCGATCTCGGCCGAGGCCAGAATGTGACCGCAGGATTGACATTCGAAAGCCGGGATGGGCACACCCCACTTGCGCTGCCGGGAGATGCACCAGTCGGGGCGGGCGCTCATCATGTTGGACATCCGTTCTTCGCCCCACGGCGGGATCCAGTTCACCTTCCTGATCGCCTCCAGGGCCTTCTCCCGGAGACCGCCCTGATCCATGGAGATGAACCATTGTGAGGTCGCCCGGAAGATGACCGGGTTCTTGCAGCGCCAACAGTGGGGATAGGAATGGGTGATTTTCCCTTCCTTGAGCAGACTCCCTTCGTTCGCCATGTCGGCGGTGATCACGCCGTTGGCGGCGAAGACGTTCTGCCCTCCATAGCGCTCGACCTGAGGGATGAAATTCCCCTCGCTGTCAACCGGCGTGTAGATCTCCAATCCGTAGGCAACGCCGGTCAGATAGTCCTCCAATCCGTGTCCCGGCGCGGTATGGACGCAACCAGTGCCGTCCTCAAGGGTCACATAGCCGGCAAGGACGAGAAGCGAATCCCGGTCGATCCAGGGATGCCGCGCCTTGAGGCGGTCCATGTCTTTGCCCGGAAAAGTGGTCAGTACTCGGGATGTTTTGAATCCGAGCTCTTCCGAGATGACCGGGAGCAGCCTCTTGGCCAGGATGTAGACCTCTTCTCCGACTTCAACAGCAACGTATTCATGGTCCGGATGAAAGGCGATGGCCAGGTTCGCCGGCAGGGTCCATGGTGTCGTTGTCCAGATAAGGATCGAAACTCGTCTTCCGGCGAGGGCCGGGAACTTGGCCGAAAGGTCGGAGCGAAGCGGGAATTTCACATAGATCGAGGGCGAGCTGCGGTCTTTGTATTCGATCTCCGCCTCGGCCAAGGCCGTCTGGCAGTGCGGGCACCAATGGACCGGCCGCAGCCCCTTATACACGTTTCCCGAGGCAAAAAAGGCGGCCAGGAACTCGAGCACTGCGGCTTCGTATTCAGGATTCATGGTCAGGTAGGGCGCCTGCCACTCCCCGAATACGCCCAGGCGGCTGAATTCCTGACGCTGGATGTCGATGAACTTCAGGGCGTACTTACGGCACTCCTCCCGGAATTCGATGATGGACAGGTCCTTTTTTCTCGCGCCCAGCAGCTTGTCCACGTGGATCTCGATGGGCAGGCCATGACAGTCCCATCCCGGGATGTAGGGCGACAGAAAGCCCTGCATGGATTTGGTCTTGACGATGAAATCCTTGAGGATCTTGTTCAAGGCGGTACCCAGGTGGATCCGCCCGTTGGCATAGGGGGGGCCATCATGGAGGACGAAGGTCGGGGCCTTCGCCCGCTTCTCGAGGATGCGGCCATAGAGGCCCATGGCCGCCCATTTCTTGAGGGTTTCAGGCTCCTTCTGGGCGAGCTTCGCCTTCATAGAAAAGGGAGTTTGGGGGAGGTTGAGCGTCGTCTTGAAGTCGGGCTTGTCGGGCATCTTCATCTCCGCTTCGGATATTGAGTGATTATAGTCCATCTCCCCAGGACGCACAATACCCGTTGAAGCCCGGCCGGGCGTCCCACTTACCTCTCTGATCGGATAAAAGGAACCTCCCGGCCAGGGAATCTTTTTCCTCACTTGAGCCGTTTTATATGGAGGGAATAAGGGCGTAAGGCAAAAAAGCCGTTTCCAAGCCCGGACCAAAGTTGTATAATAGCGTGGTGAAAAGAAAAGCCTTATTTTGCTTCCTGCTGCTGATTTGCCTCTTCGGCTCTCTGCCCTTCCTCGCCGCCCAGAAAAAGAAATCGTCCAAGGACCTCCCCTCAAACTACCGGAAGTGGCTCGAAGAAGAGGTCGTCTATATCATCACGCCCAAAGAAAAGGAAGTTTTCCTGCAGCTCGAAACCGACCGGGAAAGGGAGATTTTTATCGAGGCCTTCTGGAAGCAGCGCGACACCGATATCCTCACCCCGGAGAATGAATTCCGGGTCGAACACTACAAGCGGCTCGCCTACGCCGACCAGTTTCTGGGGAGAGAGGGGCCCGGCGCCGGCTGGCGATCGGATATGGGCCGGCTCTACATCATCCTGGGAGCTCCCCAGCAGATCGAGCGCTACGAGAACGTGACCGAGATCTACCCGGTGATCATCTGGTTCTATGACGGGATGTCCAAGTACCGCCTTCCCAATTCCTTCTATATCATGTTCTGGAAGAAGGGAGGGGCCGGGGAATACGAACTCTACTCTCCGGTTCAGGACGGCCCGGCCAGCCTGCTGACTAATTATACCGGCGACGCGGCCGATTACACCGCGGCCTATAACAAATTGTTGAACGTGGAGCCCAGTGTCGCCGACACCTCGCTGTCCTTCCTGCCCGAGGAGGCCGGCCGGATTTTCTCTCCGTCCATAGCATCAGAGATCCTGGTGACCAGCAAGATCCCGAGCGTCCCTCGGGAGTCGGTCAAGGATTCGTACGCCGAGAAGCTCCTGGCTTACAAAGACGTCGTTGAGGTCGATTACACGGCCAACTACATCGACAGCGACAGCTTTGTCGGGGTCATCATGGAAAAGAGCGGCATCCCCTTCGTTCATTACCTCATCGAGCCGGCTAAGCTCACTTTCATCCAGTCCGGCGAACGCTTCCGGGCCAACCTCGAGGTCACCGGCAAGGCAACGGACCTTGCCGGGAATACGATCTACCAGTTCGACCGGACCATCCCCATCGACTTCACCCGGGAGCAGGTGGATAGTGTCCGGCCCAAGCTGTTCAGCTTCCAGGACCTCTTCCCGCTCATCCAGGGCCGCTACAAGCTCAATATCCTCTTAAAGAACACGATGTCCAAGGAGTTCACCTCGCTGGAGAGGGATATCACCATCCCTCAACTTTCCGGTCCCGGCTTCAGCCGGCTCATCCTGTCCAATAGAATCATCCCGAACTCCGCTTATCGCGGCCAGAATAAGCCTTTCCTTATCGGGGACACCCAGCTCGTGCCCTCACCCAGGAACGACTTTACATCCCAAGACAAGCTCTATGCCTACGTCCAGATACTCGGCCTCGATCAAGGCCTAAGGGACAACGCGGTCCTCGAATTCACAATCTTGAGGGAAGATCAGAAGGTCTCCTCGACCAGCAAGCCCCTGTCCGACTACCCGGACAGGACTAACATCCTGGAAGAACTCCCCCTGGCCGGAATGGCATCGGCCTACTACCGGATCAAAGTCTCTCTCCTGGGCCAAAACCGGAACGAAGTCCTGTCCGAGCAGGCGGACTTCTTCATTTCACAACAACCGGTCTTGCCCAGGCCCTGGGTGCTTTCCGTCCCTCTCCCCCCGACCGCAGATCCCCTCTTCTCCAACATCCTGGGGAATCAGTATCTGAACAGCAATGACCGCACCCGGGCCAAGGCCAGGCTCGCCGAAGCCTACGGCCGGAGCCCCGCAGTGAGCCAATACGCTCTGGATTACTGCCGCATCCTCATGGAGGACAAGGAATATCAGAAGATCAAGGAGGTGGCCTCCCCGTTCCTCCAGACGGAAAAGCAGTTCGATTTTCTGCTCTATTTGGGCCAGTCTTGCCAGGGCTTAGGTGAACTGGCCGAAGCCATCGCCCGCTACAAAGGGTACCTGGGCCATTTCGGGGCGAACATCAGTGTCCTCAACTCCATCGGCGACTGCTACTACCAGCTCGGCAATTGGGAAGAGGCCCGCGTCGCCTGGCAGAGGTCCTTGGAGATCAGCCCTAACCAGGAGGAAGTCCGGAAAAAGCTGGATTCTCTCAAGGAGAAAAAATGAGAATGCGCTGGGTGATCCTCGGCCTCGGCCTGAGCGCTTTTCTTTCCTGTTCAGCCGGGCGGATGCCGAAAAACCTGGCTCCTGAAGAACAGGAATTCCTCTCCAACGTCCGCTACATAATCACCGGTCAAGAAAAGAAGGCCTTCCTCAACCTCCCTCCTTCCGAGCGGGCCCGGTTCATCGAGGAGTTCTGGAAAAGCAGGGACCTCGACCCCGACACAGAGAAAAATGAATACAAAATCGAGTATCTTAAACGGATCGATGAGGCCAAACACCTCTTCAATGAAGGGGGGACTTCCGGCTGGCTCACCGACCGGGGACGGATCTACGTCCTGCTCGGGCCGCCCGAGCAGCGGGAAACTTACCCCCGAGGATACAGCTTCTACGATCAGCCGAGCGAAGTCTGGCATTACGGTTATTATCAGCTCTATTTTGTCGACAGCCGTTGGAACGGGAACTTCGAGCTCGTCCCCGAGAGCGCCCGTATGATATCCGAGATCAATGTCGCCCAGATGCAGCTCAGGTCCGGGAAGACCGCCGTCACCGAGGACAGGTCCAATATCGACTTCAAGGTCGATGTCCGGAAGACATCCGACCGGGGGAGGATCGTCGTTATCTCCATCCCCTACCGGGACATCTGGCTCTCGTCCGAAGAGAAGGAGTTCAAGACGAGTCTCGAGCTGACCTGGGAAGTCTACGACGCCGCCGATAAAAAGATCCAGGAAGAGACAAAGACCTATCCCCTGTCGCTGACCCGGGACGAACTCAAGGAACTCGGCGAAAAGGAATGGCTCGTCGAGATCCCCTTCGACCTCGCCCCGGGAAACTATCAAATCGCCTTGACACTGAAAAGCCTGATCGACCAGAACCAGGTCAGGAAACGCATAAAATTGACGGTTTGAGGAGAACGGAGGCACTCATGAGGACATCGCGACGGCTATTTTATGTGGCACTCATCCTGTCATTCCTTATCGGCGCTCAGCAAGTTCGAGCCCAGGGTGGACGGGGAAAGGGCCGGGTTCAAGGACTGGTCCTTGATGAAGCCGGAAATCCCATCGCGGGCGCCAAGGTCCTTCTGGAGCTCATGGCCAAGGAGCCGGCCCAGCGTGAGGCCAAGACGGACAAGGCCGGGGAATGGGCGATGGTGGACCTGGGCTCGGGCAACTGGCAGGTGACGGTGAGTTTCGAGGGCTTCATCCCCACGACCACGACGACTTTTATCAGCCAGCTCCAGAAGAACCCCAAAGTCGTCCTCAAGTTGAAGAAACCGCAGATCGACAAGGACGCGGTCATTTCCGATGAGGCCTCCCTGGCCTACATCGAGCAGGCTACCAAGCTCTTCAATGAGAAACAGTACGACCAATCTCTGGCCATCCTCGAACAGTTCCTGGCCCAGAATCCCAAGGCCTATCAAGTGCAGCTCCTTATCGGAGATTGCTACCGCGAAAAAGGCGAGCTCGACAAAGCCATCGAAATCTATTCCAGGGCCATGGAGGAGGCCAAAGCGGACGCCAAGACCGGACAGATGGTTACCGCCAAAGCGGCGGCGGCAATCGGTGACTGCTACGTGAGGAAGAACGATATCGCCAACGCCCAGATCTATTTCAAACAGGCGGTCGACACCAGCCCGGACAACGAGACCATCGCCTACACCGTCGGAGAGGTCTTCTTCTCCAACCAGAAGTTGGACGAAGCCATCCAGTATTTCACCAAGGCGACGGAGATCAAGCCGGACTGGCCCCCTCCCTACCATAAACTCGGGCTGGTCTACTTGAACAAAATGGAATACGACAAGGCCAAAGAGTATTTCGCGAAATTCTTGACCCTCGAGCCCGAGGGCGAACTGGCCGCCCAGGTGCAAGGCATCATCGAGTACCTGGACAAGATCAAAAAATAAGGCCGGTAAGTGCCCTCACTGGAGGAGCTTCTCCAGGACGAGAAGCTCTTGCTGGGCTCCACGGATCTTGGCTTCGTCTTCGCCTTCCGGATTCCCGAGGTATAGCTTCAGGTAGTAAACCGCGTCCTTGATATTGCCCACCCTTTTCAGGGCGACCGTCAGGTTGTAATAGGCGACCGGAGTGGGATGTATTTCGACGGCCGCCTTCAGGACATCTATCGCTTTGTTTATCTCCCCGGCATAGCCGTAGGCGATCCCCATGTATTGAAGGACTTCATAATCATCGGGAAAATCCTGCCGGAGGCGCTCATAGACGCCGATCGCCTCCTTCAGGTTCCCCGTCGTGGCCAGGTTCAGGGCATAGTTCTTGCGGAGGAACCTGTTCTCCGGCTCAACTGCCAGGGCCTTCTCAAAAAACCCGCGGGCCTCCTCTTTCTTTCCCATAATGTCGAGGATCCAACCCGACGCCAGCAGCCCGTCGAAATACTCCGGGTCCATAACCAGCACGGCCTGCCAGGCGTCCAGCGATTTCTGCAAACGCCCCATAACCATATACGTGTGCGCCAGCCGGGAAAGAAGGGTGAGCGAGCCCGGGAGAGCGGAGATCCCTCGTTCGAGGATACGGACGGCCTCATCGAACTCATTCATCTTGGCCTCAACGAGGGCCAGGTTGACATAGTTGACGGGCGAACGCGGGTTGAGGTCGAGGATCTGCCCATAAGCCCTGGCGGCATCGTCCAGACGGCCTTCCATCTCCAGGGTCTCGGCCTCCTGACTCATCCTGAGCTCCCCCACCATGTCCTTGGGGTCCGGGAGCGGCCCCGAGGGAGCGCCCGCCGTCTGATCGACATAACCTAAAGACCGCAGTTTCTCGCGCTCCTCGGAAGTGAGCTCCCTCTTGGACGCGGGGAGACCGGACGAGTACCGGGCGGTTATCTCCGTCAGACGCTGTCTCAGGAGCTCGGCGTTGCGAGCCTCCCGGCCGAAGACGTTCTGTGTTTCCTGGGGGTCGGCTTTGAGGTTATAGAGTTCCGGCTTGGGCGCCTTGATGTATTTCCAGTCCCCATCCACAAGCCCGACGAGCTCCGACCAGCCGTAGTTCTCCCGCGGAAAATAGGTTTCCAGATAGGAGCTCAGGTCACTTTTCTCCCGGCCGGCGATATAGGGCAAAAGGCTCGTTCCCTGGATCTCGCCCGGAATGGGCAAGCCGAGCAGGTCGAGTACGGAGGGGACGATGTCGATGAGCCGGACGCGGGACTTGATGACGGTGCCCTTGGGCAGGTGGCCTTCGGCCTCGAAGATCAGCGGAACCTTGAGCGTCCCGTCGTAGAGAAAGACGCCGTGTCCGGACTCGACTTTTTCGCCGAAAGCCTCGCCGTGGTCGCCGGCCAGGACGATCAGTGTTTTGGCCAGGAGGTTTTTCTCGCGCAGGGCCGCCAAGACCTGGCCGACGTAGTGATCCATGTAGGAGATCTCCCCGTCGTACGGGCTGTCGGCGAAATCCACGCTGTAGGGAGCCGGGGGTTCGTACGGGAGATGGGGGTCATAAAAATGAACCCAGCAGAAAAAAGGCGTCTTTATGCCGCCGTCGATCCAGCGGCGGAACGCGGCGTAGACTTTCTCCGCCTTCCGCTCCGCGTTCAACGGCTTGAAGGCCTGGCCCTCGGCGAGGTCATCATCGTAAACATCGAAACCCTGGTCCAGGCCGAGCCGGGAATCGACGGTGAACGAGCCGACGAAGGCCGCCGTCTCAAAGCCCCGGCCCTTCAGGATCTCGGCCAGTGTGGTCACTTCCGCGGGCAGGGCATAGGAACCGTTGTTGTGGACCTGATGATATAGCGGGTATGTCCCGGTCAGGATCGAGGCGTGCGAAGGCGTCGTCAGGGGGACCTGACTGGTGACATTTTCGAAACGGACTCCGGCCGAAGCCCGGCCGTCGAGGTTCGGCGTCCGGGCGCGCCCGTGGCCATAGCATCCGAGCCGGTCGGCCCGGGTGGTATCCAAGGTGACCAGCAGCACGTTGAGGCCGCCGTCCCTAATTATTCGAGAACCGCCGAAATAGAGCCGGTAGGCGGCAAAACCCAGGATCAGGACGAGGCCGAGAACACCCGCTGCGGGCGCGGGTTTGATCCGCCGCCGCCGCCCGGCCGGGACGCCCTTGTCCAGGATTTCGTCCGGCGCGCGCTTCTGGACCGGGGGCCTGCGCACCCCGCCTGTTTTCTTTTTTCTTCTTTTCTTGGCCATGACTTAAGAATTTAGCTGAACGGGCACGATTCGTCAAATCACCTGGGGCGCAATGTCGTGCCCTTGGACGAGGCTTCGCCTCAAAAAAAAACCCGCCTCCCCCGAAGGGGAGGCGGGTTTGAGCTTCTGCTTCTGCTTCTGAACTAGAAGATGAACTTCATTCCGAACCGGAGGGAGATCGGGGGATAGAAAGATGTCTTCATCAGGTACG
>Ga0315277_10008548_pt1 | contig 13152 bp, 14 predicted proteins | sample YL17G05_15_MG_FD_203695 | JGI IMG/M metagenome (GOLD analysis project Ga0315277, IMG submission 203695) | Sediment microbial communities from Yellowstone Lake, YNP, Wyoming, USA - YL17G05_15 | ecosystem: Environmental > Aquatic > Freshwater > Lake > Sediment | place: USA: Wyoming | collected...
CAGCTCCCGTAATGAATCGGCAGGCGAATCATCGCCCGGCGTTCGGCTTCCAACGATGTTCTCCAGAAATTTCTTCATCTTGTCAGTCCGTTGAATTGCGTTTTATCGTCGGCACGTCTTCCCTTCTTTGGATCGCGTTCGAGCAATCCGCCGTATCATTCACCCAAACGGCAGGCCGTAGCGCGGCCGGAAAGAAAATAGCGGTTGCGGGCGACAATGTCATAGAAAAAATCACGGATTTTTCTGGGAATGATCTTTCCGAAGAGGGCCATCTTCCACGCTCCCCCAAGCAGGATTGCCGCACGGATGACGGCCTCGGATTTCACCCGGACGGCATTTCCCTCGATAAGTACGACCGTGTGCGGATCGCCGGCAGGCAGGCCGCAGACGTTCAGGGCCTCCCGGGCCGGCTGGGATTGAAACGGCAGGAACTGAAACCGCCCTCTTCTGTCGTGCGAAGCGAGATAGCCGGCGATTTTGCCGCACAGGCCGCAGTCGCCGTCATATACGAGAATGGCTTGTTCCATATTTCGACCTTATTCGAGCATGCCTCTATCGTAACGGGCTCCTGTGCTGTTCTGTTCCACGAATATCCGACGGCACATACTGAAGACCGACGCAAAGCGTCGCCAACGCAAGATTGATAAATACGGGGACTTTATCGCGGCTACGAGCCCTCGGCTGACAAAAATATCATTGTTGAGATGAGAGTTTTTATGTGCGAATATGCTGCCGCCAGCGATAGAATAGAGACGTCTGACCCGGCGAATAGTCGCGCCGGCAACCGGCTGAAAAGGAGGTCGAGATTTATGCGGGTGATGTCGGAAGGAAGCAGCAGGACGCTGCAGGATTTGGGGTTGATAAACCTGGGCAAGGTTTTCTGGAACGCCCCCACGCCCCTGCTATACGAAGAAACCGTCAAGGGTCATGAGGGAACCATTTCACACCTGGGACCGTTGGTCGTACGGACAGGCACGCACACCGGCCGCAGTCCCAACGATCGTTTCATCGTCAAGGATTCGATCAGCGCTGATACGGTCAACTGGGGCGAGATCAATCGGCCGTTCGATCCGATGAAGTTTGAGGCGCTCTTTCGGCGATTGCAGGCCTATCTGCAGGGGAAGAATATCTATATTCAGGATTGCCATGCCGGGGCCGAGCAGGCGTATCGGGTCCCGGTGCGCGTGATTACCGAGACCGCCTGGCATAACCTTTTTGCCCGGAACATGTTCCGCCAGATTCATGATCCCGGAGAACGGACCGAGCATATTCCTGAATTCACGATTATTAATGCCCCCAATTTTCGCGCCATCCCCGATTTGGACGGCACCCACAGCGAGGCGTTCATTCTGCTCAGCTTCGAGAGAAAGCTGGTGCTGATCGGCGGGACCAGTTACGCCGGAGAAATCAAGAAGTCGGTCTTTACCGTCCTCAACTTCCTTCTGCCGCCAAAGAATGTCCTACCGATGCACTGCTCGGCCAACGTCGGACCGGGGGACGACACGGCGCTTTTTTTCGGCCTGTCCGGCACCGGCAAGACAACCCTTTCGGCCGACAAGGATCGCCGTCTGGTAGGCGACGACGAGCACGGCTGGTCGGAAAACGGGGTTTTCAATTTTGAGGGCGGCTGTTACGCCAAAGTAATTCGGCTTTCGCCCGAAGATGAACCCGAAATCTATGAGACGACGCGCCGGTTTGGGACCATTCTCGAAAACGTAGCCATTGACACCGACAGCCGCCGGGTCGATTTGGACGACAATTCGCTGACCGAAAACACCCGGGCCGCATACCCTATCAGTCACATTGAAGACGCCATCCGCGATGGGGTGGCGGGACATCCCCGAAATGTTATCATGCTCACCGCCGATGCCTTTGGGGTTCTCCCGCCGATCAGCCGGTTGTCGCCGGAACAGGCCGGATATCAGTTTATTTCCGGGTATACCGCCAAGGTGGCCGGCACCGAACTGGGTATGGGCAACGAACCCAAGGCAACCTTTAGCCCCTGTTTCGGAGCGCCGTTTATGGCTTTGCCGCCGGCGGTGTACAGCCGGCTACTGCGGGAAAAGGTGGCCGCGCATAAGGTTAATACCTGGCTTATCAATACCGGCTGGACCGGCGGGCCGTTCGGTGTCGGGAGCCGGATGTCTCTGCCGTATACGCGGGCGATCGTTCGGGCGGCATTGGCCGGGAAACTTGACGGCGTTGCCTATCAGAAGGATCCCGTCTTCGGCCTGCGGATTCCCAAAGAATGCCCCGACGTGCCGTCGGAATTACTGGATCCTCGTAATACGTGGGAAAACAAGGCGGCCTATGATCAAAAAGCGCGCGAATTAGCGGCACGCTTCCGTGAGAACTTCACAGAGTTCGCAGCCGACGTGCCCGACGACGTGCGCAAGGCCGGCCCTCAGGGCGTCTGACGCTTCACGTGGATGTGTGATTTTGGCATCCGGTGTAAGTATTGACTTGACACTAAAGGCCGATTGGGGTAGCTTCTTGGTATGGCACTCTGGGATGGGCGTCGACGGGTAGGGCAGCGGATTTTCTTCGTTCCATTCACAGTCAGCGGCCGGTCAGTCATCTGCCTCCCGCGCAGACGCGCGGCGTTGGATTTCCGGTTGACAGATTCGTGGGTTCAACCGCAGGGTCAGCAAACGATGTTAGTTACATTCCATGAGCGATCATTCTTCATCGAAAGATGGAAAATGTCCGCGTGAGGATTACTAACGAGGCTGAAGGGGGGTGAGTGGTAATGAAGTTCATCATCGAACCGCTCGAGACCCTGTCAGGGAATCGGGGGTGCAAGATCAAGGTCTTCTGTCCCCACAAGGTGTACTATATCCTGCCACCCTGGTAATCAGACGATGGGACACAAGATTCACAGGATCGATGGCGTATGTCGCATTGTCGGTGGGCCCGGTACAGGCTGCACCGCCGGCATACGTTCAGAGAGAGAGGAGGTGAGTCGCAATGAAATTCTTGATTGAGCCGTTCGAAGGGCTGTCGAAGGCCCGAGCATGCAGGCCCAAGGACCCGTGCCCGTTCAAGCTGTATCCTATCCTGCCACCCTGGTGATCAGGCAATGGACGGGACGACGTTCATTATGATCGACGCGTGTCACCTGGACGGCGGAGGTATGGAGTGCTCTGCCGCCTAATCGAGGGAGAGATAGGAGGTGAATGGTCATGAAGTTCATCATTGAGCCGTTCGCAAGCACAAGGGGAAACCGGAATTGTCCGACCAAAGGTCCGTGTCCCATGGATTGGTGCCGTCCTCTGTTTTACATTATGCCGGTCGATCCGTGAGGACGCAAGGCAGGAGGGTTTATATAGGCCCCAAGCGGGGAGCAAAACCAACCTTTACGAAATACGGCGGACCGGCCGGGTCTGACGGTAGCTGTCCGTCAGCGTTGGCGGCCGGCGTGCCGACAAACGATCATATTCACTAAGGAAAGGAGTTGCCGTAAGATGAAATTCATTGTTGAGCCTTTCGGAAACATATCTGGCCGCGGGTGCAAGACCAAAGGCACCTGCACGTTCAAATCATGCACGACGCTCCTCCCGATAATCTGCGCGGAGATCTTTTAAGTCGTCATGATGGTTGAGTACCCGGACATGCATTCATGCATTCATAGTCGGACTTCATGGGAATATGTATCGCATTCCGGACTGCAATTAAGGCAGACGGCGCCGTCGTATCGGTCGACGAGTCGTAAAGCCCAAAAACCGCATTCAGCCTATACCGATAGGAGAATGCTTCATTGACAATGTGCGTGTTTTGAGAGGAGGTGAGAAAGTGAGATTCATCGAAAAACCCCAGAAGAAAGAGGTTAATCGTCCCTGCCCCTGCTACAAGATGTACTTCCCGATTATTTGCTGCGTACACTAGCACTGTAGGGAATGATAGGATGCGCCGGACCTCAGGGTCCGGCGCATCCCCCAGATATGCTCATCGACGATACCTCTCGGCACGGAAAGAGAACTGACCGATGAAACCATCGCGATACAATCATTTCGTGGAGTTGGCCGACGGCACCATCCTGGCATTCAACAGCGCCAGCGGCGCTTTGGCGGAGATAGAAAAGGACCAGCGGTCCCGGGTCGAGTATCTCCTGGATCACGCCGATGCCGCCGAAACCGAACAGGATACGCAGCTGGTGGATTACCTGACCGAAGGCGGCTATATCGTTCCCGACGATCTGGATGAACTCACCGATTTCAGGGATAACAGCCACAGCCGCCGGGCCCAAGGGACGACTTTGTCGCTGACTATCGCGCCCACGCTGGCCTGCAACTTCAACTGCGATTATTGTTTTGAGAACCGGTCCAAAGTGCACATGACGCCGGAAATCGAGCAGGCCGTGCTCGATTTCGCCGATCGGCATTTGGGCAAGGTCGTGAGGCTGCGTACCTGCTGGTTCGGGGGTGAGCCAACCCTTCGTATGCCGACCATTATTCGATTGCAGACGGCTCTCAGGGAAAAGGCTCGTGAATACAATGTCGAATGTCCGCCGGCTTTAATCATCACCAATGGCTATTTGCTGACCGGCGAAACGGCTCAAAAGCTCAAAGATCTGGACATCGCCAATGCCCAGGTGACGATTGACGGTCCTGAAGAAGTTCACGATCAGCGGCGGAAGCTGCACAGCGGCAAGGGAACCTTCAGACGCATCGTCGATAACTTGGCGGATGCGGCGCATATTCTCAATATCCGGGTGAGGGTCAACGTCGATAAAGCCAACGTGGAATCCGCGTATGAGGTTATCGAGGCGTTGGACCGTCGCGGGATCCTGCCTCTGATACACTTATACTTTGCCCAGGTAAAGTCCTACGGCGAGGCCTGCGTCAACGTTCGCGATCGATGTTTCTGCGAAGAGGACTTCTCGCGCAATCTCGCCAAACTGTATCGCAAGCTGTTCGACATGGGGGTTTATAGAGTCGACTATCCCAAAGTGTACGGCGGCGTCTTTTGCGGCGCCGTGGCTGAGGGAACGTTTGTTATCTCCCCAAACGGTCACCTCTTCAGATGCTGGGAGGAATTGTCCACTGATCCCCAAAAATCCATCGGCGACATCTTCTCGACCGGATTGACCGACCGACAGAAGAAGAACCTTGAGGCCTTTCGAAACTGGGATCCATTCAAAATGGATCAATGCCTGGAGTGCGACATATTGCCGTTATGCCTCGGGGGATGTCCGCTTCATGGGATGATTAAAGCCGTCACCGATAAAGGAATCTGCTCCCCCTGGCGGTTCAATCTGAAAGAGATGCTCGAGCTGCGCTACCATTGTGAAACCGAGCGGCAAAAAGCCGGTAAAACCGATCGAGGCTGAGGCGGAACAAGAACGCTGCAGCTCGCGTAAGCGGCGATAAGGAAAGAGTAACGCATATGAAACCATCGAGATATAACGTCTTTCACGACCTCGGCAACGGCGTTACGTTGGCCTTCAATGCCTCCAGCGGCGCTCTGGCCGAAATCGAAAAAGAGCATCTGCCCCGTATTCAAAACCTGTTAAAACATCCCGATCAGGTCGAAACCGACCAGGACAAGGAGTTTCTGGACGGCCTTGTCAGCGGTGGATATCTGGTCGCCGACGCCATCGATGAAGTGGCGGTTTTCCAGGCCCAGGCCGGTGCTCATCGGCACTCCACGGCGGCTCTGACGATGACGATCGCCCCGACGCTAGCGTGTAATTTCGGATGCAACTACTGCTTCGAGAATCAATCCACGGTGCGCATGTCGGAGGAAACCCAGAAGGCGCTTCTGGATTTTGCCGACCGTCGCCTGAACCTGTCGTCCAAAATGCTGATAACCTGGTTTGGGGGCGAACCGACTCTGTGCACGCCCATTATTGAGCGGGTTCAGACCGGACTTCTCCGCCTTGCAGAAGAGCATCAGGTCGACCCGCAACCCGCGTCCATCATCAGCAACGGATACCTGCTTGACGGCGATATGGCTCGCTTCTTGAAAAACATCGGTATCGTCGAGGCTCAAATAACTCTTGACGGTCCTCCCAGGGTTCATGACCGGCGAAGAAAACTGCGCAGCGGCAAGGGCACGTTCGACCGGATCATTGATAATCTGGCGGAGACTTCGGACATACTCAGCGTCGGCATTCGGATCAACGTCGACCGTGAGAACACCGAGGACGCCTACGAGGTGGTCGAGATTCTGCAGGAGCGCAAAATTCTTCCCAAAGTGAAGGTGTACTTTGCGCAGGTTCAATCGACCGGAGGCGCCTGCGCCGATATTCGCGACCGGTGTTTCGGGCAGGAGGAATTCTCGCGCTCGCAGGTTCGGCTGTACAAGAATCTGATGGATAAAGGCATTTATCATGTCGAGTACCCCCAGGCCAGCGGCGGTGTCATATGCGGAGCCGTATCCAACAACTCCTTTGTCGTTTCGCCGACGGGACAATTGTTCAAATGCTGGGAGGAGATCTCCCTTGACCCGGCGAAATCGGTCGGCGACGTGTTTTCGTCCGAATTGACGGAAATTCAGAGAACGAATATCGATAGATTTTACGCCTGGAACCCGTTCAACTTTTCAGAGTGTCGGCAATGCAATATCCTCCCCATCTGCATGGGGGGGTGCCCCATCCATGGCATAAATACCGGATGTGTGAATAAGGGGGTCTGCTCCCCGTGGAAATTCAACCTCCGCGAGATGCTTGAGCTCAGGTACCAATGCGAGGCGGCCAGAGAAGCGGAAGCCTAAATGACACCCAAAGAAAGTGGCGACATGATCGGACAACACAAGGCCGGCCCTCCGGTTATAGGCTGGGAAATCACCAGCCAATGCAATCTTACCTGTCCGCACTGTTTCAGCGCCGCCGCCAAGCGGCCGCACGATGAGATGGGGACGGAGGAATGCAAGCGCGTGATCGAGGCGATGGCCCGGATCGGCGTGGGGATGATCGGCTGGACGGGGGGCGAACCTCTTTTGCGCCAGGACCTGGAAGAGCTGATAGCGTACGCCAAACAACTTGGCATCAGGTCCAGCATAACCACCAATGGCGTCCTGCTGGATGAAAAACGGGCGGTCAGTCTCAAGCAGGCCGGCAACCGCGTCCTCCAGATCAGCCTTGACGGATCGACCCCGGAGATCAACAATAGGATGCGCCGAGCTTCCGACGAGGAGTACGCCAAGATCATCGAGGCGATACGCATATGCCACCGACTCGGCATCAGGCTTTTTCTGGCCACGCTCATCGGGCAGGAGAACCTCGACGACGCGCCGGAGATGGTCAAGCTGGCCCGGCGCGAAGGGCTGGACACAATCAGATTCTGCGGCTATACCCCGGTCGGCAGAGGCAAGAGAAAAGACGTTAAAGAGCGGCTGGATTTCGATCGGCGGCTGTCCGACTTGCTTGCGTTTATCGAGAACTCCCAAAAAGACAATACCATCATGTCCATGTACGATCCCGGGTTCGGGCCGACGCCGCCGGGTTTTTCCTTCCACAAATGCGTCGCCGGCAAGGAAACGTTTTACTTAAAGGGAAACGGCGACGTATATCCCTGCACTTCCCTGCTCCACAGGAATTTCGTCTTCGACAACATTCGGCGTCGGCCGCTGGAGGAAATCTGGAACGACCCCGGCATAGAAAAGATGGCTGATTTCCCGCGCGAGGAAATCCACGGGCCGTGCCGGGAGTGCGACAACTTTACCAACTGTCACGGCGCCTGCCGGGGCGCCGCGTTTGCCCACACGGGCGACGTGAGGGCGTCATTCCCGGTCTGCCTTTATCGAGTCGCCCGCGAAGCCGCCGCCCGCAAGTAGCCGTTGCCTGTCGGCCGCCCATTGACTTCGGTTTTCAGGGGAATGCCGTTTCCGATTTCCGAAAGCGCATATAATAAATCTCACGGCCTTCACCGCGCCATTTTTGCTCATAGAAGGTTGGACTATAATACTCAAAATCATCAATGGTCGTGAACTCGGGCGCGCCCAGATTAGTCAGGCCGTCGACCTGACGGGCATTTTCGACCACCCAGTCGGCGTACGGCCGGAAGTCGGTGGCAAAAAACAGGTCTCCCCCAATTTTCAGCTTCTCCGCCAGTAGAGTGATAAATTCCACGGTCATCAGTCGATGCGGGAAGTGGCGCTTCTTGGGCCACGGGTCCGGGAACAATACATAGATCTTTTCGAAGGTTCTCGGGGAAAAGAAACGGGGCAGGACAATGCGCGCATTGCCATGAATCAGCAGGACGTTGGTCAGTCCCCTCTTTTCGATGCGGGGGATAAGCCGGAAATATCGTCTCTTGCCGAGCTCGATGGCGACGAACCTTTTTGCGGGCAGATTCTGCGCCGCAGCCAGCAGGAAATCGCCCCTCCCCGGCCCGACCTCGAGGACGTCGCCGGCAAACTGTTCGGGCCGCGAGGGATAGAACAACGTTTCCTTTTTCAGTTCATGTTCGATCGGAAATTCGCGCATCGTTATCATCCCTACCAAGTGAACGTCAATATAATACGGATTCACCGGGAGGCCAACCGGCATTTACGCGTTATCACGTTTGAGCGCGCGGAAGGCGGAAGAAGAAAGGGTCGCGCAGTGGCATTATTGGCTCGACCCAAAAGAGAAATAAAGCTTTGCGGACTATGGACAGCAGGTCGGGTCGGGAGCCAGGCCACCTTTGAAGATGTGGTTGATCAAATGGACGGCGTCGGCCGTGTTGCCGGTCATGATGCCGGCCGCGACCAGAGATACCGGTCAAAATCGACGGTATCATCCGCACGAAAGCTGACGCCTTCGCCGGTCAAAAGAGCCTTCTGCAGTTCATACCCCTGCCCGTGAGGTAACGATATTCTCCCCTGCGCGTTGATCACCCGGTGCCAGGGAAGATTATCTTTTCGCGACGAGGAGTGCAGCACGCGAACCACCTGGCGCGCGGCGCGGGGATTACCGGCCAACGCGGCGATCTGACCATAGGTGGCCACTTTCCCCCGGGGAATCGCCTTGATGACGCGTTTGACCCGGTCGTGAAATGATTCTTCCCTGATTGCCCTACGCATCATGGTAATCCTTCACGTTCACTCACCCGATTCTATTTCGGTCCGGCGCCGGCCGGTTGACAGACCGCCGGAATTCCGAGACAACAGAGGAGTATTCTGATCATGTCACCGCTCCTTTAAAGTGCTGAAATTTCGCACCGACATCATCTCATAGCAATCAAAAAGCTCCCGATTTTTCCAAGACGACAGCGATAGCGGATTCGTTCAGCTTCCCGGCATCACCAATCAGGTTTCTACAACGGCGATTCCGGTATGTTTCCGCGGCCCTTGCCAACGTGACCCTGCAGGAAGCCGGTTTCGGCCGGTCGGAATTGCCGGCCGACGGAATCCGGGGACGCCGGTACGTCATTCGCCGTCTCTCAAAACCCGCAGCTGTCGTCAAGTCGGTTTTTTTTGGTCAACTCAAATGGCCGTTTGAGGCGTATAAAAGTGTTGAATTTCCCATCAGGGAAACATAGTTTGTGAGAAGTATAACCAAACGGGAAATCTCTAACGAGGTTCTAACTGAGGAGTTGCATGATGAAACGAGTGCTCCTTGTCATTGGTCTTGTGATACTGATGTCGCCTGTTGCCGACGCCCAAGGATTGAAATTCGGTGTCGGAGCTTTCGCGGGCGGCAATATCCCGCTTGCCCAGGATGATCAAAAGGCCGGCACGGCCTACGGCGTTCTGGGGCGAATCAGGGTCTTTTCCTTCGTCGTCGCCGAACCCAACGTCGTATTCGGGAAATGGGGTAAGCCTGATCCCATCAAAGGTATTGACCTGGGAATCGACGGCTCCAAGATCAATTCTTATGGCGTCAACGCGTTGATCGGCGGCGTTCCCGGGACGACCGGCTTCAAACCGTACGGTGTTCTGGGAGCGGCCATGTATTCGGTGAAAAATGACGACACCGGCTACGATGAAAGCAAACTCGGGTATTCGGTCGGTCTCGGGATGAGCTTCGGCGTTATCCCCCAGCTGAGCGTCGATCTGCGCGGGATGGGCGTCATCGCACCGCAGGAACAAGGCTCCAAGAAAGCGGTGCTGGTCACCGGCGGCCTGACATACTACTTCACGATCGGGTACTAAGGAGGAAACTGAAATGAAAAGCATGCTATTCAAAATCGGCCTGCCCTTGCCGGTCTTAATGATCATACTGGTTGCCGGGTGTATCATGTCCGGCACGTTCGTGATCGTCGAAAAATTCACGCCCACCGCCGAAAGCGGATTCTATTATAAAGGCGTTGATTTCACCGACAATGCCACCTGGCAGGAACACGGCGACCAGGTTGATTTCATCGATGCCATCGGATTCGAACTGTATACCCGGAGTACCGCCACCGAGGATATCACCTTTGATATCTACGTCGACAATTACAGCGGCCCGGATGCCAGTCCCGACGCCGTCCCCGGCACGGCGACAAAAGTCATCGAGGGAGTGACCGTGTCGCCGGGAACAAAGACGGTCACGTATGCCGAGTCGTTGAAACTCATCAAGGGGCTTGACCGCCTTAAGACGCTGGCAAAAACGGGACAGATGGACCTGTATGGCACCAGTACCGGCGGCGTGGGCTCGACGTTCGTGATCGATTCCATAAAAGTAGTCGTCACCTTTTCGGCCAGCGAATAGCGAGGTCATCATTTCCTGACCTTGCTTGCCGTTACTTATTTGGAAAGGAGGATGCTCGTGAAAGCAATCGTATCCGGCGCTCTGGCGATAGTTGTTCTCGTCTTTTCGCCCGCCATGGCCCAGGACAAACCCTGGTTTGACACGAAAAACTGCGATTTCTGCAAACAGTTCGCCAAGGATCCTCAGCTGCTGGAGAATATGATCTGGGAATACCATGATATTTCCAACGGTCTGATGATCATCACGGCCGTCAAACCCGAATTCAAGGCCTCATATCTGGCCGCCCAGGAGGGGATGGAGAAAGTGGCCCAGGAGATGGCCCAGGGAAAGCAGGACGTCAAGATGTGCGAGCACTGCCGCACGTATGGGGCTCTGATGATGTCCGGCGTCAAGTTTGAACATGTCCCCGCCGGGGTCGGCGATATCATGATCATGACCTCCGAGAAACCGGAGCTATTGGCGCAGATAAAGGATTTCGCGGCTCGATCCAGAGAGGGGCAGGCCAAAATGGGCAAGAAGGAATAAGCCGTTTACTGTTCACTGCCGTCAATTCTCTGCCTCAAATCATGCATGAACCCGATTCGCGAGTGCGGGTCGGGTTCACGCGTTATTATGATGAATACCCCTTCAAGCGGGGCCAGTTTTGCCGTCGCCCGAGTCGTGATGTCGCGCCCATGGGTGGACCGCTCTCCTCCGAGAATCAGGTTATTATCCACGCGGCCCACTTGACAGCTACGCATATTTTCCATAACATGTCATCGACTTTGGAGTCACGCGGGCAATAGCATCCTGCGCGCAATTCAGCATGAACGCAACGAGTAACGCCGGGCGGATAGAGAGGCGACCGAGATGAAACGGGCTATTGTGAGGATCGGGATATCCGTACTGATCGCGGTTGCCCTGACCGAGATCACGTTGACCTTGTTTTTCCCGATTGATGACCCCTTACGTGAGTCGAAGCTTCGCTCATCCGGTTTCAAGTACATTGAGTCGCAGTTTTTCCCCAATGAGGCATACATCTTTTATCCCGAATCATCGTTGCGGCATATGGCGAGCCAAACGCGGTTTTCCGTGAATAACGTGGGTTTCCGGGGGGCACGGCTGGCCATGCCCAAGCCGGCCGATGAGTATCGGATTCTCATGGTCGGCGGAAGCGCCGCCGAATGCCTTTATCTTGACGACTCGGCGACGATCACGTCCGATCTGGAACGATATCTGAACGCGAACGTCCCAGGCGGCACGGTCTTTCGGGTGTACAATGCCGGCAAGGGCGGCGACCGCTCGTTCGATCATATCGCCATGATCAGCCAGCGCATCGTTCACCTCGACCCGGATATGATAATCCTTTTTGCCGGTCTTAACGATCTTACCGCCGCGATTGCCAAGACCGATTACCTGCATATGCCGCAGTCACGGCGGCAGGCCTTTTCATTCATCGATCTGGTGGGTCTTGTGGCGACCGAATTTCAGATTCCGAGACGCGTGTCCCGCCTGGTGTCAACCATGTCAAAGAAAGATGTCAGGCAGCAGATACCGTTTCATTCAGACTACCAGCGCCTGGTGGAGATCAACAAGTCCTATCCGGTGTCGGCGACGCCGCCGAATCTGAACCTTGTTGCCTATGAGACCAACCTTCGAACCATCATCGGCATCGCCGCCGCGCACCGGATACGACTCGTCCTGATGACGCAACCCACGACCTGGAACAGCAAGATCGAACCTCAGGCCGTCGACTGGCATTGGATGAATTGCGGCGAAAACGTACGCTTCCGGGAGCAGGACATGGACCACGCCATGGAGACCTACAATGACGTCGTCCGAAACCTGGCCCGCGAGTATGGCGTGCCGGGGCTGGATCTGGCGCGGGCGCTTCCCAAATCCCTCGACCTGATATACGATGACTGTCACTTCAATATCAATGGCGCCGGCTACGCGGCCTCGCTCCTCGGCAAGATGCTGGTAACCGACAGTTTGCTGCCGTGACGCCTGGCGTCTTGGCACAAGCATCGACACTATAAGGTCTTGATATATCCGACCGATCACGTCTTCGCCATCATGGGATCTTCCTTACCGCTTGTTGGCGTGTCAAGTCACGAGACGTTATCAGGATCTTCCTGACCAGGCTATCCATCGCGGCCTCGGCTTGGGCCGGCTGCTTTTGTGCGATTTCCTGGATGGCCTCTCTTGTCTTCGGTTCTCTGAGTATTTCGCCCACAACTTGGTTCGCCAAGGCGTCTTCGAATCGCTGGTCAATTCCAAGCATTGGTTTTTCGATCAACGCTCTCTCCGTCTCGATATTCATGGGAACGTTGGAGTACGTGCTTATTATGTTGATGGCCCATTGACGCAGACTTTGGTCGGAGCCCGTCGGCTCCTCGACCAGGATATTTATCGCCAGTTCAGTGTATCTCAGGCTGATTTCGGACTTACTGATCGCTGAAGAGTACCAGTTGCCAATTAAGGCCAGTGCGACCGGAATAAAGATACTGGCGATCAAGCCGCTCAGTACTTTGAGTTTGTCCCAGCCGGTGGTT